>Ga0209170_1000035_pt1 | contig 113511 bp, 96 predicted proteins | sample KloWWTKNB14_bulk_FD_187178 | JGI IMG/M metagenome (GOLD analysis project Ga0209170, IMG submission 187178) | Active sludge microbial communities from Klosterneuburg, Austria, studying microevolution and ecology of nitrifiers - Klosterneuburg... | ecosystem: Engineered > WWTP > Aerobic digester...
ATCGCCTCGAACAGCGCCTTGAAATTCCCCTTACCGAAGCTCTTCGCGCCCTTGCGTTGAATGATCTCATAGAACAACGTGGGGCGGTCCTCCACCGGTTTGCTGAAGAGTTGCAACAGGTAGCCCTCGTCGTCCACGTCCACGAGGATGCCGAGCTCTGCAAGCGGGCCGAGGTCCTCGTCGATCGGGCCCGTACGCTCCAGTAGACCTTCGTAGTAGCTCGAAGGCACTTTCAAAAATTCCACGCCACGGCTCATCAGGTCCCGCACGGTCTTCACGATGTCGTCCGTGGCCACGGCGATGTGCTGCACGCCTTCGCCGTTGTAGAAATCCAGGTATTCCTCCACCTGGCTCCGCTTCTTTCCTTTGGCCGGTTCGTTAATTGGGAACTTGATACGGCCGTTGCCGTTGCTCATCACTTTGCTCATCAGCGCGCTGTACTCCGTGCTGATGTCCTTGTCGTCGAAGCTCAGCAGGTTTGCGAAGCCCATCACCTTCTCGTAGAACTCCACCCACTTGTTCATTTGGTTCCAGCCCACGTTCGCCACCATGTGGTCCACGTATTTCAGGCCGGTGGTCTGCGGGTTGTAGGCGCTCTTCCAAGGCTTGTAGCCCGGCAGGAAAGTGCCGTTGTAATTCTTGCGCTCCACGAAGATGTGTACCGTGTCGCCGTACAGCTTGATGCCGCTCTTCACCACTTCGCCGTCAGCGTCCTTCTCCACGGTGGGCTCTATGAAACTCACGGCACCGCGCTTGACCGTCTCTTCGTAGGCTTTGCGCGCATCGTCCACCCACAGGGCGATCACCTTCACGCCATCGCCGTGCTGTCGCAAGTGGTCGTTGATCGGATGGTCCTTGGTCATCGGGGTGGTCAGCACCAGACGGATCTTGTCCTGTTCGATCACGTAGCTCGTGCGGTCCTTCACGCCGGTCTCCAAACCTGCGTAGGCTAGGCTCTGGAAGCCGAAGGCGGTCTTGTAATAGTGGGCGGCCTGCTTGGCGTTGCCCACATAGAATTCAATGTGGTCGGTGCCGAGCAGGGGGAGAAAGTCAGCCGCTGCGGGGTTGACTTTCTCGAGTTCGGGGGTTGCTGTCTGGATAGCCATGGGTCAAGGATTCAATGGTCGAACGTGGCCCAAAGTTCGGCAATTTGCAGGGAAGGTTCCGCCCATGTTCGCTGGTGGGACCTTTCGTGCCTGATCACGCCTTGATCAACGGCACATCATAAGCCGCAAAGTGTGGATCTGCCGTGAGTAGATGCATGCCTTCAGTTTTCGCTTGAGCGATCAACATGCGGTCGAAAGGGTCTCGATGATGAAGGGATAGACTGGCCAAGATCATGATATGGGCGGGGAGGATATCAAGGATGTCGAAGTTGGCTTGGTCGATGTCTTTCAGGAAGCCCTCCCTGCCTCCATTAAGTTGGAGTTTCCCCAAGCCATGCTTGATGGCCACCTCCCATACGGACGCAATACTGATGAACCTTTCGTGGTCCGGACTCACTAGCAAGGGTCTTGCAGTTTTCGCAATGCGCGGGTCGTCAAGAATGAACCAGAGGAACACATGCGTGTCCACCAGAAGCCTCATTCCATGTAAGGCTTGAAGTCGTCCAAAGGCGCATCAAAATCTTCAGCGATCACGATGCGGCCCTTCGCCAAGCCCGGTATGCCACCGCCTTTTGACGACTTCTTAGGTAATTTCTTCCGCTGGAGAAGGAACTCTACAAAGTCGATCAACTCCTTGCGCAGATCCGCAGGCAGCGAGTTGATCTTCACAAAGAGGTCAGCGCTCGACATACAGCGAAGTTAGGTATTCCGGGAGGCCATCGATATCCTCTGGGTGAAACTCCGGGGCTCGGGTCGGGCTTGGAATTTACCCCGGGCCACGACCCGGAGTTCCAAATCCTCAGCCGGATTGCCGCCTTCCGGGCTTTCCGGTACAATCCTTCACACGAGGAGTTTCAGTCCTAGGATTCATACGTTGTGCTCGGTCAGGGTACTAAATTTGTGAAAGATGAGCAATCTGAATGGTTGGTACCCCTTGACCTTGTACTTAGTCCTAGCCATGTGTATAGGATTACTTGCCACGCTGCAATTCAATGGTATAGGGTTCATTGAAACCAGTGTTTGGACTCTGGTGTTAGCGCTGGGTCTCGGCATCTTGTTTTGTCGAAGCGCGGCACGTTTTGCATTCAGTGAGCATCAGCTACGCATCCAATATCTCATGTCCAAGGATATCACCATTGACCTGTCTGCGTATGCTCTCGAAGACTACCGTCTGAACTTCTTCTCCATGGATTGGAAGTCGCAGATCTTTATCACGGGGGTACCCGACACTTTACTCTTTGTGAACACGAGGACAGGTGATAGAAAGTCCGTTGTTCTCAATTCAAGGATGTCCGACACACGCAAGCTGCTGAATTTCCTCGACGATTCTCCGGCGGCAGAGGTGCTTCGCGTGAGGGATAGGAGCAAGTAGCCCGCAGCGAGCGAGGACTACTCCGGATAGCCCGCCCCCGGCTGTATTTGAGCCGGGGGCGCACTCAAGTCATTCGCATCCTCATCCTTCAAACACCTTGAAGTATTCCTCGAACCGATAGATGCGCCCCCATTTATTGCCGGTGATCTCGCGTAGAATGCCGATGCGTTCGAAGTCGCTCATGATCTTGTAGGCGGAGGGTGAGCTTTGGCCAGTGGCTTTCATCACTTCCTCGGCCCACACGATCGGTTGCTGGAACAGGTGGTTCAACAGTTTCGGGGCAGCCTGTGTCTGTCTGCCGATGCGGGGGATCCGTACTTCGAGACACTCCTTCTTCAAGCGCAGGATCTCGCGCAAGCCGTTGGTGGCTTTGTTCGCCGTTTCGATCACCCCCACCAGAAAGAAGCGGAACCATTGCCGGATGTCGTTCTGGCTCCGCACGCGGGATAGGTTATCGTAGTAAGCGCTGCGGTTCCGTTCGAAGAAGTCTGAGAGATAGAGCACGGGCTGATTGAGCACACCGGCGTGTACGAAGTAGAGCGTGATCATCAAGCGGCCGATCCGGCCGTTGCCGTCGAGGAAGGGGTGGATGGTCTCGAACTGGTAATGGGCCAGCGCAGCCTTGAGGACATGTGGTAGGCCGGTGCGATCGTTGTGGAACACGTTCTCCAGATCGCTCATCAAAGGGCCTACTTCTTCCCAGCTCGGAGGAATGAAGGCGGCATCGACCAAGGTGGCTCCACCGATCCAATTTTGGCTGCGACGGAACTCGCCCGGCATCCTGTGTTCACCGCGCGCACCTTGGAGCAAGGTTGCGTGCGCCTCGCGCAACATCCGCGAGGACAAGGGCAGATCGTGCATGCTTCCCAAGCAGTGCTCCATCGCTTTCACGTAGTTGTTCACCTCGCGGCGATCGTCCCGGCGTTCGGTGGAAACGGCACGCTCATCCAAGAGCGCCTCCTCCATATTGGTCTGGGTGCCTTCGATCTTGCTGCTCACGGTTGCCTCCTTGTACACGTGCATGCGGATGAAATGCCCGATGTTCGGGACCAGTTCCCCGAAGGCGTTCAGTTCCCCAAGCTTCAGCGTAGCCTGCTCCAGAAGTCCTTGTAACTCCATGTCGTCCAGCCGGAAAGGTCGATTGATCAGTTCTGGATGGAAGGCCTTGTACCCTGCAGTGGTGGGAGTGGCTCTGCCAGCGCGGAAGGACTTCATGGTGAGGAGGTTGTGGAGCTGTTTAAAAAGCGACCTCGGCTTTTTAACTAATCGACCACAAACTTAAAAAGAATGAACCACTTTTTCAACTCTGCTGAAAAAGACCTGTCGTGTTCGCCGAGAGAGGAGTGAGCTGAACGTAGAAATCCTAAGCGAACCAAGGCAGCGTCGGAGGACAAGCAGAAATGCTCAGGGCATCCGCCTCACTCCAGCCAGCTCTTCCAGTACTTCCCGTCATCGATCTTCATCGCCTCCTCGGTCACCATCAGCGGCTTGAAGGTATCCACCATCACGGCGAGCTCGTCCGTTACTTTCTTACCGACGCTGCGTTCCATGGCGCCGGGGTGTGGGCCGTGGGTGACGCCTGCGGGGTGCAGGCTGATGTGGCCCGGTGCGATGTCGTTCCGGCTCATGAAGTCACCGTCCACATAGTACAGCATTTCATCGCTGTCGATGTTGCTGTGGTTGTACGGTGCCGGGATGGCGTCCGGGTGGTAGTCATACAATCGGGGGCAGAAGCTGCAGATCACCATGGCACTGCTCTCGAAGGTCTGGTGGATCGGCGGCGGCATGTGTACACGGCCGGTGATCGGCTCGAAGTCGTGGATGCTGAAGGCGTATGGGTAGTTGTAGCCGTCCCAGCCCACCAGGTCGAAAGGGTGCGTGGCATAGACGAACTCGTGGATCACCCCTTGCTTTTTGATCTGCACGCGGAAATCGCCCAGCTCGTCATGTGTTTCCAAGCCGTGTGGGCGACGGATATCGCGCTCGCAGAAGGGGCTGGTCTCCAGCATCTGGCCGAACCAGTTGCGGTAGCGCTTCGGCGTGTACATCGGGTTGTGGCTCTCTACGATGAGCAGTCGGTTGTCGGTCGTGTCGAACTCCAGCGTGTAGATGATGCCGCGCGGGATCAACAGGTAGTCGCCGTACTTGAGATCCAAGGTGCCGAAGGTGCTGCGCAGGCGGCCGCTGCCCTTGTGGATGAACAGCATCTCGTCGCAGTCGGCGTTCTTGTAGAAGTAGTCCACTTTTTTGGCGGTAGGGGCGGCGAGGACCACGGCCACATCGCTGTTCACCAGAATGGTCTTGCGCGCGTCGAGGTGGTCCGCTTCCGGTGTCACGTCGAAGCCTTTCAATCGCAAAGCGCGCAGGTTCTTCTCTATCGCGATCTTGGGGCTGACGTCGCGCGGCGGCTTCATCTCCTTCACCTGTGTGGGGCGGTGGACGTGGTACATCAACGAGCTCATGCCATCGAAGCCGACGGTGCCGAAGAGCTGCTCGTAGTAGTGCTTGCCTTCCGGGCTTTTGAAGACGGTGTGCCGCTTGTGCGGAATGTTGCCGAGGGTGTGGTAGATGGGCATGTGATGGTTGCGAGTTGACGCGTTGCGTGTTGTCTGTTCGCAGAAGCCTACGCGTTGTTGGTTTTCGTTTGATTGACTTTGATCAACTCCGGGTGAAGTGTTCCGTTCCGTGCGAGAAGTTCTTCCTCCACGCGGATCCGTTCACGCAATCCTTCGGGATCGTTGATCGCTTTGGTCTTGCTGCTACGCGTGCTGCGGCCTTTGCGCCAATCGCGCTGTTCTTCGATCGGCAGCAGGTGGATCTCGCGACAACTTGGTGAGCAGCAATCAGCGTATTTCGCCGCGCAGGCTTCGCATTGCACCAGCAGCATGTTACAGGTGGCTTCTTTGCAGTTGCTGATGCGGTCGCTGGCCGCGCCACATTGCATGCAGGAGCTCACCACATCATCGGTGATGCGTTCCGCGAGGCGTTCATCGAACACGAAGTTCTGTCCCTTGTAGCGGCTTTCCAGTCCTTGGGCCTTGATCTGCCGAGCATAATCGATGATGCCACCGTGTAACTGGTTCACCTTCCCGAAGCCGTGATGCTTCAGGTAGGCGCTCGCCTTTTCGCAGCGGATACCGCCGGTGCAGTACAGGAGGATCTCCGGTAGTTCTTCACCCTGAGCCTGCCGAAGGGTCATCACATCCTTCACCTCGTCTATCGCTCCGCGGAAGGTGTCCGCTTTCGGCAGGTAAGCGCCCTCGAAGTGCCCGATCAGGCACTCATAGTTGTTGCGCATGTCGATCACCAATGCGCCTTCCGCCATCTTCCGGTTGAAGCGCCCCGCGTCCAAATGCTCACCCACGTCCGTCACATCGAAGGCATCGTCGGCGAGGCCGTCCGCCACGATCTTCTTGCGCACCTTGATCATGAGCTTCAGGAAGCTCTTGCCGTCGTCCTCCACAGCGATCTTCCAAGGCACATCCTTGAATGCCTCACGCGCATCCAGATTGTTCCGGAAGGCTTCCAAATTCACCGTTGGTAGGCTCACTTGGGCATTGATCCCTTCCTGCGAAATGTAGATGCGGCCGAGGACCCCAAGGGCTTCCCATTCAGCGTAAAGCTCGTGGCGCAGGGCCTCCACTTCCGCAAGGCGGACGTAGCGGTAGAAACTGAGGGTGGTGCGCGCCTTGCCCTCAGATCCCAACCGCTCGCGTAGCAGGTCCGGATGCAGGAGGTTGCGCAGCCTATGGGTTTCCATGGATGCGAAGATATGGAGCATGGTCGGTGGGGGAGTCCGTTCAACCCCGTATTCCCTGAAGATGACTACCGTTATACGTATCCTCGACAGCATACGTATCTTTGCTGCGACATGAAGACGAAGCTCACCTTAAGCATCTCCGAAAAGCGCATCCGGCGGATCAAGGCTTACAGCGCCAGGCATCGCAAATCCGTGAGCCAGCTGGTAGAGGAATTCATCGATTCACTCGAAAAAAGCACGCGTGGGATCGGCGGTAAAGGCAAGCAGGCCCATGCCATCGACCAATTTACCGGCATGCTGACCGGAAAGATCACCGAGGCGGACCTGAAAGCGGACCCTCGTTTGGCGCACATCTACCGCAAGGGTCTATGAAGGTGTTCTTGGACACGAACATCCTGCTGGACGTACTGGATGCGTCGCGCCCGTTCCATGCCAGCAGCACGAAGATCTTTGAGGCAGTTGACAGTCAACCGTTGGAGCTCGTGCTCACAGGATTGAGCTTGGTCAACACCGAATACGTCCTGCGCCGGCAAGGGGTCCCCAAGGCCAAATTGCGTGCTTTTTTAGGGACGCTATGCACGCTTTGCAGGACGGCCAGTACGGACCTGCCGCAGATCGAAGGAGCATTGGGCGTGGATTGGCCGGATTTTGAGGATGCCGTGCAATACCATGCGGCCTTGGCCCACGGGCGTGTTCAAGTAATTGTCACCAATGATATTCCCGGTTTCCGACGCTCCCGGATACCGGTGATGACACCCGGGGAATTTGCTTCGAAGTTTCTCGAAGCCGCAGACCAACAATAAACGATCGTTCATGAAAAAGATCCTCGTTATCGGAGCCAGTGGCCAGATCGGCACCGAGCTCGTGGAAGGCCTGCGCGACCGCTTCGGGGCGGAGGACGTGGTGGCCAGCGACATCAAGGAACCGCAGGCCAAGCAGACCGGCCCCTTCGCCTTGGTGAATGCCATGGACCGGCGCGGCATCGAGCGCGTCATCGACAAGCACGGCATCACCGAGGTTTATTTGCTCGCTGCACTGCTCAGTGCCACGGCGGAAAAGGACCCGGCCTTCGCGTGGAAGCTCAACATGGAGAGCATCCTGATCATCCTCGAGCTGGCCCGGGAAGGCAAGCTGAAGAAAGTTTACTGGCCCAGCAGCATCGCCGTTTTCGGGCCTACTACGCCGAAGGACGCCACGCCGCAGCACACGGTCACTGGGCCGAGCACGGTTTACGGCATTAGCAAATTGGCTGGCGAGGGTTGGTGCGCCTACTACCATGCCCGGTATGGCGTGGACGTGCGCAGCATCCGCTATCCGGGCCTCATCGGCTGGAAAAGCGCGCCGGGCGGCGGCACCACCGATTATGCCGTCCACATCTTCCATGAGGCGATGAAGAACGGTGCCTACACCAGTTTCCTCGGGCCGAAGAGCACGTTGCCGATGATGTACATGCCTGACGCCATCCGCGCCACGATCGACCTGATGGAGGCACCGGTGGAACAGATCAAGGAGCGGGGCAGCTACAACCTTGCGGGCATCAGCTTCAGCCCGGAGGAGATCGCTGCGGAAGTGGCCCGCCACATCCCCGGCTTCCAGATGAACTATGCCCCGGATGAGCGACAGACCTACGCGGACTCTTGGCCGCGCAGCATCGATGACAGCGCCGCCCGCCATGACTGGGGCTGGAAGCCGGAGTTCGACCTCAAGGCCATGGTGGATGACATGATGGCCAATCTGCGCAGGAAGTTGGGATCCTCCTGAGCTGCTCTTGGCGCAACCCTACTGTGCTGTTTCCCGTATCGCACGGGCGTTCCCTTATCAGGGTGTTCCCCATGCGGTCCTTTAAACCATCAATTCCCGTGATCTTCGGCCTGATCCTGCTTTTTGCCGGGCAGGTCGTGGCGGCGCAAGTGAACACAAGCTCTGCACCGGACACCCTGAACAGGCTGGACGACTTAGGGCGCAAGGAGGGTTGGTGGCAGCTTTTAGCACCATTGCCGGAGAAGGTCGGATATGCCGCGGGCGCTGTGGTGGAGGAAGGACGGTACACCGACAACAAGCGGACTGGCATCTGGCGTCACTACTGGCCCAATGGCAAAGTGAAGAGCGAGATCACCTATGCGAAGGGACTTCCCAGAGGCAGCTACATCACCTATTTCGAGGATGGAACAAAGGAAGAACAAGGCGCGTGGGACCTGGACCGGAATACCGGCACGTTCAAGCGTTGGCATCCCAATGGCCGGTTGTCGCAGGAATTCATCTTCGACCAGTATGGCACACGCGACGGCGAGCAGAAGTACTACCACGAGAACGGGCAATTGGAGGCCGATGTCACCGTGAAGCAGGGCAGGGAAGAGGGTAAGTTGAAGCGCTACTATGCCAATGGTGAATTGGAGGAAACGGTGGATTTCGCCGGAGGCCGGGCCGATCAGGCTTCCTTCAAGAGCTATCGCCCTAAGCAGCGGGTACCGGAGCCCAAGCCCGATAAGGCGTCCTTGGCGGCACCGGCCAAGACCGCACAAGAGACCACAAACGCCACGGATTTCCGGGCGGAGGGCTGGAACACCTTGTACAATAACGAACATCGCCTGTCCCAACAGGGCGAGTACCGCAAAGGGCGACTGTGGAACGGTAAGGTGTATAAGTATGACCGGAACGGCCTCCTTTATAAGGTGGAAGTGTACGTGGAGGGGAAATATGCCGGCAAGGCCCAGATGACCGAGGATGATCTGTGATCCAGCGGATCACGGACGCTGCATGCCAAACAAAGGAAACACCCTGTAAGTAGCCTGTTCGGGAATTCATGTTCTTGACCATCACACACTGCTACATTTGCCGCCTCCATGTTCAAGGCATGGCTCTTCCACCAAAAAAAACCCGAAAAACCACCAATGGCAAAGTCGACAACTGCGGCCACCAAGGCAGTGGATGCGTTCATGGCCTATGTAAAGGCCAAAAACACCAATGAGCCTGAATTTTTACAAGCCGTGCATGAAGTGGCCGAAATGGTCATCCCCTTCATCGAGGCCAACCCCAAGTACAAGGGCAAAATGCTCCTTGAGCGCATGGTGGAACCCGAGCGAACGATCATTTTCCGCGTGCCTTGGGTGGACGATAAAGGCAACACGCAGGTGAACCGCGCCTTCCGCATCGAGTTCAACAGCGCCATCGGACCTTACAAGGGCGGCTTGCGCTTCCATCCCAGCGTGAACCTCAGCATCTTGAAATTCCTCGGGTTCGAGCAGACGTTCAAGAACAGCCTCACCACCCTGCCCATGGGCGGCGGCAAAGGCGGCAGCGATTTCGACCCTAAAGGCAAAAGCGACGGTGAGGTGATGCGCTTCTGCCAAAGCCTGATGAGCGAACTGTTCCGCCACATCGGCCCTGACACCGACGTGCCCGCAGGCGACATCGGTGTGGGCGGCCGCGAGATCGGGTACATGTTCGGCCAGTACAAGCGCTTGGCGAACGAGTTCACCGGCGTCCTTACCGGCAAAGGCGCCTCTTGGGGCGGTTCCTTGATCCGTCCGGAGGCCACCGGATACGGCTGCGTGTATTTCGCGAACGAAATGCTGGGACGCAACAAGAGCAGCTTCAAAGGCAAGATCGTGGCGGTGAGCGGCAGCGGCAACGTGGCCCAGTACGCAATTGAAAAGGCCACGCAGTTCGGGGCCAAAGTGGTCAGCGCAAGCGACAGTGACGGCAGCATCTACGACCCCACGGGGATCACCAAGGAGAAGCTTGCTTTCCTCATGGAGCTAAAGAACGTGAAGCGCGGGCGCATAGAGGAATACGCCAAGAAATTCAAAGGCAGTAAGTATGTGAAGGGCGCCCGGGTGTGGGACGTAGTGGCCAAGTGCGATGTGGCCCTGCCCTGCGCCACACAGAACGAACTGGACCTTAACAACGCAAAGGCGCTGATCAAGAAAGGGGTCAAGTATGTGGCCGAAGGGGCCAACATGCCCACAACTCCGGATGCGATCGAGGCCTTCCACGCAGCAAAAGTGTATTTCGCTCCCGGAAAGGCCAGCAACGCCGGTGGCGTGGCCACCAGCGGTCTTGAAATGAGCCAGAACAGCTTACGCCTGGCCTGGACCCGCGATGAGGTTGACGCCAAGCTCCACGCCATCATGAAGAACATCCACGCCGCCTGCGTGAAACATGGCCAGGAAGGCAACCACGTGAACTATGTGAAAGGTGCCAACATCGCCGGATTCGTGAAGGTCGCGGATGCCATGCTGGACCAAGGGGTGGTGTAAGCCGAAGAGTTTGTAGAACGAAAAAGCCCCGGAACTTCCGGGGCTTTTTCGTTCCAAGGCGGGTGCTCAGCAGAATTCGCTGTACACCATCTTCAGGTGCTCCGCGATCATCTCCGCACTGCGGCCTTCGATGTGGTGGCGTTCCACGAAATGCACCAGCTTACCGTCCTTGAACAGGGCGATGCTGGGGCTGCTTGGCGGGTAGGGGAGGAAGTGCTTGCGGGCCTGCATCACTGCGTCGGTGTCCACACCGGCGAACACGGTGGTGAGGTGGTCGGGACGCTTGTCGCCTTTCAGCGAGGCCTTCACGCCGGGACGGCAGGCGCCTGCCGCACATCCGCAGACGCTGTTCACGACGCACAGCACCGTGCCGGACTGCTTGAACGCGGTATCCACTTGCGCGGGGGTCTTCAATTCGGTGAACCCCACTTCGGTGAGGTCGGCGACCATGGGGGCGGTCAGTTCTTCTGGGTACATGTGTTGATGGGGCTAGTGTGAAGAGAAAGTGCCTACCCTACCAGGATGGCACGCGTAGGTGCAAAGATACTTTCCATGGGGATGAACCACCGTGACCTCCGTCAGCTTTGCCCGCCTGCCGCAGATCGTTGCTTGCCCCGTTGTACCGTACGGGCTAATTTGCGGGCTTGATCTTCAAGATATGCGCTTTTCTTTCCACCTGCTCCTCCTCGCGGCCCTCTCCTTCTTCACTTCACCCACAAAGGCACAAGAGCGCTCCAAGGAGCCTTCGGAGCTGGTGCGTGCCCGTTTGGTCGACAATGGATACAAAGCTGACGACCTTGCGGACCTGTTGGTCAAAGACCATTACCGCGACGCCCATAACGGGGTGGAGCATACTTTCCTGCGCCAGCGTTGGCACGGCATCGAGGTGTTCAATGGCGACATCGCGGTGCATCAGGCGGCTGACGGCCGTGTGATCGCGATGAACAACGGGGCTTGGGCCTTTTGCGGAAAGACGGCTGAAGCGCCTGAGCCCATGATCAGCGCGGAACAGGCACTGGCGAACGTATTGCGCAAGGACCTTCCCTCCGCCACGGTCCCTTCCTTGGTGTCGTCCGAGGACGGAGGGCAAAAGCTCGTGTACGATGGAACAGCCTTCAGTGGGGAACCGGTCAATGTCCAATTGATGTACCTGCCATCGGACAAGACCTTGCGTCTGGTCTGGAACGTCAATTACTACCAACCCGGCGGGGCGCATTGGTGGAGCGTGCGCATCAGCGCGAACACTGGCGAGGAACTGGACCGCAACGATTGGGTGAGCCAGTGCGGGTTCGATGAGATCATGAATAAAAGGGCGCACGATGAAGCCCCGGCACCCCCGATGATGCCTGCCGCGCCGAACGACTATAACGTCTATCCCGCTCCGTTGGAAAGCCCGAACCACGGTTCCCGTGCCATACGCAATGCACCTTGGACCGCCGCAGGCATTGCCTCACCGTACGGTTGGCACGATACCAACGGGTCGGCGGGCGCCGAGTACACCATCACCCGAGGCAATAACGTGCTGGCGCAGGAGGATGCCAACGGTAACGACGGGACCGGCTATAGCCCGGACGGCGGCGCCACATTGGATTTCGACTTCCCCATCAATTTATCACAGGAACCGGTCAATTACCAGGATGCCGCCCTGACCAACCTGTTCTACTGGAACAACATGATGCACGACGTGTGGTACCAGTACGGTTTCGATGACGTGAGCGGGAATTTTCAAGAGAACAACTATGGACGTGGTGGTGCCGGCGGAGACTACGTACTGGCGGACGGGCAGGACGGTATCGGCACGAACAACGCCAATTTCGGCACGCCCCCCGATGGCAGCAAGCCGAGGATGCAGATGTTCCTGTGGAACAGCACCTCGCCTAAGCGGGATGGTGACCTGGACAATGGTGTCATTGCGCATGAATACGGCCATGGCATCAGTAACCGTCTGGTCGGCGGACCGTCCAACGTGAATTGCTTGAACAACGCCGAACAAATGGGTGAGGGCTGGAGCGATTTTTTCGGATTGATGATGACCATGGAACCGGGGGACGCCCGCACGGACGCACGTGGTATCGGCACCTACGTGATCGGAGAGCCAGTGACCGGCCTGGGGATCCGCCCCGCCCCGTATTCCACTTCCTTCGGGGTGAACAGCTTCACCTACGCCGATACCGAGGACCCCTCCTACCAATACTCCCATGCCATCGGCTTCATCTGGTGTACCATGCTGTGGGAAATGACCTGGGACCTGGTGGACCAGTACGGTTTCGACCCGGACCTGTACAACGGGACCGGCGGGAACAACATCGCCATGCAATTGGTGATCGACGGCCTGAAGCTCACCGCTTGCAGCCCGGGTTTCGTGGACGGCAGGGACGCCATCCTCCAGGCCGATGCGCTGAACAACGGCGGGGCCAACCAGAGCCTCATCTGGTCCGCTTTCGCCAGGCGTGGACTGGGTTATGGTGCCAGCCAAGGCAGCTCGAACAATTTGAACGACCAGACCGAGGCCTACAACCTGCCCCTGCAGAATGACATCGGCATCGCTCAGGTCCTTACTCCGGGAGCTGGTGACTTCTTCACCTGCGGCAGCACCCCTGTCACCGTCAGTGCCCAACTGCGCAACTTCGGTATTCTACCGCAAAGCGGCTTCACCGTGCGCTACTCCTTGGACGGTGCGCCCTTCGTAAGCCAAGCCTATTCGGGAACCTTGGCGGCCGGTGCTACCGAGACGTTCACCTTCACCCAGCCGGTGCTGCTCACATCCACCGGCGCTCATACATTGACGGTGGGGACCGTGCTTTCCGGTGATGAGTATCCCGGTGATGACGAAGCCAGCAACGCGCTCAATGGGGTGGTGGGTACCACCGTGGCCGCGCCACTTTCAGAGGATGTGGAAGGCGGTTCCGCCACGCCCGCAGGATGGACCCTCCAGAACCCGGACAATGCGACGACCTGGACCACCGCTACCTTGGCCGATGGCGCGGATTGCTCCTCCACCACGGCCTGGGCGATCAACAATTACAGCTACAATTCCTCGGGGCAGGAGGACCGGCTGGTCACGCCCATGATCGACCTCTCCGGGTCCTCCAACAACCACCTCACCTTCGATCATGCCTATGCGCGGTATAGTTCTTCCTATTACGATGCCTTCCGCGTGGATGTCAGCATGGATTGCGGGAACAGCTGGAACAACCTCTACAACGCGTCCGGAAGTGCTTTGGCCACCGCCGCGGACAATACTTCCAGCACTTGGGTGCCGGCGGACTGCTCCGAATGGGCTTCGCACGACTTGGATCTGAGCGCCTACGACGGGGAGGTCATCCTGCTCCGCTTCGTCAACATCAATGGCTACGGTCAACACTTGTACTTCGATAACGTGAACGTGTCCGGCACGGCCGGGGCTTCCGTGTCCGTACGCATGTATTTAGACGGCTGTTACAACACCACCGAACACCGGATGGACGACCAGTTGCGCACAAATAGCCTGTTGCCCGCCACCGAACCGTACTCCGTGTTGGGCTTCACGCTTACCGGGGGAGGAGGTGAAACGGCAGGAAGCGGTTTATTGGCCGCGACAGGAGACGATGCCATCGTGGACTGGGTGATCGTTGAACTGCGCTCCAGTGGCACGCCGGGCCAGATCGTGGAGGCCCATTGTGCCCTGCTGCAGCGTGATGGGGACGTGGTGGCCGCTGATGGTGGGTCGGCGTTGCACTTTGCAGCACCGGTCGGCGACTACTACATCGCCGTGAGGCATCGGAACCACTTGGGTTGCATGTCGGCGACAACGCGAACACTTTCAGCCACCCCCACTTTGGTCGACTTCAGCCTGAGCTCAACCGCCACATACGGCACGGATGCACGCCGCACCAGGGACGGGAAGCTGCTGCTCTGGTCCGGCAATGTCGTGCGCGATGGTGCCCTACGCTATACCGGCACGGGCAATGACCGCGATCCGATCCTGACGACCATCGGTCAAAGCGTGCCCTCGGCGACGACGACAGGATATGAGCCCAGCGACGTGAACTTGGACGGGGTGGTGAAATACACCGGTTCTAACAACGACCGGGATGCGATCCTTCAGAGCATCGGGGGGGCCACCCCCACCGACGCACGCACGGAACAACTGCCGTAGCATGAACGGCCCGGAAATGCCCGGACCACTTTTAATACCAATTCGTCACACAGATCCGTCCGATCCACTCGCTCTTTTCCGCCCATGCTTCTCCAGAAAATGGTTCCGTAGCTATGGCTATGCAACATTTTTCTGTATCGCCTGGCCGAAAATTGCTTCGCGGTTTTAGTCGTATCCATATGACGAAATGGTATAAGGACGATCGGTAGAGGCGGGCAGCCGTTCCGGGCGCACGGGTTTCAACCTTGCGCGGACCGGAATTCCTTGATGAAGCCCACGATCCGCTTCCGGAAGAACAGGAAGAGGAGGATGTAGGGCACGGTCATCATGAACAGGATGCCCTTGTTCAAGCCTGCTCCCACGGCCTGACTTCCGCCATAGACGTTGCCCCCGGGCTGCGTTTCCGCCACGGCTTTGCACATGGAACAGCCCTGCGCCCAGACATCGGCAGGCAGGAACACCACCACCAAGAAGGTGGCAATGGGCAACAGGCGGCGGAAGATCATCGATACAAAGGTAATCGCGGTGGGACCGTCTTCTCCGAGGTTCAGTAGTACGGAGCGCACATCAGATAGACCAATACCCCCGTGATGCTCACATAAAGCCACAGGGGCAGGGTCCAGCGGGCGATCTTCCGGTGCTTGGCGAAACGTCCGCTAAGGGCCCTGATCAAGGTGATCAGCACCAGAGGAGCGATGGCCACCGCCAGGATGATGTGCGAGATCAATACCGGATAGTAGATCCAGCCCAGCGCCCCGCCATACTTCACCGAAGGGAAGCTGCCGTGCTGTACCACATAGCTGACGAGGAAGAGCGCGCTGAGCCCCACTGCCGTCAACATCAGTCGTTGGTGCAGAAGAATATTCTTCCTGAGGATGGCGCGCCAAGCGGCGATCAGTGCAAGGGCGGCCATGCCGTTCAGCACGGCGTTCACCTTGGGCAGGGTGGAAGGGGAGAGCCCGCCCACCACGATCATCTTCGGGCCGAGATAGAGGAAGGTGATGACCCCGACGAGCAGGATACTGAGGGTCCAGGCGAAGGTCTTGCCTTGGCGATCGGTCATGGAGGCCATGATCACCGGCCAGATGGCTTGTCCTCCTGCCGAGCCCGTGCCTTTTCCTCCAGCAAGAGCATCTTCAGGTCCGTCAAGAGGTCGCGCATGGCCTCGGTGTCCGTCCCGTCAAACATCCCCCGGATGTGGTGGCGCTTGTCCACGAGCACGAACTGGGGGGAGTGTACGAACTGCTCCGCTGCGGAACTGTCCTTGCTCGCGCTGAGCAGGTAGCCCAGATTGCCTTGCCTATAAATGTCCGGGGCGTTGCCGGTGAGGAATTTCCATCGGGTGGGGTCCGCCTCCAAGCGCTTGGCGTATGCTTTCAGCACGGTGGGCGTATCGTGCTCAGGGTCCACGGTGTGGCTGAGGAAGAGCACGTCCTTGTAGGAGGGGTCGTCCAATTGAAGCTGCAATTGCTGCATCTGGACGCTCATGCGGGGGCAGATGCTGGTGCACCGAGTGAAGAAAAAGTCCACGATCAACACCTTCCCCTCGATGTCCTTGTCGGTGAAAGGCTCACCGTCCTCGTCAATGAAATGGAACGAAGGCACCGTGAAGTAGGTGGTGTCCCCAGAGGCGTGTACCTCGCGCTCACCGAGGTAGGGCAGGTAAGTGTAGTGGCTCTTGGAGCCCCAAAAGAGAAATATCGCCCCGGGTATCAGTACCAACAAAAGGAGCAATAGGGCGGCCTTCTTGCCTTTGCCAGCCGGTTCCGGTCCTTGTCTCACAGGAAATTCATCAGTGCCTCATGGATGTAATTGGACTCCCAGATGGCGATGAAAATGAGGTAGAGGAGAAAGAGGGCGTACGGCAAGAGGATCATGCTGCGGATGTTCCTACGCTCGTCGCCCAAGTGCATGAAGGACATCACGATGTACGTGGCTTTCACCAAGGTGAGAACGATGAAGGTCCATTTCACCCAATGCCAGGACCCCGGCATCCATGTGCGCCAGAACACGCCTAAAAGCACCTCGAATGTGGTGATCACAGAAAGGAGGATGGTGACGAAGAGGATCTTCTTGCGGATCGACCTGCCTTCCTCCTCGCTGTGGCCTGCGTCCAAGCTGTATTCGATGATGTCGTCGCGTTCCATGTAAACCGCCGTAGCCCGGCGAAGGTGTTGGTTTATTCAGTTAGGTCAGGCCAAGGCGTTTTGGTCACACGAGATAGAAGAAGGTGAAGACGAACACCCACACAAGATCCACGAAGTGCCAGTAGAGACCGGCTTTCTCCACCATTTCATAGTGGCCGCGCCGATGGAACACGCCCTTGATCACCATGATGAGGACGATGAGGTTGATGATCACTCCGCTGAAGACGTGGAATCCGTGGAAGCCGGTGATGAAGAAGAAGAAATTAGCATAGGAGGGCGGGCCATACTCATTCTCGGTCATGTTCGCGCCGCTGGTGACATGCACGGCGTTCTGGTAGAGTTTGTAGGCTTCGGGGCCTCTCAACACCTCTTCCGAGCGCGTGCTGCCAAGGGTCATGGCGAACGTGGCGGGATCATAGGTCTCGCCATGGTGCAGGTTCTCCTCCAAGAAGGCGGTCCGCCCGTCGGCCAGGGTGACGCGGGCATTGCTCCCGTGGATGAAGTGGGCCCACTCGTAGGCCTGTGAACCCACGAAGAACAGGCCGCCCAGCACGGTGAGGAAGAGCCATTTCACCACGCCCTTCTTGTCCATACGGTGCCCCGCCTCCACGGCCAGCACCATGGTGACGGAGCTGATGATGAGGATGAAGGTCATCAGGGCCACGTACATCAGGGGCATGTTGCCCGAAATACCGGGGAACTTGCTGAAGACATACTCGCCCACGGGCCATTCCATGCCGGGAAGCAGTGAATGGCGTGCGAAGCCGTACGATACCAACAGACCGCTGAAGGTAAGGGCGTCGGACACGAGGAAGAACCAGATCATCAACTTCCCGTAGCTCACGCTGAACGGGGAGCGGCCGCCGCCCCATAGGACGTCGTTGCTCAAGGTTTTGGATGCGTCTCCTGACATGGGAAGTATTTCGGTGGCAATGTTAGTGAACGTAGGCCAAGAACAAAAGCAGGTAGACCCAGAGGCCCGCCAAAAAGTGCCAGAAGATAGTGCCCGCCCACAAACCTTGGTGATCTTCCCGGCCATAGCGGCCCAGAAGTGCCTTGACCGACATCACCAGCAGGGCGATGAGCCCGCCGATGATGTGGGCGAAGTGGGCATAGGTGAGCACAAAGAAATAGGAGCTGGCGGCATTCATGGACTCGTCCATTTCGGCGTTCAACGGACGGGTGAAGGCCTTATCATCCGGCAGGTAATACAGGTCGCCGTTCTTCACCAGGGTCAGGCCGCGGCGCTCGATGGTGTAATCGGTCCCATAAACCTCGTTCACGTTCTTCAGGCGGCTCGCCAAGGCATATCCGTCCTTCAGCAATGCCCCCCAGCCCTTGAGCTGGCTGGCGCTGAAGCCGAGACCAAGGGCCAAGGTGATCAACACCCACGGTGCGACGGAGCGTTTACGGTCCTTTCGGGCCTGTACCAAGGCCATGTGGATGGTGAGACTGCTGATGATGATGATGCCGGTGCTCCACCAAAAGATCTCCGGCAGCCGGAAATTCACCCAATACTCGGAGCCGCCTTTGCTCACCATATAGGCGCTCGTGAGCCCGGCAAAGAACATCACGATGGAGAAGAGCATGAGGAAGGTGAGGTTCCTCTTGGCCTTGATCATCCGGGCCTTGCGTTCCGCGGTCTCTTCCTGCTCGCTCATAACTTGTCAAGTACGTAGGCCAGTTGCACAACGGGGAGATAGAGGAAACTGGCGAACATCAGACGGCGCGCGTCAGCCTTGTCCAACGAACGCATCAGGCGCAACGCGTGCAGCAGCATCCACAGCCCCAGCAAGGCCGCCGTCAGTGCCGACCAAGGGCCGGCCAGGCCGAAGACCCACGGCAACAGGCCCGTGAGCAGGGCGAAAAAGGTATACAGGACGATGAGGAAGCCGCTATACCGGTCACGCCCGCCGCGGGAGGGAAGAAGGTGATAGCCGGCCTTGGCATAGTCGTCATTCAGCACCCAGGCAATGCTCCAGAAGTGGGGGAATTGCCACATGAACTGCATTGCGAAGAGCAGGCCCGGCCCCAGACCGAATTGCCCCGTGGCGGCCACATAGCCCAGCATGGGCGGGAAGGCGCCCGGGAAAGCACCGACAAAGACGGCCCACGAGCTGAAGCGTTTCATCGGCGTGTAAAGCGCCACGTACATGAACAGGGAGAGGAGGCCAAGAATTCCCGTGAGGGGGCCGAAGGTGTCCCAGAGAATGAAGGTGCCGACGGCGCCTGCGAGCAAGGCGGCGACGGTCGCTTCGGTCATGCTCATGGAGCGCCTCACCAACGGACGTTCGGCCGTGCGCGACATCAGGCTGTCCTGCTCCACCTCGATCACCTGGTTCAGCGCATTGGAAGCACCGGTGACCAGTAGCCCGCCCACCGTCAGCAACAAGGCGTTCACGATGCTGAAACCGCCGATCGGAACGCCCATGCCGTAACCCAGCACGGCGCTTACCACCACCAAGGAAGCCAGCCGCAGCTTGAACAGCGCTGCGAGGTCTTTCACTTTCGCCACCGCACCGATCCTGACGGTGTATGTTTCCCGGGTTTCCAAATCGGCGGCGAAAGTAAGACATGGGCACTTGTCCCGGTGCTCCTTTTCCGGAACGGGCCGGACGCAGTGATCCCTGTTGGGCGGTCAGTGGCGCACCGTTCGGAAGCGGTGGCTGTTGTGCAGGTTGGACGAGATCCCGGCCCGCACGTAGTTCGTCATCAACGAAGGCGCTTCGCCGCCGGTCTCAGCGCGGTAGGTCCATGCCAGTTCCAACATGATCCCCGATCGCGGTTCGAGCAGCCAGCCGGCCCGCAGTTCGTTCTGGACCACCGTCTGTTGGGCCGGCTCGCCCAGGTAGTAGCCATAGCTCTGGAACTTCCCCTCATCCGTGAGTACCCGGTCGTCCTCCGGCAGATAGATGTTGTTGCCATAGCTATTATTGGGTCCGGAGGCCGTGTCGCGGCCCATGATCGCGTAGCTGAGGATATCACCGATCAGCCAGCGCCCGTGACGCCACTCTCCCTCTGCCAAGCCTTCCAGAAAGCCGCTGCCGTACGGATGCGCCAGCGGTTCGCCGTAGTGCGCATAGTTCTGCCGGGTGTCCGTGTGCGTGTACATGAAGGGCCTCACATAATTCACTTCGCCCCGGAGCATCAGCCCTTTCTGGCGGAACGCGTCATGCGCCACCGCACCCACTTGCACCCCCTGCTTGTTGCCGTACCATCCTGCCCCGGCACGAACGTTCCCGAGAAGGAATTCGTCCAGGATCACCTGGGAATAGAGCTGGATCTTTTTACCCAACTTCATGTTCAGTGCGATCCCGAGCAGGGCATTGTCAGGGGAGCCGAGGCCGTATTCCACCGGCCGGTAGAAGATCACCGGGTTCACATACGAGAGGTCAAAGCCGCGCGGATATTTCGGGTCGTTGTCCTGCCATACGATCGCCTCGAACAGCCCTACGTTCAAGCGCTTGGAGACGTTCCAGCTGAGGTAGTGCATGCTGGTGAACTTCTTGGCAAAACGCGTCGGGTCGCCTCCCGCGCCGCGGATATCGTCCATCAGGGTGAAGAGGTTCACATACCGGATGTGCCATGCGGTGGTGGTGATCTTGAAGTAAGGATAGCTGTATGCCTCATCGCTGAGAAAGAGCGACCGGTGGCCTTCCCCGATAAAATTGCGGCCCTTGCCCAGGGTGATATGGAAATACTCCCCGGCCTTGTAGTCGGCATAAGCATTCCAGTCATAATGGGCCACTGTGTTACCGGAACGGTGCGCAAAACCTTCGCCGGGCGTGACCTCCGAGGCCCGCGTTGCGCTGTCCAGATAGTTGGGCAGCATTTCGGTCCAGGCTTCCACGTCCACTCCGAAGGTGAGGCGCGGCGTGGCGTTCCAACCCACCCAACCTCCTAGGCCGGCGCGATACTTCAGCAAGTCATTTTCCCCGAAGGATGCACCGGCCAAGGCATCGACCAGTGGCCCTCCGTACCAGCGGTGGGCGGGGTCGGCCATGCGGTCCATCCATGGTTTCCAAGCGGAAGGAAGGACCGTGTCGGCGGCGGCCACGGCTTTCAGATCATCGCGGAAGTAGGGTCGGACGGCGCTGTGTGCAGCGACGTCGGACCGGTGTATGAGGGCGGTCCATGGCGCGTCCACCGTTCCGCTCAACGGAAGCAGTCCTTGTTGGGCGAATACGGAAACGGGCGCCGTGAGCGCCAAAAGGCAAAGTCCCCGGATCATGCCTTGTCCCGTTTGCGGATGAAGAAAGGCACCATGGCCAGCCCGAACGCGGCGACACCGAGCAACAGCAGTCCCTTGTTCGGCAGTACGTCGCGGGTGGTGAGGCTCAGAAGGATGATAGCGATGGCATAGGCATAGAGCACGGCCACCGTGCCGCGATGGCCCAGGCCGAGCGCTAGCAGCCGGTGGTGGATGTGGTTCCTGTCCGCCAGGAACGGGGAGGTGCCACGTGCCATGCGCACCACGAAAACGCGGAAGGTGTCCACCAGCGGGAAGGCGATCACGGACATGGCGAACAAGGGCGTGGGCACGGTGCGCAGCCAGACGGGCAGTCGCGCGGTGTCGTGGTCCACCACGCGCATGGCCAGCACGCTCAGGATGGCACCGATGATCAGCGAGCCGCTATCACCCATGAAGATGCGCGCAGGGTGGGTGTTGAAAATGAGAAAGCCCACCAACGCACCGGCCAGCGTGAAGGCAAGCAGTGCCAATGCCACATCACCTGCCCAATACAGCCAAAAGCCGTACGCCACGGCACTGATCAGGCCGATGCCGCCCGCCAGGCCGTCCACGCCGTCGATGAGGTTGAATGCGTTCACCAGCACGATGTAGGTGAAGAAGGAGAAAGCGATGCTCACCTCATTGGCGAGCTCGTAAAGCCCGAGGATCCCGTGCATGTCGCGGATGCGGATGTCGCCCATGATCACCAGGATGTACGCCACCACGAAATGGCCCACCAGTTTCTTCACCGGGGAGAAGCCGATGATGTCGTCCTTCACTCCGATGAAGAACAGCAGCACCATTACGGCGATCACGATCTTGAAGTCCGCGTAGGCCGTGCCCATTTCGATGTAGAGCGCGTGGAAATCAGCCATGGTTCCCGCAAGGTCGGCCCGGGCATGCGGGAACCACAGGCTGTAGCTGAAGATGATGGCGGCGAAGATGATGATGCCCCCGATGGTGGGCACGCTGCGGCTATGGAGCTTGCGCCCCTCGGTCGGCTCGTCCACCAAATGCTTCATCCGGGCCACCTTGATGAGGCTGGGCATGGTGAAGAGCACCACGAAGAACGCGGTGAGGAAGCCCATCAGCAATATGTATCCGTGCTCTTTCACCGTTCAGCCAATGGTCAAATATCGTAGTACCTGTTGAATAGTCCGGTATGCCAAGCGATGTAGAGCACGCCGCTGTTACGGTCGGTCCGTGCCGGTTGGAGGTCCCGCATGGAATAACCCAGCGTGAGCTGCATGTTGGTCATCTGGTTCATCCGCCAGGAAACATTGAGTCCGGCATAGAGCCGCTGCTGTTGCTTGCCCGTGGTGCCTATGGGCATGTCCGGGCCGAAGATGGTGCTTCCCGGTACATCCTCGATCCCGGAGGCAAAGGGGTGTTGCTCCATGCTCAGTTCACCTTGGAACCAGATCTTCTGCCGGATCCCATAATCCACGCGCAGCACGGCTTCGGCATAGCTCGTGCCCAAGGGCGAGGCCAATGGCTGGTTGTTGTGCGTCCAGCTCATGCGCGCTTCGTTCCTTACATAGGCGTAGGGCGTAGCCTGGTTGAATTCCGCCAGCAGGTGCAGGTCCTTCCGGAACAGGTCGAACCACTGCATGCCTACCTGCCATGCATAACGGCTGCGGCCCGGATCCGTGAGTGCGAATTGTCCGTAGGCGAACATCTTGTCCGTGACCTTGTACTTGGCGTCTACGCCCAGCACTTGGGTGTTGGGGCCGTCGAAGCCGTTCACGATGGTGTTCACCCCGATCACCGGGTTCATCTGCATGGCATTGAAGGGGCGCACACCGCTTGTGTCGATCGTCTTCCACAGGGTGCCCTCGAACAGGCCCAATTGTACAGGGCCGAGGTTTACGCTCAGGTATTGGAAGGAGGCGCGCTTCCAATAGAAGAGCGATTCACTGGCCTCACCCGTGGGCAACCGGTTCGCCTCGCCCACCAGTTGCAACTTCGCGAAAATGGTGGTGTACTGGAAACGCTTGTTGGTGGTGAGCGCGCTGAACTTCACGTACGGATAAGGCGAGGCGTTGTCGCTGAGCAGCACCGAACGGTAGCCGTTGCCCACGAAGTGCCGCCCCTGCCCGAGCTGCGCGTTGAACCACGGTCGCGGTGACCAGCTCACGTTGCCGGTGGCCCAGGCAAAGTCCAAACCGCGCGAGTTGAAGGTCTTGATGCGCCCTTGGCCGGGCACCACGCCTTGGATCTGGGCATAACGGTAGAGATAGGCAGGCAGCACGGCCTGGTTTTCGTAGAAGGAGCTTTGGAAGGAGACCGTGGGACCCAAGTCCACGGCAAGCTGGAACCCGCGTCCATTGTGGCTCAGAAAAAGTTCGTTCGTGAACAGGTCGTTCTCTTGAAATTCCTGGCCAAGCTCAAACTGCAGCACGGGGTCGATGGTCATTTTGAAGCCACCGTCCTTCACGTTGATCAAGTGTTCCTTGATCAACTTTTGCGTGATCCAATAGTACTGGTGCGAGCTGTCCGGCCGGAAGCCCATCACGTTATGCAGGTCCGCGCGGCTTTGGATGATGGGCCGCATGCCCGTATGCATCGTGCTGCTCTTCTCCGCCCCGTTGCGGTCCAGGTCGTAGTAGATGTCCCGGTTCAGCGGAATATCGTTCTGCTGTGCTAAGGCCAACAGCGCTGACAGGAGCGCTCCAAGAGCGGTGAATATGCGGGGGCAAGAGCGGAGCATCCCTTTTCGGACCGGGGCCGAAGGTAGAGGAAGGGAGGTGGGCGGTGAAGAGGGCTGCGGTGATCAAGCGTGTTCGCCCTTGTCCATGAGCTTAAGGATCTCCGCAGCATAGTCATCGGACCTTCCCCCAATGTAAGGTCGCTTGGTGACAATGATCTTGGTCGGTCCGTAACTACCATGCCAATGGATCATTTGGTCAGGATCGATCTTGTGGGGCAGTTCGATCCCCAAGTGATTGATGAACGGCTCGGCCCATTCCCAATTGGTGAGCACGATGGCATACTTCGGCTTGAGTTCGTCCAGCTCTAATTGGAACAATTCGACCGCCTTGGGTTCATGTGCAGCATACTCCGACATATCCGGATTCCCGCCTTCCGCTGGAGCGATCTTCATCAGGTTGGACCACACGAGGTGCTCGCACCATGTCCGTCTTTCCCTGTCAAACCCATGGTAGTCTGAGACAACCTTGTATGAAGTCTGCCAAAAGAAGGAGCGATAAAGCTGGTACGCACTCCAATTCAGGTTGATCCAATCCAAGGGGCCGACCTCATCAATCGGGTCATCCACGGTATTTGAGAAGTTCCGTGCATCACGGGTAAGGACGACAGGGACAAGGTCCCATTTGTTCAGATTGATTTTAATTTCCCAAGTGTTGGGTGCTTGTCCATAAACGATGATGTCCGATCTCTTCTTTTCGGGATTTCCGAAGGAGGGATAGAAGAGGCAATACTCTTCATTGAGATAAGCTGGTTCTCCCCTCATGCGAGCAACGAAGCCCTCTACAGCCTTCGCGAAAAGCGCGTCGTACTCAGGACTCAGCAGGGAAACATCATCCTTGGTCGGGTCGCTCATCCGATCCGATGTTGCAGCTTATGCGCTTTGTTGCGCCAGCCCGATTGGCTCTTGGAATTCACGTATTGCACCTTGAGGTCCGGAAAACTGGTCACGAACTTGATCTTCTTGTCCGGAAAGGAGGTGTCGAAAAACCAGATGGCATCGCTGCCTTTGGCCTCGGACTTGTTTTTGGTCACGAATACGAGCAAGTCCGGGAAGGAGGTAACGATCTGGACCTTGATATCCTCAAAGGAGGTGACTTCCTTCATAATGGCCATCCGCAGTTGATTTGGTAACGACAATGTAGCCAAGTTCCCTTGAAGCATTCCGGACGTTGGCCGATCAACGGGATAACTGCCCCCTTACACTTTCGCCCCCTCGTACTTCTTAAAAGCCTCGTACACCTCGGTGATGCCATCACGCAATTCGATGGTATGCTTCCAGCCCATGTTGTGCAGGTGGGAGACGTCCATCAGCTTGCGCGGCGTGCCATCGGGCTTGCTGCTGTCCCACTTCAATTCACCGTCAAAGCCGACGATGTCCTTGATCAATTCCGCGAGGGCCTTGATGGTGAGGTCGGTGCCGGTGCCGATGTTGACGAAGAGTTCCTCGTGGTAGTTCTTCAGCAGGAAGAAGCAGGCGTCGGCCAGATCGTTCACATGGAGGAATTCGCGCATGGGCGATCCCGTGCCCCAGACCTCCACGGTCGGCGCGCCTTCCTGCTTGGCCGCATGGAACTTGCGGATCAGCGCGGGCATCACGTGGCTGTTTTTCAGGTCGTAGTTGTCGTTGGGCCCGTAGAGGTTGGTGGGCATGGCGCTGATGTAGTCGCAGCCGTATTGGCGGCGGTAGCTCTCCACCATTTTGATGCCGGCGATCTTGGCGATGGCGTAAGGTTCGTTGGTCTCCTCCAGTAATCCGGTGAGCAGGCTTTCCTCCTTTAGCGGCTGCGGCGCGAGCTTCGGATAGATGCAGGATGATCCGAGGAAGAGCAGTCGCTTCACGCCGTTCTCGTAGGCCTGATGGATCACGTTGTTCTGGATCATCAGGTTCTCGTAGATGAACTGCGCGCGGTAGGTATTGTTGGCCTGGATGCCGCCCACCTTCGCCGCTGCGAGCACCACGTGATCTGGCTTTTCCCTGCGGAAGAAGTCGCGCACCGCGGCCTGGTCTTTCAGGTCCAGCTCGCTGCTGGTGCGGGCCACGATGTTGTTGAAGCCGTCCTTCTGGAGGCGGCGCGTGATGGCGCTTCCCACCATGCCGCGGTGTCCTGCGATGTAGATCTTGTCTTGCTTTTCCATGGAAACAATAGTTAAACGGTTACGGGTTGGCGAGTTACGGGTTGGCGGGTTGCAACACCCGAACCCGTACCGGTTAACCCGTAACGCACATGGCGATCACTCCTCCTCGTTGAGGATCTTGTGTCCGCCTTTCTTCAGGTATACGTCGCGCTCGAAGAGCTTTACGTCCTCGCGCACCATTTCCTTCACGAGGTCTTTCAGTTCGTAGGTGTGCTTCCAGCCGAGCACCCTGCGGGCCTTACTGGGGTCCCCCTCAAGGTGGTCCACTTCCGCCGGGCGGTAGTAGCGCGCGTCGATGGACACAACGGTCTTTCCGGTTTTTTTATCGATGCCTCTTTCCTTCACGCCCTTGCCTTTCCATTCCAGTTTCATGCCGGCCTCTGCGAAGGCGAGGTCCACGAAGTGGCGTACGGTGTAGGTTTTGCCGGTGGCGAGCACGAAGTCGTCCGGTTTCTTGGCTTGCAGCATGCGCCACATGCCCTCCACGTAGTCCTTCGCATGGCCCCAGTCGCGCTTGCTGTCCATGTTGCCCAAGTACAGGGTGTCCTGCAGGCCCAGCTTGATCTTGGCCGCTGCACGCGTGATCTTGCGGGTCACGAAGGTCTCGCCGCGCAGCGGGCTCTCGTGGTTGAAGAGGATGCCGTTGCAAGCGAAGATGCCGTAGCTCTCGCGGTAGTTCTTGGTGATCCAAAAGCCGTACAGCTTCGCCACGCCGTATGGGCTGCGCGGGTAGAAAGGCGTCTCCTCGTTCTGCGCGCTGTGGATCACGCCGCCGTAAAGCTCGCTGGTGCTGGCCTGGTAGAAGCGCGTCTTCTTCTCAAGGCCGAGAATGCGGATGGCCTCTAAAAAACGCAGCGTACCGATGCCGTCCGCGTTGGCGGTGTATTCCGGCAGTTCGAAGCTCACGGCCACATGGCTCATGGCGGCAAGGTTGTAGATCTCGTCCGGCTGGATCTGCTGTACCAAGCGGACGCAGTTGACACTGTCGGTGAGGTCGCCGTAGTGCAGGAAGAAGGGGAGGCCCTTCTCGTGCTTGTCGTGGTAGAGGTGGTCGATGCGGTCCGTGTTGAGGAGCGAACTGCGGCGCTTCACGCCATGCACCTCGTAGCCCTTGTTCAGCAGCAATTCGCTGAGGTAGGCCCCATCCTGTCCGGTGATGCCGGTGATGAGAGCGACCTTGCGTTTTCCCTTTTTTGGAGCGGCTTTTTTCGGGGCGGACCTGGCTGTCACCTTTCTCGCAGCGGCGGTTTTGGCGGGTGCCTTTTTTGCCGTGACGGGCTTTGTCTTTTTGGAGGGGGTGGCCTTTGCGGCCGTTTTCTTCTTTGCCATGTCTCTCTTCCTTCTCGGTTTTATTGAACGATGAACCACTGGTTCAACAGGTCGTATTTGTTGTAGCGCATCGGCTGGCCGGTGCTGATGTCCACAAGGCTCTTCCCGGCCTCATCGGCGATGGCATGGCCTGCGGCGGTGTCCCACTCCATGGTGGGTGCATAGCGCGGATAGGCATCGGCGGCTCCTTCGGCCACCAAGCAGATCTTCAGCGCGCTGCCCATGCTCACGGTAGCCACCTTGCCGTGTTCCTTCTCCATGCGTTGGATGTAGGCGTCGGTATCGGGGGAAGCGTGCGAGCGGCTGGCTACGATGGTGAAGGCTTCCCTGTGGTGCGGCATGGGCAGGCGCATTGCGCTGGCAGCGGCTTCATACGCGGTCTTGCCGGTGAAGGTTGTTGCTTTTTCCAGCCGGTAGGAGCCGCCATCCTTCCACGCGAGGTAGAGGATGTCCTTCACGGGCACGTATAGCACCCCGGCAACCGGCCGGTGTGATCCGAGGCTTCCGGCGGGCTCAGCGTCCTTTGCCATCAGGGCGATGTTCACCGTGAACTCCCCGTTGCGCTTGATGAATTCCTTGGTGCCGTCCACGGGGTCCACGAGCCAGTACATGCCCCACGCCTGTCGTTCGGCGGGAGGGAGATGCTTGCCTTCCTCGCTGAGCACGGGCAGGCCGGTCTTTTCCAGCTCCTTCGCGATGGCGGCATGCGCGCGCTTGTCCGCCTCGGTGAGGGGACTTCTATCGTCCTTCAATTCGACGTTGATGGGGCGGGAATAGACGTCCAAGATCTCGCGGCCGGCTGCGAAGGCGGCTGCGATCGCACGGTCCATCAGGGGAAGAAGTTCGCTCATGGCGGCGAAGGTAGCTCGATGGATGGAACGCTGATGACGCTGAAAGAGTGGATCGACGCAGTTCGGATCGGTGCCATTTGATGGGGGAATACGGTGAGCAGAGTTGAGGATATCGCTTCTCCAACGACGTGTCCATGACGGGCTTCATGATTTGCGATGAAGTTGGGAAACATCATCGCGGCCAAGCCTGACAACTGACAACTGACAACTACCTCCGGTACCGCTCCTCATACTGCTGCCAGAGCTGTTTCTGGCCATCGTCCAGAGAGATCCGTCTACCGTCGATGAAGGCCTCGGTGACGTTGTTGGTGCGCATGTCCAACGCATCGCCGGTGGAGATGAAAAGCGTGGCGGACTTGCCGGCCTCCAGACTGCCGTAGCGCTTGTCGATGCCGAGGATCGCAGCTGCGTCGAGCGTGATCGCGCGTAGCGCATCCTCACGGGAAAGCCCGTAGGCGCTGGCGGTCCCGGCGAGGAAGCCCAGGTTGCGTGAACCCATTCGCTCCATATCGCCGCTGTATCCGAGGCAGAATCGTACGCCGCGTTCCTTGAGCATGGCGGGAAGGCGATAGGGCAGGTCCACGTCCTCATCCTCGCGCTGGGGCAACGTGTGCAGGCGTTGCAAGATCACGTCCACTTTTTTTTCACGGAGCAGGTCGGCCACACGCCAAGCGTCGTAGCCTCCGACGATCACGGTACGCTGCACGCCCATCTCCCGGGTAAAGAGCACTGCTTCTTGGATCTCGCGTACGGCATTGGTATGGACGAAGAGCGATCTCTTTCCGTTGAAAAGACCGCGCACGGCCTCCAGCCGGAGGTCCGTCTTTTCCGGCTGCGCCAGTTCCGCATAGGCTTTGGCGCGCAGGAAGAACGCGCGGATCTCAGCGAGATCTTTTGCCCGCTTGTCGGCCTCTTCTTTTTCCGTGGTGCCCGGCTCGGCCCACCAGCCCGTGTGTTGGAACGCTTCCGGCCAGTTCAGGTGGATACCATCCCCGGCGCACACCACCGCGTCGTTATTGTTCCAAGCGTCCAATTGCACGATGCCGCTGGTGCCGCTGATCACATTGCCGCGCGGGGCGATCTGCGCCAGCAGCACCCCGTTGGCCCGCACCGTGGGGATGATCTTGGAGCCCGCATCATAGGCGCTGAGGGCGCGTACCTCGGGTTCCGTCCGGCCCATTTCCGCCTCGTCCACGGAAGCCCGCACGGCATCGATCTCCACCAGCCCGAGCGTAGCGTCCGGAAGGATGAAGCCGGGGTAGATCTGGCTGCCGGGAGCATTGATCACGGTGTCATAGACGGCTTTCACGCCATAACCGTAGCCCACGTAATCGATGGTGCCGTTGCGGAAGCCCACCGCGCCATCATCGAAGGTGCGCCCGTCGCCGACGTGCACGGTGCCGCCTTTCACCAGGATGGACCTCGTCGGCACCGGGGCGGGGGAAGGCCGTTGCGCGAACAGCGCCGCGACCGCGCAGATACCGATGATGGAAGCTGCTGCTCTCATGGATGCTCCCCGATGGTCTCACAATGCCACTGGTCCGGTTCCTGGCGCCTCGCCTTGCGCACGGCAGCGCCTGCCTGCTTGGCGGCGAGCATCTTCGCCACGATGCGTGAGCGCTCTGCCTCGGCCTTCATGTGCTGGTCCAGATCGCGCCGACGGTCGTAGTAGCGCACGCCGTCCACGAAGGTCATCATCGCCTTGGCCCGGATGCCGAGCGGGTTGTCGTTCCAAAGAACGAGGTCCGCGTCCTTACCGACTTCCACGCTGCCCATTCGCTCGTCCAGATGTAAGGCTTTCGCAGGGTTCAGGGTCACCATCTTCCAAGCGCCCTCCGGGGAAACACCGCCGTACTTCACCGTCTTCGCGGCTTCTTGGTTCAGGCGCCTCCCCATCTCCGCGTCGTCGCTGTTGATGCAGGTGTTCACGCCTTGTTCGTTCAGGATCGCGGCATTGTACGGGATGGCGTCGTTCACCTCGAATTTGTACGCCCACCAATCGCTGAAGGTGGACGCATTGGCGCCGTGCTGCTTCAGTTCACGGGCCACTTTGTAGCCTTCCAGCACATGGGTGAAGGTGTTCACTTGGAAGCCCATGCTGTCGGCGACGTGTATCAGCATCAGGATCTCGCTCTGCACATAGCTGTGGCAGGTGACGTGGCGCGTACCGGCGAGGATCTCCGCCAAGGCGTCCAACTCCAGATCACGGCGCGGCGGCGTGGCCTTCGCTTTCTCCTTGGGCTTCATCGCGTCGTAAGCCGCCCGTTCCGCCGCGTAGTCCTTCTCCCGGTGGAAGGCATCGTAGAATACTTGCTCCACGCCCATGCGGGTTTGCGGGAAGCGGTCAGAAGATCCCCAGTTGCTGCGTTTTACATTCTCACCGAGCGCGAACTTGATGAAGCCCGGCGCACCTGCGATGGGGAGATCGTCCGCATCGCGGCCCCAGCGCAGTTTGATCAATGAGCTTTGCCCGCCTATCGCGTTGGCCGAGCCATGCAGTTGCTGCACCGCCGTGACGCCGCCTGCGAGCGCACGGTACAGGTTGATGTCGTCCGGGTCGATCACATCGCCCACGCGCACTTCCGAAGTCACGGACTGCGCGCCTTCGTTCACGCCGCTCGCGATGCCGATGTGGGAATGTTCATCGATGATGCCGCTTGTGAGGTGCATGCCGGAGGCATCGATCTCCGGCACCGTCAAGCGTTCCTTTGGGAAGAGGCTGGCCGCGCTGAGCTTTGGCCCCACGGCGACGATGCGGCCCTTCCGGATGCAGACGTCGGTGTTCGGCAGGGTGCCTTGCGGACCGTTGCTCCACACCGTGGCGTTGCGGAAAATGACCGTCTCGGTGTCGGGCAGTTGGGTGCTGCCGAAGGCGTTCATGGGGTACCACACCTCGCCCGGGGGCAGCGAAAGGATGCTGTCCAAAGCCGCAAGCGCATTTTTTTCCTTCACCGTGCCCCGGCCGTTGGCGCGTTGCCTTATCGCGCTCCAGGCGAACCATTCACCGGTGGGGCCTTGGGCTTGTCCATCCCAGATGCCGCCCCGGTCGTGGATCACGCCGTTCAGCCGGACAGGACCCGCAAAGCCCAGTTTTTCCCCTTGGAACCAGAGCGAGACCACCGGCCCCGCGATGGTCAGGATGGCCTTTTCCCACGTGGTGTCGGCCCCGGCGCTGCGTACTTCGGCTATCGGCTTTTCGGACGTCCCCTTCACGCGGAGCTTGAGGATCACGGAGCGAAGGTTCAGGTCGAAGGTGCCGCGCGGATCCTCGTTCTCCAGCGGCTTTAGGATGAAACGCCTGCCATCGGCCCAGGTCTCGTGGATCACGTTCTCCGGGTCCAGCAAATGCTTGGAACTGATGATGAGGTCGGCGTGCACACCGGGACCCAACGTGCCCACCTGATCGCTCAGTTGGAAAAGCCGGGCGGGTACGGTGGTCAGTGCTGCGAGGGCCGTGGCGGTGTCCAATCCCGCACGGACCATCTGCCGCAGTGCGGGCCACATCTCTGCAGGTTCCCTCAGGCCTTGGGCGGTGAAGGCGAAGACGCCGCCAGCCTCAGCGATGCGGCCCGCGTTGGACGGTGCAAGTTCCCAATCCTTCAATTCGCCGAGGGTGACTTCCAGCGCATCAAAGGGGTCCTCCACATCGTATGCCTCCGGTAATACAAGCGGGATGATCAGCGGTGAACCGGTGCCGAGGATATCGGCAAGACGCAGATAAGCATCACCGCCGCCCTTGAGGATGAAGTTCAGCCCGAACTCCTTGCCGAGTTTGGCCGCACGGAGCATGTTCGCGTGGCCGTCCGCCTCGAACACCAGTGGCAGTTGCAGTTGCGTGTTGAGCGCTTCCAGATCAGCGTCGCTCTGTTTCTTTTCGCCCCCGGCGGCATACCAACGGGTGTCATACAGCGCCTGGCGCAACAAAGCGATGCTGCCCATGAGGGAGCCGGGGTAAACATCCGGCGAGCTGCCTTTGTTGAAGGAGAAGTTCGCTGTGGCACGTGGCAGGAAGATGTCTTCCGCAGGAGTGCGGTCCGCTAGTGTGATGGCGCAACCGGTGCCGCGGGCAATGCCGTCCCTGCGCTGGGCCACCACGGTGGTGAAGCCTTGGGCGCGCAATACGGACGCGCGCTTCTCATCCGGCACGTACAGCTCGTCCGCGTTCGTGCTTGCGACAATGGCGCGGTCCCAATAGTGTGCACCTTTTACCTCCTTCGCCTTGCCGCGGTCCCGGGCAGCGATGCCGAGGTCGCTGAAGGGGTCAATGAGGCCGGGCCACACGTGCAGCCCGCTCAGGTCATGCACCTCGGCACCGGCGGGCACACGAACTCTTTTCCCGACTTCAAGGATGCGTTCGCCTTGGATCAGCACCGTGGCGTCGGTCAGGGTTTCTGTAGGCGAAACGTGTACCGTGGCGTGGACCAGCGCGATGGGCAGTTCGGCGCGGTCATGGGGGCCGTTCACGGGTGCGTTCTCCTGCGCGGACGCCGTAAAGTCAGCGAACAGAAAGGCCCAAGCGGCCAGCAGGAGGCTATGGATGCGCACGGTCTCGAAAGAAAGGCGCAAGGTAGCGGCACACCCAAGGCGCTCCCGCTTTAATTGCCGTTCTTGTCCACAGGCTACTTTTGACACCCTGCCAAAGCTCCACAATTCCATGAACGTTGCCGCTGCCACCCCCATCGACCTTGCTCCGGTCTTTCTCTTCTTCCACAGCCTGCTCCGCTGGGGTATCCTGCTCACGGTGGCCGTGGCGGGCTTTAACGCGTTGATGGGCTGGCTCCGGAGCGGGCCGGTGATCACATGGCAACGTGCCGTGGCCATTTGGGCGATGATACTGTGCCATGTACAGCTCGTGATCGGGTTCATTCTTTATGGTCTTGATAGCGCAAATGGCAAATTCGACCGGATGACCCCGGACAGCATGCGTTATTGGAAATTCGAGCACATGGGCATGATGGTGATCGCGATCGCGTTGGTCACCATCGGGCGGCTTTCCAGCAAGAGGGCCAAGTCCGAGCGGGGCAAGCACATGCGCGTGGCCATCTTCTACCTGCTGGCCTTGGTGTTGATGATGGCAATGATCCCGTGGCCCGAAACCGCAATGGGAGAAGGACGGGGATGGCTATGAAACCGGGGATCCTTTCCCTGGTGGGCCTTGTAGGGGTACTATTGGCCTGTTCCGCCGCGTGTGGCGCCATGGAGGAGAAGCCCGGCAGCCCCGGCGAAGCCATCTTCTGGGACCAATGCGTGATGTGCCATGGCCGAATGGGGGACCTGAAGATGAGCGGTGCGAAGGACCTCACGAAAAGTGCATTGACCAAGGGCGAGATGATCGCGATCGTCACCAATGGGAAAGCAGGCATGATCGGCTACGGTGAGCGGCTCTCCAAAAAGGAGGTCGAGGAAGTGGTGGACCATGTGCGCAGCTTGCATGAGGTGGCCCGGTCAGACAATTAGAAGATCAGTATTTCGACAAGCTCAACAACCTGATCAATAATTGAAAAGTATTATCCGCTTTTATCCGTGGTTCAATAACATGAGCATACAAAGAATTTGATCCGCGGCCATCAGCCCTTTCAGTATCACCGCGCCTACGCTTAGCTTCGGGCTCCTTCGCCAAAGCGCTTCGGCGACGGCGCGCGAAGCGCAGTCTGCGTTCCATCCGAAATGATCGACCCACAAGAAACCCGCATCACCGCCGAGAAAGCCGTGCTCATCGGCCTTGCCACTGACCGCCAGACGCCCGAGCAGGTGGAGGAGTATTTGGACGAGCTGGACTTCCTCGCCAATACCGCCGGCATCGTCACGGAGAAGCGCTTCACCCAACGCCTGCACAAGCCGGACGGCAAGTTCCACATCGGTTCCGGCAAGCTCGCCGAGATCAAGTCCTGGATCGATGATAAGGCACCGGATGCCTGCGTGATCTTCGATGATGAGCTATCCCCCGCGCAGCAACGCAACTTGGAGAAGGAGCTGGACCGGCCGGTGCTCGACCGCCCGCGCTTGATCCTGGACATCTTCGCGAGCCGCGCCCGTACCGCTCACGCCAAGACACAAGTGGAGCTCGCTCAGTACGAATACATGCTGCCGCGCCTGACCAAGCTGTGGACACACTTAGAGCGGCAGCGCGGCGGCACGGGTACACGCGGTGGAGCGGGCGAGAAGGAGATCGAGACGGACCGCCGCCTGGTGCGCGACCGCATCAGCCTGCTCAAAAAGCAACTGAAGGACATCGACCGGCAGAAGCAGACCCAACGCGGCAACCGCGGCAAGCTGGTGCGCGTGGCCTTGGTGGGCTATACCAACGTGGGCAAGAGCACGCTGATGAACGTGCTGAGCAAGAGCGATGTCTTCGCGGAGAACAAGCTCTTCGCCACGCTGGACACCACGGTGCGCAAGGTGGTGCTCGGCAACTTGCCCTTCCTGCTCAGCGATACGGTGGGCTTCATCCGCAAGCTGCCCCACCAATTGATCGAGAGCTTCAAGAGCACGTTGGATGAAACACGAGAGGCTGATCTTCTCCTGCACATCGTTGACATAAGCCATCCGCAGTTCGAGAGCCAGTACAACACGGTGCGGCAAACGCTGGAGGAGATCGGTGCCGGCGGAAAACCGGTGATCGTCGTCTTCAACAAGATCGACGCCTACAAACCCGCACCGCACGACCCGCACGACCTCGCACCCAAGCGGGAGGACCAATACACCTTGGAGGAGATGGAGCGCACATGGATGTCACGCATCGCCCACAAGGACGCGGACGGCGAGGAAGCCATCTTCATCTCCGCCATACGGAAGGACAACATCGACACGCTACGGAAGTTGATGTACGAGCGGGTGAAGGCGATCCACATCGCACGGTATCCTTACGAAACAGATCTGTTGTTCCGGGATTGGTCGGTGGAGGAGGAGTGAGAAGGGAAGGAAAGCTCTTGGTTCCATCGGCGATCGTTTACGGGGTATCCCGCAATGGCAAAGAAGAAAAAGAAGAAGCCGTCCAAAGGAGCAGCATTCCTTTGGAAGACGCTCTTCCTCCTGCTGGCCGTCGGCTTCATCGCCGTCTTCATCTTGATCTTCCTCGTGCGCAAGGACGTCTTTGGCAAGCTGCCCAGCACGGAAGAACTTGCGGCATTGCGTAACGAGGAAGCGACGTTGATCCTCTCCTCGAACGGTGCGGTGATCGGCAAAGTCTTCGCGGAGGACCGCACCAATGTGCATTGGAAGGACATCCCATCGCATGTGGTGAACGCGCTCGTCTCCACGGAGGACCAACGCTTCTTCGAGCATGAGGGCGTGGACGCGATGAGTTACGTGCGCGTGCTGTTCCGGACCATCATTGCGCGGGACCGGAGCGGCGGCGGGGGCAGCACGATCTCGCAGCAGCTGATCAAGAACCTCTACGGCCGGGAACGCCACGGATTTCTCACCGTGCCGGTGAACAAGATCAAAGAGGCGTTGGTGGCGCAGCGTTTGGAGAAGGTCTATTCCAAGGAGGACGTGATCACGCTCTACCTGAACTCGGTCCCGTTCGGTGAGAACATCTACGGCATCGAGGCCGCGTCGGAGCGCTACTTCAGCAAGCCCGCCACGAAGTTGAAGGTGGAGGAAGGCGCGGTGCTCGTCGGCATGTTGAAGGCGAACACCGGCTACAATCCGAGGTTGCATCCCGAGGCGGCGAAGCGTAGACGCGACCAGGTGCTGGCGCTGATGGCGGGTAACGGTAAACTCTCCAACAAGCTTCGGGACAGCCTGCAGGCGCTTCCGCTGATGATCCGGTACGCAGGCGTCGATGCGCTGGACGCCTACGGCTATTTCGATGCGCAAGTGACGAAGCAGGCCAAGGCGATCCTTGCTGATCTGGGGAAGAAGAGCAGTACTTCCTACGACATTGAGAAGGACGGCCTGCGGATCTACACCACGTTGGACACCTCATTACAACAGGCCGCCTTGCGGGCGGTGCAGAAGCAGCTCTCCTCCATGCAGCCCAAACTGGACAACCAGTTGCGCGCGCAGAACGCACGGAAAAGCTGGGAGAAGTCCCAAGGGAAAAGGGCCACGGCAGCTTGGAGTACAAATGAAAAGTCCGTGCGCGATGTGTTCACGTGGAACGATGCACCGCCGGACACCATGAGCTACCGCGACAGCCTGTGGCACTATCACAGCATGCTGCAAGCGGCCTTCCTGATGGTGGATCCTTCCAGCGGAAAGGTGCGTGCGTACAGTGGTGGCAACGACTTCCGCACCCTTCCTTTCGATCAGGTGGAAAGCCACCGGCCGATCGCCTCCACCATCAAACCGGTGATCTATGCTGCCGGTCTGCGCAAGGGATTGGCCCCCTGCACCTATTTGAACAACGAGCGGAAGACCTATGACGAATATGACGGCTGGTCGCCGGAGAACTTCGAAAAGGACAGCATCGGTGGGCAAGTGGCGATGTGGTACGCATTGGTGCATTCGATGAACATCCCCACGGTGGATCTCTATTTCCGCACCGGGGTGGGCACCATCCGAGACACGTTCAAGTCTCTTGGCCTGCCTATTGGCGGGGTCGACAATCCATCGTTGGCCTTGGGTGCCGCGGATATTTCCTTGAAGGAGATCGTGCGGGCCTATTCCGCTTTTGCGAACGGGGGCCTGGTGCGCGACCCGCAGATGATCGAGAAGATCACTGATGCCCATGGGAAGGTGATCTACCAGGGCCGGATGGCTTCCGCCAAGCGTGCGCTCGATGAGGAGGTCGCGGAAGCAGTCACGGCGATGTTGCGACGTGCGGTGGACCATGGCACCGGTGCCTCCATACGCTCTCGCTTCGGTGTACGTGCCGCTTTGGCGGGAAAGACAGGCACCTCACAGGATTACAGCGATGCGTGGTTCATGGCCTACACGCCGGGATTGGTGGCGGGGACATGGGTGGGCGCCCGTGACCCGGCCGTCCATTTCAGCAGCGGCCTAGGTACCGGGGCGCAGTTGGCGTTGCCCATCATCGGGGGCACGCTGGCCGAGGTGGAACGCTCATCCATCATGCGCAAGGCCTATCTCCAGGCTTTCCCGGAGGACAGCACGGAGATCGACATGAACTGCGAGCCACGCCGATCGAGCAACCTCATCGATCGCTTCTTGGACGTGATCTTCCAGCGGGAACCCGGTTCCGTGGACAAGCAGCACGACCCGGAAGAGCCGGAGCGAAAGGAAGAGGAGAAGGGGGGATTCTTCCAGCGGCTGTTCCCGAAGAAGGAATAGGAGGCATGAACCTCAGACGGCGGTGCCGGAACTTGGCCAATGGCGCGCCAGCCAACGGCCCAGCGGTGCCCGCAGCTGCATGAAAGGCCGCTCCCAGAACCGGTAGATCAATGCGGCTATGGTGACCGTGGCACCTAAGAACAAGGCGTAGTACATGGCACATTTCCAGGCCACGGGATCGGGGACGCGATGGCCAAAGAGGTAGAGCATGGGCAGGTGGACCAGGTAGATCGCATAGGTGATGAGGCTGAGGCCGCGCATGGGGCGCTGGAACACGCTGCCGTTCTTCCAGCCTGAAAGGATCGGAAGGAACAGGGCCACGGAGAAGGGTTCGAGACTTTCCAAGGCAAAGGTGGCGAAGCGGGGCGCAGCGTCGTAGCCACGGGTGCAATAGGTGAGCAGGAGATAGAGGCCCAGCAGTATTGCGGGCCAGCGTACCCGCCTCCATGGTATCGGCCAGCCCCGCGCCACCCAAGCCGCCAGCATGCCGTACCCCGGCGCATCCAGCCGCGTGATCACCAGCTTGTGTATCCAAAGTGCCCAAGTGGTCTGTTCAAGAACATGGTGCGCGACGCTGGAACGCCCCACGACCGGGAGGACGATGAACAGCACGCAAGCCAACAGGAATGCATTTCTGCCGCGCAGTCCGAAAAGCGCGATCGTCCCGAAGACGATCAGGGGGAACAGCAGGTAGAACCACTCCTCGACCGCAAGCGACCAGGATTCCCAGAAGAACAGGTCCAACGGAAGGTGGAAGTTCTGCATGAACACCGCGTAGGCAGCGGTCATGTGCCCGAGCATGCCCGGTGCGGCGCCCACGGATACCAAGAGGATGTTCAGCAGCAGAAAGAGGTAGTAGTTCGGGAGCGTGCGCAACCAGCGCCGTTGCATGAAATCGAGGAAGCGCAAAGGAGCTGGGCCCGGCTTGGACGAAGCGTCCAGCAACATGCCACCGATCAGATAGCCGCTCAGCACGAAGAACACACCGACCCAATCGATGGAAGGAACGACCGGGAAGCGGGGCCAATGATCGGCCACCAAATGGCTCGTGTGGGCGAGCATCACCATCACACCCGCCATGGCGCGCATCACGTCGAGGCCGAAGATCCGTCCACCAACGCGTTCGCCGCTCATCGGCTTAGGCGAAGGCCTGCAGGTCGCAGAGTTTGCGGTATTGCCCTTCTGCGGCGAACAACTGTGCGTGCGTGCCGCGTTCGATGATGTGGCCGCGGTCCAGCACGATGATCTCATCGCAATGCTGGATCGTGCTCAGGCGGTGCGCGATCACCAAGGAGGTCCGGTCCTTCATCAGCTTGAAGAGCGCGTCCTGCACCAGCCGTTCGCTTTCGGTGTCCAATGCTGAAGTGGCCTCGTCCAAGATGAGGATCGCCGGGTCGCCCAGCACGGCACGCGCGATGGCGATGCGCTGTTTCTGCCCGCCGCTCAAGCGGTTCCCGGCGTCACCGATACTCGTTTGATAGCCGTTCGGCATGCGGACGATGAACTCATGCGCATTGGCGATCTCCGCGGCGCGCTGGATATCAGTCTCGCTGATGCCCGGCCTACCGAAGGCGATATTGGATGCTATGCTCTCGTTGAACAACAGGCTGTCCTGGGTCACGATGCCCATCAATGCGCGCAGGTCCTTGATGCGCAGGTCGCGGAGGTCGGCACCATCGATCGTTACAGCACCTCCTGTAACATCGAAGAAGCGCGGGAGAAGCCCGGCCAAGGTGGTCTTTCCACCGCCGCTGGTGCCGACGAGCGCTACGCTTTTTCCCTTTGGAACGGTGAGGTCGACATGCTGAAGCACCGGTTTCTCATCGTATGCGAACGACACGTCCTTGAATTCAACCTTCTCCGTGAACGCGGCGATGGGCCTTGCGTCCGGTTTCTCCACCACGGTGTTCGGTGTTTCCAACAGGTCGAAAACGCGCTGGGCGCTGGAAGACCCGCGCACGATGCCGGAGTATCCTTGGGAAAAGCCCTTGATCGGCGTGAGCAATTGCGAGAAGATGATGATGAAGCCTAAGAAGCTGTCACCGCTGAGGCTGGCATCGGGACCTAACACCAAGGTGCCTCCGAGGAATGCGATCGCCGCCATCACGGCCGTGCCCAAGGTCTCGCTCAAGGGGGAGGCCACGTCCTGCCGGTTCAGCATACTGATGCTGGAGCGCATGAGCAGTTCGTTCTCCTGCTCGAACCGGCGCCGCATGGCATCTTCACCGTTGAAGGCCTTCACCACACGCATGCCCGTGAGGGTCTCTTCCACACGGCCCAGCAGGTCGGCGCTTTTCTCCTGCACGCGCGTGCTGCGGCGCTTCAGGCTCTTGCTGATGCGCGAGATGATGAGCCCGCTGATGGGCAGCAGCAGCAGTGACCACAAGGTGAGCTGCGGCGAGAGCGTCACCATGGTGCCGAGGAACAGGATCACCGCGATCGGCTCCCGGAACACCATTTCGATGGAATACATCACCGAGTATTCCAGCACCTGCATATCGTTGGTGATGAGGGAGAGCAAGTTGCCTTTACGCTCGTCGTTGTGGTAGCGCAACGGCAGCTCCAACATCTTATCGAAGATCTTGGAACGCACATCACGGATGATCCGGTTGCGGAAGGTGCAGATGGAGCGCACGGCGAGGTAGCGGAACACGTTCTTCAACAGGAACATGGCGACCACCGTACTGCAGATGATCCCCAGGGCACCGATCTGGCCGTGCAGTTCGATCAAGTGTGTGAGGGACCAATTGAAGCCCTGTTCCAAGGACGCCTTGTCCCAAGCGAGCACTGGTTTTTCATACACCGCTTTTGTCTGCCCCAGCAGGAGCCGCAGAAAGGGTATAAAAAGCAGCATGCTGGCCAGGTGGAACACGGTGGCCAGCAGGTTGAACACACCGTTCATCAGCGCATACCGGCCATACGGCCGGCCGAAGCGCATGATGCGGAGGAAATTCTTCATGGAAAGCGGCAAAGGTATTCGGAAGGTGTACCGCTGGTCCGAAAAGGGAGATACCACGAAGGGCACAAAGAACACAAAGGAAAGTCCGGCGGCCGTAAGCCACTCTTCGTGTACTTCGTGTTCTTAGTGGTCCAATGCTTTTCCTTCTCTCTGTGCCTCTGTGGTGAAAAACGCATTCCTCGCCGTCTATCTTCGCGCCATGGACAGCGTCCGACAGAACAAGGTGAACAGCCTTCTCCAGCAGGAGATGGCCGAGGTGATGCAGGGGCACAACCACGCCCTGCTGCCCGGCGGCCTCATCACCGTTACCGCCGTGCGCGTAAGCCCGGACCTCGGTATCGCGAAGATCTATATCAGCCTTTTTCCTGTGAAGGACAAGCAGACCGTGCTGGACAACGTGCGTAACATGGGCCACAAACTGCGCGGGGAATTAGGCCATCGTGTAGGGAAGCAGCTGCGGATCGTGCCGGAGCTGCTTTTTTACATTGATGACTCCTTGGACCGCATCGAGGAGATCGACAATTTGTTGAAGAAGTAATGGTGCAGTTGTCAGTTGTCAGTTGTCGGTTGTCAGGCTGTAGTGGGCAGTCGGCAGTAGCAGTCGGCAGTGTGCGTCGGCAGTACCCGGTACCATGTCCACTATACCCAATACCAGAAACTCCGATCACCACCACGCATTTCTCCGCGCCTCAGCGCCTCGGTGGCCATTCTCCATCTTTCATCGCGCTCGTTCCATGCAGTATGATCCGGTGAAGCGCCGCCTCGGCGCGGTTTTCAACAGCACGCCGCTCCTGCGTAAGGTGTTCTACCGGCTGCTGGACCTGCTATTGCTGCGCGCGTGGCACATCCACAAGGAGCTGCGCGAATGGTCCAAGGACAAGCGCGGTCGGGAGCTGGCGATCTATGACGCCGGTGCGGGCTTCGGCCAGTACAGCTATTGGCTCAGCGGTCTTTCCCGGAAATGGAGCATCACCGCCATCGACGTGAAGGAAGAGCAGGTGGCGGACTGCAATGCTTTCTTTCAAGCCATCGGCAGGCCACAGGTGAAGTTCGAAGTGGGTGACGTGACGAAATTCCAGCGCCCCGAGACCTTCGAGCTGGTGGTGTGCGTGGACGTGATGGAGCACATTCTGGAGGACGGTGCCGCGCTGCGCTGCTATTCGACCTCGTTGAAGACCGGCGGCATGCTCATCATCAGCACGCCCAGCGACCAAGGGGGCAGCGATGTACACGGGGAGGAGGAAGGCTCCTTCATCGAAGAGCACGTGCGCGACGGGTACAATATTCAGGACATTGAGGCGAAGGCCCTGCGCAATGGCTTCAGCAGGGTGGAGGCACGCTACAGCTACGGCTCACCGGGAAAGATCAGCTGGAAGCTCAGCATGAAATGGCCCTTGCTGATGCTGCAGGCCAGCAAGCTGTTCTTCATTGTGCTGCCCATCTATTACCTCATCGCCTATCCGATCGCCTTCGTGCTGAACTGGTTTGACGTGCATACGAAGCACGCCACCGGCACGGGCTTGATCGTGAAGGCGTGGAAGTGAGCGTCTGACGGGCGTTCCCGAACAAACAGGTGCTGCAACTTGTTGCAAGTATGGAATTTTTCCCGTACCTTCTTGGCAGCAACTGAACATCCCTCTTACATGATAAAACCCCGTACGCTATGTGCCATCTTGGCACTGCTTTCCTTGAGCCTTGCCGGATCGGCCCAATACCAGCCCGTCGTCTTCGATCCCGGGTCCAACCTGCTCGGCAATGGCCAGCCACTGCCTGCTGAAAAGCAGTGGAGCATCACCGGCCCGGTAGCTCCCGATATCGGTATTGTAGAGGCGCGCATCTATGAGGATGCGGCCATGAAGCACATGGCCACGAAGGGCCGTTGGGAACAGACCGAGCTGGGCAACAGCCCCTCGTTCAACATCAACTTGGACCAGAAACTGCGGGGCAACGCAAAGTACACGGTGGTCCTTGGCTTTTACAGCTCCATAGGCCGCGAAGCCTCCGACACCTTGGCCGCCAGGCTGAGCGCATACCTTGGAGCCTACGTGGACCAAAGCGTGGACGTCAGCAGCAACCGCACCCGTCTTACTAAGCCGGTGGGACAAGTGATGGATGAATTGAGCATCATCGTGCGGCGCGGTACGGACAACTACAGAAGCCGCTTGGACATGCCGTTCGCGGGCTTTTCCCAGCTGGTGGAGGACAAACTGGCGAGGCTGAACGACACACGCCTGTCCGATGCGAAATACCTGTTCAAGAAGAAAAAGGACGAGGACAAGCGGGACCAACGGATCGACATGGCGCGCCACGAGATCGGCGCCGTGAAAGCCATGCTCAACGCCGAGCTGCACTCCTATCTGGACCGCGAGATGATGGTATTGCAGCACCGTACCGTGCTCACCGACCAGGCCACGGAGCATACACCGAACACGATATCCTTGAACGTGGGTTACGGAGGCATCTACAATAGCGGTACTGCGGACGATCTCTCTTACGGCCAAGCCCCATACGTCGGCATATCCTTTCCGCTTGGCCGCCGTGCCTTTTCCTCCCGTTTTTGGTCGAACAGCTCCATTTCACTTGGCGCATTCGTAGAGAATACCGAGGACCATGACGGCACCGTCGTTACCGGCCCTTTGATCGACCGGCCGATCTATCTCGGATACGGCTACCGTGTGTTCCGCATGATCCGGCTGAACGCGGGCGGCACCTTGGTGCAGAAGGACACGCCGAACCTTGACGGCGGTACATCGAGCTCGCTGGAAGTGCGGCCCTTCATAGGCGTAAGCCTTGAGATCAACCTTTGGCTCGGCATCGGAAAATGAGGTGGGCCGTGCTTTTCCCCTTGTTGCTTTTGGCGGTCTCGGCCATGGGCCAACAGGATCTTTTCCAATGGCGCATTGCTGCGCATGCCGGCATCACACGCTCCCTTTCGGACATCGAAAGCTCCTACAACGATGTAAACTGGGACCGTTCCCGGGTGCAGGGGCTGGAGTTGTCCAAGTCCCTCGGCTACGGTGTTTCCTTGGGTCTTGGGGTTGAACACGCCCTTGTTTCCGGCAATGACGTGCTCACGGGCCGGAAGGACAGGGCGTTGAACTTCATGTCGGAACTGTACACCGCCCAGATGGAGCTGACATTCCGCATGGACAACGGTAAGCTGCTGAAGTACGATGCGCGCTTTGCACCGTTCGTGGCCTTGGGCGTAGGCGTAGGCAAATATGACGTGTTCGGCGACCTGCACTCCGCCAGCGGTTCGCGGTACTATCATTGGAGCGACGGCACGATCCGCGACCAGGCCGAAAGCGGTAGCAATGCCGCCAACGCCACTGTGATCACGCAGGATGGCGATTTCGAGACGCGATCGACCGATCTGGCTACCGAGGACAACAAACCGAAGGATCAAAACTTTGTGTTCATCCCGGCACGGATCGGCCTGAAGTGGCGCATTTGTGACCGGATGGCTGCGGAGCTTTATTACGGGTTCAATTGGACGTTCACGGACTGGATCGATGATGTCCATGATGCCTATCCGGCCAGACAGCCGCAAGGTGAACTGGCGTATATCAGCAACCCCACCGGCCGCATTGGTCAACGTGGAGACCCAGGTACGAACGACAAGTACCAGTCCATCGGGCTCAATTTGGCCTACTACTTTGGAAAGCGCTCCACAAGTTATCGCATGGAGCCCATCTATGTGGACGACCGGTCGTTACCACCGCCGTCGCCCGCCGCCAAGCCCGTGGCGAAGCCTCCGGCACAGCCCGCACCCACCAACGTGGTGATCAATGTGGAGCGCATCACGGTGGGCCGGCTTTCGGTGGATACGCTGGTGGTGGGCACCATCGTGGAGCGCAAAAAGGCCGCACAGGACAGTGCTGCGGGTCATACCATCCGAAAGACCGGGTTGGACAGCCTTCTCCAGAACACTGCCGGGCAGGACACTTCGGGTATCGACAGTTTGCGTAATGCCGACTTGGACAGCTTGGGGACCATCATGTCGGACAGCCTTCGAACAGCGTTGCCCCCTGCCAAGATCGAAATGCACGAAGACACCATCGTGCCTGCATTGCCGGACACGCCTCGCGCTCCGGAGCCCGACAGCCTTCGAACAGTTCCGCCCGTTCCCGAAGTTGAAGCACTTGGGGACAGCATCATGCCTGTATTGGCGGACACGCTACGCGCTCCGGAGCCGGACAGCCTGTTGGCACCGACGCGGAAAGGTTTGGAGGAGCCCCGGCCCGACAGTGTGGTGCCGTTGTTGCCCGACACGGTGCAGCAGCTCGAAACGGACAGCCTTCCGGCAGGCTCCTTAAAGCAACGGTATATGGGCGCTGACAGCCTCGTGAAGGTCGAGGCGCCCGTTATCATCCGGGACACGCTTCAAGAGCAGAGAGCCGAGAGCATCGTGGAAGTCAATACACAGCAAGTGGTACACGACACGGTACATGTGTATCGCGAGCGCTCGACAGTCGCCGGACGTGTGGACACCGTGTATGTGGACCGGCCGGTACCTGCGGCCGGACAAGAGCAACAAGCTCCGACCAGCACGCAGCCGCCGCAGCAGGTGATCATCCGTGAGGAGCCGCGCGAGCGTTCGAGAACAAGCGTGGTGCCCGTGATCGTGTCCACGAACAACACGAAGACCGTGGCAGACCCCGCACTGCAGGACAGCCTGCTGAAGATGAAGGCCGAGAACATCAGGTTGCGGCATCTCGCGGACAGCTTGCGCACCGGCACCTCCGGGACCTATCCGATCGACACCACCGCAACGTTCCCGGACACCACCATTCAACCGGGCATCAATGCCGGGTATTACCCCATGATCATGAACGGCCTCCTCGTTGACCGTATAGCCACGTTGGAGCGCTATATCGAGGTGATGGACGACCAAAGAAGCGCGGTGGAAACGGATTCGCTCAAGCGGCGCATCGAGGCGATGGACCGGGAGCTGGAAGACCTCCGGGCAAAGCATGCGACCGCGAAGGATAGCGGTGAGGTCCGTACCGTAACGGGAATAGAGGAAACATTCGTGGACACCGTGGTCTTCAGCAGCGGAAGCAGCCGGGTCGGGTCCGTGGCCCGCCTCCAACTGTTGAAGTCCGGCAAACGCCTTGCCGCCGCCCATGTCCAACGCGTGCTGGTGACCGGCACCACGGACAAGTCCGGCGACGCGGGCTTCAACTTACGGCTGTCCCAAGAACGGGCGGATGCTGTGAAGCGCGTGCTCGTGGAAGCGGGTGTTCCCATAGGCGCCATCACCGCAAAGGGTTTGGGGGAGCGGTTGGCGCGGCACGTGTATGACGAAAGCGAACGTGTGGTGGTGGTGCAGGCCATAATTCCCGGTGGAAAAGAGCAGGAGTAAATGAGCATCAGGGTGAATGGCGAAAGGGGCGTACCCTCGCTCCTTCATTCTCTCCTGCCCTCTCCCACTATAGTCGCCCCGGTTCACGTTTACTTTGGGGCGTGAACCTCCCGCTCCTCTTCGCCCGCCGCTACCTGCTGGCCAAACGCGGCCGCAATGCGATCAACATCATCACGCTGATCAGCATCGTGGTGGTGGCGGTGGTGACGGCGGCAATGGTCGTGGTGCTCAGCACGCTCAACGGCATCTCCCTGCTGGTGGACACGCTCTACAGCCCTTTTGATCAGGACATCACGATTTCTGCCGCTGTGGGCAAGACCTTCCAGCGCGACAGTCTCGACCTCGCGGTCATCAAGGCTTTGCCCGAGGTGCAGCGGACGAGCTGGGTGATCGAGGAGAACGTACTGCTCCGCTCCGGCGGCCAACAGACGGTGGCCACGATGAAGGGTGTGGAACCGCAGTATCTCGAAATGAGCCGCCTGCCCACGCAGATGTATAGCGGCGATGCCGAGTTCGATGGCGTCACGGGGCCTTTAGTGATCCTGGGCGCGGCTCTGAAAGACGGCCTGGGAGTGCCCAAGGATGATGGCGTCACACGGCCATTGGATGTTGCCGCACTGGTCCGTGGCCGCACGCCGGGCAAGCTGTCCCAGTCCTCGTTCGAGCAGCAACGCGTGGCCGTGGCAGGTGCTTTCACGATCAACTTGGAGTTCGACAACCAGTATATGCTCGCGCCGATCGGTCTGGCGGCCGAGCTATTGCACTACGGCGACGCGGTGAATGCGTTGGAGATCCAAGCGGTGAAAGGGACCGACCCCGAACGGTTGCAACGAAAGATCGAAGCCATAGCCGGTCCGCGTTTCACGGTGAGGACGCGCCACCAGAAGAACGCGCTGATGTACAGCACGAACGCCACGGAGAAGTGGTTCACCTTCATCGTGCTCGCTTTCATCGGCCTCATCGGGGCCTTCAATATAATCGCCTCGCTCACGCTGATGATGATCGAGAAGCGACAGGATATGCGCACGCTCAGTGGCATGGGCGTCACGGAAGGCTTCATCCGCCGCGTGTTCTTTCTGGAAGGCCTGCTGATCGTGCTCGTCGGCACGGTCAGTGGCTTGGTGGTCGGCCTCGGATTGTGCGGCTTACAGGAATGGACCGGCATGGTGTCCTTGCAGGATTCCGTGGTGGAGAGCTATCCCGTGCTGGTCATGTGGACGGATCTCATACTGATCTTCTTCGCCGTGATGGCCATAGGAACGCTCGCGGCCTGGGTGCCGTTGCGAAGCTTGAGCCGGAGGTATTTGGCTGCTTCGCAGTAGTTGTCAGTTGTTAGTTGTCCGTTGTCAGGATTATCTGGATCTTCTGTACCACCCTGCGCATTCAGTATTTCCTATGGGCAGCTGACCACGTTCCGGAGGCGCGATCGCCGAGAGTGACCTGACAACAACCAACTGACAACGGACAACTCTATTTCAGTGACCTCTTCTTCTTGAAGAACGCTTTCATCAGGTCCGCACAGGCAGGTTCCAATACACCGCCGGTCACTTCGGTCTTCGGGTGCAGGAGCATGTGGCCCACGCGGCGGTACCCGGCTTTCTCGTCGAAAGCGCCGAAGACGATGCGGCCGATATGGCCCCATGCCAATGCTCCAGCGCACATCACGCACGGTTCCACGGTCACGTACAGCGTGCAGTCCTGCAGGTACTTGCCGCCGATATGTTCCGCAGCTGCCGTGATGGCCTGCATTTCCGCGTGCGCGGTGACGTCATTGAGCCGCTCGGTGAGGTTGTGGCCGCGAGCGATGATGCGGTCGCTGGCCACGATCACCGCGCCGATGGGCACCTCGTCCGCCGCAAAGGCCTGCTCCGCCTCGCGCAGCGCGTGCCGCATCCAATGTTCGTCGTCGTGGGGAGGAAGTAAGGCTTCCGGCATCAGGCGGTGGCCGTTTCCATGGTGGCGCCCTCTTCGTCCTCGAGCACGCCCGCGATCCCCGGTTTGATGTCCTTCACGCTCAGCTGCGTGGAAACCTTGCCCTGCCAGTGGTTCTGCTCGATCGCATAAAGCATGCTGAACGGCTCGCCGGAGCGCAGCAGGTCGAAGTGCTCGCCTTGGCGGAAGGCGATCGCATCCAGCTCGACCTTCGGAGACTTCGGATGGGCCACCTTGAATTTCAAATGGTCACCGCCGGTGCCGAGAAGTCGCACGTCCTTGGCGATCACGCCGCGCGTAAGGAACACCGGTTTCATGTTGCAGGGACCGAATGGCTCCATGCCATCAATACCGCGGATGAACGGCGGCTGGATCTCCGACAGGCCGATCTCCAGGTCCACCTCCTCCTCAGGGATGCGCATGGAAGGCTCAATTGTTTCACGCACTACTTCCTCAAATCGCAGGCGGAAGGCTTCCACGTTCTCCGGCTTCATGGTGAGGCCGGCCGCATACATGTGTCCGCCATATTGCTCCAGCAGATCGCTGCATGCCCCGATGGCGTCGTGGACGTTGAAGCCCTTCACGCTGCGCGCGCTGCCGCTCACCTTGCCGTTGCTCTCCGTGAGCACCACCGTGGGGCGATAGTGCTGTTCGATAAGCCGTGAGGCCACGATGCCCACCACGCCCTTGTGCCAGTTCGGGTTGAACACCACGGTGCTCCAGGATCCCTTCAGGAAGGCATCGGTCTCGAAGAGCTCAAGAGCTTCCTCCGTGATCGACTTGTCCAGGTCCTGCCGTGCGGAGTTGTTCCCGTCGACGCGTCGCCCGATGTTCTCCGCCTCATTGTCCGTCTTGGCCAGCAACAGTTCCACCGCTTGCTGCCCGTGCTCGATCCGCCCGGCCGCGTTGATCCGGGGGCCCAGCACAAAGACGAGGTCCATGATGGAAAGCCGGCGCTTGAAATTGGACATCCCCAGGATCGCCTTGATCCCCGGCCGGGGTTCCCTGTCGTTCAAGCCCTTCAACCCGAAATGGGCGAGGGTGCGGTTCTCCCCGTCCAGCGGCACGATGTCGCAACCTATGCTCACAGCCACCAGGTCCAGCAATTCCCCGACCTCACCGAACGGCATGTCGTTCTGCTGCGCGAAGGCCTGCATCAACTTGAAGCCGATGCCGCAACCGCTGAGTTCCTTGAACGGGTAGGCGCAATCGGAGCGCTTGGGGTCGAGCACGGCGACCGCATCCGGTATGGTTTCGCCAGGCAGGTGGTGGTCACAGATGATGAAGTCGATGCCTCTCTCATTGGCATAGGCCACCTTGTCCACGGACTTAATTCCACAGTCCAGCGCGATGATCAGCGATATGCCTTTCTCTGCGGCGCGATCGATGCCGAGCGAGGATATACCATAGCCTTCCGCATAGCGGTCGGGGATGTAGTACATGATGTCACCCGTGCAGCGCGATAGCACGCTGTAAACAAGGGCCACTGAAGTGGTGCCGTCCACATCGTAGTCGCCGTAGACCATGATGCCTTCCTTGTCGCGCAACGCCTGATTGATCCGTTCCACCGCACGGTCCATGTCCTTCATCAGGAAGGGGTCGTGCAGATGTTCAATGCGCGGGTGGTAAAAGCCCTTGGCCTCTGCGGGAGTGTGTATCCCCCGCTGTGCGAGCAGGGTCGCGAGCTCCGGCGTGCTGCGCGTGTGCGTCAGCCCGGCCACCACCTCCGGGTCCACCGGAGGCTTCAATCTCCATCGCTTGGTCATTGCGGACATGCGTGCAAGTTACCGTTGCCGGTGATTTCTACCGCAAAGGACGCGAAGAACACGAAGAGGTGCGCTGCTGGCGTCCGGTCTCCGTTACGGACAGGTGCTTCTCTCTGCGCTTAACGTTCCGCCCTTTCTTCGTGTACTTCGCGTCCTTCGTGGTAGTCCTTCAGAGGTCCTCCTTCATTCTGCGTTCAACGCCTTCGCCACCTCCGGTAATTCCGCAGCGGCCTTATCGCTCATTGTCGGGATCTGCGGGTCCATCGCCTCCAATTGTTCGCGCACTGCACGGCAAATGATGGCTCGCGTCTCCCACTGGTCGTCCGCCGGAACGATATACCATGGTGCATGGCTTGCGGATGTGGCGCAAATGGCCGCTTCGTAGGCCGCCATGTATTCATCCCAATGGCCCCGTTCCTTCACGTCGCCCATGCTGAATTTCCAGTTCTTTTCCGGGTCTTCGATGCGTTCCAAGAACCGCTCTTTCTGCGCTTCACGCCCCATGTGCAAGTAGAACTTCATAATGGTGGTGCCTTGGCGTGAAAGATGTTCCTCGAAGTTGCGGATGCTGGCGTAGCGCGCTTCCCAGAAGTCCTTGCCGGGGTCATTCCCAGAGGTGATGCCGGGGAGATGCTGGCCCACCAAGTATTCCGGATGCACTTTTACCACGAGCACCTCCTCGTAGTGGCTGCGGTTGTGGACGCCGAACATGCCCGTGGAAGGGGTGGCTTTCGCATGGCGCCAGAGGAAGTCATGGGCCAGCTCATCGGTGGTCGGCGCCTTGAAGCTGGTCACACGGCACCCTTGCGGATTCACATCGCCCAGTACCCGCGCGATGCAGCTGTCCTTTCCGGCGGCGTCCATCGCCTGGAAGATCAACAGCAGCGACCGGTTGTTCTCCGCGTACAGCTTGTCCTGCAATTTGCCGATCTGCTTCGCGTCCTGCTTCACGGAGTCCTTCAGGTCATCCTTTGTGAACGTTTTCACCAATTGCGTGGGATGGTCCGCCAGCTTGAACATGCTGCCAGCAGTAATGCGGAAGTCGTGGGGATCGATCATGATCTGCAAAGTAAGCGGGCGATCATCCTTTCGACGGCTACAACCCGTTGTTCCCCGCGGGGAACTATTCCCGGACAACGCGGAGCAGGTCGTCCTCCTTCAGCGAGGTCTTCAGCAACAGCGGTGTCCGTTTCAGTCCATTGCGTACTACGCAACTGGCGGTGTTGGGCGGTACGCGGCCCTCGTTGTGCGCGACGATCGTAATGGCATTCTCGCCCGGGAGCAGGTCCATGCGTACTTTTTTCCTTCGCTTGGTAAGGGCCATGCCGACATAGACGGGCCTATCGTTCAGGAACACCGAAATGGTGTCACCGTCCACTTCGGCATTGTCCCAGAAGAGCAGGCTGATGCGTGTGCGTTTGGTGTGGAAGGTGGCCACGCTGTCCGTTGTGCGGTCGGCATATTCCAGATCGGGCATGGGCCTGTTCAGGGGCTTCGGTTTTTTCTTTTTGAAGCCGTATTCAAAGCGGATCGCCACGCCGACATAGTTGCCCGTGCCCTGTGCCATGGCGCGGGAACCGGATGTGCGCAGGGTGGTGGTGATCGCATGCGGATCACCGAGGTTCAATTGGTATTTCAACAGCACTTCCGCACGGTGCCGGCCTATCCGTTTGGACAAGCCAACTTCCGGAGCGATGAACGGGAGGTAATGGTCCGAGGATCTTGACACCGCGTTCAGCGAGCCTTCCACGGTCTGTATCGAATCACCGTGATAGAAGGTGTTCCCAATGCCCAGTCCGAAGCTCCAGCTCATGTGATGCCGCTCAGAAAGCGGGAGCAGTTTGAAGAACCGACCCTCTGCGCGCCAACTGAGCAGGGTGATGCTATAGGATGCGTCCGTGTTGGAAAAGTTGTAATTGTCCGCTTGGTACCCGCCTTCCATGCCGATGCCCCAATTCTCCTTTCGCGTGACGGTGAGGCCCGTGTTGAGCGAGATCACAGGGCCGATGCTTTGTTGGAACTCCAGCCCCGAGAGGTTGTACAAATGCGCGAAGTTGACCCCCACGGTCACGGACAGCGGTACGCGGAAATGCCAATTGCGGTCCGGGAGGCCCTGTGCCCTCAAGGTCTGTGGAAGGAGCACCAACAGAAAGAGGAGGATGCGCATGGTTGGGACAGGCATGATCTTTCCGAAGTGTTCCGGCAAAAGAACGCCTTTGCGAAGGAACGGATCCCTTGGGTTTCAGGTGCCGGCGGGTCTGGCCGACCAACCGGACCGCCTTGTCAGGAGCATGCACCCTCCACTTTTCAACAAGAAGCAAAGGGGCTGCCTTCTTTTGAGACAGCCCCTTTGCGTTCTGATCGGACTTCGGCTCAGCGCCTCCGTCGAGGTGGCAGCCGGGACCTGGGGTCTACTTGATGATGCTCAACCGCTGCACGGTCTTCTTCCCGTTCACCGTAATGTTCACCATATAGACCCCGCTGGCGATGTCGCCCGGCAGGTCGAGGATGGTTGTGAAACGCTCCCCACTGTTGCCGAACTCCTTGGCGAAGACCTGCTTGCCGAAGATGTTCTGGATGTCCAGGATGATCCGCTCCGGTTCCAGTACCGTTTGTGCGATGCCGAAGGCTCACGCCGCCACCAGCCCCTCATGGATCGCCTTTGCCACGGCGGCGGTATTGTTGTTCACCTGCATCTTTTGGTAGATGCACTTCATGTGGCTGCGCACGGTCTCGAAGCTGATGCGGAGCTCCGCTGCGATCATCTTATAGCTCAGGCCGTCCACCAAGGCGCGCAGCACGTCCAGCTCACGCGGGCTGAGCCGATGTTCCTTGGCGACCGCGCATTCCGGGCGTAGCTGCACGGTGACGCGGCGGACTCCGGTCGCGGGCTTGCGGCCGTTGCGCAGCTCCTCCACGGTGCGCATCAGGTCTTCCTGGTTGTCGCCTTGCAGAATGTACCCGACGGTGCCGGCGTTCAACTTTTCGTCCGTGAGCTCGTTATCTCCCAGAACGGCAACGACCACCAATGTTCGTTGCGCGCGATCATTTGTTGTAGGAAGGTCCATGGCGGTGGGCTTTTCCTCTATATCGGGGAAAGCTGTAGGATGTGAACGATCCCGGACGGTCTTTTTTAAGGATCGTCCGGGAGCGTGTTGTTCAATTGGGCATCGAATGCACCCATGCGGAAGGTCAACAAGCGACATCTTCGCTTGGCTGACCGACCAGATACTCAGTTTGGTTGCACCGCCACCTTCACGTTCATCAGCAATTCGCCGTTCGGTTCAGTGCCTTTCGCCACGTCCACTTGCCGGAAGTGCGGCACATGCGGTACCGCGCCGGGTTTGTAGGGAGGGGAGCCACCGTATAGCCCGATGCCGTTCTGAGCACCACCGGCCAAGTGTACGTCATCCGTGAACTGGTAAAAGTCGTCTACCTCGTTCACGAAAATTCCCGTAGGGCTTTGGTTCAGGAAATTGCCGACCGATATAGTGTCCTGGGAATTGCTGAATACCTGGGAAGCGGAGACGATGCAGTTGGACACCGTCGTGTTGTTGCTCTGCCAGACCGGGGGGCCATTGGTACGGGTGAACACACAGTTGGAGATGGTCGCGAAGTGGCACGCATCGGTCTTCCCACCCAGCACGATGCTATTCAACAAGCTCAGTCCGGAGGGACGGAAGGTCACGATCATGCCACCGGTGCCTGGGCTATGATCGAAGATGCAGCGGTTCACCACGCTCGTGCCGCCATTCCCACGAAGTACCCCGTGGAAGATGCATTCGGTGAACGTACTGCTGGAGTTCGAAGGTTCTTCAACACCGAGACTAACTTCCTTCTGGAACATGCAGCGCAGAAAATCCACGCCTGTTACCACTTGATCGCCGGGGCCGGTGCCTAAGGAAAAGGTCGTACCACCTTCGGTATAGAACCAGATCCCGGTAAAGGAGGTCCCCGAAGCACCGGAAGTCAGTGCGAAAAGGTCGCTCCCCGTGGCGGTGAAGATGGTTGCTCCGGTCGCGTTCGTGCTATCCGTGTGGATCCCGGCACCGACGAAATGCAAGGGCTTGTCCAGCGCGAAGCCACCGGGTACGTGGAACGAACCACCACTCAGCGTGATGTTGCTGTTCTCCGGTGCTGCTAGGATCGCCTCGTTCAGATCGCTGAATACTTGTGGTGGTGCAATGCCGTCCACCACAATGCGGGGAAGTTGCGCCATTGTGGATATCGTCATTGCGCTGAACGCGATGCACGATACGATGGAAGGAAGAAGGGTGATCCTCATTGCTTGATGAATGGAAGGGTGATGGCACGGGCTGAAGAAATGATCCGAAGGGTGTACACGCCTGCGGGGAATGCGGAGGTGTCCCAGGTGCGATGCGCAAGTCCTGTTACGCTCCAATTCGTGGGAGCTTCTACTACGCGCCCGGAGGCATCGAGCAGGCTTACTTCCATGTCCGTGAAGGTTTGTGCGTCCACGCGAAGGGTCAGTTGGTCCTGCACCGGATTCGGGAACACGAGCAGGCTGTTCACACCCGGCAGTTCATCGATGCCGACGTAGACCGTTACGGTCGTCGTTATCGGAACGCTCCAACCCTCCGCCTCGTCGCGGAAGCGGATGGTGAAGGTGTGATCACCGGGCGGCGTGTTCAGGGGTAGGTCGCTGATGAGGTCAACCACCGTGGCAGGCCCGACCGGGTTCATCACCCGGTCGGCCACCTGGTCATCGATCCAATACTCGTAGCCGGTGATCATGCCGCCGCCACGTGCCATGGTGGTGGTGTAGGGCACGCTCCATTCGCCACGATCGTCGAGGCCACGGATCGTCACGTTGTGCAGGCCGAGAGGCAGGTCGCTGGCGTCAAGCGATGCCGTCAGGTCGATCTCCGCAGCGGGTGTCACGTCCAGCGTGGAGGCTGAACCAGCATCATCGCCGAACCAGTATTGCAGCGCGGTGATGGTGCCGCCCTTCTGGCTGAAGACGCTGGTGTAGGGTGAGGACCAATGCACATCGGCGTCACGGAACTGTACGGTCACCGTGTGGTACCCGATCGCAAGTCCTGCGCTGTTCATGCTGATCTGTGCGTCCACCACGGGCGTCGGCGATAGTGATACGGTTACCAGGTCCGCAATGGCATCATCGAACCAATAGCGGTAGCCGGTGATGTTCTGCGCTTGCGTTGCGCTCAGCAGCAGCCCCAAGGCAGCGCAAAGCAGCAAGCGTTGAGTGTTTCGTTCGTTGCGCATGGCTTACTGAGGTTGGGCCGCCATGCGGATGTTCACGGGAAGTTCGCTGTTGCCGTTTGTAGCACCACCGATATCGGCAGCACGGTAGTGCGGGTTGTAAGGCGAAGCCCCTTCCTTGTATGGGGAACCGCCGCCGTAGATGCCGATGTCCCGTCCGTCGTTGCCGGCACCCACGCCGGGGCTGGTAGGGTCCATGTGCAGGTCATCGTCGAAGCTGTACACTCCGTTGGCCTCGTTCACGAAAATGGAACCCGCAGCCTGGCCGTAGATGTTGTTCGATTCCTGGTTGCCACTGGAATTGCTGAACATTCCATTGCCCGTGACCAAACAGTTGCTGATCTGCACGCCGCCAACCTGCCAAAGTGGGGCGCCATTGTATGTGAACACACAGTTCTGCACGATCGCATTTCCGGAGTTCTGGAGCCGTGCATCGAGCACGACACTGTTGCGAATGATCAATCCTGAAGGGCGGAAAAGGCTCAAGGTCGCCCCGTCCAGGATGGAGTTCGTGATCACGGCGTTGCTCGCACCTCCGGTGATCGTGCCCCGGAAGATGCATTCATCGAAACTGCTGCTGGCAGAAGCTCCTTCTTCGATGGCCATACCGATGGCCTTGGCGAAAGCGCATCGCTGGAAGATCAGGTCCTTCGGGTCATCGTCGTTCGGGTCCGTACCGTATTGGATGTTGCCTCCGGGGTTGAAGTTGATCCCCGTGAACGTGCTTCCGCCGGCCTCGGTGAGAATGGTGATCCGCGTGCTGCCACCGGTCGACAACGTGGTGACGCCGGTCACGTTCGCAGTGTCCGGGCTGATGCCCGCGCCGATGAAGTGCAGGGGCTTATCGATGGTGATGCCCGCCGCTTCAAGGAATGTCCCGCCGCTGAAGTAGAGCTTATCGTTGGGCTGTGCGGCCGTTAGGGCTTCGTTCACGGTGGTGAACACCTGTGGGGTGCCGCCGCTCTGTAGAATGATGCGTGGGAGTTGGGCGTGCAGGCTGCCCGCGACCAAGATGACCGAGGAGAATAGGACGAGTGTTCGTGTTCGCATGATCGCGCGGATTTTGTTGGTTTCGGCGGTATATCGGAGAGCAGTACCGGATGTGAACGATCAACCTGAAAAATCCATGGACCGGCCAGATCCAAGCTCGGCTGTTCACATTCGCCGCATACCTCGATGTAGGGTTGGTCACGGTCGCCAATGGCCGTGGAATTCCGTTGCCAGATGGACATCGCACCTCTTTCGCCGTATTATCGTGGTCAATTCCCCCATTTCCGTGGAACGGCCCACAGCACCCCATACCCATTCACCGCCAACTTGGGTGGACGGATTGCTGCGGAACGACCCGACGGTAATCCGGTCGCTGTATGCGGTTCATTACTCCGCCGTGCGGCAGTACGTCCTGAAGAACAGCGGCACCGCCGACGATGCGCAGGACGTGTTCCAGGATGCCGTGACGGTCTTATGGATGCAGGTAAAGGAGGGCCGGTTCAATACGAATGCGGAACCCGATCCCGGCGGCTTCCTGTTCCGGGTGGCGAAATTCAAATGGCTGGACGTGGTAAGGTCCGCAGCACATCGTAACATGAGGGTGCTGCATAACGAAAACTCCGTCCCTCATGTGCTCGAGGGCGATCACGACATCGAGGAACGCATCCTGCGCTTGCGCGAGGTCTATGGCAAGCTCGATGACAAGTGCCGGCAAGTGCTGGACCAGTTCTATTTCGAGCGGAAGGACCTCGCCAGCATCGCCGCGGACATGGGCGTGGAAGAAGAGAGCATCCGCACCATCAAGTACCGCTGCATGATGAAGTTGAGGGCATTCCGCCGGACCATCGGCGGCGAAGAACGAAAAGCAAAATGAGCGAAGCCGCATTGCACAAGGACCGGTTCGAGGCCATCGAGGCCTTTCTGCTCGGCACCATGTCCCCGGAGGCACGCTACCGGTTCGAGCAGGAACTGACAGCCGATGTTGCGTTGCGCGAAGAAGTGGAGCTGCAGCGGGAGAACACTCTTGCCGTGGAACTTGCGGGCATCACGCGCACGCTGCAAGCTGCACGGGGCGAGCATCGCGGAGCCGGCCCGGCATCCGGAGGCGGCAACTGGACGACCTACCTGAAATACGCCGCCATGGTGGCCGTGCTCGTCCTTGGCGCCGTCTGGTGGTCGACCAGACCTACTGAGAACGAGCGCCTCTTCGCGGAATACTATGTGGAGGATCCCGGCCTGCCCGTGCCCATGAGCGCGGTGAACGATCCCGTGTTCCAGGACGCCATGGTGGCATACAAGCTCGGCGACTTCGCCGAGGCGCGTACCAAATGGGGCAACCTCCTGCAAGCGGATCCTGGCAACGACACGCTGCGCTTCTACATCGCCAATGCCTACGTTGCTGAAGGGGACGCGAAGGCGGCGATCCCGTTGTTCCAGGCCGTCGCGGACGCACCCTCTTCGGCATTCCACGACAAAGCCCGCTGGTACCTTGTTCTCGCTTATTTGCATGAGGGGCGGTTGAACGAGCTTCCCGATACGATCCTGGAGAACGATCCTGTATACGGCGAGCGGGTGCGCGCCATCCGGTCGCGAATTCATTCCTGATGCGTCGCTTGCTGCTCCTGCTGGCGATATGCGCTTCGATGGGAGCGGGGGCACAGGAACTGGCACGCCGCCACGCGCTGATCGACACAGCGTACAAGGCCGATCGCCATGCCGAGGTGGCGCGCTTGATCGACTTGCAGCTGAAGGAGGCGGTAGGCACGCCTTGGGAGGACTCCCTCCACTTGTACGTGTACAAATACGGCCGGGCTTGCCGCAAGCTGAAAGATGCCGATGCCGGCGTGGCGGCCGCCGAACGTGTCTGCGCATTGGTGAAACGGCGCGGCGATCCGGAACATGAGCTGGCAGCACTCTTCGACCTGAGCTGGATCTACTATGAAGTAGGCCGGATGAAGGAAAGCCTGCGCGTGGATTCCACGGCCGTACAGGTAGCCGAAGGCGCGCCGGAGATCCCGCTTTCGGAACGCGGACGCGCGTGCCAGTATGTTGCGTTCGATCATTCCGTGCTGGGCGATCACGCCAGCTCGGCGAAGTATGCGTTGATGGCATTGGCCCACTATGGGAAAGCGGATTCGATCCCGCCGACGCAATGGTCTGAATCCTACAACGCCGTGGGCACCGCATACCTGCACATGGGCAAGGTGAACGATGCGGGGCTTTACCTCAACAAGGCGTTGGATGCCTTGGGCGACGGCACCTCGGAGGCCATCCTCACCCGCAAGGCCAGTACTTGCGGCAACCTTGGCGTGCTGTGGCAGGGTGCGGGGGACTATGCCCGCAGCAAGATACATTACTATGAAGGCCTGCAGATCCTGGACTATCTCATCGCACGGACCACGGATCCCGCCATGCGGGACGAGGCCATCGTGAACCGGTCGCGGGGGTACGTCAACCTCGCAACGGTGTACCATCAGTACGGCGACGAGGGCCGCGCCCTTGAATTGCTGCAAATGGCCTGGAACGACCGCAGCAAAGTGCTGGAAGCGGACGACCCGCAACTGTTGGCGGTGCGGGAACGCATGGCCGACGTGGAACTTGCCGCCGGCGATCTCGGAAAGGCTGAAGAACTCACGCGAAATTACCTGCTTGCCTGCGAACGGAAATTCGGGAAGAAGAGCGAGGAGTACATCCGCGTTTGCTCCAAGCTTGGCGACATCGCGCTGCGCATGGGGAATGCCGCAAGGGCTGATTCACTCTTCAGCGCGAGCATCGCCGCAGGCCACCTGAACACGGACGCCAACATCAACGGCATACTCGCCACCACCTTGCAGACCCGGGCGCGTATGCACGAGGGTGAAGGCCGGAATGAGCAAGCGCTGAACGACCTATTACGGGCCAGGGACATTTTGGTGAACATAAACGGACCCGCGCATTACAAAGTGGCGAGCAGCGACGTACTACTGGCGGAAGCGGCCTTCGGGCAGGGTGATCCCGATGCCGCTCTGGCCCATTCCCGGCAGGCGTTGGACCTGTTGCAGGACCGCATAACATCGCTCCAAGCCACCAATGCCCCGCAAACCTTCAACGACCCGCACATCCTCCCGGACGCCATCTATTGGAAGGTGCGTTCGGAACGAAAGATCGCCGGCCCCGGGAAAGTAGGGAAGGAGTGGAACGACGACTTGGACCTCGCGATCCGGGCATTGGAGAGGAACAAGGCCGCCGTGCGCGATGAAGCCTCGAAACTGTTGCTCATCGCCGCCCAAAAGAACTTGTTCGACCTGGCCTTGGACGTGGCTGATGATCGCTACGCCGGTTCCGGAACGGACGCCGACCTGGAACGATTCATCAACATTTCCGAGGCCGACCGCTCCATCTTGTTGAAGGACCGGCTCAATGGCTTCGCGGGGCTGCATTTTGCCGGCGTGCCCGATTCCGTCACGGCACGCGAACAAGAACTGTACACGGCCCTCGACTTGGACCCGGAAGACCGTGCCGTCACAACGGACATGGCCCGGCGCGAAAAGGCCTATGCGGAGTTTCTCACGGACCTGGAACGGAATTATCCCGATTACTTCAACCTGCGTTATGGCGAACCGCAGCTGACTTTAGCGGACATCCACAAAAAGCTGCTGACCCCACAACGGCAATTACTGGGCTATGCCAATTCCGGCGAGTACTTGTACGCATGGGTGTCGAGCCTGGAGGGCGATACCGTTATCCGTCTGGCCAGTGCCGATATCGGCGATGCCGTGAAGGCGTTGAACACCGCGATCATGGCGAGGACCACCGGGCCTTATGCCGAGGCCGCCTATCGACTGTACCAGCTGGCCATCGCCCCGGTGGAGCACCTGCTCACCAGGCCCGAACTCCTCATCATCCCCGACGGTCCGTTGCATGCCGTGAACTTCGAGACCTTGCTGACGCGGCCCGGTACCAAGGGGTTCCGGGATCACCTGCTGATCCAACGGCACACGATCGCCTACCTGCTCAGCGCTACCACGGCACTGCAATTCGCCGAAATGTCCCGGGAACGCTCCAAAGGCGTGCTCGCCATCGCGCCCGGCTTCACCGACCAGCTGAAGCAGAACTATCTCTCAGGCGTCAAGGACTCAACGCTTGTGGACCGCGACTATCTTCATTTCGTCCGCCAACCGTTCGCTGAACGCACGGTGCAGGCTCTGGGCACCTCCCTCTCCGCACAGGTGTTGACCGGGAATGCTGCCAGCGAAGGGGCGTTCCGTGAAGCGGCTTCACGGTACGGCATCCTGCACTTGGGCACCCATGCGGAAATGAACGCCACCTCGCCCATGTATTCGCGACTGGTCCTGACCAAGGACGGCGGTGAGTTGGATCCCGATGATGATGGCTACCTCCACGCCTACGAGATCTATGAGCTCGACCTGCGGGCACAACTTGCGGTGCTTACCGCCTGTGCCACCGGAACCGGAAAGGAAGATGCCGGCGAAGGTGTGCGTTCCTTGGGGTACGCCTTTGCCTATTCCGGTTGTCCCAGCTTGGTGGTCTCGCTGTGGAACATCGATGAAAAGGTGAGCGCGGAGATCATCGCAAAGTTCTATGAGCACTTGGCGGACGGCATGCCGAAGCACAAAGCCTTACGCCAGGCCAAATTGGATTTCTTGGCCAAAGCACCGGATGAACTCGGCCTTCCGTATTACTGGGCAGGCATGGTGCTGGTGGGGGATGTTGAACCCGTGGCACTGGGCCGCACGGGATGGCCCATTTGGGCATGGGCCGTCATAGCAGGGGCGCTGCTATGCCTGTTCTGGTGGCGGAGGAGAATGAGAACGGCTCCTTCCCGCTCCTGAACGGCCACTTCATTTTTCTCAAGGCGGAAAAGCAGAAGCCCCGACCTTCCGGCCGGGGCTTCCACAACTTGGTACGGGGACCGGCTTACATCATGCCGCCCATCCCTCCCATGCCGCTCATATCGGGCATGGCAGGGGCCTTCTCTTCCTTCTCATCGCTGATCACGCACTCGGTGGTGAGGAGCATGGAAGCGATCGAAGCTGCGTTCTCAAGCGCCACGCGGGTCACCTTGGTGGGGTCGATCACACCTGCTGCGAGCAGGTTCTCGTACACCTCGGTGCGGGCGTTGAAGCCGAAGTCGGCCTTTCCGTCGCGCACTTTCTGCACTACGATGCTGCCTTCCATGCCGGCGTTGGCCACGATCTGGCGCAACGGCTCCTCCAGTGCGCGGCGCACGATGGCGATACCGGTGGTCTCATCGGCATTCTCGCCTTCCATCTTCTCCAGTGACTTCTGGGCGCGGATGTAGGCCACTCCGCCACCGGCGACGATGCCTTCCTCCACGGCCGCACGGGTGGCGTGCAGGGCGTCGTCCACGCGGTCCTTCTTCTCCTTCATCTCCACCTCGGTGGCCGCACCGATGTACAGCACGGCAACGCCGCCTGCGAGCTTGGCAAGGCGCTCCTGGAGCTTCTCCTTGTCGTAATCGCTGGTGGTGTTCTCGATCTGTGCTTTGATCTGCGCCACGCGTCCTACGATGTCGGCCTTCTTGCCGGCACCGTTCACGATGGTGGTGTTGTCCTTGTCGATGCTGATCTTCTCGGCGGTACCCAACATGGTGAGGTCGGCGTTCTCCAGCTTGAAGCCACGCTCCTCGCTGATCACGGTGCCTCCGGTGAGGATGGCGAGGTCTTCCAGCATGGCCTTGCGGCGGTCGCCGAAGCCAGGGGCTTTCACTGCGCACACTTTCAGGGCGCCGCGGATCTTGTTCACCACCAAGGTGGCGAGGGCTTCACCGTCCACGTCCTCGCTGATGATCAGCAGGGGCTTGCCGGTCTGGGCGCTCTTTTCCAAGATGGGGAGCAGCTCCTTCATGGTGCTGATCTTCTTGTCGTAGATCAGGATGTAGGGATTCTCCAGCTCGACCTCCATCTTCTCCGCGTTGGTCACGAAGTAGGGGCTGAGATAGCCGCGGTCGAACTGCATGCCTTCCACGATCTCCACTGTGGTGTCGGTGCCTTTGGCCTCCTCCACGGTGATCACGCCTTCTTTCTTCACCTTGGCCATGGCCTCGGCGATGAGGGTGCCGATAGTGTCGTCGTTGTTGGCGCTGATGCTGGCGACCTGCTTGATCTTGGCATTGTCGTCACCCACGGCCTTGCTCATTTTCTTCAGGTCGGCCACCACGGCGGCAACGGCCTTGTCAATGCCGCGCTTGAGGTCCATCGGGTTGGCACCGGCGGCCACGTTCTTCAACCCGGCGGTAACGATGGCCTGGGCCAGTACCGTAGCGGTGGTGGTGCCGTCGCCGGCGATGTCGGCGGTCTTGCTGGCCACTTCCTTCAGCATCTGGGCGCCCATGTTCTCCACGGGGTCCTTCAGCTCGATCTCCTTGGCCACGGTCACGCCGTCCTTGGTCACCTGAGGGGCGCCGAATTTTTTGTCGATGATGACATTACGGCCTTTGGGGCCGAGGGTCACCTTCACGGCGTTCGCGAGTTGGTCCACTCCACGTTTCAGGCGGTCGCGGGCGTCTACTTCGAATTGGATCTTCTTTGCTGCCATTTTCTTTTTCTGTTTTGGAGTCGGGCGCGAGATCTCGCGCCCTTACTGGTTTTTCTCTGAGCCGGGGCGCGAGATCTCACGCCCTTGCGTGTTGGGGCGATGCATGCATCGCCCTTGCACTCAGCTCAGCACTGCGTAGATGTCGCTCTCGCGCATGATCATGTAGTCCTTGCCCTCGAGGTTGAGCTCGGTGCCGCTGTACTTGCCGTACAGGATGCTGTCGCCCACCTTCACGCTCAAGGGGGTCACCTTGCCGTCATCGGCCACACGGCCGGTGCCGATGGCGATGACCTTGCCACGCTGCGGCTTCTCTTTCGCGGTATCGGGGATGATGATACCACCTTTGGTGGTCTCTTCAGCGGCTGCGGCTTCTACGAGTACGCGATCGGCCAGGGGCTTCACTTTGGTCGCCATGTTTTGTTGGGTTATTGGGATGATTTACGGATGCGCGTTCAACGATCACCGTGCCATTGCAGGGGAACTGTCAAAGTCGCCTGAAAGGAATGATGAAGCTGCCGGACCTGTCAGGATCTTGCTGACAGGCTGGCGGGCCGCCGTGCTCACTCGGGGTCCTGTTGGGGGGGGATGGTGATGCTTTCGCTATCACCGGTGGTGGAGGTGGCCGCGTTGGCGTTCGGATTCTCGTCCAAGGTTATGGGCGCGTCCAAATTGTCGCCCGCCACCGTGGTGCGCTGGAGTGATGCCGAGACCAAACAAAGCACCATCAAGGCGCCCGCGAGGCTCCAAGTGGCTTTCTCCATGAAATCCGCGGTGCGCTGTACGCCGCCGATCTGCGAGGCCCCTGTGAAGCCTGCGGCAAGCCCGCCACCCTTGGGGTTTTGAGCTAAAACGACCAAGGCCAACAGGATGGCCAAAATGATGATGATGATGGAAATGGCGACCATTCTACTTGTTCATGCGGCCTTCAAGGGCCTTTGAAAGGGCTGCGAAGTAAACGCTTTTCTCCGGATGCTTCACTGCCAATCGATCATATACTTCTTTCGCCTTGGCAAGATTGCCCTGTTTCTCGTGTATCCGCGCGAGTGTTTCGCTTACCAGCCCGTCGTCCTGGAGGCTGCGCTTCGCTGCCTGTTGGGGATTGAAAAATTCCGCTTTTGCCGCTGAAGGCAGGGGAGAGGAGCGCTGGATGAACTGCTCCATGATCTCCTGCGGGTCGAGATCCGGTGGATCGGCGGCCACCGTCGACGGCGACACTACTGCCATTGCTGGTGGGATGGCGGCGATCGGCGGTTGTTCCGGTGCCAGAGGCGCAGTACTGTGAATTTCCGGTTCAGACCGATCCAGCCAATCGGTGAAGCGGAGGCGTGTGTCGGGCGAGAATGAGGGTGGAGCGGGAGCAGGTGTCTCCTGGATCGGTCCATCTCGTTGGGGATCAGCCATTTCCACGGTGACGTCCAGTACCGGCGGAAGTGTCGGGGCCGCTGGAGGGAGGATCTCTGGCGGCGGTGCCGCTGTAGCAGGAGGGGCTTCGTATTGGCCCAGATCGTAGCCCGTGGCGAGAATGGCTTCTTTGATCTGCAGTTCCAAGATGCCCGCTGCGTGGGTGTCCGGCGGCATCTGGGCTTTCTCCGCGACCGGGGAAATGGACGGGGTCGGTGCCGGATCCTTTTGGTCCGGTACGGCGACTGTGGATCTTTCTTCCGGCAGGGCAGTCTCCGGCACTTCCTGCAAGGCGGACTTGGCCTCTTCTTGCGGCAGTATGGTCCTCAGCAATTCCCGTGGTGCGGCCTCAAGTCCGTTCTCCCGGATGGGTTCCTTCGGCGGCGTGTCCGTCTGAAGGGGCATTTCGTCTTTCACCACCCGCAATGGAGCGACCCGCTGTTGCTCCTCCTGACGCACGAGGTCGAACAGCACGGCCCGCGATGGCAGGAATGCGGCAGGGCTGTTTTGGCGGTCATTGGCCAGCACATCGCCCGTCTCATGCTCGCCCACGGCCAGCAGCAGATGGGCGCCGCTGAACCACGGGAACCGCTCGGCCATGGCGCGCAAGGCCGTGAGATCCTGCTTCGCCACTTGTGAAGGGTCCTGCAGCAGTTCGGTCAAGCGTTCGCGGTCCATGGTCGATCGGTCGATCAGATGATCAGATGATCAGATGATACGTGGTCATGTTGGCAGGCATTCGCCCAAAGCAAGCACCATGGTCCGTGGTTCGGAGTCCCCGTGCCTATAAACAGGCAATTCATCCTCTGGTCATCTGATCGCCCCATTATCTGATCGGCATTACCAATTGCCCAAAGTCCGGTCGAAGATATCCTGCGCCAACTGTTTTCCGATATCGCGCACCAAGCCGTCCTCCACGGTGCTGAGGTCCTGGGTGCTGGAAAAGTCGGCGAAGCGGGAGAGGGTGAGGTCGGCGTCGGTCTTTGCGTCGGCCTTGTTGACGTAGTGGATGCTCACGGTGATGGTGAGGCGGTTGAGCGCTGCGGTCTCATTGGCCTGGATAGCCACGGGCTGCACATCGTATCCGGTGATGGCGCCCTCGTAGGCGATATCGCCGTCCTGCCGAGTGAGGGTGAGCGGGGTCTGCGCTTGCATCAGGTCGCGTACGGCCTCGGTAAGGGTCTGGGCTGTCTGCGGGGAGCAGAGCGGCGCGCGGGCGTCCAGGCTGGCCACGCTCAGGGTCTTGGCGGAAGGCGGCACGGAGCCTCCGCTCAGTGAGTAGTTCACCGTGCAGCCGGCCAGCAGGAGCAGGGCCAGCGCGCCTCCCAGGACCGTCAGTCGATGTTCCACTCTTTGATCTTTCGGTACAATGTGCGTTCGCTGATGCCTAATTCATGGGCGGCTTTTTTACGCTTTCCGCGGTGCTTGTCCAAGGCCTTGCGGATCATCTCCTTCTCCTTGTCCTCCAAGCTCAGCGATTCTTCCACCTCGGTATGGTCCACATCCTCATCCACCTCGTCGGGCATACGGATGCTCATGCCGCTGTCCGATCCGTGGGAGTACAGCAGTTTCTCCGGGTAGGCCGCCGGTGGGGAAGTGGGCGCGCGCAGGTGGCCGTTCCCCAGTCCGCGCACTTGTTCCTTCAGTGCGTTCAGGTCGCTTTTCATATCGAAGAGGAACTTGAAGATCAGCTCCCGTTCGTTGATGGCCTCCCCGCCCTGCCCGCTTTCGGAATGACCTGAAGGGACCAGCGCCGTGTTCTCCTTGGGCAGATAGCCGCGCAGGGTCTCCTCGTCGATGGCGCGCTCCTTCTCGATCACGCTCATCTGCTCCACGAGATTGCGAAGTTGGCGCACGTTGCCCGGCCAGCGATAGGCGGTGAGCAACTGCCGGGCCCCGTCGGTCAGGGTGATGGGTGGTGCCTTGTAACGCGAAGCCGCCTCTTGGGCGAACCAGCGGAACAGCAGGTGGATGTCCTCTTTCCGTTCGCGGAGCGCCGGCACTTGGATGGGCACGGTGTTCAATCGGTAGTACAGGTCCTCGCGGAACTTGCCGCGCTGTACGGCCTGCAAAATGTTCACGTTGGTAGCGGCGGTTACGCGCACGTTGGTTTTCTGTGCCTTGCTGCTGCCCACGCGGATGAATTCGCCCGTCTCAAGGACGCGCAGCAACCGGACCTGTGTGGTCAGCGGCAGCTCGCCCACCTCGTCCAAAAATATCGTTCCGCCGTTGGCCACTTCGAAGTAGCCCTTGCGAGCTTCGTGCGCCCCGGTGAAGGAACCCTTCTCGTGCCCGAAGAGCTCGCTGTCGATGGTGCCTTCGGGGATCGCGCCACAGTTCACCGCGATGTACGGGCCGTGCTTCCGGGCGCTGAAGGCATGCACGATCTGCGGCATCACTTCCTTGCCGCTGCCGCTCTCCCCGCTGATCAGCACGCTAAGGTCCGTGGGCGCCACCTGCGCGGCGATCTCGATGGCCCGGTCCAGCAAGGGCGAGGCCCCGATGATGCCGAAGCGCTGTTTGATGGGCTGGATGTTCATGCTTCCTGAACAAGTTCGGTGATCAAAGTGATCGGTTCGCCCTGGAGGGAGCCGGCCGTGGCACTTACAATGCGGACCTTGAGGATGTCTCCGGGACGCAACTCTTTCGTTGTCAGTTGTTCGTTTTCAATGAGGCGCGGCACAATGACCACCGAATTCTGCGTATTCCGCCCGTACATGTTCTCGGAACTGCGCTTGCTCACACCTTCGATCAGTACCTCGTGGACCTGACCGACATAAGCGGCCATGCGCTCCGCGGAATTCAACTTCTGCGCTTCGATGATCTCCGCAAGCCTGCGGCCTTTCACGTCCTCCGGCACATCGTCTTCATGCTTGCGGGCCGCCAAGGTCTTGGGCCGTTCGCTGTATTTGAACATGTACGCCATGTCGTACCCCACCTCCTTCATCAGCGATAGTGTCGCTTGATGGTCCTCCTCCGTTTCGCCGCAGAAGCCCGCGATGATGTCCGTACTGATGGCGCAATCCGGCATGTGCTTGCGGATGCTGGCCACGCGGCCCGTGTACCAATCGCGGTCGTAGCCGCGGTTCATCCGCTTCAGCACTTCGCTGCTGCCGCTTTGCACGGGCAGGTGGATGTACTTGCAGATGTTGTCGTGGCGCGCCATTACCTCCAGCACCTTGTCCGTCATGTCCTTGGGATGGCTGGTGCTGTAGCGGATCCGCAGCTCGGGGCAGGCAACAGCCACCATTTCCAGCAGATCGGCGAAGTCAGTGATCTCCGTAGGTTGATCAGCGGTGGTGCCATCATCTGATCGTCTGATCATCTGATCGTCCGATCGGGATTTCCACTTGAATGAATCCACGTTCTGCCCCAGCAGCGTCACCTCCTTGAAGCCGTTCGCCACCAGCTGCTTGCACTCGTTTACGATGGTCTGCGGGTCACGGCTGCGCTCCCGGCCCCGGGTGAAGGGCACCACGCAGAACGCGCACATGTTGTCGCAGCCCCGCATGATGGTGACGAACGCCGTGACGCCGTTGCTGCCCAAGCGCACCGGCTCGATCTCGCCATAGGTTTCCTCGCGGCTCAGCAGCACGTTCACCGCTTTTTGGCCGCTGCCCACTTCTTCCAGCAGTTGGGGCAGGTTCCGGTAGGCATCGGGCCCGACCACGAGGTCCACCACACGCTTCTCCACCAGCAGGTTTTCCTTCATCCGTTCGGCCATGCAGCCCAGCACGCCCACCTTCAGCCCCTTGTTCTTGGCCTTCAGGTTGTTCATCTCATTGATGCGCTGCATCACCGTGTATTCGGCCTTTTCGCGGATGCTGCACGTGTTCAGCAGCACCAGGTCCGCCTCTTCCGGCGTTGCCGCCAGTTCATAGCCGTCCTTGGCCAAGATGCTCGCGACGATCTCACTGTCGCTGTGGTTCATCTGGCAGCCGTAGCTCTCGATATGCACCTTTTTGCTCACCTCCGTCGGGATTTAAGGGGCGCAAAGGTACCGAACCGAACGCGCTGTGACAAAGTGGCAGAAGTACGATCCTGCCTTACCTTCCCGCCACAGATGCGCTTTTCCGGACCGTCTCTTCTGCTGATCGCACTTCCGGCAACCGTATGCGGGCAGTTCGACTACGGGATCTCTGTCGGTGGTGTGCTCACGGAACTGCACGCCAAGGACAGTGATGATCCCCACCTCACATCATCAGTATGGAATGTGAGCCGGACCACTATTTCGGCATCGGCCTTCTACCGCGAGCGCTATTCGGATTTTGTGGATCTGGGCGTTGAACTCTCGTTGGCACATCGTTCCTTCAATGCGAGCTACGATGAAATTGGCCTCGGCGGGGGCCTGGACAAAACAGTCCGTGCCGAGTTCGATCAGCTTTACATCGGTGTGAAACCGGAGGTGCGCATGGATGCCAAGCGGAGCGCGGTGGTGCGCTTTGGGATCATGGCGGGGTTTCGCGTGGCCGGCTCGGCTAAGGGGACCTATTCATCATACGGTGGGTATGGGAACGCCCTGAACAAGGACGCTGATCTCAAGGGTGATTTCGGCGGTGACCTCCGCTTCGCATTCGGTTTCGGCCTCCGGGCCCCGGTCGGCGAGCGATGGGCGATCACCATCGATCCCGAGGCGACCATCGCGTTTACGTCCATGTTGAAGAAGAGTGCGGGCATGCGCGGCTCCGACATCGGGCTGCGCATCGGGCTTTCCCGCCGGTCCAACCGCAAGTCGCTCAGCAGCTTGTTCAAGGTCGACAGGAAGGAAAGGAACGCAGAACCGATCTGGTAGCCCCCAAAGGCATGCACCCCGACATCCGCTTGCGCGGTGCCGGGGTGCGCCCGGGCCGTCCTTGCTCAAGGAACGGTGCCTGATGCGGGTGGTGGAATACCGCAAGGATCCCCGGGCTTTACGATGACCGTCGCTTAGGGGATCTCGGTAAGGGCAGCGCCGGCACTCCTGTTGTTTTAGCGCTCATGGCCTGTAGAGCTAAAGTGGCCGTGTATTTCCTGTGCCCCGGAAGTGAAGAAGATCGGCGAGATCGCGATGGCCGCTGCGAGAAGGATGATGGTGAGCATGGTGATCGCTGTTTTGTGGGGGCGAAGCAACCGCGATGCGCATCCATTCCAAAGCCCCGCTGAGCATGCGGTGGGGTTTAGTGAGAATTTGGGGGAGACGGAAGGCCCTCAATGTTGAACACTGGCCATGGATGTTGAGCGACCCCGGCATCGCTCATGCTCCGGGGGTGAATGGGGCCTTACCGCCGGGCGCTGAAAAGGGAACGGTCCCGGATGCGCAGGAATGCCAACACGCCTGCTGCCGCCAAGGCCCCCACGGCGATCATGAAACCCGGTCCGGGTGCGGCATCAAGACCGAGCACTTGGGCCAAGAGCCCCGGACCGGCGCTCTGTACCCGTTCCGAGGCCTCCCTGAACGGAAGCTGCAGGTTCTGTTGCAGGAATAGCAGGGAGGTAATGCCGACCGCGGACAGGATCGGCCATATCACGGCCTCCGCCCGAAGCCGCAGAAAAGAGATCATAACACCGGTCAACGAGATGATCAACGCGACAGCGGCCCAAAGACCGGACCGGTCGGGAATGTCGTCCACGTGTGGCACATCATCCATAAGGAGCTCGCGGACCTGTTCTGCAGCCTGCGGCCCGACTATTCCCTTCAGCTCTTTCTTAGCCTGTTGCACCGCTTCATGGCCGCTCCAATGGTCCAGTACGGCCAACGCCAAGTCTTGGACCTGTCCCAGTTTATGCACCTCCGCGATCCCCTCGGGGTCAGGCCTTGGCGGATGCCCGAGCACCAGGTCCATGCCCGTCATTCCCGCCACACGCAGCCCGTAGTAGCGCAACTCGCCGAAGCTGAGGAAGAAGCACAGGGCCGCCAAGGCGAATGCTGCCGGAACGAGGCCGCGAACCGGGCCGGTGACCTTGAGCTCGGGAATGCCGTTGTTGGCGGGCATCGGAAGCGGTCAGGCCGATGTGTTGGCATCTCCGCCGAAGGTATCCGCGGCCGGGCCGTTCCCGATGTTCGGAGGGACCGCCTGCGGAACTGGCTGCTGTAACGGGGGAAGAGCCTGCCATTGGTCCGAGCCGGTGGCCGCCACCTGCACGGCGGCAGGCAATGAGCCGTTCGCGACCATGGCGTGGATCTCGCCCAGAGGCGATGGTCCTTTGGGCGTATCACCGGCAACTAAGTAGAAGTACTTCGCATCGGGCGCCTCCTTCATTTTTTCGGCCAACAGTTTCCCGGCGTTCCCGGCCTGATGCGCGAGGTTGCGCGTGGTCTTGGCGATCGAGTTCCCGGCGCCGGAGAGCAATTGCTGGAGGCGCTCCCCGTCATCGGTCTTGAACTCCTTCAGGCTGTTCGGGTCCGAGGCCCCGCTCTGGTCGAATTGCAGATACGGAGCTTCGCCGAAGCCCAGGCCCCGTGCGATGAACACCGTAGGGATCGTCAACCGCTTGGAATTATAGTCCTTCACCATTCTGTTATAATGGTTGCGGCTTTGGCCGATCTCCCCCTCGCTCAACTCGATGTTGTTGATCAGGCGGTGATACTGCTCGTTGGCCTTGAGATTCGGGAACCGCTCGGCCAATCCCTGGATCGTGTTCATCACCGTGCCGCTCTGTTGGTATGAATCGGACATCGCGGCCGCGCTGTTGTCCTGGGACACCTTGAGCTGCACTAATTGTTCACCGGCCTGGTAGTTCTTCACCACCTCGATCAGCTGGTTGACCAAGGAGAGCTTCTTGCTGATGGCCACCTGTACATTGGAAGCCGATTCGCGCACGTTCTGCGCCATCTTCTGCAGGGTGTTGTAACTGATGACCGCGAATATGATCGCAACGATGACGAGAATGACGAGGAGGGAGAACATGGGGTCGGGTTTTGGTTCAGCGAATCTATCACCAATTGAATGGTGTTCACAGCCCCGCTGAGCATGCGGCGGGGTTTAGTGAGAATTTGGCTGGAGGCGGAGCGGAGGTCATTTGGGCACTGTCACGGGTTGTTCGTTCGTGTTCTCGGATCATCTCGGCACCATCTTCAGCCCGTTCACTTGCAGCGTATCACCGCTCCATGTGCCCAAACTCGTCACGCCTCCAGTCGGCTTCAGGAGCAGTTTTTCATTTTTCCGCTCGTAGGTGCCTGTCACCGTTTGACCCAGCAGTTTCAGGGTGAAGTAGTACTGCCCGTCCGGCCGCAGCTCCAAGGTGGCCGCGCGCATGCCGTCCATGTCCGCAACGGTGATGGTCTCATACACCTCGGATCGCACCGTGTCCTTGCCACAGGCCAGCTGGCAGAGGATCAGAAGCGTTAGGAGCAGGCGTTTCATGGCGGTGTGCTGGCAGTGCTCACGGTTTAAGTTGATGCGGGATCCGCATGCTCGTTCAGTGCTTTTTCACGAATGCCTCGCCCTCGATGAACAAGGTGTCCCCGCTTAAGGTTGCCGCAGCTGTATCGCCGTTGAAGATGATCTGGATCTTCCCGCTGTCGGTCGTGTAGGTGCCATCCGGAATAAACCGCATGTACCCCATCACCTTCCCATCCGGTTTCAGATGCAGGATGGTCTTTGTGTCGAGAATTCCACCAGCTTTCACCGACTCATACTCCCCGGAGATCCCGTTCCGGCAACCCGAAAAGCAGAGCAGGAGAAAGGGGAGGATCACCTTTTTCATGTTTAGGGGTTTTGGATGGTAATGGATGCCATCCGTTTTCCGTTCGATCATCGTTTCACCAGCGTCACCCGATGTATCACCTTCAAATCCTTCCAGAAGAAGGCTGTGTACATCCCTGAGGCTTGGTTAGCCAAGTCCAGAACGGTCTCTGAGTGGACCATGCGGTCCACCACCAGCTTGCCTTGCGGGTCATAGAGGATCACACGCAGCGGTTGGTCATCCGAAGGCCGCACGGTGAGCTGCTCGGCGAAGGGGTTGGGGTAGACGGAGATGCCTGCCTTGGCTGCCAGTTCCTCGGTACTGGTCGAGCCGGTGACCTCTATGAAATTGGTGTGGCTCCAGCGGCCGTTGGCATCGCGTGTGCGTACCGCCAGCGTATCATCCCACGAGAAACCGGGGAGCTGGGGTCTGTTGAACGCGATGTCGATGAGGTCGATATCCGGGGTGGAAATCGGTTCGCCTAGTGCTAGACCAAATCCTGGATCCACTTCACCGGAGATCCAAAATGTTTCAATCCGGTCAATATCCGCCAAGGGCTCGGGCGGTGCTATCACAACAAGGGGAATGTGGTTCGTATGCCCCCACCTCCCATCGGCCGTGCGACTGCGGATAAAGAGCGTATGCACACCCTCCGTGGCACCATCCAGCAAAGCGGTATAGCTCGCGGCCTGCAGGTCCGGTGTTGTGCCTGCCCAGGCCACATGGCCTTGCCCCCAACCGGGATCCTCGTTCAGGAAATATTCCACTTGCGCCAGATCCTCGATCGCCGGTGTTGGTTCCGTGATCACGAGTGCGGTGAAATTGGTATGGCTCCACCGTGCGTTACCATCCAATGTGCGGATGCCTATGGTATGGACTCCCGGTGCAAGACCTGTCGTTGCGATATCCATCGAAAGGGTTGCCGTGGGCGCATCCACGATGTCGAACGAGGTATTGGTGGATGACCCGACCCCGTTGTCCTGGTCAATGAAATACTCACCGCGGATCATGTCCTGCGCCTGCGCACCACCGGCCAAAGCCAGCCATGCGAGCAGAGTGGTCGTTCGCAACATCGGTACTAAGGATTACTGCGTGTGCTCAATGTTACCTGCACAGTACCGCCGGGAACGGTGTTCACCGTGGAGCCCAATGCGTAAATGGCCGGAATGCCTGGAATGCCGCTTAAACGGTAAGGAGCGGCCCCGCTATACATGCCCCGTGGCGTGCTTCCGGCTTCATCATAGGTCGTTCCTGCGTTGATGTTCCAAATGCCATCATCACTTCCCGTGGCGGGGAAAACCGCCGGTGCCGGGCCGGACCAAGTGCCGATCGCATTGTTGTTCACTCCGGGGATAGGCGTGCTGGCATCGTACAGGTTATCGTGCGAGTTGTTGTTCAGGTCGGTGAAGGAACCCTTCCTGAAGATGTTGTATGCTACCGTGGCATCGTGGATGGCATGTGTGCCGTTGTAGTTGAAGGTGTTGTTGGTGATCATGAGGTTGGTGACCACGTCACCGGCATCGTTCAGGCTAATGATGGCGTCCGAATAGTTGTTCCGGATCGTCACTTTTGTGAGGAACTGGTCCTCGGATGTGTTCGAGATGCCCGTGGTATGCAGATAGTTCCCTGCGATGAGGATGTTCGAAGCCGTGGTGCCCGTTCCACCCCCGAAACTGATCGAACAACCACTGAACGAGTTACCTCGCAGGATGATCCCGTTCACAGCCAAGAAGAGCACCCCGTGCAGACCACCTCCGGAACTGATGAAGAACACCCCTGTCACGATGCTACTGTCCGAACCCGTATCGAAGGTGATCAGGTTCACCATGGCCTCATTGGTATTCATCTGCAAACCGTTATTCTCGGTAACCGCGGGGCCAAGGTTGTAGCCCGGCCCGATGATCACCAGCCGCTTGTTCGACACGATGGCGTTACCATACCCATTGGGTGAAGCCTCAACGTGGATGGTGTCGTTATTCGCCGCATCGGTGATGGCCACTTGTAAACTGGTCCTGCATTGAGGACCGCTAGTGGCGTAGACCGGGTTGTTGTTCACGCGCCAGACGGTGGCGTTGCCAAGCATCGGTACCAGGGCAAAAGCACCTGCAAAGAGAAGTGTCGTGGTTTTCATCGTTCGGGGTTTTGGAAGTTATTCCGCTATGGAACCCAAAACTCCACATCACCAACTCCAACACATAGCCCCCTTGAGCATCCGGTGGTACTGATCGAGAAAGCGGCGGGGGAAGACCGGTCAAATAGCCCCACGAATGAGAAAGGGCCGCCCGGTTCCCCGTGCAGCCCTTTGCTTTTCGATCAGTTATGGTTGGCCCGGTGAAAGCCACCTGACGGTCAACACCTCCGATCACTCGTCCAGTCCGAAGGCAAAGACCTTGTCGCCGTTCAGAAAGCCATACTCTCCGGGTTCGATGTCCTTGGGATCGATCTGGATCTCATAGACATGGTCGCCGACATTCTTGAAGGCGATGCGGATGCGGTTGTCGGTCACCTCGTTGGTGTTGTGGGAATACATCGCATGGCTGCTCTTCGACAGGTCGATGAAGCGGTCCTTCTTCCTCCCGCGGATATCGAAGCGGGCCAGTTTGATGACGTCCGAGGGGTCCTGCCCGGCATAGACCTTCACCACGAACTTTGTCTGGCCCTTCTTGAACCGGACATTGGAGGTGCTTCCGGGGATCTTGACGGAACTTGTGCTTCCCCCGAAACCGCCGTAACCGCCACCGTTCGAAGAGGTGCTGGTCTCGTTTTTCTCTAATTGTTGGTAGTTCCCGGCCGCATCCATTGAATACACCTGATTGTAGAACTCCGGGCCGGTCTCCCCTTGCTGCTCCTCGAGTGCGGTCGAGGTCTGTCCCGGCTGGTAATCGTAGGGGTGCTGCAACGTCCCTTGGAGGGCCATCATAGCGGCCACATCATTACTTTCGATGGCGCGCTTCATCGCCACCATGTTGTCTTTGTCGCGTTGTAGCCCGGCCACGGCCTCGTAGTTGTGTTCCGCGGCGGCTTGGGCGATCTCGCGGTCCAAGCGTGAGATCTGCACGTCGAAGGCCTCCGCTTGGGCCGATGCCTTTGCAGGCAGGGTCAGCATTTGGAGGAAGAGCAGGATGAGCAGGAAGAACTTCGGCATGGTACGCATCGTTTTTGGGTGTTTGTGTTTTGAGCGGGAGTTCAAATGGTCTTCAGGCTGGGTTTCACGTTGGTGTGAATGTTGGGGCCAACGGTCCCAAAAGTGCGATTTTCAAATTCCATGGTCATTGCCTCTCTGAGCATCCGGTGGCATCCACTGAGAATTCGGCTGAGTGGCGGTCTTCGTGGTCCCCTGCGGGAGCGGGAGTCTCATTTTCTGATCGGGCTATTGAGCTTGTCGAAATACTGATCTTCTGATCATTTAAAGCCGCTCCAGGGCCTCCATCAGTTCCGCCTTCTGCCTGCGGCTCACCGGGAGGTTCTTTCCGTCGCGCATCACCACTTCGCCACCTTCACCCTTCACGTAGCGTTTGATATGTTTGCGGTTGACTAAGTGGCTTTGATGTACACGGACGAAGCCTTGCGGAACTAAGAAGGCATCGAATTCGCTGAGTGGGCGGCTCACCACTTGCGGCTTTTTCTCCTCGCGCAGGTACACCTCGGTATAGTTGTTGTCGCTGGTGCAATAGAGGATGTCCTCGATCTGGATCACGGAGAGGCCCTCGCGGGTGGGCAGGGCCAGCTGGCGGTCGTCGGCCACTTGGTGTAGCAGGGAGGGGATGCCGGCGGTGCCATTGCCTTTTGCTACGGCTGCTATGGCCTTGTGTACCGCGTCGTCCAATTCCTCGGGCACCACGGGCTTCAGCAAATAATCCACGGCGCTGAAGCGGATGGCGCGCACGGCGTAGCCCTCGTGGGCGGTGGTAAAGATCACGTGCGGTTGCTGCGGCGCGATGGCCTTCAGCAGGTCGAAGCCGGTCATGCGGCCCATCTCCACGTCCAGGAAGAGCAGTTCCGGATGTTCTGCGCGGACCAGCGCGGTACCGCCGGGCACGTCATCGGCCATGCCGATCAGTTGGATGTCGGGGTGCCGCTCCGCCAACATGGCCGAAAGCGTTTCGCGGCATTGTGCTTCGTCATCAACGATCACTGCGGTGGTGGTCATGGACACTATTTAGCGGGATGAAATTAGATCTTCCTGCGAGATCGATCACACCGGTATCACAACTTCTACGCACGTCCCTTTCAGGCATTCCAAGTACCTGAACCCAGCAGGCCGCCCTTTCTGCTCGGCCAATTGGTCCAGTCTTTCCTTGGTGATCACCGTGCCTAATGAGCGCCTGCCGGTGCCCGCCGACCTGTCCTTGGGCATGCCGATGCCGTCATCGCTGATGGTGACCACCAGGTCGCCGGTACGCATCCGGATGTCAAGGGCTACTGTGCCACGTCCTTCCCTGCCTGCCATGCCATGCCACACGGCATTTTCCACGAAGGGTTGAAGGACCAAGGGCGGCACCATCGTCTCTTGCTGGTCGATCGCCGGGTCCACGGTGATCTTGATGTCGAATTTGTCTCCGGAGCGCGCTTGCTCCAGTTCCATGTAGATGCCAAGAGCCTCCAGGTCGCTTGCCAGAGATACCTCGCTCTTGCGGCTGTTCTCCAAAACGATGCGCATGAGCTTGCCGAACCGGGCGATGAACGCATGGGCTTTGTCCGGTTCCTGCCCACGGATAAAGGCGCTGATGCTGTTCAGGGCGTTGAAGATGAAATGGGGGTTCATCTGCGCACGCAGGGCCTTGACCTCCAATTGGGCGGCCTGTTTGGCGTAACGCTCGCGGCGGCGTCTTCGGTCCAACATGAAGGCGGCTGTGCCACCCACTGCAAGGAGCAGGCCGCCACCCGCCAGCCCGATGCTGCGCATGCGGAGCCGGTTCACGCTTTCCATGGCGACCTCCCTTTCCAAAGAAAGAGTCTGCACATGAGCGAGGCTGTCGGCGTAGTGGCGCTTGGCGAAACTGTGCCGAAGCTCGGTCTGTGCGATCTTCGCCGTCACTTCCACCCCTTCAAGGGAATCCTTCAGGTCGGTCCAATCGTCCTTGTATTCCAATGCCTTCGCGAAATTGCCCAGGTTCCGGTGAGCGTGGGAGAGCCGGTTCAAAGCCAGTAGCCGCAAGGTGTTGTAGTGCCCCCGTTCCGCTTCGGGCAGCGCTTTTTCCAATGACCGCAAGGCGGAGTTCCATCGTTTGCGCGTAATGTCCATGGAGGCCAGGTCGATCATGCTGGCGGTGGCCATTTGTCTGTTCCCCAGATCCGTGTAGTTCCGAAGTGCTTCCTCGCTCACGGCATAGGCCTCGTCGAGCTTACCCTGCCAGCTCAAGATGGTGCTGCGCGTTTTCACCACATGGGTATGCAGGTCGGTGTCCATATTCTCCTTGGCGATCCGCTCGGCGGTGTCGATCATGGCCATGGCGGTGCCGAAGCGGCTGGCGTGATCGTATCCCAACGTAGTGGACCCGCTGCTGTCCAAGCTTACCCTGAACTTGGCCACTTGGAGCAACGTCATGGCCTTTTCACGCTCCATGCCTAAGCTGTCCGCAATGTGAAGGGCGAGGTCCCACCGCTTCACCACCTCCTCCGGCCCTAAGTTGTCCCAGTAGCAATAACCGATCAGCTTCAACACTTCCACCCGGTCCCGTTGGTCCCCGGCCCGGATGAATGCCTCGTCGGCCGTATTGGCGGTGGCCGCGCTTTTGTCCGAATGCCCTTGGTCGATCTGCGCATTGGCCAGTCCTACCAGGCTCAGGCCTTCCGCATAAACGTTTTCCGCTTGCTTGGCGGCTGTCAGTGCTTCCCCGTACAACAGTTCCGCACCTTGTGGGTCCGTGCAGTTGAGGTGTGCCAGGGCGTGGGCCATTTTGTAGCGCCACAGCAGTTCGGGGTCGCCGCGCATTTCCAGCGCGGGGCGCAGTGTTTCCGCGAGGGAGTCGGCCTTGGCTTGTTCCTTCCGTGAAGCAAGCAACTTCAGTTGCGCGATGCGGCAGCGCAGGTACAGCTCCGGGTCCTGCGGCCCTTGTTCCCCGCGGAAGAGGCTGCCCAAAAGGCTGTCCGCCGCTTCCCACTTGCGGTTCCCGAGCTGCCACCGGATCTGGTAATACGTGGCCCACGGAGCGTATGCCTGCGGGACGCCGGGTACGTCAAAACGCGCTAGCTCGTTCATGTACTCCTCAAAATCAGGAGCCCGGTTATGCAACAGCACCTCGGCCCGAAGTGCACGCGCTTGCAGCACCGAACGGGCATCGTGGGCGCGTTCCGCCAAGGCCTCGAATTGGTCCACACAGGCCAGCGCAGTCTCCATATTTCCGTGCAACCGGTCCTTGGCACTGTGCATGGCCAAGGAAAGTTGCTGTGCCAGCGCATCCTTTTGACCTTCATCGCCTACGGAAGAGGTGCATCCACCTGCCAGCATGAAGATGCACAGCGGAATGACCGCGGACATATACCGAAAATACACCTTGCTGGATAGGAAATGAGCCATTGCCACCACCGTTCGGCCAGGGCCGGATATGTGGTGAAAGATAGTGCTCTGCTCAAATAATCCAAGGCCCTCAACGGCAGCTTTACAGGCCCCGAAAGGGGACAATGGCTGATGGCTACTTCACTAGGTCCAGGCTCACTGAATTCATGCAATAGCGCAGACCCGTCGGTTGCGGCCCGTCCTCGAAGACATGGCCGAGATGCGCGCCGCAACGGGGGCAGACGATCTCCGTGCGCTCCATGCCCAAGCTGCCGTCGCTGCGGTGGCCCACGGCGCTGGGCGTCAACGGCTGGTGGAAGCTGGGCCAGCCGGTGCCACTATGGAACTCGGTCCTGGCGTCGTACAACGGATGTCCGCACACGGCGCACACGAAGGTGCCATCACCTTTGTAGTCCGTGTATTTCCCGGTGAAAGCCCGTTCGGTGCCGCCATCGAAGGCGACGTTGTAGAGATCCGGCGGAAGGATCTTTTTCCATTCACTTTTCGGCACGTTCAGCGTGGCGGTGTCGGTAGGGCTCCAATATGGGTTGTGCGCATGGTCACGGACTTCGCCTTGCGTGGTGGTCGTAGCATGGTCTTTTGAATTGCCGACTGCGGCGCCGCATCCGGCCATCAACATAGCCACCAAGACCAGCGAGGTACATCCACGCGAAAGTGGTGAGTTGAACTTCAGGAGGGACATCTTTTTGCCGATCTGTGCAGTGATAAGGAGTGACGCAGGGATCGGACCAAAGGACGCCCTGCCTGCGTGGAACGGTGTGGGCAAGGAGTTCGGGGAAACGGTCGCGGAGGTGGTGGCCCGACCTTGCCCGGAAAGATCCTCCGAACGGGTGCTGTAAAAAAGATTCCCCAAAGGGGAAGTTCAAGGATAAGGGCAAGGTTGTGCCGATCCCGGCCGGACATCCCTTTCTTTGCGCCCCGAAAATCCCCCCTGAATGGCAACGAGCAACGCGAACGACCTGGTGATCGTGGAGTCACCCGCCAAGGCCAAGACCATCGAGAAATACCTGGGTCCAGGCTTCACCGTGCTCAGCAGCTTCGGCCATGTGCGGGACCTGCCCGAGCGCGACCTTAGCGTGGACGTGGAGAACGGCTTCGAGCCGAACTACATCGTTCCGGATGAAAAGAAAGGCAAACTGGCCGAGCTCCGGAAACAGGCCAATAAGGCCGGCACCGTGTGGCTGGCCACTGATGAAGACCGCGAAGGGGAGGCCATCAGCTGGCACTTAAAGGAGGCGCTGGAACTGCCCGATAGCAAGGTGAAACGCATCACCTTCAATGAGATCACCCAAAAAGCAGTCACTGAGGCCATGACCGCCCCACGCGCCATCGACATCCACCTGGTGGACGCCCAGCAGGCCCGCCGTGTGCTGGACCGTTTGGTGGGCTATGAGCTGAGCCCGGTGCTCTGGCGCAAGGTGAAGCCCAGCCTCAGCGCAGGACGTGTGCAGAGCGTGGCCGTGCGCCTCATCGTAGACCGCGAGCGTGAGATCATCGGCTTTGACGCCAAGAGCGCCTTCCGCATCACGGCGCAGTTCCTCACCGCTGGCAAGGCCGCTGTAAAGGCCGATCTGCCGCAGCGGTTCGCCACCGGGGCCGAAGCGATGGAATTCCTGAAAAGCTGCATCGGCGCGGAATTTACCGTGAAGGCTGTGGAGAAAAAGCCCGCCAAGCGAACCCCCGCCGCACCCTTCACCACTTCCACGTTGCAGCAGGAAGCCAGCCGCAAGCTGGGCTACGGTGTGGACCGCACCATGCGCATCGCACAGGGTCTGTACGAGCAGGGGCACATCACCTATATGCGTACCGACAGCGTCAACCTCAGCGAGCTGGCCATCGGCGCCGCAGAGGAGGCCATTAGCGAACAGTACGGTGCACGCTACAGCAAGCCTCGCCGATTCGCCACCAAAAGCAAAGGCGCGCAAGAGGCGCACGAAGCCATCCGCCCCGCCGAAATGAGGGTGCGCAACGCCGGCAGTGATCGCGATGGGGAGAAGCTCTACGACCTCATCTGGAAACGCACCTTGGCCAGCCAAATGGCCGATGCCGAGCTGGAGAAGACCGTGGTGGACATCGCCATCAGCACACGTCCTGCGGACATGCTGCGGGCACAGGGTGAAGTGATCACATTCGACGGTTTCCTCAAAGTGTACCTCGAGGGCAAGGATGACGAGGATGATGCCGAACAGGAGGGCCTGTTGGCGGAAATGCGCCAAGGCGAGCAGCTCGCTATGCAGGAAATGGCCGCAACCCAGCGCTTCGACAGGCCCGCTCCGCGCTACACCGAGGCAAGTCTGGTGAAAAAGCTCGAAGAGCTCGGCATCGGACGCCCGTCCACGTATGCACCCACCATCAGCACCGTGCAAAAGCGCGGCTACGTGGTGAAGGAAAATCGCGACGGTATCCAGCGTCCGTACCGCATCCTCACCCTGGCGAACAGCGATATCAGCGACAAGACCGCCACAGAGAATACCGGTGCCGAGAAGCAAAAGCTCTTCCCCACCGACATCGGCATGGTGGTGAACGATTTTCTCGTTGAACACTTCCCCAACATCGTGGACTTCCACTTCACCGCCAAGGTGGAAGAGGAGTTCGACGTGATCGCCGAGGGCAAGGAGAACTGGCGCGAGATGATCGGCCGCTTCTACAAGCCGTTCCATGCCACCATCGGTACCGTGGTGGAGACCGCCGACCGGGCCTCCGGATCGCGCGTTCTGGGCCAAGACCCCAAGACCGGCAAGGACGTAGTGGCACGCATCGGCCGCTTCGGCCCCATGGTGCAGATCGGCAGTGTGGATGATGAGGATAAGCCCCGTTTCGCCTCCATCAGGAAAGATCAAAGCATTGCCACCCTCACCTTTGAGGAGGCGATGGACCTCTTCAAACTGCCGCGTACGCTGGGCAAAAGCGGGGAGGTGGAAGTGGTCGTGGGCATCGGCCGCTTCGGGCCCTACGTGAAGCTCGGGAGCACATTTGCCAGTCTCCCCAAGGAAGACGACCCCATCACCATCGAACTGCCGCGCGCCATCGAGCTGATCGACCTGAAGAAGGCGGCCAGCAAAACCCGCGAGCTGGGGGAATACGAAGGCGGCATGCTGGAAGTGGGCCGAGGACGTTTCGGTCCTTTCGTGCGCCAAGGGAAGGTGTACGCCAACATCCCGAAGGGTGAAGACCCGGAGGCGGTGACATTGGAGCGCGGCATCGAATTGATCAAGGCGAAACTGGAAGGCGCCCGTGCGATGGTCCTGAAGGAATTCGAGGGTTCGGAGATCCAGGTGCTGGCCGGCCGATACGGCCCATACATCACCGACGGCTCCAAGAACGCCAATGTGCCCAAGGAAAAGGAACCGGGCGAGGTGACATTGGAAGAGGCGATCAAGCTGTTGGCAGAGGCACCCGAGCGCAAAGGCAAAAAGAAGGCCGCACCAAAAAAGAAGGCAGCCGCGAAAAAAGCCGCGCCCAAAAAGAAGGCGGCCAAGAAGAAGGCGGCGAAGAAGAAGCCGTAGTTGCACTTCGCGTAAGCCGGAGGACACCGAGTGGCCACTGCGTTGACTCTCGCTGGGGGCCCTCTTCGTGAGACTCTGAGTGGAAGTGGACTAACAGACCACTGTGCGCATTTGACGCCTGCTGGCCCCGTACGGGACAAGACCCCCGGCGATCTTCGCCATGCCCAATAGCCGTGCCCGCCCATGGAATCCAGCATCTACTTCACGCCGTCCAAAGGTTTTGGTGAGAGCCGCCCGGAATGGGCCGCCAACACCTTGGGCGACCATGCAGTTTTCCACACCACCAAGGGAATGCCTTCGCTGGATGGCGTGAAGGTGGCGATCTTCGGGGTGCCGGATGACCCCGGGCATGCCAAGCCACGTGGTTGCGTGGATGCTCCCGACGCCGTGCGAGCCCAGCTCTACAAATTGTACGTTCCGGCGAACAGTTTTGGCATCGCCGACCTGGGCGACCTTCATCCGGGGAACACTGCCGAAGACACCCGGCATGCACTCGCCGAGACCATCGCCGAACTGGTCCGGTCGAACATCGTCCCGGTGATCATCGGTGGGGGCCAGGCGCACACGTTCACCCAATACTTGGCCTACGAAAAGCTGGAACGCACGGCCAATCTGGTCTGCATAGATGGCCGTTTCGACCTGGGCGAGCCCGGGCAGGGGCTGGCCGAGAGCAGCTACCTCAGCCATATCGTGCTGCGCCAGCCCAACTTTCTCTTCAATTACAGCAACCTTGGCTTCCAGACCTACTTGGTGGATCAGCCCGGCATCGAGCTGATGGACAAGCTGTTCTTCGATGCCCACCGGTTGGGTGAGCTGCGCGCCAACATCACCGAGGCGGAACCGGTGCTACGCAATGCGGACACGGTGAGCATCGACATGACCAGTATCCGCCGCGCGGACGCCCCCGGCACTACACGGCCCGGCCCCAATGGCTTCCATGGGGAGGAGGTGTGCCAGTTGATGCGCTATGCGGGCATCAGCGAGAAGGTCACTTCGATCGGGCTGTACGAGCTGGACCCATGGCGTGACCAGGACCAGGCTACCGCCCAGCTTGCGGCCCAGATGGTCTGGTGCTTCCTGGACGGCTTCGGTAGCCGCACTAATGACCTGCCCTGGCTGGACCGGAAACGGTTCACCCGCTTTCATGTGCCGATCAAAGGGCATGAACAGGAACTGGTGTTCTATAAGAGCACGGTGAGCGACCGGTGGTGGATGGACGTTCCCTACCGCGCGGAGCGGGAGGCCCGCTTTGAGAGGCATCACCTGGTGCCCTGTGCCTACAGCGATTACACGGCGGCTTGTCGGGAAGAGGTGCCGGACCGATGGTGGCGCACCTTCCAGAAACTGGCGTGATCCCAATTTTCGGAGAACGCTGGGGGGAACTGATTTCCGGGAAAAGTTCGGGCCGTATGCTTTTTTGCTATTTTGGCGGCTGGTAATACGGTCAGCCGAACCGGTAAAATGCTCCGGAGGCCGCGTCAAACAAGAAGAACTAGCATGAGGTGGATAGTTACGGCAGGGGTGTGCGCGTTGGTCGGGAGCGTTTCTTATGCGCAACAGGACCCTCAGTTCACCCAATACATGTTCGACCGTTTGTCGGTAAATTCGGCCGTAGCGGGAGGCACCGGCAATATCTGTGCCACGGCGCTTCTGCGTCAGCAATGGACGGGTTTCGATGGCGCGCCCAAGACCGGCCTCATCAACTTACAAGGACCCATAAACAAGATCAACAGCGGGGTGGGCCTTTCGGTCTACTACGACAAATTGGGCCAGGAACGGAGCACTATCGTACGGCTGCACTATGCCTATCACTTGAAGGTGGGGGCCCAAAGCACGTTGAGCGCAGGCTTCTATGTCGGGATGTCCGGACGGGCATTGGACAGCAAGTGGATCGCCATCGACCCGGTGGCCGATGACAACGCCATTCCATCCAGCGGCAGGAGCGCCAATGGTTTCGACATGGGCGCCGGGCTCTATTACCGGTCGCCCAAGCTGTGGCTCGGCCTTTCCAGTACGCAATTGCCCGAGACCGAGCTCAGCGACGTGAGCATCAAGAACAAGCGTCATTACTACGTGCAGGCAGGATATGATTGGGCGATCGGGGGCAACAAGAAGTACACCCTCCAGCCCAGCGTGTTACTAAAGAGCGACGCCAACTCCACCCAGTTGGATGTCGGTGCTCTGTTCCTCTATGACAATATGGTATGGCTCGGTGTTGGCTATCGCACCGAGGATGCCATCGCCCCGATGATCGGCTACCAGTATAAATTCCCGAAGGGGGACAGCATGTTGCGTATAGGATACAGCTATGACGTGACAACCTCCGAACTGAAAAACTACAGCAGTGGCAGCCATGAAATAATGCTGAGCTACTGCTTCAAGATCGTGAAACCCGTGGTGAACGAGATCTACCATCACCCGCGTTTCTTGTAGGCGAGCGTAACAAAAGGACCAGATCGCCGTTGCATGTATGTCCAAGGAAATCCCGGCTTTCGGGGTGGAACAAAGGGAACCCTGCAAGGAACCTGGACAACATAGGAGCGGTATAACAAGGAAGACCATGGAACGACGTCCCATTCTCTATCTCTGCGGCATAGCCGTGCTGGCCAGTTGCGGGCAAGGCGGCCAAGGCCAGCTCATCGGTGTCCAGAACCGACCTTCTTGGTACCAAGTCGACCCTTATGGAATGAATTACATTCCCTTGGGCAGCTACACCATGGGGCCCAGCGACCAGGACGCTCCTTACGCACAGGTCGCGAAGTCCAAGACCGTCTCCATTCAGGCGTTCTACATGGACCAGACGGAGATCAGCAACAACGAGTACCGTCAGTTCGTCGAGTATGTGATCGATTCGACGGCAAAGCGGATCTTGGGCGACGAGGACATCGGCGAACAGGTGATCACGGAGGACGAGTTCGGTGAGGAGATCGACCCGCCGGTCATCAATTGGCGGGAGCGCATCTTATGGGATGGTGAGGAAGAGCGCGAGGCACTGGCCGACATGTTCTATCCGGAAAGTGAGCGCTTCTACCGCCGCAAGCAGATCGACACGCGCAAGTTGATGTTCGAATACTACTGGATCGACCTTAAGGAGGCCGCCCGGAAGGCAGGCAAAGACCTGGACCTCAGCTATACGGACGTGAAAGGAGGCAACAACGCCATCCGTGGGCATAGCGACAGGAGCAAGTTCATCATCAAGGAGATCATCAACGTGTACCCGGACACATTGTCTTGGGTGCATGACTTTACCTATTCGTACAATGAGCCGATGACCGAAAACTATTTCTGGCACCCGGCATACGACGATTATCCGGTGGTGGGCGTCACGTGGAGCCAAGCCAAGGCGTTCAATGTTTGGCGTACCCAGAACATGATGAACGCATGGCTGCAAAGCGACGGAGAGCCGTTCATCAACCACTTCCGACTGCCCACCGAGGCTGAATGGGAATATGCCGCACGAGGTGGCTTGGACCTTTCGCCCTTCCCTTGGGGCGGCCCGTATGTGCGCAACCGTTCGGGTTGCTTCTTGGCGAACTTCAAGCCCCTCCACGGGAATTACACGGATGATGGTGGCTTTCACACCGTACCGGTGGACAGCTACTCGGCCAATGACTACGGCCTGTACAACATGAGCGGCAATGTGGCCGAATGGACGAGCACGGCGTTCGACGAGAGCGTGTACGATTTCGACCATGACATGAACCCCGAATATTCGTATGATGCTTTGGCTAACGATCCCCCTTCGATGAAGCGGAAGGTGGTCCGCGGTGGCTCGTTCAAGGACGTAGGTCTTTATATCCAGACCGGCACACGGGCCTATGAATACCAAGACACGGCCAAGTGCTATATCGGTTTCCGCAGTGCCTTGACCTACCTCGGGCGAGGCAAGGCAGTGAGCGCCGAAGACCTGTAGTGGATAAAAAAGGATCAGGGGTGCCGCATTGAACCTGTGCGGCCCCTACATTTCGCAAGGAACAACCCAGATCAACCTAAAAGCAAGGACCCTACGATGAAACCAGGCAGCAAGAGGTGGAAGAATTTTATGGCCAAGTTGTACGGATTGGGCGCTGCCGTAGTGCTCGTCGGTGCGCTCTTCAAGATCCAGCACTGGCCGATGGCCGACTTTTTCCTGATCATCGGCCTAAGCACCGAGGCGATCATCTTTGCGTTCTCCGCGTTCGAACCCCCACATGAGGAACCGGACTGGAGCTTGGTATACCCTGAACTGGCCTCTGCGGACCACGCCATGGGGGAGGATTTCAAGAGGGATGACCAGCGCTCGATCACCGAGCAATTGGACGACATGCTGGAAGGCGCGAAGATCGAGCCCGAGCTGATCGAGAGCCTTGGTGCGGGAATGCGCAGCCTCAGTGACCAGGCCCGGCAGATGGGCGAGATCACAGGTGCAGCGGCGGCCACGAGCGAATATGCGGACAGCCTGAAAGGGGCCTCCAGCCGGGTGAGCGCACTGAGCGACAGCTATGCCAAGGCAAGCGAAAGCCTCATTGGTCTCACCGAGAATGTGGACGCTGGCCGCAATGCCGGTGAAAGTTTGGGCCGGATGAGCAAGAATCTCAGCGACCTCAATGAGATGTACGAACTGCAGTTGCGCACCAGCCGTGAGAAGCTGGAGGCCGCCAACCAGATGTTCGCTGGGATGGGCGAGATGCTCACCCACCTCAGTGACAGCGTGAACGATACCAAGCGCTACAAGGAGAACATCTCTGAACTGAGCACGAACTTAGCCAAGCTCAACACCGTCTACGGCAACATGCTCAATGCCATGACCGTTCGCTGAACGGATACGGCGACAAGCAGCGTTTCATACTAACGACCAAAACCAAAGCCCAACATGGCAGGTGGTAATCTGTCCCCGAGACAGAAAATGATCAACTTGATGTACTTGGTGCTGACGGCGCTTCTTGCGTTGAACGTATCCAAGGAGATCCTCGATAGTTTCATCATCGTGAACGAGGGTCTGGAGAATACCAAGTCCACGTTCAAGGACAAGATGGACGCGACCTACAAGCAGTTCAGTAAATTGGCCGCCGAGAGTCCGGCCAAATACGGCGACGCTTGGAAGGATGCGCAACAAGTGCAGGGCTTGGCGTCCAAGCTTGTCTCCCACATCGACACCCTGAAGGGTATGTTGATCTCCAAGACCGACGGCGTTCCGTTAGATCAGGTGATGGGTATGGAGAACGGTGTTGACACGGTGTTGAATCTGGAGTTCGTTAACAGTAAGGACAACAACACCCATATCACCGAGATGATGGTGGGGTCCGAACCGGCCAAGCCTAAGGAGGGGCCGTACACGGCCAAGGAACTTCGGGGCATGCTGGAGAGTTTCCGTGATAAGGTGAAGGATGCTGCAAAGGGCGATCCAAAGCTGCAGGCCAGCGCGGACCGCATGTTCAACTTCGGGGATCGCAGGGATGCCAGTGGGACAATGAACAATTGGTCCTCCATGAACTTCTACCACGTGCCCGTCGTGGCCGGAATTACCACGCTTTCGAAGATCCAGACGGACATCCGCACTATGGAGAGCGAACTGGTAGGCCGGATGATGGGAGCCGTAGAACAGGAGAGCTTCAAGTTCAACACCCTCGCAGCGATCATTAAGCCACAGAGCAGCTATGTGACCACCGGCGGGACCTACCGGGCGAACATCTTCCTCGGTGCATATGACAACCAGAATGCGCCCGAAGTCTATATCTGCGGCCCGGGAGCTCGCGTCGATACCTCGGTCACTCCGCCGGTCATTGTTGGTGAGGCCATCAAGCTGCCCATGGAGGGTGCACAGGCGATATTGGAACAGACCGCCACCGGCGCGGGATTGAAGACCGTTACCGGCATCATCAAGTTCAAGCCCGTGGGTGGAGAGGAACAGATCCGTCGCTTTACCACTGAATATGAGGTGGCGGCGCCGAGCTTGGTGGTGAGCCCGACGAAAATGAACGTCTTCTATCGCGGGGTGGACAACCCGGTGAGCATCAGCGTGGCGGGATACAGTGCTACGAACATTTCGCCGAACATGACCAATGGAACGCTTTCCAAGGACAAGGATGGCTACATAGTGCGGCCCGGTGCAGGTCAGGATGCGGTCGTCGGCGTTACCGTGACCAATCCGGACGGCACCAAGAAGACCATGCCCGGTGTGGAGTTCCGGGTGAAGAACGTGCCTAATCCCACACCGTATTTCGCAGGGAAGGGCGTAAATGACAATACCGTGAAGAGCAATGAACTGAAGGCTGCCCAAGGGGTGATCGCCAAATTGGAGAACTTCCAGTTCGACTTGCGCTTTGAGGTGGTGAGCTACACGGTTTCGGCGACCATTGGAGGCAACTTGCTGGAAAAGGAGTGCCGGGGACCGGCGCTAAGCTCTGACGCCAAAACAGTTCTGGAAAAGTTGAGGACCAACCAGAAGGTCTACATCGAGAACATCAAGGCCAAAGGACCGGACGGGACTGTCCGTAACATCGGTGCCCTATCGTTCAAGGTGATCTGATCTTCGTAAGACCTGCTCCGATGAAGACCCTGAAGAACATTCTCTACGTCGCGCTGCTCGGCTTGGCCACCACTCCTTCGGGTTCGGTGCAGGCACAGACCGTGCTTGACGGTGCCTACATCAAGGAGCACACCAAGACCCAACGCGTGGTACCCTATCCGTACATCCGGGAGGCCGACGTGATGTGGTACCGGCGTGTGTGGCGCGAGATCGACCTGCGGGAGAAGATCAACCTGCCGTTGTACTATCCGATCGAGCCGATCAACGATCGGAAGAGCCTTTTCGATGTGATCAAGCAGGGTATTCTGGATGATGGCTCGATCACTGCCTATGATGTGGGCGCAACCGCTCAGGATGATGAGTTCAAGAAGCCGCTTCTACCTGCTGAGGTGAAGGCGTTGTTGAGCAAGGCCGATACCTCGTATACGGAGAATATTTACACCGGCGCCTTGGACACGGTGTACAGCTCCTCAGAAGTGACCAGCGATAAGATCAAGCGGTATGAGCTGAAGGAGGATTGGATCTTCGACCGGCAACGCTCGGTGATGGACATCCGGATCATAGGCCTTTGCCCCAAGAAGGAGGTTCTAGGGGACCAAGGTGAAGTAAAGGGCTATGTACCGTTGTTCTGGCTCTATTTCCCGGAACTCCGGTACGTGCTCGTGAACTGGGACGTGTTCAACCGGGAGAACGATGCGGAGCGTCGCTCGTTCGATCATGTGTTCTGGACCCGCCAGTTCAACAGCACCATCACCAAGGTAAGCAACGTCTACGACCGTAAGGTGAACCAATATGCGACCGGAATGGACGGCCTATTACAAGCGGAGGCGATCAAGGAGGACTTGTTCAACTTCGAGCACGACCTTTGGAACTTCTGAGCAAGCATCCCATTTTCAATTGAAGGCCCCGCAAGTTGCGGGGCCTTTCTCATGTGTACGGATCGTCGCGTCGTTCCACCGGTGGTCCCGATGCGGAGTGGATGCTGAATACGGAATGGGCGTTAAAAGTCGGCCACCTTCCCCCGTCTCAAACTAGCCCTACCTTTGCCGCCCGAAAAAATGATCAGCGTCAGCAACCTTCTTCTGCATTTTGGCGAACGCCCCATGTTCGACAACGTCTCCTTCTTCATCGGAACGGATGACCGCATCGGGCTCGTGGGTCGCAATGGAGCGGGCAAGAGCACACTGCTGAAGATCCTTGCCGGCCAACAGCCCTTCGACAAAGGGAATATCGGCAGACCTAAGGAGCTCACCATGGGCTATTTGCCCCAGCAAATGGACCATGACCTGGACCTCACCCCATGGCAGGTGGCGGAGAAGGCATTTGCCGAGGCGCAGGAGCTGAACGCCTCCATCGACCGGATCACTGCCGACTTGGAAAAGGCCACCACGGACGATGAGGCCATGGAACTGGCAACGATGCTCGCGCATGCCCATGAACGGCTGAATACTTTGGGCGTCACCGACCATGACATGCGGATCGAGCGCATGTTGAAGGGTATCGGCTTCGTGGAACAAGACATGCACCGCAGCATGAAGGAACTCAGCGGGGGCTGGCGCATGCGTGCGGAATTGGCGCGGATCCTCCTCATGCAGCCGGACCTCTTGCTGTTGGACGAACCGACCAATCACTTGGACTTGCCCGCGATCCAATGGCTGGAGGACCTGCTCAGGACCTATCCGGCTGCCTTGGTGTTGATCAGCCACGATAAGACCTTCTTGGACAAGCTCACGAAGCGCACGTTGGAGGTCACCGGCGGCGAGATCATCGACCGCAAAGTGCCTTGGAGCCAATATGTGGAGCTGCGCAAGGTGGAACGCGAACAGCAATCCGCCGCCGCGAAGGAACAGCAGCGCTACATCAAGGAGACCGAGGCGCTCATCAACAAATTCCGGGCAAAAGCCAGCAAGGCCGCGTTCGCGCAGAACCTCATCAACAGGCTGGACAAGCTGGACCGCATCGAGGTGGAGGACGAGGACCTGCGGAAGATGCTGGTGAAATTCCCGCCCGCACCCACCAGCGGGAAGCTGGTCTGCGAGGTGCTTGGGGTCTCCAAGGCCTACGGTCCGAAGCGGATCTTCAGCAATGCGGAGCTGACCATCGCCAAAGGTGAACACTTGGCCTTGGTGGGCGCGAACGGTACGGGCAAGAGCACGCTGGTGCGGATGATCATGCGGGAGGAGCCCTTCGAAGGCGAGATCAGGCTGGGCCACAACGTGATCACGGGTTATTACGCACAGGACATGCCTGAGCGAATGGCCCCGCAACGCACCGTGATCGAGACCGCGGAGGATGCCGCCAGCGAGGAGAACAGGGCGCGCGTCCGTGCCATGCTCGGAGCCTTCATGTTCAGTGGCGAGGACGTGGACAAGAAGGTAAAGGTGCTCAGTGGGGGAGAGCGTGCGCGTTTGGCCCTGTGCTGTATGCTGCTGAAGCCGCTCAATTTCCTTCTTCTGGACGAACCCACGCACCACTTGGACATCCAAAGCAAAGATGTGCTGAAGGAGGCCTTGAAGAATTACGATGGCACTTTCCTTTTGGTGAGCCACGACCGTGACTTCCTCACCGGCCTTACCGACCGGCTACTGGAACTCGACGACTACCGCATCCGCGACCAGCACATGGACATCCTGGAGCTGATCGAAAAGCGCAAGGCCTTACAAGGCGCTGACATTGGCAAGAGCTCCGAGCGCGCAAAAGAGGTGAAGAAACCCAAAACCGGGAAGAACCATCGCGGTGACAAAGACCGTGATAAAGAGCTCCGGAAAGCACGCAACGCCGTGGAGCGACTGGAAAAGCGCTTGGCCGAGCTGGAACAGGAGGAGAAAGACCTTCAGGCCAAGGTGATGAAGGGCAACCTTCCGGCGGACCAAGTGCAGGCTGGTTATGAGAAAATGGGCACGGTGGCCAAGCAGATCGCACAGGTGATGGGGGAATGGGAGGCAGCCTCGGCGCAGGTGGAGGAGCTGGCTGAAGAGGCCTGAGGTCCATTTGAATTCCACTGAACGTGATCTCGTCCTGTATTTGCGCTATATTTGCGCCCCTATTGCGGGGTGGAGCAGATGGTAGCTCGTCGGGCTCATAACCCGAAGGCCGTAGGTTCGAGTCCTACCCCCGCTACTAAAAAGGGGCTATCTCACATCGGGATGGCCCCTTTGGTTTTCCTGAGCTGAGTGTTCCAACTTGAAGCATCGAACGATCCCACCGCTTTCCAACGACCTTCGTAGTCTCAATAGCATGGAACACCGCGCGGGATACGTCAACATAATCGGGAGGCCCAATGTGGGGAAGAGCACCCTGCTGAACGCCTTGTTGGGCGAGAAGCTGGTGATCGTGAACCCGAAGGCGCAGACCACGCGGCACCGCATCCTCGGCATCCTCAATGGGGAAGATCACCAACTTATCCTCTCCGATACGCCCGGTATTCTGGAGCCGGTCTACAAGCTGCAGGAGAGCATGATGCACGCAGTGGACGAGGCGCTCCGCGATGCCGATGTGCTGATCGTAATGGTGGAGCTGGGCGAAACACCCGAGAAGTCCGAGGAGCTTTTGCGCAGGGCACGCCGATTTGATGGGAAAACTTTGGTGCTGATCAACAAGGTAGATCTGGGCGATGAGGAGAGACTGAACACGGCCTTTGAAGCTTGGCATCAGGCATTCCCGGATGCCACGGTGCTGCCGATCTCCGCCTTGCACGGGCTGTATGTGAAGGAACTGCGCTCCAAGTTGATCGATCTGCTGCCGGAGCATCCGCCGTATTTCCCGAAGGATGAGATGAGCGATCGCGACATGCGCTTCTTCATCAGCGAGATGATCCGCGAGAAGATCCTGAGCATCTACAAACAGGAGATCCCGTACAGCGCCCAGGTGGTGGTGAACAGCTACGAGGAAAGCCCGGAGATCGTGAAGATCCAGGCGGACGTGTTCGTGATGCGTGATAGCCAGAAGGGCATTATCATCGGAAAAGGCGGGGGAGCGCTGCGCCAGCTAGGCACCGAGGCGCGCAAGGCCATAGAAAAGTTCGTCAACAACAAGGTCTTCCTGGACCTGAAGGTGAAAGTGGACGAGGATTGGCGCGGGGATGAACGGAAACTACGTGGATACGGGTATTGAGAGCCGGCCAAGGCTATCGGATTTTCATCACAGAGGCACAGAGAACACAGAGAAAGATCAATACGGGCGGCGATGGAGGAACAAGGGAGCTGCTGCGCAACAGCCCGGTTCTGAAGCCCCGACCGGACAACAGGGATTTGAAAAGATGAACATCGTCGCAATCGTTGGTCGCCCGAACGTGGGCAAGAGCACGCTCTTCAACCGGCTCATCGAGAGCCGCATCGCCATCACCGACCCCACGGCGGGCACCACCCGGGACCGCCATTACGGCAAGGCCGAATGGAACGGGAAGCACTTCGACGTAGTGGATACCGGGGGCTACGTGCAGGGCAGCGATGATGTGTTCGAGAAGGAGATCCGCAAACAGGTGGCGCTTGCCATCGAGGAGGCGGACAGCATCCTCTTCCTCGTGGATACCCAGCAAGGGATCACAGGAATGGACCAAGCGGTCGCCCAAATGCTCCGCAAGGCTGAAAAGCCCGTATTCCTAGTGGCCAACAAGGTGGATTCGAACGACAAGGACGTGTATGCGGCGGAGTTCTACAAATTCGGCCTGGGAGAGGTGTACAGCATCAGCGCGCAAAGCGGAGCAGGCACCGGCGACCTGTTGGACGAAGTGGTGAAAGGCTTCGCGAAGCCTACGGAGGAGGTGCTGGACGAGCGTCCGAAGATCGCGATCGTGGGCAAGCCGAACGTCGGAAAATCCTCGCTGGTGAACACGCTGTTGGGCAATGAGCGCAACATCGTGACGCCCGTGGCGGGCACCACCCGGGACAATATCAACTCGCACTATACCGGCTTTGGTTTCGACGTGACGTTGCTCGACACCGCAGGGATCCGCCGCAAGAGCAAGGTGGACGAGGACATCGAGTTCTACAGCGTTCTGCGCAGCGTCCGCGCCATCGAGGAGAGTGACGTGTGCCTTCTGATGATCGATGCACAAGATGGCGTCAACCACCAGGACCTGCACATCTTCTCCATGATCGAGAAGGGAGGCAAAGGCATCGTGGTGGTGGTGAACAAGTGGGACCTTATCGAGAAGGACACCAAGACGACCTTGGTCTTCGAAGAGGAGATCCGCCGCAAACTTGCGCCTTTCACGGACCTGCCAATCGTGTTCACCTCGGTCACGGAAAAGCAACGGATCCACAAGGCCTTGGAATTGGCCATGGAAGTTTACGCGAACCGCGCCCAGCGGATCGCCACGCGCAAGCTCAACGACGTGATGCTGCCGGAGATCGAGCGGATGCCGCCACCGATGAACAAGGGGAAGTCGATCCGCATCAAGTATGTTACGCAGCTACCCGGTGTGGTACCGGCGTTCGCCTTCTTCTGCAACCTGCCGCAGTATGTGAAGGAGAGCTACACGCGCTACCTGGAGAATAAGCTGCGCGAGCACTTCACCTTCACGGGCGTGCCGATCCGGGTGTTCTTCCGGAAGAAGTGAGGGCGGGCAGGTGACTTTAGTATTTCACGAGTGTGCGATGCTTCTCGGTCGAGTGCGTTATGCCGTATCTTTCCTTTTAACTTTGCTGAACAACCGCATCAGACATGAAAGGCGTGATCATTCTTGAGGACCAAGCCAACAACAAGCGCTACTTGCAGATCGATGTTGCGGAGCTTGACAAGCACCGTGAACAGATCGAGGATATGATGGACGGCCTCATTGCCGAACAGCGCGGTGGCCAGCCCTCGATCACGCTTGAGGCGTTGGAAGAGAAATTGCTCAAGCAAGGGAAGCTTTGACCTATAAGGTCAGGATCGTGCGCGATGCGGAGCGGGATCTCGCTTCGGTGCATTCGGTCGTGGTACCAAGGTTGGTCAAGGCGATCAGAGCATTGGCTACGGAACCGCGTCCGCCAGGTTGCAAGAAGCTCAAGGGCGCGCATTCCGAATCGTGGCGGATCAGGGTTGGCGCTTACCGCATACCTATGTGATCGACGACGGGATCCGCGTGGTGGAGATCCGTGAGGTGGGGCATCGAAAGGATATCTATAGGTGAAGTGAGGATGGCTTAGTTCTCACCAATATCCATGGACCGTGCATCTTCATTTATGAGCAAATAGGTCTTCTCTGTGCCGACGGAAAACTTCAGCGATTTGCCTGTGACAACAAACCGGTTAACTCCGTCCAGTGTTTTAACGGCACACATACTGGCTCCGGCCTTGTTTTTTCCAGCATCGCGTGTGACATTGGTACACAGCATCCATTCTCGTTCACCGGGAACTTCAACAAGCATATAGTCATAGTAATCCTGTGCCTTATCCGTAACGTTCAGTCCAACTCCGAAAAGTCGAATCCTTGTGCCGCGCCAAAAGTCTTGTTCATCTGGCACATCTGCCAATGGGACTAGCTTATCCATGGTTCTACCCCTTGTAGTGCCGCGGCTTCACCTTCGCCAGCGCCTCCGCAGGCTCAGGCACCCAATGGTGCAAGCCGCCCGCCAGCGGGTCATCAAATGTCTTCGGAATGTTGCCCGCACGTGTGCGGTCACCCCAGGTGAGGTGCTCTTTGCCGTCATCGCGGCGTTCCATGGTGATGCACTCCTCCACGGGGCACACGATGGAGCAGAGGTTGCAGCCTACGCAGTTCTCCTCGATGATCGTCGGTTTGCGGTCCGCGGGGTCGTTGCTTAGCGAGATGGCCTGATGCGCACCGTCCTCACAGGCGGTGTAGCAGAGCTGACAGCCGATACACTTGTCCTTGTTGATGTCGGCCACCACCTTGTACTTCAGGTTGAGGTCTTCCCAATGCAAGATGTTGGGAAGTGCTTTTCCGCGGAAGTCCTCAATGGTCTTGAAACCCTTTTCATCCATGTAGCGCTCCAGTCCTGTTTTCAGGTCGCGGATGATGCCGAAGCCGAAGTGCATCACGGCGGTACATACTTGCACGGAAGTGGCACCAAGGAGAATGAACTCGGCAGCATCACGCCAATTCTCCACGCCGCCGATCCCACTGATCGGAATGCCGACCTGCTTGTCCTGCGCACAGTTCTTCAGCATATTCAACGCGATCGGCTTCACGGCCGGGCCGCAGTAGCCGCCATTGGTGCTCTTGCCGTCCACATTGGGGGAGGGCACGAAGGTGTCCAGGTCCACGCCTATTACGCTTTGGATCGTGTTGATCAACGAGATCGCATCGCTACCACCTGCTCTTGCAGCACGCGCCGGCCGCGTGATGTCCGAAATGTTCGGCGTGAGCTTCGTGATCACTGGGATCTTCGCCACTTCTTTCACCCATTCCACGATGGTCTGCAGCACCTTCGGCTCCTGGCCCACGGCGCTGCCCATGCCTCGTTCGCACATACCGTGCGGGCAGCCGAAGTTCAGTTCGATGCCATCGGCCCCTGCGTTCTCCACATCGCGAACGATGTTGTGCCATTCCTCGCGTGTCTCCACCATCAGCGAGGCGATCACGGCATGGTCTGGAAAGCGTTTCTTCACCTCTGAGATCTCGCGCAGGTTGTCCTTTAATGGCCGGTCGGTGATCAGCTCGATGTTGTTGAATCCCACCATGCGGTTGTCGCGGTAGTTCAAGCTGCCGTAGCGGCTGCTCACATTCACCACGGGCACGCCGAGGGTTTTCCACACGGCCCCGCCCCAGCCCGCATCGAAGGCTTTCATGATCTGATAGCCGGAGTTGGTCGGTGGAGCAGATGCCAGCCAGAATGGATTTGGACTCTTGATCCCTGCGAGGTTCGTTCTAAGATCTGCCATGGCTTATTTCTTCAAGTATTGATCAATTCCGTGTGCTGCCTTCTTTGCTTCCGCCGCGGCATTCACCACTTCCACACCGCCGTTCACGGCATCGCCCGCAGCGAAATACTTCGGGTTGTTGGTCTGAAAATGTTCGTTCACCACCAGCCTTCCACGGTCATCTAGGATGCGGCTCTTGTGTTCCAGCTTTACGCCGGAGATCTGCTCCAACAGTTCCACCTGCTTGCCTTGGCCGGTGCCGAGCAACACCATGTCGCAGGGTTCTACGAACTCGCTTCCGGGGATCGCTTCGATCCTTCCGTAGGCCGCTTTGTTGCGGATGAACTTCACGCCGTTGACCGCCTTGTCCCCCATCACTTCAACCGGTGTGACGTAGAATAACGCCTTCGCTCCGCTCTTCTTCGCGAGGTCGAACTCGAAGCTGTACGCGCCCATTTCCTCGGGCCCGCGACGATAAGCGATGATGACGCTTTCGGCACCCATGCGGCAGCTTTCGCTGGCGGCATCCATGGCCGTGTTGCCACCGCCGAGCACGATCACCTTTTGGCCGACAGGGGTCTTGTGCTGTTTCATCCGCAGTTCCTCCACGAACTCCAGCGCACCGATCACACCTTGCATGTCCTCTCCAGGAATGCCCAAGGCGGAAGTCGCTCCCAAGCCGATACCGATGAAGATCGCGTCATAGCCTTTTTCCAGTTTTTCAAAATCCGCACGACCGGCGATCGGCTTGTTGTAATGCACGTTAAAGCCGAACTGATCTTGCAGGTAGCTGATCTCATCAACCGCTTCCTCGTTCGTCAATTTATATGGCGCTACACCATAGACGCAGAGGCCGCTGGGCTTGGCCTTCGCCTCGAAGATGTCCACCGCATGGCCGAGCATTCGCAGCTCGCATGCGCAGGCGATCCCGGCTGGACCGGCACCGACCACTGCGATCTTCTTACCCGTGTCTTTGCCGGTGCGGAAGAGCTTCTTCTTCGAGCGGATCACCTTGTCCGTGGCATGTGATTGCAAGCGCCCGATCTCGATCGGTTTGACATCGCTGTAGTTGTACACGCAAGCGCCTTCGCAGAGCTCCTCGGTAGGGCAGACATTCCCGCAGGCATGGCCCATCCAGTTGCTATCATAGATCGTCTTGGCGGCACCGTCCTTGTTGTCGCTGTTGATCTGGCGGATAAAGAGCGGTATGTCGATCCCGGTAGGGCACGCGGTGATGCACGGCGCATCGTAGCAGTACAGGCAGCGGGAGCTTTCGTAGTAGGCTTCCGTGTCCGTCATCAACGGCTTCTTCGGGTGGAAGTTGGCCGCGAATTCGGCCGGGGTGGTGGGTTTTTTATATTCTGCCATGGGGATGTGAAATGCGTTACGGGTTGGCGGGTTGCGCGTGGCGGGTTACGTGTTGTGCATTGCGGTGGTATGAACTCGTAACCCGCAACACGTTAACCCGCAACGACCTAGGATTTAGAGTTCAACCAGCTTCCCGTAAGTTTCCGGCCTTCTATCCCTGAAGAACTGCCATGTACTCCGCACTTCTTCGATCAGATCAAGGTCGAATTCCGCGATCAACAGTTCATCGTCATCACGGGAGGCTTGTGCGAAGATCTGTCCGCGCGGATCCACGAAGTAGCTCTGGCCGTAGAACTTGCCGAGGTTCCACGGCTTCTCTTCGCCCACGCGGTTGATGCAGCCCATGAAGTAGCCGTTCGCCGCAGCGTGCGCCGGTTGCTCCAGCTTCCAGAGGTATTCGCTCAGGCCAGCCACCGTTGCGGAAGGATTGTAAACGATCTCCGCGCCGTTGAGTCCGAGGCATCTTGCACCGTCGGGGAAGTGGCGGTCGTAGCAGATGTACACACCCACTTTAGCATACTTCGTTTGGAACACGGGGTAGCCGAGGTTGCCGGGTTTGAAGAAGAATTTTTCCCAGAAGCCGGTGGTGTGCGGGATGTGGTTCTTGCGGTATTTGCCGAGGTAGGTGCCGTCGGCATCGATCACCGCCGCCGTGTTGTACAGCACGCCGGGTGACTCTTTCTCGTAGATCGGCACGATGATGACCATGTTGTATTTCTTGGCGTAGGTCTGCATCAGCTCCGTGGTGGGACCGGGCACGCTCTCCGCGCTTTCGTACCACTTCTTGTCCTGGCCGGGGCAGAAGTAGGGCGTGTTGAAGATCTCCTGCAGGCAGAGGATCTGCACGCCTGCCTTTCCGGCTTTCTCGATGAAAGGGATGTGCTTCTGCACCATCGCATCGATGATCTCGGGGATGGTTCCTTCGCCTTCTGTTTTCGGGAGGCTCATCTGTATGAGGCCGCTCTTAATTGTCCTTGGCATTTCGTGGGTTTTGGAACGCAGATGACGCTGAAAGATGGATCTACGCTGATTTTGAGTTGTGGGTGTGGCGTGCTGATGTATGTGTAAAGGTGGGTCAACACATCCGGCGGTTGGAAAAGATCTTTCGTTTGACCTGTGGCTTGGTGCCGAAGTTGAGCAGAAGGCCCACCTCAATTTTTGTGGCCTTAAGGTAGTTGATGAGTTGGTACTCGTGCTCTTTGCAGATGGTCTCCGCTGCTTTCAACTCCAAGATCACAAGGTCGTCGACTAACAGGTCGGCATAGTACTGCCCCACTTCCTTTTCCTGATAGTATACAGTGACAGGACTCTGACGAACGACAGTTAGCCCCATGTTCAGAAGTTCCAAGTACAGTGCATTTTCGTAAACTTTTTCGAGAAAGCCATAGCCCAAGGAATTGTACACCGTATAGAACGCCTTGATGATCGCCTCGGTCAGTTCAGCATGCAGATATTCTTCTTCCACCTCCTGCATTTTATCTGCGTGTATCTGCTCTTTCAGCGTCATCTGCGTTCCATTGCTCAAAGCATCCCCGATACCTTCGCCCGCTTCACGAACTGTCCGTAGCCTTTCTTGATCTTCACCTCGCCGTTATGGATGGCCACTTGGCCGCGCAGGATCACGGTCTTCACCTTACCGGTGAGTTCCTTGCCCTCGTAGCCGCTGTAGTCCGTGTTCATGTGGTGCGTCTTCGCGCTGAGCACATGCTTCTCGTTCGGGTCGAAGAGGATGATGTCCGCGTCGCTGCCGATGCCGATGGTGCCTTTGCGGGGGAACATCCCGAAGATCTTCGCCGGGTTGGTGGCGGTGACCTCCACGAATTTGTTCAGCGTGATGCGCTTCTTGTTCACGCCTTCGCTGAAGAGCAGTTCCATGCGGTGCTCGATGGCGGGATGCCCGTTGGGGATCTTCGAGAAATCGTCCTTGCCCATGGCTTTCTGCTCCAAGGTGAAGGGGCAATGGTCCGTGGCCACCACCTGCACGGTGCCTTGGTCTATTGCGCCCCACAATGCGGCGATGTCCTTTTTCTCGCGCAGCGGCGGGCTCATCACCCACTTCGCGCCGTCCTCGCGTTCGTACAACGAGGCATCCAGCAGCAGGTATTGGATGCAGGTTTCCGCCAGCACGCGCTGGTTGCGTCGCGCTGCGTCGCGCACATGGTTCAGCGCGCCTTCGCAGGTCATGTGTACGATGTACGCGGGCACGCCGGTGTAGGAGGCCATGTCGGCAAAGCGACCGGTGGCCTCGGCCTCGGTGATCTCCGGCTGGCTGAGATAGTGGTACAGTGGCGCCATGTTCCCTTCCGCGCGGTTCTTCTGCACCAGGAAGTCGATCATGTCGCCGTTGGTGGCATGCACGGTAACGATGCCGCCGTTCGCCTTCACCTCGTTCATCAGGCCCACCATCTGGCGGTCGTCGATCATCAGCGCGCCCTTGTAAGCCATGAAGGTCTTGAAGCTGGTGATGCCCTCCTGCTCGATCATCTCCTTCACCTCCTTCTTCGTGTCGTCGTTGAAATCGGTGACGGCCATGTGCCAACCGAGGTCGCCGTAGAGGTTGCCCTTCATGCGGCCCTGCCAGGTTTCCAGCGCATGGTGCAGGCTCTTGCCTTGCGTTTGTAGAATGAAGTCGATCACCATGGTGGTGCCGCCGTGGAGCGCGGCGAGCGTTCCGGTGGAATAATCATCGCTGCTGAAGGTGCCCATGAAGGGCATGGCAAGGTGTACGTGCGGGTCGATGCCGCCGGGCATTACGAACAGGCCTTTCGCGTCGATCACTTCGGCGCCTTCCGCTTTCAGGTCGTGCCCGATGGCCTTTACGTGTTCACCTTCAATGAGAACATCCGCGCGGTGCAGGTCGGCGGCGGTGACAACGGTCCCGTTCTTGATCAATATGCTCATGGTGTGCCGAATGTACCAAGGCTGGGCATTCACCGCCCGGTGTTAGGGGAATTTTGGTGTTGTAGGATGGGCTTCAAGAGGATGTTCGGGCGGTGGCTCTTGTTGCATCCCATCGCTTCAGCACTGCATACACCACGAAGCTCACGATGAACCCCGTGAACCACGAAAGCTGGTAAAGCGCTTCCAGCGGCTTCACCCAATAGCCGATCAGAGCCACAAGCACTCCCGCGATCAAGGCGATCAATGCCGGCTTGCTCACCCCGGCGTGCGGCCCGTTCTCTCGGTACAGGTCCGCCAGTATGAGCGTGCGTTTCCGCACGAGGAAATAATCGCAGAGCAGAATGCCCAACACCGGACCGAGCAGACCGCTTACGAAGACGAGGATGCCGCTGATCTCGTCCATCAGCCACCAAGGGCAGATCACCACGCCGATCAGCCCGGCGATCACGCCGCCAACACGGAAGCTGATCTTTTTCGGAAAGAGGTTGCTGATGGCGTTGGCCGGTGCGATCACGTTCGCCGCGATGTTGGTGCTGAGCGTGGCGATCAGCATGGCGAACTGCGCGAAGATCACCACCCCCGGGTTCTGGAATTTGCTCACGAGCGTGACGGGGTCCCACGGTGCATCCTCGGCGATCAGGACGTCCTTGAAGGCCACCACGGCCGCACTGGTGACGAATATGCCGACGAACGAGTAGAACAGCATGGTGCCGGGCAGCCCGATGAACTGGCCCGCGAGCTGGTCTTTCTGCGTCTTTGCGAAGCGCGTGATGTCCGAAATGCTGATCGCCATCGTGGCCCAGAATCCGACCATGGCCGTGAACCAGAGCAGGTAGCTCCAGAAGCCGACACCTTCGTCGGGCGGGGCCTCGGCGTTCACGGTCACGATGCTCGACAGATTGCCTGCATCATCCTTGAACTGCACATTCGCGGTGGTCCGCAGGCCGATGGGCACTTCGGTCACGGGATTCGTGAGCGGGGTCCAGTGGGTTGCCTCCGGATCCTCGGTCGACTCCGGAACTAAGCGATAGTGCGTGGCCTTGAGCGAGCCGTCCGTGTATTGCAGTGGTGCGAGCACCAACGTTCGGCCGGGGGAGTCCGTGGCCTTCGCCATGGTCACCGTGCCGTGCTGCAACTGCTTGCCCTGCTCCAATGCGTTCATGAAACCACCGGCGTTCTTCGCCCCCCAACCGATCAGCAGCAGTCCGATCACGATCAGGATCGGCGCGGCCCAGGTCTCCATCCACTTGATGCTTTCCGTGCCGCGCCAGATGAACCAGATCTGGATCAGCCAGAACACCCCGAAGGCAACGAATTTGCCCATGCTAAGGCCGGGATCGCCCGGTATGCCGAGAGCCGTGTTCCAAATGGAATAGAGCGCCAGCCCGCCGATCCACGCGTTCACGCCGAACCAACCGCAGGCCACGATGGCGCGCACCATGCTGGGGATGTGGATGCCCTGCGTCCCGAAGGCCGAGCGGCCCAACACGGGGAAAGGGATCCCGTATTTCACGCCGGCGTGGCCGTTGAGCACCATGGGCACGGTGATCACCAGATTGGCGAGGCCGATAATGGTGATCGCCGCCTGCCAACTGAGGCCGGCCCGCATCATGTACGAGGCAAGCAGATAGGTGGGGATACACACCGCCATGCCCACCCAGAGCGCAGCCAAGTTCCATACGTTCCAGGTGCGTTTATTGGCCGGGATAGGCGCCAGATCGGCACTGTAGAGGGGGGAGCTGGTGAGGTCGGCGGGAAGTTGTTGCTCCATTAGCGAAAGTGAATATCGGAACAATGTAGGCTGCGCGGGCAGTGGATGTTTACCGGGAAGGTCCCCAAGCCGGGAATGGCGTGAAACGGGGCAGGTTGGATCTTATTAACGTGCAAGCGGCCCTGCCCCGGCCCTCCACTTGCCGATCCGGTTACATTTGTCGCCCTTTACAATGCACCATCCCATGATGAAGCGGATCTTGTTCGGAGCGGCCTTGAGCATACTGGCCTTCGGAGCACAAGCGCAGACCGACGCGAACGACCCCACCTTGATGACCGTGGCGAACCAGCCGGTCTCGCGCAGCGAGTTCGAGTCGATCTACAAGAAGAACAACAAGGACGCGCCGGTGACCAAGGAGGCTCTGGACGAATACTTGGACCTCTTCATCAACTACAAGCTGAAGGTGCGTGCGGCTGAAGACCTTGGCATGGACACGGTGTCGAAGTTCAAAAGCGAGCTGGCGGGCTATCGCACGCAATTGGCACGACCCTACCTGATCGATCGCGGCCTGAACGACCAGCTGATGCAGGAAGCGTTCAACCGCAAAAAAGAGGAGATCCGTGCGAGCCACATCTTGGTGCAGGTAGACCCGGACGCCTCACCGGAAGACACGTTGGCCGCTTGGAAACGGATCGAGGCGTTGCGCGCCCGTGTGGTCGGTGGGGAGGATTTCGCCACCGTGGCCAAAAGCAAGGGCGGTAGCGATGACCCAAGCGCGAAAACCAATGGTGGCGACCTTGGCTACTTCAGCGTGCTGCAGATGGTGTACCCCTTCGAGAATGCGGCCTACAACACACCCGTGGGGCAGGTGAGCCGACCGGTGCGCACCAAGTTCGGCTACCACATCATCAAGGCCACCGATAGGAGACCGGCACAAGGAGAGGTCAAGGTGGCCCACATCATGATCCGCACCACCGACGAGGACAGCCCCGAGAAGCAGCAGGAGGCGGAGAAGAAGATCGAAGAGGCCTATGGCCGCATCAAGAGCGGCGAGTTGAGCTTCTCGGACGCTGCAATGAAGTACAGCGACGATGCCGCCACCAACACCAAGGGTGGTGAACTTCCGCCGTTCACCACGGGCAAAATGATCCCTGAGTTCGAGGAGAAAGCGTTCGCTCTACAAAGTGACGGCGACTTGAGCACCCCGTTCAAGACCTCCTACGGCTGGCACATCGTGAAGCGCCTGAGCTACACCCCGCCTCCCAACTTCGAGGAAGTGAAGGGCGAGCTAAAGACCAAGATCGCCCATGACAGCCGTGCGGAGATCACCCGGAAGAAATTCCTGGCCGACCTGCGGAGCGAGTACCACTTCAAGGCATTCCCCAAGAACCAGGCGGCCGTAGAAAAGGCATTGGACACCACGGTCTTCAGGAAGGGCACAATGGCGATGGACACCTTGTTGCGCAAGGATGCCGAGGAGACCGTCGTGACGCACAACGGCCTGAAATATGACCGCACCATCACCGGCGCGTTGAAGAACGGGAAGATGATGAGCCCGCTCGCGAAGATGGAGGGCAAGATCCCGCCTATGCCGGATGATACCGTGGTGGTGCGCGACGTGGAGCAGGGATGGGTGAACGACAAGGGGCACAATGCCAAGCTCACCAAGCCGGTCTTCACCATCGACGGCAAGAGCTATAGCCAGATGGACCTGTTGGACTACATCCAGCAGAAGCAGCGCCGCGGTCCCGTGCAACCGATAGGCCCGTATGTGAAGGACCATTTCGACCAGTTCGTGGACGACCAGCTATTGGCCTTTGAGGACGGGAACCTGGAGAAGAAATATCCGGAGTTCCGGATGCTGATGAAGGAATACCGCGACGGTATCCTGCTGTTCGAGCTCACTGATGAGAAAGTCTGGAGCAAGGCGGTAAAGGACACGGCAGGACTGGAGAATTACTACGAGCAGCACAAGTTCGACTTCATGTACCCCGTGCGCTACGACCTGGACATCTACACCTGTGCCAATGCCGATGTAGCGAAGCAGGTGCGCGGCCTGGTGAAGAAGGGGAAAGCGGGCAAAGACCTGCTGGCTATCGTCAACAAGAAGGATCCGACCGCGCTTTCCATCGAAAGCGGGCTGTTCACCAAGGAGGAGAAACCGCTGATCAAGGATGTCACATTACCGGGGCTGACCACAGACGTGGCAGCGGACGGCAAGGTGCTCTTCGCTGACATGAAAAAGGTGGTGCAGCCCGAGCCCAAGCCGCTGATCGAGGCCCGGGGACTGGTGACCGCTGCTTATCAGGACCAACTGGAAAAGGACTGGATCAAGGAGCTGCGGGCCAAGTACCCGGTGAAGGTTGAACAGGACGTGCTGTACAGCATCAAGTGACCATGGCGGCATATTGCCCCGGAACGAGCATGGGAAGGGCGGCGGTCATCGCCGCCCTTCTCCTTGCATCCTGCGGGGCGGACCGCGATCCTTCTGACAGTATAGTGGCCGAGGCATACGGCGACAATCTGTATTGGAGCGACCTGCGCCCCGTGGTGCCCATGGACGCCTCCCCGGAGGATAGCGCGGCCATCGCGCGCCGGTTCCTTGACAACTGGGCCAGGGACCGCGTAATGCTGCACATGGCCGAGGAGAACCTGGACAAGGACCAGATGAACGTGGAGGCCCGGATCAAGGCCTATCGGGAATCGCTGCTCACATTTGCGTACGAGCAGGCACTGGTCCTGCAGAACCTGGATACCGTGGTCAGCGGTTCCCAGGTCCAGGACTATTACGACAAGAACATCGCCAATTTCCAGCTGAAGGACAATATCGTCCGCGTCCGCTGGTTCAAGCTGCGGGACAAGGACAAGAAACTGATCAAGCGGGTGGAGCAATTGTGGCGGAGTGAAAAGGAGGAAGATACCCATAGGCTTGAGGTGCTTCTCGCCCAGCGCGGCACCACGATCGTGGACAGCCATGACGATTGGGTGGAGTTTACCGCCTTACAGCAGCAGGTACCTTTGCGCCCGGACAATCCCACGGACTGGTTGCAGCGACAGCAGAAGGTGGTCGTGGAGGACGCCAACGGCACTTATTTCGTGGACTTTCTCGACCATCGATTGAAAGACAGCACCTCGCCGATCGACATGGTGGCCGGACAGGTCCGATCCATTCTCATCAATCAGCGCAAGCTCAAGCTCGTGGAGCGAATGCGCGAAGAACTCTACACCAATGCACTGGCCAAGAAGGATGTCCGTTTCCCATAAAGATGCCTTGGTGGTCCTGGGCCTGCTTGCCATCGGCAGTGGTGCAACACCGGCGCATGCGCAGGAGCAGCAGCCCGCACCTCCGGGCCGTTACATCGATGGGGTCATCGGTAACGTGGCCGGGCGCATTATCCTGTACAGCGAATTGGCGGGCAGGCTGGAACAGGCACGTCAAAGCGGGGAAAAGGTCACGGATTCTTTGGCCTGCAATGAGTTCGAGGATCTGCTATACCAACAGTTGCTGTTGGAGCAGGCACGCATTGACAGCGTGATCCCGGACGAGGTGCAGGTCGGGGCCGAGCTGGACCGTCGCATCCGGTACTTCGAGCAGCAGATCGGCGGGCGGGAGAAGCTGGAGAAATTCTACGGCAAGAGCGTCACTGAGATCAAGGCGGACTTTCACGACCAGGTCTCGGACCAGCTCATGAGCCAACAGATGCAGCAGAAGATCACTGGGGATGCACGGGTGACACCCAAGGAGGTGGAGCAGTTCTTCAAGAGCATCCCCCAGGACAGCCTGCCCTTCATCAACGCCGGGGTGGAGTTCGCGCGCATTTCCATCTATGCCAGACCCACGGAAAATGAAGACCGGCGCGTGAAATTGAAACTGGAGGAATACCGCGATGCCATCGTGAAAGGGGAGAAGGACTTCTGCACCGTGGCCATCCTCTACAGTGAGGACCCGGGTTCGGCGGCCCAATGCGGCGAGCTGGGCATGGTCCCGCAAGGCGTGATGGTGCCCGAGTTCGATGCCGTGGCGATGAGCCTGAAGGGCGGGGAGATATCCCCGGTGTTCAAGACCAAGTACGGATATCACATCATGGAGATGATCGACCGCAAGGGCGAACAGTACAATGCCCGCCACATCCTGTTGATCCCGAAAGCCTCCCCGGCTGACGTGCTCGGGGTAAAGGACCGATTGGACAGCCTGATGACCCAAGTGCGTGACGGAAAACTGGACTTCAGCAAAGCCGCAACGGACCACAATGACGACGAAGACACCAAGGGCACGAACGGTCTGGTGATCGAACCCAACAGCAATAGCCCGCACTGGGCCATCGGCGATCTGGACCAGAAGAACTTCCTCGTGCTGGACAAGCTCCAAGTGGGCCAGATCAGCGAGCCTCAGGCGTTTGAGGACCCGGACGGGAATAAAGGGTATCGGGTCCTTCGTCTAATAAAGCGCACCGATCCGCACCGCATGGACCTGGTGCAGGATTATCCCTTGGTCCAGCAGGCTGCGGAGGCGAAGCTGCGCCAACGGAGCGTGGATGTGTGGGTGAAGGAGAAGCTCACCGGCACCTATGTGAACATCATACCGGCCTATCAAGGCTGCAATTTCGAGCATCCCTGGATCGCTGCATCGGCGCAACAGCCCTAATTTGAACGATCAATACGAATCAGCATGAGCGGAGAGAACAGTGATGTGCGAGCAGTGGAGGAGTTCGGCGCGAAATACCGCCGGTTGAAAGCTGAGATCAACAAGGTCATCATCGGGCAGGACAAGGTGGTGGACGATGTGCTTATTGCTATCTTCAGCCGGGGCCACTGTTTGTTGGTGGGTGTTCCGGGATTGGCCAAGACCTTGTTGGTGAACACCGTGGGCGGTGCGCTGGGCCTCAGCTTCAACCGGATCCAGTTCACACCGGACCTGATGCCCAGTGACATCATCGGCTCCGAAGTGCTCGACCAAGACCGCCAGTTCCGCTTCGTGAAGGGGCCGCTCTTCGCCAACATTATTCTCGCTGACGAGATCAACCGGACCCCGCCCAAGACCCAGGCGGCGCTCCTGGAGGCCATGCAGGAAAAGTCCGTCACTGCGGCAGGTAACACCTTCAAACTGCCTGAGCCCTTCTTCGTGCTGGCCACGCAGAACCCTATTGAGCAGGAAGGAACCTATCCTTTGCCGGAGGCACAGTTGGACCGTTTTATGTTCAACATTTGGGTGGATTATCCTTCCTATCAGGACGAACTTGCGGTGGTGAAGGCCACTACCGGTGGGACCACGGCCACCGTGGAGCCTGTTATGAGCCTTGAAGAGATCCTCTTCTACCAAGGGCTGGTGCGGCGTATTCCGGTGCCGGACAATGTAATGGAGTATGCCGTGAAGTTGGCCACCAGCACGCGTCCCGGAATGCCGGGAACACCGGCGGTGATCCGGGACCATGTGAGTTGGGGAGCCGGGCCGCGGGCGAGCCAGTACTTGGTGATCGGGGCCAAATGCCACGCCTTGGTGCGGGGACGTTTCAGCCCGGACATCGAGGATGTGCAGGCCGTCGCGGAACCGATCCTGCGGCACCGTTTGGTACGTAACTACAAGGCCGAGGCCGAAGGGGTCACCGCGGAACGCATCATCCGCGAGCTGCTCTGACCAGCGATCCCCGGTAGTGAAGAGGGGCCGATCGCACGTTTTCGCGGTGTCCTAGAAGTGCCGTGTCCCTTTTTTCACCAATTTGCGGGTACGGAACCTATCGTATTGACGTGCCTTGGGACCAAGGACGCCCGAAAGCGATGAACCGATCCGCAATACAGCTCCCCAAAATGACCTTTCGAGACCTCGTGCTCCCATTGATCCTCGTTTCGTTCAACCAGAATATTTTGGCTCAAGGGAGCGCTCTTTGGCGATCCACCCCATTGACCTCCATGGCGCAGGAGAGGCGCATGATCAACCCGGACAAGGCGCTGGGTTTCCGGCTGGATACAATGGCCATGCGCGATCGCTTGGGTCATGTTGACCGCGGAACGGTCCTGGATCTGGCTTCTGCCACCGCCGTGATCACACTTCCTTTGCCGAACGGGGATCTCGGGCTGTTCCGTTATCTGGAAACCCCGTTGATGCAGGGCCGGATGGCGGAGCGGTATGCCTACATCCGGACGTATTCGGGTGTCGCTATTGATGATCCGCTGGTCCGCTTGAAGTTCGATCTCACTCCGGCCGGTTTTCATGGAATGATCACGGGCCTGCCCGGCGGGGATGCGTTCATCGACCCTGTCGCCATGGGGAACGGTGTGGACCATCAGGTCTATTGGAAGCGTGACCTGCGCCCCGGATCAGGGAGAAGCCCCATCACCTGCACCTACGACGAAGTGAACGATGTGCCGCACGCCATGGCGCAAACGGCCCAGTGGATCGCACAAGCCGGTGCGGCCCGAGCAGGGGATTGTCAGTTCCGCACCTATCGCTTGGCCTTGGCCTGCACTGGAGAGTATGCCAACTTCTTCGGGGCAACAGGGACGAACAAAGCACCGGCCATCGCGGCCATGGCCACCACGCTCAACCGGGTAAACGGGGTCTATGAACGTGAAGCGGCACTGACCATGGTACTGGTGGCGAACAATGACCAATTGGTGTTCACGAACACCACGACCGATGGTTACAGCAACAACAGTGGAGGGACCATGTTGGGTCAGAACCAGACCAAGTGCGACGCGGTGATCGGCTACTCGAACTATGACATCGGGCACGTCTTTAGCACTGGTGGTGGAGGCGTGGCCTATCTGAACTCACCGTGCACGGGCAATAAGGCGGGGGGCGTCACGGGGCAGTCCGCACCTGTCGGGGACCCCTTCGATATTGACTACGTAGCACACGAGATGGGTCATCAGTACGGGGGCAATCACACACAGAACAACAGTTGCAACCGGGCGGGCCAAGCCGCCGTGGAAGTAGGGAGCGGCATCACCATCATGGGTTATGCGGGGGTGTGCTCCCCGAATGTGGAGGCTCACAGTATCGACATGTTCGGCGGGTACAGCCTCGAGGAGATCCACGCCAACATCACCGGAGGCAATAGCAGTGGATGTCCACAGACGGTGCCATTGGTCAATATGTCGCCCACGGTAAGCGCCGGCGGTGACCGCACCATACCGCGGAACACGCCATTTGTGCTCACCGCCATAGGGGCGGACGTTGATACCGATAACAGCCTCACGTACAGTTGGGAGCAGATGGATTACCAGCCCTCCACCCAGCCTCCGGAGGCATCCAGCGATGATGGCCCGAATTTCCGCCCTTGGCTTCCCACCCCAAGTCCGCAACGATGGTTCCCCAATCTTGAGACCCTTGCTTCCGGAACGCCCCCGTCACCCAACTGGGAGGTGCTGGCCGACGTCCCGCGTACGTACAGCTTCCGCGTCACTGTCCGTGATAATGCCGCAGGTGGTGGCTGCAACGACCAGGACAACATGACCGTGACCGTCAGTGGAAGCTCCGGCCCATTTCTCGTGACCCAGCCCAACACGGCATTGACATGGCCTGCCATGAGCAGCCAAGCGGTCACGTGGAACCCGGCAGGCACTACCGGGTCACCGGTGAACTGCGCGAACGTGGACATTCTGTTGAGCGCGGATGGGGGTCTCACTTATCCGTACACATTGGCGAGCGCCACGCCGAACGACGGGACTGCCGCAGTGGATCTGCCGAACTTGGCCACTACGACGGCCCGGGTGATGGTCCGGGCCAACGGCAATATCTTCTTTGATATCAGCGATCAGGACTTCACGATCACCGCTCCGGAGCAGGTGCTTATCCAGGCGAAGGTGTGGCTGGAAGGCCCCTATGTGGCAGGAGGCATTATGAAGGATGACCTGAGGGCGGCCAGCTTGGTGCCCACGGCGGAACCCTATACCACGCTCGGATTTGCTCAAGCTGGGAACGGGGGAGGGGAGACGTGCGCCTCAGGAGTACTTCTGAACACCGGGGCGGATGCGATCGTTGATTGGGTGCGCCTGGAACTCCGTGCTGCCGGTTCACCTTCCGCACTGGTGGCCACGCGCCAAGCCTTGCTCCAACGGGATGGCGATGTCGTGGATGTCGACGGGACATCCCCGGTCTCATTCGCGGAGCAACCCGGCAATTATTTTGTCGCTGTTCGGCACAGGAACCACCTGGGTTGCATGACGGCGCAGGCGATCACCTTGAACGGAACGGCAACGACCGTGGACTTCACCTCCCTCGCGACCGCCACCTACGGGACCGATGCGCGAAAGCCTTCAGGCAGCGAGCGCTTGCTGTGGATGGGAAATGCCTGGACGGACAACAAGCTTAGCTATACGGGGACTCAAAATGACCGGGACCCGATCCTCGACAGGATCGCGGCGCCGGACCCGACGGCCAGTATTCAGGGATACTTCCCGGAGGATTGTTCCATGGACGGGTTCGTGCGGTATACGGGATCCGGGAACGACAGGGACCCCATCCTCTTGAATATCGAGGGAAACCTGCCCACGGATATCCGGATGGAGCAACTGCCATAGGTTGGTCCAGGGCAGATGAACATCGGTTCTTCGATCGACAAGATCGAATTTTTCGCAGATGAATTATTTGATTTGATCGGCAGGGTTTGACTTTGCAATTCGGTTGAACGTACTTTCGCTTCCAAACAGGTCAACCGAGCACGAATGAAGCTAAGTTTTTCCCTTTTCGCCCTTCTCGCCATGTCGCCTGCTTTCGTGGTGGGTCAAACGTTTACGTTGAGCACGAGTATCCTGTCCGACCAAAGCGCCCATTCCGGAGGTTGCGTGGGCATAGCGGACATGGACGGTGATGGCTTCGACGACCTGCTCTTGCTGGACGAAAGCAAATATGTCTACATCGACTATCAAGGAGCTGGCGGCACTTTCACCTCTTATAACATGGGCCAGGCTTCATCCTCCTCGCAGTGGGGCATGGCTGCCGGGGATGTGGACAATGATGGTCACAAGGACTTCTTCAGTGGCGGTTCGAACGATGGCGTCCATTTCCTCCGGATGAGCGGTAGGGGTTCCGGAACATGGAGCAGCTTGAACAATGGCACCATGTTCATGCAATGCGCGAACATGGCGGACATTAACAACGATGGTTGGTTGGACGCTTTCGGATGCCACGACAACGCCGCCCCGAAGATCTGGCTGAACAATGGCTCAGGGTCACTGTCCTACAATGACTATGTGGATTTCACCACTTCGCCTTCCTCTGACATGAGCGGCAACTACGGGAGCGTTTTCATCGATTTCGACAATGATGGCGATCTTGATTTCTTCATCGCCCACTGCAGGCAAGGGGTGAACGTTTCCTCCGATCCGCGCCGCTGGAACCGTCTCTTCGTCAATGATGGCACAAACCATTACACGGATGAGGCCCTGACCTACGGCGCGCAGAACAGGGAACAGTCCTGGACGACGGATTTCGGAGATGTTGACAATGACGGGGACCTGGACATGGTCGTTACCAACCACAGTCGCAGCATGGAGCTCTTCCTGAATGATGGTACCGGGCATTTCACCGATGCCACTTCGGGAAGCGGACTGGAGATCAGCGCGGCCTTCCTGCAATCCAAGTTCGAGGACCTCGACAATGATGGGTATCTGGACCTGATCACGAGCGGGAACCTGGGAGGCAGTGCCGAATTCTATTTCCATGGTAATGGTAACGGGACCTTCACGCAAATGCCGAACATGCTTCCCGAGCCTTCCTCATACAATCTGCACACCTTCGCCTTGGGCGATATGAACCACGATGGTTTCATTGATGTATATGCAGGCTATGGCTCGGGTTATGTCACATACAGCACCACCCGCCGCGACGAGCTGTACTTGAACAATGGCAACAGCAACCACTTCATCAACTTCAATTTGGAGGGGACCACGAGCAATCGGGACGGTATAGGCGCCCGGGTGACGCTCTATGGTGCCTGGGGCACACAGATCCGTGAGGTTCGTGCAGGAGAGAGTTATGGCATCGTCTGTTCCTTCACCTGTCATTTCGGGATGGGCGCGAACACGGTGGTGGACTCGGCGATCGTGCATTGGCCATCCGGGATCAACGACAAGTACTACGGGCTGGCCGCTGACCAATGGATCAAGACCACCGAAGGGGAGACCCGGACCTCCATGCTGGCGGCGAAAGTGATCTTGGACGGGCCGTACGTACAGGGCACTGGATTGATGAACGATGATCTGCGTACCCAAGGGCTGGTTCCCGCGGTCGACCCGTACCCGGCATTGGGCTTCGTCCCCATGGGCACGGATGTTCCACATCGCCTTTCACCCAGCGTCCTTGCGGTAGCCGGAAACAACGCCATCGTTGATTGGATCTGGTTGGAACTGCGTTCAGCGTCGAACACATCGGTCATAGTGGCCTCGCGGGCAGCCTTGTTGCAGCGGGACGGGGATGTGGTGGACCTGAACGGCAAGAGCGCGGTGAGCATGCACGTACCGAACGGATCATACAATTTGGCCGTCCGCCATCGGAACCACTTGGGCGTGATGACCGCGTCCAGCTACGCATTGAACGGATCCGCCACCACCATTGACCTTCGATCCTCCGGTGTGACCACTTGGGGTACGAACGCGCGGAAGACCGTCGGTTCTTCCAGGACCATGTGGTCCGGCGAGATCACGGGCGATGCCAAGGTCAAATTCACAGGCGGCGGCAACGACCGCGATGCGGTACTTATTGCCATAGGGGGGTCGGTACTGACCGGTGTAGCTACCGGATATCATACTGCGGACGTGACCATGGACGGTGTGGTGAAGTACACGGGGTCCTCGAATGACCGGGACCCCATCCTCCTGAACATCGGAGGTTCATCGCCAACGGCAGTGGTGGTCGAACAACTGCCTTGACGGGTATTGGTGGCAACCGCATCTTCTTCACACACTGAAAAAATTCAATAGCTGATGGGACGATTTAGATCCTTTTTGTCCGGATACTGCCTGCGAACGGGCTTGGTCGCTTTGCTGCTTGCGAGTCTTGCATTGCCTGCCGCGGCACAGACCGATATCTTACCAAGTTCAGTCGATGTTCGTCTGGTGCAGGGCAGTGCCTCGGACCAGTTGCTGGTGCAGGTGAAGTTGCATAGCGCAGGCACGTTCGGTGGGATCTTGAGTGCAATGACCGTCACGATCCGGTACGATGCCTCCGCCGGCGGGACATTGGGAGGGGGAGCGACTTTTTGCAACGCGTGGAGCTCATTTCCACCGTCATCGGTGGTGGTCAACAGTGGTACAGCTTATCGTACATACAACGGGTTTGGCCTTAACCGGCTTGAAGATCCGGCCTTTGACGGAGGATGTGCGATGAGCCTGCCGGTGGAGACCTGGTTCACGATCACCACCATTCCGGTCGGTGGTACCGGCTGCACGGCGTTCACCTTGGGCAATGATGCATTTACCGGATCCGACAACAGGGATTTCTACATCTCCATGAACGGGCAGGATGTCACCGGCCAAGTGGTAGGTGGTCCGGTGAGCGGGGGCAATTGTGCCGAGGACTGCTTAGGCATGATCGGAGGTACGGCCCTTCCCGGTACGGCTTGCGATGACGGCAATGCGGGAACGACCAATGACACGTGGAATGCATCCTGCGTTTGTATCGGTACGCCGACCTGCACCGGAGCTGCCATTAGCGGCACCACAAGCAACTCCCCGATATGCTCCAGTTCCACCTTGAACCTCGGCGTCACCGCAACGGGTACCGGGCCATTGAGCTATGCCTGGAGCGGTACGGGCACCTTCAGTCCCAATGCATCATCACAGAACGTATCGGTTACCGGAGCGGCCACAGGCAACTATCAGGTCGTGGTGACGAATGCCTGTGGAACGGCTTCGTCAAGTGTCCCTGTCGTTGTGAACACGGCCCCATCGGCCACGATCAGCTATTCGGGTTCACCTTATTGCACCTCGGGCGGCACGGCTACCGTGACGCGTACGGGCAGCACTGGCGGGACATACAGCGCGACGCCATCAGGTCTTTCGATCAGTTCGAGCACGGGCGCTATCACGTTGGGCA
>Ga0209170_1000038_pt1 | contig 102738 bp, 98 predicted proteins | sample KloWWTKNB14_bulk_FD_187178 | JGI IMG/M metagenome (GOLD analysis project Ga0209170, IMG submission 187178) | Active sludge microbial communities from Klosterneuburg, Austria, studying microevolution and ecology of nitrifiers - Klosterneuburg... | ecosystem: Engineered > WWTP > Aerobic digester...
AAAAAAGGTAGCCCGGAACAATGCCCAGGCTACACAGGATAGTGCTTTGCAGCAACTTCCTTTGGAGGTTTAAAGATAGTTGAAAATAAATCGACAGGACACTTGCATGTTAACACAGTACCTGCGTTCTGACGAAATATTTGCGCTCGTTCGGTTTAGCATTTTATACGTATTAAATGTATACATTCGCCGTATAAACACCGCAGCCATGGATTCCAAGATCACCCTCAGCTTCGATCAGCAGGTCATCGCGCAAGCGAAGGCCTTTGCGGAAGCCAATAACATCAGCCTCTCACGGCTTACTGAGTTCCTGCTCAGCAAGGTGGTCGATCGCCAGTACCGCAGCTTGGATGACCTGCCCGTTTCCGATTGGGTGAACATGGTCAGCGAAGGCGAGGTGGAATACGTGCGCAAGAACAGCGCGAAGAGCGTGAAGAAGGATTACCTCGAAAGCCGGAAGCGGCGTTGAAATTCACTTCACCGCCACGACGCAACGAACGCAATGAGGTCGCAACACAAATTCAAATACCAACGTGGCGTTCCCGTTGCGCCTTTGCGTCGTGGCGGTAAATTCTTCCCCATGCCAACCCAACGCATCTTTCTTGACGCCAACATCCTCGTCACGGTGCTCTGCAACGAGTACCCGCGATTCACGGAATCTGCCCGTGTGCTGAGCTTGGCGGACGATAACCGCTTCGAGGTCTACACGTCGCCGCTTTGCCTCGCCATCGGAGCCTATTTCGCGGAGAAGAAGAACGGCAAGCAGTTGGCCAAGAAAAAGATCGCGTTGCTGTTGGAGAAGCTGAAGATCACCAAAGTGGACGGCACTTCGGCCAAGCGGACCATCGCGAACAAGAAGGTACATGACTTTGAGGACGGCCTTGAGTACTACTCGGCCGTTGATGCGAAGTGTACCTGCATCGTGACCTACGACAAGAACGATTTCCACTTCTCGGAAATGGAAGTGCTGGGTGCTCGCGAATTTCTGTTGAAGCATGCGGTGAAGCTTTGAGGGTTCGGAGGCTGATGGAGGTCGATCCCGGGCTAACGGAGGCCGCAACACATACCTTCGCGGGCCATGAATGAAGTGGAAACCCATCAACTCCTCGATGGCGTGCGTGCATCGAGCGCGATCCGTGAACAGATCAAGATCGAAGCGGTCCTTGTGACGAGGAAGCGCAATAGGTCACCGCACTTAGCCGCCGTACTTGTGGGTGAGGATGCCGCCAGCCAGACCTATGTGTCCAGCAAAGTGAAGTCCTGCGAGGAAGTGGGTTTCCGGAGCACATTGCTGCGTAAGCCTGTAGACACCACCGAAGTAGAGTTGCTTGCACTGGTGGCGCAACTGAACGCGGACGCGGAAGTTGATGGCTTCATCGTGCAATTGCCACTGCCCAAGCACATTGATGAGGAGCGCGTCACCTTGGCCATCGACCCCTCGAAGGACGTCGACGGTTTCCATCCGCAGAACCTGGGCCGCATGATGCTCGGGCTCCCGGGATTCCTGCCCGCCACGCCTAACGGCATCGTGGAATTGCTGAAGTTTTACGAGATCCCCACTTCGGGCAAGCATTGCGTGGTAGTGGGGCGGAGCAACATCGTGGGCACGCCCATGAGCATCCTGATGAGCCGTAATGCCGACCCAGGCAACTGTACTGTTACCATCACCCACAGCCGTACCCAGGACCTGCCTTCCATCACCCGCCAAGCGGACATACTCATCGTGGCCATCGGTAAGCCGGGCTTCATCACGGCGGATATGGTGAAGAAGGGCGCAGTGGTGGTGGACGTAGGCATCCACCGGGTCGACGATCCATCCCGGAAACGGGGCTATCGCCTCTCCGGCGACGTGAACTTCAGTGAGGTGGCCCCAAAGTGTGCATGGATCACACCCGTCCCCGGCGGTGTAGGACCCATGACGGTGACCAGCCTTCTCCTGAACACGTTGAAGGCCGCACGCTCCTAGATCCCCTTGGGACGATTTGGAGGAACCCAACGGCATTTCCCCGATCTTTGGGCGCGATCACGTACTGAACCAAACTGGACCTGCAACATGGCTGAGAACGATCATTTCTACAAGCGAGTTTTTGAAAACAACCGGAAATGGATCGCGGAGAAAAAGGCCGTCGACAAGGATTATTTCACCCGGTTGGCCGAGGGCCAGAACCCGGAGATCCTCTATATCGGTTGCAGCGATAGCCGCGCCACGGCGGAGGAACTCATGGGAGCAGGTCCGGGCGAGGTTTTCGTCCATCGCAACATCGCCAACATTGTGGGCAGTGCCGACCTGAACGCGCTGAGCGTGATCAATTTTGCCATCAGTGCGCTGAAGGTGAAGCATGTGGTGGTCTGCGGCCATTATGGTTGCGGAGGGGTAAAGGCGGCCATGGAGGCGAAAGACATGGGCCTGTTAAATCCGTGGCTCCGACACGTCCGGGACGCGTACCGCCTTCACCGGGTGGAGCTTGACGCCATCAAAGACGATGAACAACGCTATCGACGACTGGTGGAATTGAATGTAGAGGAGCAATGCATCAACGTGATCAAGACCGCAGTGCTTCAGAAGTCATACCTGCGCAACAAGACGCCCACGGTACATGCCTGGGTGTTCGACATGCGTACCGGTGAGCTGGTTGACCTGCACTTCGATTTCCCGGGAAAACTGGAGGAGGTCCGACAGATCTATGACCTAGGGGCGGAGGTTTGAGGGGAAATGCCGGTATTGCGGGCGGATGATCTCGGCATTCCACCGAAAAGTGATGTCCGGGCAATACCGTTGGGCGAGTCCCCCGGCAATGAATGATGGACAACTACGCCGAAAGCTTCCGGCGCAAAGCCGCCATCCGTAGCAGGGCCACTGCGGCATCCACGCCCTTGTTGCCATGTTTGCCGCCGCTTCGTGCGCGGGCCTGCTCGATGTTGTCATCCGTGAGCACGCAGAAGACCGCCGGGCGACCGGTCTTCAAACCCACGTCCATGATGCCCTGAGCGGTGGCCTGGCATACGAAGTCGAAGTGAGGGGTTTCGCCGCGTACCACGCTGCCGATGCAGATCACGCCGTCCAGCGGACGGTGCTCCAGCAGTAACTGTGCGCCCAAGGCCAGCTCAAAACTGCCAGGTACGAGTTCCTCATGAATATCCTTCAAGGTGACGCCGTGTTTGAGCAGGGTCTCCACCGCGCCGTCGCGCATGGCCCCGGTGATCTCCGGGTTCCAAGCGCTCACCACCAGCCCCAAACGCAGACCGGTGCCCCGAGGGACACCGGCAGCGTCATAGTTCGACAGGTCCGTGGTCGCCATGCCTAACCCGCCATGGCTTTGGCACGGGCCGCATACTTCTTCGCCGTGTTGGCGTCCGGCGAGCCGGGGTAGTCGGAGGCGATGCGCCCGAAGCACTTCGCCGCGTTCTTCCAATCGTTCTGCTGCTGGTACACGATGCCGGCCTTCATCAGGAACATCGGGGTGGTGTAATCGCTCTTCACCATGTCGGCGGCCTTCATGAACTGCGTGGCAGCCTCAACAGGCTTGCCGAGTTCCACCAGCACATCGCCCTGGTTGCCCGTGGCCATCACGCGAAGCACGTCGTCGCCGAGGTCTGCGTCCTTGTAATACTGCAACGCAGCTTCGTACTCGCCCTTCTGGTGGTTGATCACCGCAACGTAGAACTTGGCCAAGTTGCCGGTGGTGGTGGAACCATATTCGTCCGCCACCTGTGCGAAGCCGAGAAAATTCCCGTCACCATTGAGCGCGAGGTCCAACGAATCGATCTCGAAATAGTACTGGGCCTTCCAGATCATGTCCTGGGCCTCCTTGGCACGTGGCTCCGAGACGAACTTCTTGTAGCCCAACAGGCCGCCGACGATCACTAGCACGGCCACCACCGCAATGGTGACCGGGGTCTTGTTCTTCTCCAGGAACAATTCGCTCTTGGTGTAGATCTCACCGATATCCAGGTCCTTGCCCTCGTTTACTTCCTTCGACATGTGCGATCAGCCGATTTTTTTGTGGTGCGCAAAAGTAGGTGTTCAGGGCGAACCCGCGACATCGCCCGTCAACGACCGGCACGCGTACGGTTTCAGGGCGCACTCTTCAGGGAGAGAGGAGGATGCACGGGATGGCCGGTCCTATCTTTGGTCCATTCCCATGGACGTCCTGCTCAGTCGCCTTTCCGTGCTCCAGTTCCGCAATCACCGCGAGGCAGGCCTGGAACTGGGAAAGCAGGTGAATTGCCTCATCGGGCCCAATGGCGCGGGCAAGACGAACCTGCTTGACGCGGTGTACTACCTGTCCATGTGCAAGAGCTATTTCGAGCCGCAGGACATGCACAACGTGCTGCACGGGGAGGAGTGGTTCATGGTAAAGGGGACTATGGAGACCCCCTCCGGCGATGATGAACTTTCATGCGCGGTGCGCAAGGGCCAGCGAAAGGTCTTCACACGGAACCGCAAGGAGTATGAACGCCTGGCCGATCATGTGGGGCGCTATCCCGCTGTGATGATCACACCGTACGACGGCCAATTGGTGCTGGAAGGGAGCGAGGTGCGCCGCCGGTTCCTGGACGGCCTCATTGCCCAGTTCGACCGGGCCTATCTGGAGCACCTGATGCGCTACAATCGGGCGCTGGCACAGCGGAATTTGTTGTTGAAACAGATGAACGGCCCACTTTCCCGGAGCATGGCCGAGCCTTGGGACGAGCAACTGATCACCCATGGAGAAGCGGTACACGCAGTACGCAAAGCCTTCATGGCGGACATGGCACCTTTGCTCGTCCGGCACTACGCAGGCATTACGAGTGGCCCGGAGCAGGTGGATCTGAACTACCGCAGCGAACTGGGGGAGGCACGGATGGCCGAGGTGCTGGACCGGCAATGGCAGCGCGACCTCATGGCGCAATACACCACGGGCGGGGTCCACAAGGACGACCTGCTATTCGCCATCGACGGTCGGCCGTTGAAACGCTTTGGCAGCCAAGGCCAGCAAAAGACCTTCCTCATCGCGCTGAAGTTGGCCCAGTTCGACCTTACTGCGGATCGCTCCGGTACCAAGCCGATCCTTCTGCTGGACGACATCTTCGACAAGATCGATCCGCAGCGCATGCGCCACCTGCTAAAACTGTTGGGTGATGGACGCTTCGGCCAGGTCATCATCACCGATACGGACGCCCCCCGCATGCACCGCGCACTGGACGGCCTTGACCTTGACACCCGATTCTTCCTCCTGGACCATCAGGGCATTGTTGCCCAAGGCCCGCAACAGACCATGCAAAAGGCATGAAGCGCAAGAACGACCAGACCATGAAAGAGGCCGTGGACCGGCTGGTGGACGCTTACGGCCTACGGGAAAAGCTGGATGAACAGGCCGTGGCCAGCCTTTGGGACGAGCTCGCCGGGGGCATGGTGGCCAAGCACACGGTGGCCGTGAAGCTGCGCCGGGGAAAACTGCACATCAAGGTGGACAGCGCACCACTGCGGCAGGAACTCACTTTTATGCGCGAGGGCCTGGCCAACACCATCAACGAGAAGTTGGGCCGGAAAGTGGTGGACCAGGTCCACTTGGACTGAGGCCGGGCACCGGCCTGAGATCAGTACTGCTCGCGACCGGTGAAGAAGAAGGCCCCTTCAATGGCGGCGTTCTCATCACTGTCGCTGCCATGCACCGCGTTCTTCGCCTTGCTCTCGGCAAAGCGCTTTCGCAGTGTGCCTTCCGCGGCCTCGGCGGGGTCGGTGGCGCCGATCAGGTCGCGGAAGTCCTTTACCGCGTTGTCCTTCTCCAGGATCGCGGCCAAAACGGGGCCGCTCGCCATGTAGCTCACCAGTTCTCCATAGAAGGGGCGCTCCTTGTGGACCTCATAAAAGCGGCCCGCTTCCTGCTCGGAAAGTTGCGTGTACTTCAGGGAGACCAGGCGGAATCCGCGGGAAAGGACCATGTCCAGGATCTTGCCGGCGTGCCCTGCGGCCATCGCTTCAGGCTTGATCATGGTGAACGTTCTGTTGCTTGCCATCGTATGATCGTTGAAAATCGAGCGCAAAAGTAGCCGCTCGTGCCGTTCAAATTGACCCCGACCCTTGTTTTCTTCGCGGGATCCTGCGACAGCCCCGCCGCAGCGGAGACACCAGCCTGATGATGCAACCCAGATATGTTCTCATTGCCCTTGTGGCAACCCTTTGCTCCTGCGGCTCACCGGCCAACAAGGATGAAAGTAAGCCCGACACCCTCGTGATCGGAGGGGACGATGCCTCGGACCTTACCGAGAACCTCTACCAGATGCCGACGCCGAACGAGCTGTTCCAGATCGTGAAGACCATGTCCGGGGAGGGGCAGAAGCGCATGATGAGCCCGGCCAAGAACGTGGACCGTTATGCCACGATGCAGAAAAAGGCCCTGAATTTCGGGGTGTATGCCACGGATCTGGTCTATGCCAGCAATTACAAGGTCACCAGTGAGGTGGTGCGTTATTACCTCACGTGCAAAAAACTGGGGGACGACCTTGGACTTGGTGGAGCGTTCAGCGATACCGATTTTTCCCGTTTGGAGCGGAATCTTACCCACGGTGATTCCTTGGACGTGATCAGCAATGACGCCTACGAAAGAGCCTACCGCCGCATGCAGGACGATCGCATGGGACCGACCTTGGCCTTGGTACTGGCCGGTGGATGGATGGAGAGCATGCACCTCGTCACCCGGCAGGTGCTTCATTTCGATGCCGCCGACCCCTTGGTGATGCGCGTGGCTGAGCAAAAGACCAGCTTGGACCACTTGATCGATCTGATGGAACAGTACAAGAACGATCCCGGTGTGGCCGGAACAAGGAACGACCTGATCCAGTTGCGGGACATTTATGATACCTTCCCGGTGATCCGCAGCCAGCACCAAGGTGCGTCCCCGAGCGGCAGGCAGATCCTGGGGGACGATGTCACTGTGATCATTACCCCCGAGGGATTCAACGACCTGGTCGATACATTGGAGACCATGCGGGAAAACATCATCAAGCCGGAGGACAGTGTCGACACCCAGCCCAATTCCTGAACTCATGCAACTGCGATCCATTCTTAGCGCCGCCGCCATCACCTTGGTCACCTTGGGCATGGCACAAAGTGAATGTTCCGAATACTGGAAATCGGCCCCGCGCTCCGGGGACAGCCGATTCACGGTGAATGGGCAAAGCAGGGGGGCCAGTATCCAAGTGGGGGTGCCCACCGAGCTCAACGTCATCATCTACAAAGGGCAGGACTATCGGGTATCCTTCGTCTATGATGAAAAGATCATCGGGGACCATGTGATCGCCCGCATCATTGAAAAGGTGCGCCAGCCCAAGCCCGTGAAGGACGCTCATGGGCAAGCTGATCAGGGGAAGCCCGTCTTCGAGGACAACACCAAGGTGATCTGGGACAATCAGGACCATGAAATGACCGATGCTGTGGAGTTCACCGCCACCTCCACCAAGCGGATCGCCATTGAGGTCACCGCCCCGGGCATACCGGAGGATCCCAAGAGCAAGAATAGCGGGAAGAAGATGACCGATATCGGTTGCTTGGGGATCTTGATCGAGCATATGCCGACGCCTGCCATCGGTTTCTGAGAAGACCTAGGAGGAAGGTCAGGGCCGTATGGAGCGGACCGGGCTACTTTTGGTGCCAATGAAGTTCCCCTCGGCTCCTCCGGCGGCCATTGCCGCATTAGTCGCACTGCTCGATGCCCCGAAGCGCATCGCCATCACGACGCACTTCAATCCGGACGGCGACGCCATGGGCAGCAGCCTTGGTTTGTCGCATGTCCTGAAAGCACTGGGCCATTCCGTCCAGGTGGTCCTGCCCAATACTGCACCTGGAAATCTGCGTTGGATGCCCGGCCATGATCTGGCGATCGACCATGATACGGCCAAGGAAGCGAGCGAAACGGCCGTGCGGGAAGCGGAGATCCTGTTCTGTCTGGACTTCAACAGGCCTGACCGCGTGCAAGGATTGGAACAGGTTGTACGTGCGGCCCCGGTGAAGGTCCTTATTGATCATCACCGCGACCCGGACACATGCTTCAGGGTAAACTTCAGCGACATCACGGCATCTTCCACCTGCCAGATGGTGCATGACGTGATCATGGCGATGGGCCATGGTGATCTGATCGACAGGGATACGGCCAACTGCTTGTATGCCGGAATCATGACGGATTCCGGCTCCTTCCGATTCTCCAGTACCACGCCGCACACGTTGCGTGTGGCCGCCGATCTTTTGGATCGGGGGGCCGTTCCCCACTTGATCCATGCCGCCATCATGGAGGACAATACCGTGGACCGGCTTCGGTTGACGGGCTTTGCGCTCAGCGAACGGTTGCAGGTTCTGGACGGAGGAACAGCAACGGTGATCGCGCTTTCCATGGCCGATCTGGACCGGTTCAACTATGTCCCCGGCGATACGGAGGGACTTGTGAATTATGGGCTCGGTGTACGGGGTGTCCGTCTTTCCGCCTTCCTGGCAGAGCGTAAGGACCTCATCAAGATCAGCCTGCGCTCCAAAGGCAATTTGCCCGTGAATGAGTTCTTGGCCGCCCATTTCGAAGGCGGTGGGCATGCCAATGCCGCCGGTGGACGATCAACCTCATCCTTGGAAGAAACCGTAGCCACCCTCGTCCGGGAACTTCCGGCTTTCTTGGCCAAGCATCCGGAATGAAGCATCCGGCCTTCATTCTTGCATTGTTGTTCGTCGCCTGCGGCGAAGGCCGCACGCCGCCACCGGCACGCATTGGACATCGCATTGCCCCACCCGACAACAGCTTGTTGGACGAGAACAAGCGCATGGCAGAACGCGAGGAGAACGATATCCGCGATTGGGTGGAGCGGCAAGGCGTCCCCATGGTCTCTACCGGGACCGGACTGCGGTACAAGCTGGTGCGTGACATGCCGGGGGACACGGCGAGACCGGGCCAATTAGCCGTGCTGAACTACGCCGTCTATCTGCTGAACGGCGATACGTGCTACGCCTCCACACCGGGCACTCCGAGCTCGTTCCGCATCGAGCATGCCGACGTGGAAAGCGGCCTGCAGGAAGGTGTGCAGCATCTTTCCGTGGGCGATAGCGCCGTGCTGGTGATCCCCAGTGCGCTTGCGTTCGGCCTGCTGGGCGATCGGAACAAGATCCCCATGAGGAGCACCGTGGTGTATCACATCGGCCTGGTGGCGCTGGAAAAATGATCCGTGCGTGCTTCGGAAGCTTATTAATTCTGGCCTTGCTCGCAGGCTGCGATCGTTCACCCTTGCGCGGAGGGAGCAAGATCGCGGAGGATGTCTATTGGCGCTTGAACGCGCTGGGCGATGGCGAGCGGACCCCGACGGACAGCGATAGTGTGTTGGTGCGCGTACGCGTGGCCAGGCCAGGTGCTTTCGCAGGCTCAGTTTACAGCACGGAACGTTGGTACGGCATGGGCGGGGAGAAAGGCACGTCGAAGTATTTCGCGCGTTTGAGAGAGGGCGACAGTGCCACCGTGATGCTCCTTTCCGGTGCCACACCTTGGAAAGACCTCGGGGCCACTTCGCCGGGATCAGGAAAGGACACCGGTTGGGTCACCATGGAACTGTCCATGCTGAAGCTCCGCTCGATGGCGGGATCCCGTGAACTGCAACGGGCCGTGCTGATGGCACGGACCGGGTCCGATGAACAGCGGATACTTGCGGATTTCTTCTCGGGATCCAATGCCGAATGGAAGCAGGCCTTGGGTGTGTACTACGTTCTGGACTCCACCAATGAGGCGGGGCCGCGCATCCAAAGCGGCCAACTAGTGACCTTGGCCTACACCGCATCCTTCCTGGACAATGGGAGGGTCTTTGATGAGGAAGAAGATGGGCTCACGTTCCGCTTGGGCGACCCCGATCAAGTGATCAAGGGGTTGGAGGCCGCGGCACACCTGTTGCCACGCAATGGGGGGAAGGGCCGTTTCGTCATTTCCTCCAATTTGGCTTTCGGGCCGAAGGGTTCAACATCGGGCATCGTTCCGCCGTGGACACCAGTGTTGTACGAGGTGCGGGTGGTGACGGTGGAATTGAGTGCAGCGGGGCCATCCTAGTCCTATCGACTTTGGGGCTGTCCCCTTTCAATTATTGTCCCGGATCGCGCCCGGTGGGTTGAACAGCCCCCAATCGTCCCAGAAGTAGTCGGAATCCTTGAAAGTGGCCACCCATTCCGCGAACAGGGGTTGGAATTCGCTCACCGCTTGGCGCAGCAGGTTGAAATGGTCTTCCTCCAAATGCCCGGCGATCTCCAAGCCGCGCAAACAGGTCACCAGTTCCCGGCATGCCCGGCGGACCAATGCAGCGTATTCCATCTGCAGGTCGTACATGTTCATGCTTTGTGCCCCTGCCAGTTTTCCTGAAATGGTATAGGCATATTCAACCATGTCACGCTTTGTGCCCTCGAGCATTTCGTCCTCGAAACCGCCGTGCTCCTTTTGCTTGTCCTTGATCTCGTCGGGAGCGGCCGTTACGATGGCCAAGGCCAGTTCCGTGATCTCCATGGCCTTTTTGAACAAAGGCGTGTCGCGGTGGTCTTTGCGGTCCTCGAACGCTTCGTCCCCGAAGGCATCCGCGTTAAAATCATCATCGTCGAACATCACCGATCGGTTATTGCGTTGAACGGCTCCGCAGGGTCAATCCTTCACCTTCTCGAACACCATGCGGTAATGCTCGAACACCTCCTTCTCGAACACCTGCAGGTTGGGCTGGATGCGGTAGCGGCGCACCCACTTGCGGAAATCGCTGCTGAAGAGCTTCGGTAGTAGGGTGCCGTAGAGCATGTACTTCTCCCACTGGAATTTGTTGAAAGCCTTGGTCCACCGGTCGATGGTCTCGATGTAGTCCAAGCGGCCGCTGTCGATGGAGACGAGCTTGAAGTGTTCCTTCGCCGGTTCGATCATGCCTTCGCTTCCGTAGGGCAGCCAGGAGCCGGGGAAGACGTCGCAGACGAGGTCCATCAGCTCCTCATTGCTGTAGTCGTACTTCTTCTTGTACACGTTGGTCTGCCCGAATTTGATGTCCTCGAACTTCACCATGTTGGGGCCGAAGACCATGGTCTGGCAATAGAAACGGCCACCCACCGGGAGCAGGTCGCTCATTTGCTTGAAGTAGGTCTTATAGATCTCCTCCTGTTTGCCGGCTTTGTATTCCTCGATGGAACACAAGTGTTCCGGACTGCCCATGGCCGCCACCGCATCGAATTTCCCGAAGGTGGTCGGCGTGATGTCCTTGGAATTCATCTGGTGGACGTTCAAGCCGTTCTTCTTGCAAGCATCGGCCTGCCCTTGCGCGAGCACCACACCGTACGCATCCGCGCCATGCTCACCGAGGTAGTTTACGAAAGCGCCCCAGCCGCAGCCGATGTCCAGCACCTTGTCACCCTTCTTGATGTTCAGATTGTCCCAGATGAATTTGTGCTTCTTCTCCTGGGCCTGCTCCAGCGTTAGGCTGAAGTCGCCATCGAAACGCGCGCCGCTGTAACCGCCTTTCTCTCCCAGGCTGAGCCGGAAGATCTTGTCCATCGTGGTGTAGTGCGCGTCGAGGTCCTGCTGATCTGCCATGTGGATGTTTTTCGGGTGGCGAATGTAGGCGCTGGGGGACGCACGTTCAGGGCTTTGGCATCAATGATCGTGTTCCCCGGTTCCTTTCGTCAGCTCGCTCAACAGGTAGTAGGCACCCTTCACTACTATCCGTGCTATTGGATCCACGGGTTCCAAAGGCACCACTTCCGTGTAGCCCAACTCGCTGGCGCCGATGCGCACCGCCACCTGTTTAAACGTGTTCGGCCCTGCCTCCACGAAGATGTAGTGCTCGTCGCCATTGCTCACCACGGCCTCGTTAGGCAGGCTCCAGGCCGAGGTGCTGTCGGTCATGATCAACGCCTCGATGTACATGCCGGGCATAAGCTCCTCGCCGTTGTCATCCAGTTTGCCATGGGCCAGCACGGCCTGCTGATCGCGCTCGAAGGCCTTGTTCACCGCGTAGATCGTAGCGCTGTGTTGCCCTACGGGTTCGCCGGCATGGCCGAAGACCACCTTCTGCCCGGCATGCACCCGGGCCACGTCCTGCTCAAAGAGATTGAGGTCGATGTGCAGGCCGCTATTATCCACCACCATGAAGAGCGGAGTGTTCGGCTCCGCGAACTGGCCCAAGGTGATCGCGATGTGCTGCAAGGTTCCTGCGATCGGCGAACGAACGGAATACGTGGAGCTGATGTCTTGCGCTGAGAGCCGAGCGGGGTCCGTGCCGAAGACGCGCAGCTTCGCTGCCATCCCGGCCTGTTTAGCGCGGGCCACGTCGGCATCGGCCTCTGCCCGCTCCAAGGTCTTGGTGGCATTGATGCGCTCGTCGTGCAGATCCTGTTGCCGCTTAAGGTCCGCGTTCAGCGCGCGCAGTTCGGCGCTGGTCTCCAAGTAGTCTTGCTGTAGTTGCAGGAATTCCATGTTCTCAACGGTAGCCAGCACTTGCCCTTTACTGACGACCTGTCCTTCACGCACAGGGATCCCGCGTACTAAGCCACCGGCCAGCACGCTCACCTGTGCGCTCTTGTCCGGAGGAAGCACAAGTCGCCCATTGGCTTTCAATGAAGTGCTCAGTCCGCGCTTTTCCATCGTGCCGGTAACCAGCCCAATGGCCTTGATCTGCTCAGTGGTGAGCGCCACTTCGGGACCGTGTGCGCCGGGTGCTTCATGTGCGTGTTCATCGGCAGCAGGAGCGGTTGTTCCTCCGCCACAGGCGACCAAAGCGAAAAGTATCAGCACGATGGCTGATGGCATCAATGTCCGCTTCGCGAGGCCTTCATGGAGCATGATCATCTGATCCGCATTTTCGTTCTTCATCTGCAAGTGCATTAAAGCCCAATCAGGGCGTTGAGGTGGATCATGGTGAGGCCGAGTTCATACCGGATGCGGAGGTGTTCCGCATCGATGCGGCGGGCCTGGTCGATGCCTTGGATGAACTCGAGATAGCCTGCGTCGCCGTTGAGGTAGGCGCGTTGCGCATCATTGCGCAAAGTGGTGGCGAGCGTGGCACCTGAGCTTTCGTAGTAGGCCAAGCTTTCGCGAAGTTGTGCCGAGCGTGCCTGTGTGCGGGCCAGTTCAGTGGCGCGGCTACGGCGCAGTTCCTCCAGCCGCTGCATCGCGATCTTGCTGCGAATGCGAGCGGCCTTGGTGCGTGCGCCCTGCCCGCTGCCGGGTAACGGGATCGAAGTGCCGATGAGGTAGCCAGTGAAGGGTGAAGCCCCGTCGATGGTCTGGTAGAAGCCACCGCCTTGAAGCGTTGGCGCCCATTGGCTGCGCTCCATTTTCCAGGCTTCTTCCGCGAGCGATGCCCGTTGCTGTTCCTGCGCCAGCAGCGGGTCCGTTCCGCCGCCGGGGTCCGGTGCGCGGGACAATGCGCTGAGCGCCGAAGTGTCCGGCGCCGCACCGCCCAAGGGACCGGTCCATTGCTCCAGTTCAGTGGCGTAGATGGCGATGTCGGCCTGTGCCTTCTTCAGTTGCACATGGGCCTCATCGGCGGTGCTTTGTGCGCTCACTTTTTCCAAGCGGCCGCTTTCACCTGCTTCGAATTTGTGTGCCGCGAAGGCCGCGAGGGTGGAGTAGGAGCTGTCCATCAGCTGCATCAGGCGCAGGTTTTCCATGCCCATGGCCCATTGCAGGTAGGCACTGGCCGCGCTCTCCTTCACCAGCGCACGGGTGCCGGTCCTTCCGGTCTCTGCCAACAGCACACTTTCCTTCAAGTAGCGGGCGCGATGCGCGATGGCAGTGGGGAAGGGAATGCCCGTGGTGGCCTGGATACTGATGTCATGGACGGAACTGTTGATCTGTCCACCTTGCAGTTGTGCACCGAGCGGTTCCAGCTGAAAGGCGGTTTTCCGAAGCGCTTCCTGTTGCCGGACTTCCAACTCAGCCGCTGTGATCGCAGGATGTGTGCGCAACGCCCGGGCCACGGCGCTATCAAGTGAAAGCACCGGAGCCTGCGCCTGCACGGAGTTTCCGAGGAACAGCAGTGCGATCACGGAAGCCGTACCGATCCCACGTCCTCCCTTACCTCCATTACCACCCTTACCTCCATCACCTCCTTCCTCTTTCCTCCTGCGCGAAAACACCAAGTGATAAAGCACCGGAAGCACAGCCAGCGTGAGCAACGTCGAAGTGATCAAACCACCGATGACCACCGTGGCCAAAGGACGCTGCACCTCACTTCCCGGACTGGTGCTGATCGCCATGGGCAGGAAGCCGAGCGAGGCCACCGCCGCCGTGGCCAGTACGGGGCGCAAGCGGGCAAGCGTGCCACTTACCACACGGTCCGTCACATCCGAGATGCCTTCACGGTGCAACTGGTTGAAATAGCTGATGAGGACGATGCCGTTCAGCACCGCCACGCCGAAGAGCGCGATGAAGCCCACACCCGCGCTAATGCTGAAGTCCAGCCCGCGCATCCACAGGGCGAACACGCCGCCCACGGCCGCCATGGGCACCGCGCTGAAGATGATGAGCGCCTCGGCGAAAGACTTGAATGCGAAGAAGAGCAGCACAAATATCAGCGCCAGCGCCAAGGGCACGGAGATCATCAGCCGCGCGCTGGCTTCCTGCAGGTTCTTGAAGGTCCCGCCGTAGGCAACGAAGTAGCCTGTTGGCAAGGGCAGTTTCTGTTTGATCAAGGCTTGGATGTCCTCCGCAACGCCTTGGATGTCGCGGCCCCGGACGTTCGTCTCCACCACGATCCGTCGGGCACCGTCCTCGCGGCTAACCTGTGCGGCGGCGCTTTGAAAACCGATCTCCGCCAGTTGGCCCATCGGCATCTGTGAACCGTTCGGCAACGGCACCAAGAGGTTCTTCAACTTATCCGGGTCGGCGTCGCGCATGTCGGCCATGCGCACCACGAGATTGAAACGTCGCTCGTCCTCGTAGACCACGCCCGCCGTTCCGCCGGCCAGCGCGGTGTTCAGCACCCGGTTCAGGTCGGCGATGTTCAGGCCGTACTGTGCGATGCGCGCCCGGTCGTACTTCACCACGAGCTGCGGCATGCCGGTGACCTGCTCCACCTTGATGTCCGTGGCACCGGGTACAGTGGCGATCAACGCGGCGGCGGCATTGGCCGATTTGAAGAGTTCGTCAAGGTCGTCGCCGTAGATCTTCAACGCGATATCGCTCTTCACCCCGGCGATCAGCTCGTTGAAGCGCATCTGGATCGGCTGCTCGAAGCTGAGGTTCATGCCGGGGATCACACTGAGCTTCTCATTCATCAGTTCCGCCATCTGCTCCCTGTCCTTCGTCGTTTTCCAATCCTTCCGGTCCTTCATCACGATGATCAGGTCCTGACTTTCGATGGGCATGGGGTCCGTGGGTATCTCACTGCTCCCGATCTTGCCGACCACCTCCTTCACCTCGGGAAAGTCCTTCAGCAGGATACGGGCCAGTTGGTCGCTCACTTCAATGCTTTGACTGAGGTTGCTGCCCTGCCTAATGGTGACATTGGTGGCGAAATCGCCTTCATCCAATTCCGGGATGAACTCGCCACCCAAACGGCTGAAGACAAAGAACGCCGCTACCATCAGTACCAACGCGCCGCCGATGGCGATGCGCCGATGATGCAGGAGCCCGCGCAACTTCGGAGCGTACCAGTTCTGCAAGCGATGGATCATGCGTTCGCTCCAGCTCTCACCTTTCGGGATCTTTTTCCCCATGAAAATGGAGACAGCCCACGGCACGTAGGTGAGGCTCAGGATCAAGGCGCCGATGATCGCAAAGCTCACGGTAAAGGCCATGGGGCGGAACATCTTGCCCTCCACGCCGATCAGCGCGAAAATGGGGACGTAGACGATAAGGATGATCACCTGCCCGAACACCGCGCTCTTCATGATGCCGCCTGCGCCACGGATCGTCTCATCGTTCATGTTCTCAGCGGTTATGCGCTGGCCCGCGTAGCGTTGGTGCAAGGCGAACATCATGCCTTCCACCACGATCACCGCGCCGTCCACGATCAGACCGAAGTCCAGCGCGCCCATGCTCATCAGGTTGGCGCTTTGCCCGGCCAATACCATGCAGCCAATGGCGAAGAGCAGTGCGAGCGGGATCACACTGGCCACGATGAGGCCCGCGCGCCAGTTGCCCAGCAGCAGCACCAGCACCGCGATCACGATCAGCGCGCCCATCAGCAGGTTGTGCTCCACGGTGCCGATGGTCTGGTCCACCAGTTTCGAGCGGTCGACGAAAGCATCGATGTGTACGCCTTTCGGCAGGCTGTGCTGGATCTCCTTCACCCGTTCCTTCACGGCGGTGACTGTGGCCATGGCGTTGGCGCCCTTCAGCATCAACACCACGCCGCCCACGGCCTCGCCCTCGCCGTTGCGCGTCATCGCGCCGTAGCGCACCGCATGCCCAAAGCGCACTTCGGCCACATCGCGCACGCGCACCGGACTGCCGCCGCGCGCGCTGATCACGATGTTCTCCACGTCCTTCAGCGAGGAGATCACGCCTTCGCCACGGATGAAATAGATGTTCGGTCCTTTTTCGATGTAGCTGCCACCGGTGTTGGCGTTGTTGTTCTCCAGGGCGTTGAACACGTCCATCAGCGAGAACCCTGCACCGGCCAAGCGGCGCGCATCCACGCTCACCTCGTACTGTTTCAACAGGCCGCCGAAGCTGCTCACATCGATCACCCCGGGTACGCCCAGCAAGTGTTTGCGCACCACCCAATCTTGCAGCGTACGCAGTTCCAACAGGTCGTACTTGTCCTTATGAGCGCTGTCCACGGCGAGGGTGTATTGGAAGATCTCACCCGTACCGGTGGTGGGCGGGGCGATCTCCGGTGTACCGTAACCGGGCGGGATCTGCGCCTGCACCTCCGTGATGCGCTCCGCGACCAACTGCCGCGTGAGGTAGAGCGGTACCTCGTCCTTGAACACCACGGTGATCACCGAGAGGCCGCTGCGCGAAACACTGCGCAATTGCACCACGTCGGGCAGGTTCTTGAAGGCCTGCTCCAGCGGGAAGGTGATGAACTGCTCCACCTCCTGCGTGGCGAGGTTGGGCGCGATGGTGTTCACCAGCACCTGGTTGTTGGTGACGTCCGGCAGCGCGTCGATGGGCAATTGCGTTACGGACCAGGCGCCCCAGCCGATGAAGGCCAAAAGCAACAGGCCGATGATGAGCTTGTTGCGGACGCTGAATGTGATGATGCGATCGATCATGCGATGGATCTAATTCTATTGAGGATGAATTTTGGCGATCGGCCCGTGCAGGGCATCCGTAGCGTCGAGCCATTGGCGCGACTGGATGCAATTACATGGAAAATGCACGGGGCAAAGCCACACCGTGCCGGGCGGAAAGCCGCCCTATGCCCGCTTTGGCGGGTTCCAAATATTCCCGGAAAACGCGCTCAGTGCCATCGGAACATCCGGGCAGGCCAAGACCTGTACAGCCGGGTTCAATAGCACGAACTCTGTTGGCCACTCCGGGAAAAATGCCGGTGAAGCACACGCACAAAGCAGCTCGTCACAGCCGTCATCAAAGGGATTGTGGTCACCATCGTGTTCATCGTGTCCGTGTACCTGCTTATCGTGATGGCCGAGATCGCTGTGGTGCTCCAGCACGTGCAGCACGGCTTGTGGCACGCGCACCCATTCATGCAGCTCCAAGGCACTGAAGCCATAGAGAGCGAGAACGAGGGAAAAGAGGACGGTGCGCATGATGGTGGCGCAAATGTAACCCGTGTTGGTCGGGTTGAATGGTGATGGATGTCACAAGGCGGTTGGATCGAAGGGTAGGCACGAGAGGACGGCGCTTCTTTGGCGGAGATGCTTTTTGGCGCCTAACTCTCGCACCAGATATGAAGTGGATCAGGCGAAGTCACTCCGCCGCAAGGCGGATCCAATCCTGTCAATCCTGTAATCCTGTCAAAAAATCACGTCTGGACCTGCGTTCATCCGCGTCCACGCGCCTTCGCGTTGCCGCTTCGGCGAAGCAAGGTCAGCGGTTTCTCCATAAACGACAAAGACTCCGGCTTTCACCGAGGTCTTTGTGATCCCGCTGGGGCTTCCCGATTCCTTCGTCGCCCGGGATAAACTTCTTGCCCCCTGTTGAAAAGAAGAAACCCCGGCGAAAAGCCGAGGTTTCTGTGATCCCGCTGGGGCTCGAACCCAGGACCCTTACATTAAAAGTGTAATGCTCTACCAGCTGAGCTACAGGATCAAAAACGCTTCCCACCAAGGGTGTTCTGCGATTTGAGGGCGCGAAGGTAAACATCCGGTCCACTTCGGCAAACACCTGTTCAATTCTTCGCGATCAAGGGCAGCCGCTCGAAGGGCTTTGATCGGTCGAAGAGGTAGCGGAACGTGGCCAAAGTCCTGTAGTTGGTGGCGCCAAGGCTCTCGCAGACCCGCAGCATCTTCGGGTTGAAATCACCGATCCAGGTGAGCACCGTGTCATCGTAGCGGCCCGTCTCCATCAACCATTTGCTCAGGTGGACGATCATCACGCCCTCCACGCCTTTGCCCTGCCATTCCTTCACCACGCCGAACACGATCCCGGTCATGGTCTTGGCCGTGCCCTTCCATTTGTGCCAAAGGAATTTCAGTTTGCCAAGCCAGTTCAAGTCGCCGTCCACGTAGCGGAAGATCTCGTTCAGCTCCGGCAGGTTCACGAAGAAGGCGATGGGATTTTCCTTGTGGTAGACGAACACGACGATGCGTGGGTCCATCACGGGCTTCATCTGCTTGATGGTCTTCAACGCCACCTCCTTCGGCATGGGCTTGAAGTTCTCGTGGTCCACCCAGGCGGCGTTGAGCACGGTGCGGAAATCCTCCGCGAGCTTTTCCGGGGTCATGCCCCGAACATCGCGCACGGTGATGTCCGGGTCATCCTCGAACTGCTGGTACTTGCGATGGAAGATGGGTTGCACCGGGGTGATGGCGGAACGCTTGAAAAAGAGCTGCTTGAAGTAGATCTGGAAGCCATAGGCCTCGAACAGCTTCACGTAATACTGCGGGTTGTAGTTGGTGCCGTAGATGGGTAGGTCCGTGAAATTCTCGGTCAGCAGGCCCCAGAACATGTTGCGCTCGCCGAGGTTCACCGGGCCGTCCATGGCCTCCATGCCTTGGGCCTTCAGCCAATCGCGGGCGGTGTCGAACAGCAGGTCGGCGGCTTTTTGGTCGTCGATGCACTCAAAGAAGCCGCAGCCGCCGGTGGGTTGCTGCTTGTCGGTCCAAGCCGTTTTGGGGTCAATGAACGCCGCGATCCTCCCTGCGGCCTTACCGGCATCATCACACAGCACCCAGCGCTTGATCGCACCGGCTTTGCGGTCCTTGCGGGCTTGCAGCAGCTTATTCTTCCCGGGGTCGAAGACTTTCTCCACGTCTTGCTTCAGGTGCGGCACCCAATTGCTGTCGTCGGCGTAGATCCTCCAAGGCACGCGCATCCAGTCGTGCAGAGCCTTTCCTTCAGTGGCCTCAACAATTTTCATCGGCGCGAAGATCGGTGTTGCTGGTTGGAATGGTACTGGGTAGAATTGAGTACCGAGTACAGGGTGCCGGCAGTACGGCTGGAGTACCCCAGACCCTGTACTCAGTACCCGATACCGTTCCTACCTTGTCCCCATGCGCGTGTTCATCATCGGCTTTATGTGCAGCGGCAAGAGCATCGTGGGGCGCGAGTTGGCCACCATGACGGGGCGCCGGTTCGCGGATATCGACCGGGTGATCGAGCAGCGCATCGGCCCGATCCTGCCGTGGATGAAGCAGCACGGAGAGGCCAAATTCCGGGAGGTGGAAAGCGAAGTGCTCGCCGAGCTCTTGCAGGAGGAGGATGTGCTGGTGGCGTGCGGGGGAGGAACGCCCATGGCCTCGGACAACATGGAACGGATGCTCGCTGCGGGCACCGTGGTGTATCTGGACGTGCCACATGAGATCCTGGTGGAACGTGCGCGGCGCTCCGGTGGCGACAGGCCCTTGCTTTTCGGACTGAAGGACGATGCCCTGAGCGATCGGATCAAGGAGCTGATGCTGGTTAGGGAGCCGAAATACCGGCGGGCCCCGGTGCATGTGCCGGGCGGTGGCACGCCTGCCGAAACCGCAAAGCAGATGGCGGAGATGCTCGGCCTTCAGGAAAGGTAGACGGTGTCCTTCTTTCCCAGTTCCACGCTGATGTGCTCCTGCAAGGTGGTGCTGAGCGTGAGGCCCACGATGTCCGCACGGATGGGGTAGGCCCGGTGCAGCCGGTCCACCAGCACCACGGTGGTCAGCCGCTTCAATGGGGACTTCACCAGATGTGCCGCCGCATGCATCAATGTGCGTCCGCTCATCAGCACATCATCCACGAGTATTACCACCCGGCCGTCCAGCTCTCCGTCCTTCACGTTGAACCGAACGGGCTTGTTCAACGGATCGTCCTTATCCAGCGCGAGCTCGAGCAGGTCGATCTTCAACGGGGATATTTCCTCAAGCAGCAATTTGATACGCACGGCCAGCTTGGCTCCCCGTGGTGCCACACCGACCAGCACCAAACCGGTCTCATGCACATTGTCCTCGTACAGGCGGAACGCCATCCGGCGCAGTTTGCGCTGGATCCGGTCGTGTTCCAATACCACGGTGCGTTCGGCGGCCATGGGCCGAAAGTAAATGGCAAGTGCGCACCGGCGGTGATTTGGTGGACATCGCGCGTGAAGCGTCCTTTGTACTTTCAGCAAACCCTCGCTTCATCCGTCATGCTCATTGTTCTTTCCCCCGCTAAGAGTTTGGACGAAACGCCCATTTCAATCATGCGCGCTACGACCACGCCCGTCTTTGCGTCGGAAAGCGCGCTATTGGCGGAGAAGCTGAAAACCCTTTCCCCGGCACGGCTGAAAAAGCTCATGGACATCAGCCCGGAGCTGGCCGCGTTGAACAATGCGCGCTATCAGGAATGGGCTTCCGCACCGCTGAAGAAACCTGCAGCGCTGCTGTTCAATGGCGAAGCCTACCGCGGCCTGGACGCGAAGACGCTCGATACCGCCGACCTGCGTTTCGCACAGCGCCACCTGCGCATGCTCAGCGGCCTGTACGGGGTTCTGCGGCCCATGGATATCATCGCCCCTCACCGACTGGAGATGGGCACGAAGCTTTCGATGGGCCGGGGCAGGAAGGACCTTTATGCCTTCTGGGGGGATCGCATCACTGAGGAATTGAACGCGACCTTGCGGAAGAACGGGGAGAAGGTGCTGGTGAACCTCGCCTCGGCCGAATACTTCAAAAGTGTGCGGGCCGAAAAGCTCGCTGCCCGGGTGATCACGCCCGTATTCAAAGAGCATACGGTCAAAGGGCTGAAGATGGTGGCGGTCTACGCCAAGCACCAGCGCGGGGCGATGTGCCGCTGGATCATCAAGCACCGGCTGGTGGAGCCGGAGGGCCTCAAACACTACGATGGCGACGGTTATAGGTTCGATCCGAAGGGCGGCTCGGCCAATGATTGGCTTTTTGTGCGGTGAGTTTTTAGCGTTCCGGACCTTGGTAGGGTAATTTTGCAGCGTGGCACTCTTCATCCTTTCCGCCCTTGGCCTGCTGTTGCTGGCCTACTCGGGGATCTGCTTGTTCTATTGGGTCTTTCAGGAGAAGTTCATCTTCGTCCGCTTTACTCTGCCAGAGCGGTTCAATTTCAACTTTGCACAGCCCTTCGAGGAACTGCGGATGGAACGGCCGGACGGGGCAGTCCTGCATGCACTGCATTTTACGGTGCCGAAGCCCGAAGGGGCGGTGCTGTACCTCCATGGCAACACAGGAAGCCTGCGACGGTGGGGGAAACGGGCCCCGCGCTTCACCACCCTGCGCCATGCCGTGCTCATGCCGGATTACCGGGGCTATGGCAAGAGCTCGGGAAGGCTCTCGGAGGCGGCTTTGCACGCGGATGCGCTCGCCTGGTTCGACCGCTTGGCGGAGCTTTACGGTGAAGGGAATGTGGTGATCTACGGCCGGTCTCTCGGTTCCGGGATGGCAGTGCCCATCGCCGCCGCACGGTCCCCCCGCTCGCTGATCTTGGAATCCCCTTATGCCAGTTTTCTGGACGTGGCCCGCCATTATCTCGCCATCCTGCCATACCGCTGGTTGCTGAAGTACCGCTTTCGGAGCGATGTGGCGATCAAGGGCGTAAAATGCCCGGTCTTCATCTTCCATGGCAAGCGCGACCCTTTGGTCCCTTATAGCAGTGCCTTGCGCCTATATGCTTCCATCCCCGTGGAGGTACACCGCGAGCTGGTCACCTTTTCCAAGGGCTACCACAGCGATCTGGCGGGCTATCCGCGTTTCCGGAAAAAGCTCCGGACCATTTTGACCATGGACCGCGGTCCTGCCCCGGCCCGTTAAGGATCGCAAAGCGATGCCATTGGACCAGTAGTAATGTACCTTCGCGCCCCAGAATAAAAAGATAACATGAACCTCAAACTTTCTCTTTTCACCGTACTTGCCGTGTTGTTGAGCGCTTGTGGCAATCAAGCCACCGGCCAAAAAGAGCACACCGTGGAACTGAAGTCCACGCGTGATTCGGTGAGCTACGGCATCGGCAGCGATGTGGGACACAACCTCCAGATGAACCTCAAGCAGTCCGGACTGGATTCGTTGAACATGGACGCCCTGTTCTCTGGCATGCGCGACGCCATGGACAGCACCGAGCGGATCAGCACCGACAAGGTGAAGGCGATCGTTCAGGCCTATATGATGGAGGCCCAAAAGACAGTGATGGCCAAGCAGCAGGCCGAAGCCGATGCAAGCCTTGCGGCCGGCAAAGCCTTTCTGGCGGAGAACGGCAAGAAGCCAGGTGTGACCACCACCGCCAGCGGGCTTCAGTATGAGGTTCTGCAAATGGGCAAGGGTCCGAAGCCTGTCGCCACGGACAGTGTTACCGTCAACTACAAGGGAACTTTGCTCAATGGCAAGGAGTTCGACAGTTCCTATAAGCATGGCCAGCCGGCCACCTTCTCGTTACAGGATGTGGTACCGGGTTGGGCGGAAGCTGTGGAGCTGATGCCCGTCGGCTCCCGCTTCAAGGTCTACATTCCGAGCGAACTGGGATGGGGTGAACGAGGAGCAGGTCAGGATATCCCGGGGAACAATGTGGTCGTCTTTGAACTGGAACTCCTGAGCATCCCGACTAATAAGTAAGCTGATCCATCGTATTGCAAAGAGGCCCGGAGCGATCCGGGCCTCTTTGGTTTTCAGGTCCTGTGCGACGCGGGTCCGGGGTCACACGGTGCCAGGGCCATCCGGCAGCGCTTTCCAATGCGTGACCTGCTCAAAGAAGCAATTGCTGCTCCCTTCGCCTAACCAGAAATGGCGGTGGGTCTTTCTGCCGGTCTTGCTGGGGTTCTTGATGAACCAATCCTCGGCGAAGCGAAGGATCACCACGTTGCGTTCCTCTTTTTCCGCGAGTCCCTGCAAATGCACGGAATTGCCGGGCAACCAGCAGAGCACACGTTGGCCATCGGCCGGGAGGCGTTCCGTGCACGGGATCCAGGGCTGGCTCATATCAAGGACGGCGAACAGGTCATTCCGATGGCGTTATTCACCTAATAGATCGGGTGGTACTTCCGGTGAGAGCACCGTCTCCGTGAAGTGCTTTACGGCCGCTCTGGACCGCTCCCGTATCTCCGGAGCGGCTTTCGCGAACATCTTCTCGCCCTCTTTGCGGATCATGTATTTCACCACGTCCTCATGTATTTCCAGGCCGGTATCCGTGATGTAACAGGCTTTGCTCCGGGTCCAGTGCCACATCAAGAGGGTGGACAGCCGGACCGAGGATCGGTCGTGCAGCGCACCGCCTTGGGTTATCAGGCCTTGGCTCTCCGGGTAGGTGACAAGCGTCTTGATCACCGTCCGGATGCAGCGTTGGATCCCTTCGGTGGTCAATGCGCCCGTCGGGGGCTCCACCAGAAGTTCCGGGGTAGTAAGGTCCGGGCGCTGATAGTACATCTGATGTGCCCGGGGCATGCTCTTGTTGAACTCGGTCATCGCGGGGTTCACTAAGCCGGGGTGGCCCACCAAGGTGCCATCATGGCCGTCCACCGCCTCGCGTTCCTTGTCGGCTATCATCTCCAAGTAGCCGGGCTTCACTACGCCGTTCGTGTCCGGTGGCAGGATGAATGCCGACCCGCCCATGGCATGTGCCTGTCGACGATGGCAGATGCTGATGGTCTTCAGGCTTGCACTATGCAGGAATTTCGCATTTAGCCCGATGTGCTCGCGGTCCGGTAGGATGGGCAGGTCCGGTGAACTGAACAACTCCAGATGGTCGGCGGCGTATGCCTGCGGGTCCAATGAAAGACCTGCGGAATGGTGCTTCAGCTCGAACAGGATCTCGTCCGCCTCCAAGATCGCGGCAAGGCTGTCCATCATTACTGTGGCCCTGAAGCTGCCCTGTGGCATGTTGAGGTGGGTCTCAAGAAAGCTGAACAGGTCATTCCACAGCCGGGCTTCCTCGTGGCCATGCAGGCCGCGCAGATAAAGGTAGATGCCTCCTTGCCGCAACCGCAGTTTTTCAGCATTGAGCTGGGCATGCAGGGCCAGGTCGAAGAAGGCCGCAGGGACCGGCCCGCCTAACCCTTCCATCACATGGTCCATCGCCCGCATCGGCCGGGGGACGATCATCAGCCGAGAAATGCTCTTGGGATTGATCCGCACCCGGTCCCCGTCACTGGCCACATAAGCAAGCCGGTTGTCCGTGGCGCGTTCGATGTTCTTATGCGCACGCAGGATGGCGCCAGGCTCGTTCGGCGTCATGTTCCAGAGGTCGGCCACATAGCTCTTCGCCCCGGCGTTGAGGCCCTCGATGAGCTCTCTGCGGCTGCATCCGCCGATCAGTTCCACCCGGCGTTCCAGCAATTCCGCCGGTACTGGGTCCACCTGCCATTCCGTCTTTCGGATCCGTGCTGTGCCCGCCAAGAGATCGATCTCCCCGTTCCGCAGAGCCGCCATCCGGGCCTCGCCCAGGGCAAGCACCTCCAAACGGCGCTCACCGAAGCGGACCGTGAGCACTCGCATCAGCTTTACCGTTGCAGGTGTCAGCAAGCGGTCGATCATCGGTGGGGATATCGTGTTCGGCATTCCGGGCAGGCGGCACGTTGTACGCAAGCCGATCGGTGCGGGTTCAGCAAGATATTGCCCGCGAAGTTGGTGATCGCCTGGGGAATTCACGGAAATGATGTGAAGGGTAGCGAGGAGAAGTAGATCAAACCGTTCACCACGCCCATTCGCCGTTGCTCCACGGGCCTGTCCGCCATCGGCGACGAATCATACATTCGCAGCCCCTTCCCGCTACCAAGGCACAACCGCATGAGAACGATCATCACTCTAACAGCCTGTACGATGGCATCCATCACCGCCGTGGCCCAGACCCGCGATATCCAATTCAGCGAGTTCGACCTGCCCAACGGCCTTCACGTCATCCTCCACGAGGACCACAGCACCCCCATCGTGGCCGTGGGCGTGATGTACCACGTGGGCAGCAAGGACGAAGCCCGGGACCGCCGTGGGTTCGCGCACTTCTTCGAGCATCTGCTCTTTGAGGGATCGGACAATATCGGTCGCGGCGAATACGCCAAATACGTGGAGAAGGCAGGCGGTGTGCTCAATGCCAACACCACCGGGGACCGCACCTACTACTACGAAGTGCTGCCCAGCAACCAATTGGACCTGGGCCTTTGGCTTGAGAGCGAACGCATGATGCACGCCAAGGTGGAGGACAAGGGCATCGAAACGCAACGTGAGGTGGTGAAGGAGGAGCGCCGCCAGCGCTATGAGAACCAGCCCTACGGGAGCATCCTTCCGGAAGTGCTCAAGCGCGCATACACCGAACATCCGTACCAGTGGCCCACCATCGGCTACATGGAGGACCTGAACGCGGCGACCGAGAAGGACTACAAGAATTTCTATAAGACCTTCTACGTGCCCAATAATGCCGTGCTTGTGCTGGCAGGCGATTTTGACCCCAAGAAGGCCACAACGGATCTGAAGAAGTATTTCGAAGGCATCCCCAAGGGCGGCGAGATCGCACGCAACAAGGTGGTTGAGCCGTCGATGAAAGGGGAGGTCCGGGACACGGTCTTCGATAAGATCCAGTTGCCCGCCGTGGTACAGGCCTATCGGATACCAGCCCTCGGAACCTCCGATTTCTATGCCGTGGACATGCTCAACCGCTTGCTGAGCAATGGCAACAGCAGCCGCTTGGTGAAGAATGTGAAGGACGCCGAGCAAAAGGCGGTCTTCGTGGGTTCGTTCAGCCTTCCTTTCGAAGACCCCGGCTTGGCCATTGCCTTTGCCGTGGCCAATATGGGAGTGGCCCCGGACAGCCTTGAGGCCAGCATGGACCGCCAGTTCGCCGCGGTACGGGATGAACCGGTGCCTGAGACAGAGCTGGAAAAGCTGAAAGTGCAGATCGAGACCGAACATGCCACGGACAACAGCCGCGTGGCCGGCATCGCCAACAACTTGGCCAACGCATACACGTTCCTGGGCGGAACGGACAAGGTGAACACCGAGGTGCAACAGTACCTCGCCGTCACCGCCGCCGATCTGCAACGGGTCGCCCGCAAATATTTCGTCCCAGAGAACCGGGTGGTGCTGTACTACCTGCCCATGAACCAGAAGAAATGAACCGCCAACGGAAGACCATGAAAAGCCCCTTGCTTCATACCCTTGCGCTGGCCGCAACCCTCCTTACACCGGCCGTGATGACCGCACAAGTGGACCGTACAAAAGCTCCTCCGGCAGGACCGGCACCCGAGGTACATCTCGGCGAACACAAAAGCTTCTTGCTGGATAACGGCATGCGCGTGATCATCGTGGAGAACCATAAGATCCCCATCGTCACCGCCCAGGTCCGCTTTGATATCCCGCCCATCATGCAGGGCGATATCGCAGGCTACCAAGACCTCGTGGGCGAGCTCCTCACCAGTGGGACCGCACGGCACAGCAAGGAACAGATCGATGAACTGGTGGACGGGCTCGGTGCCCAGTTGGCCGGGTCCAATGACGGTATCTACGCCAGCAGCCTGAAGCGGAACTTCACGCAGGTGATGGACCTGCTGTACGAGGTCGTCTCCAGTGCCAACTTCCCCAACGACGAGTTCGAGAAGGCGAAGACCCGGATGATGTCCCAGATCGGTGCCCGCGCGGACGACCCGGACCAGATCGCCTCCGTGGTAGGGCATGCACTGACCTTCGGCAAGAACTATCCCCATGGGGAAGTGACCACCGAGGCCACCATGGGCAAGGCCGACCGCGACGACGTATACCAATACTACCGGTACTTCTTCCAGCCTAAGCAGGGCTATCTGGTACTGGTCGGCGACATCACCGCCAAGGAAGGAGAGGCCATGGCCAAGAAATACTTCGGCACGTGGAAGGGCGCCGAGGTGCCTGTCACCAAGGACGAGCAGGGCCATGACGTGGTAAAGGATCTTGGCCCCATCATACCGGCGGGCGCACAACCAAGGCTGCCGAAGGATGTGCGTGTGGCCTTCGTGGACCGCCCCGGGAGCGCGCAGAGCGTGATCAAGGTGCTCTTCCCCGTAGACCTGAAGCCGAACGACCCCATGGCCACACAGGCCCAGGTGCTCAATACCATCCTCGGTGGCGGTGTCTTCAACGCACGCCTGATGCAGAACCTGCGGGAGGACAAAGGCTACACTTATGGGGCTTATTCAAGCCTCGATGCGGACCGCTGGTGCGGGAGCTTCAGTGCAGGCTGCAGCGTGCGCAACGACGTGACCGACAGCGCGGCGGTACAGATCATGGACGAGATCACCAAGATCCGCACATCGCCCGTGACCGCGGATGAACTTTCCTTGGCGAAGAACAACATGGCCGGCAGCTTTGCGCGTGCCTTGGAAGATCCCCGCACCGTGGCGCGCTTCGCGCTGAACACATACCTCAACGACCTGCCAGAAGACCACTATGAGACTTATCTGAAGCGCCTGGACAAGGTGACCGTGGCCGATGTACAAAAAGCCGCTGAGCGCTTCATGCACCCCGACAGTGCGACCATCCTCGTGGTGGGCGACAAGGAGCAGGTGGCGGAAAAGCTGAAGCCCTTGAGCACCATCGGACGTGTTTTCCTGTATGACGTCAACGGGGACATTGTCCGCGAGGACAGGACCGAAGGGGCCACACCGGCACCGGCAGGCATGACCGCACAGGTTGTTATGGACGCTTATATCAAGGCGATCGGTGGCAAGGCCGTGGAGAAGGTGAAAGACCTCAAGAAGGAATACACCACCAAGGTGCAAGGCATGGACGCCACGATGACCGAATACAACAAAGTGCCGAACAAGTATGCCATGGAAATGAAGATGGGCGAAATGCTCCTCCAGAAGCTTGTGTTCGACGGGGAACGGGGCAAGGTGAGCGGCATGGGGGGCGAAAAGGAGCTGATCGATACCGACCTCGATGAGGTGCGCGGTAGTGCGTATGCCTTCCCGGAGCTGCACTATGCCGAAATGGAGCAGGTCGCCAAGCTGATGGGCATCGTGGACATCGATGGAGCGAAAGCCTACCGCCTCAACGTGAAAACGCTGGCCGGTGGGCAGTTCGATGAGTACTACGACACCACCTCCGGCTTGAAGATCCGCAAGAAGGAGTTCCAATCTCAGGAAGGTGCCGGTGGCTTCCAAGTGATCACCGACTATGCCGATTACGCACCGGAAGGCGGCGTGTTGTTCCCGCACACCCTCAAGCAGAAGGGAGGCATGGACATGACCTTGACCGCTACAAAGATCAGCGTGAACCAAGGCATTGCCGATTCCGTGTTCAGCGTGGAGTAAGGAGGTTGTAGGTGGTAGGTGATAGGACGGCTGCTTACTGCCACTGCCAACTGCTGCTGCCGACTGCGACCTTGTTCGTCCTTTTTCAGCTTTTCAGGTTCAGCTTTTCAACTTTTCAAAACCGCTCCCGCATCCGGTCCTGTGTTCATCACCAGGTCCAGGATGCTCAGGCGGCCTACGAAGCCATGTCGGTCCGCAAAGACCTGCGTGTAGTTCGGGACGGCCTTCATTTCAATGGGTAATAGCTTCTTTGGATGAAGATCATTGCGATGGTCCGCCAGGCCGGTCAGGTCCTCGACGAATGTCTCTTGCACATCGAGCTCGACCGGCAGCCGAAGCCATTTCAGCGCCAAGTGCATCGTGGCCAAGTCAAGGTCGATCAGCTTGTCATAGCGCTTCACGAGCAGTTCCTCCACATCGGGCATGTAGTGGATGAACCACGGTGTTTGGCCGTAGGCGCTCCGGATGGCCTGCACGTGTTGTAGGTTCCAATGCTCCGCATAGGAAAGCCCGACCGTGCGCATCGGCATCTTTTCCCCGCTGCGCCGATCGATCGATACCAGCAGGTCCTGCCGCCCGTTCGGCCCGATGATACCCGTGCGGTTCCGGTAGCTCTGGCGTTCATAGTGCTCGCCCACATCGATCAGGATACGCTTGCTCCCCGCGATCAAGCGGTAATGATCCACGGTACCGAAGTAGAATGCTGAAAAGAGCGGGGCCGGGTCCATAGCGCACAAAGATCGAAGCCTTTGCCTTGTTTATCGGCTTTCTACCGGATCCGGGCTATGAGGAGGGCACATGGAATCCCTGTGATCGGTCCGGTCAGCTTCCCGCAAAGCCGGCACCATCCGGATACAGTGTCATCGACCACTGATGCTAAAGTCCCAAAGGCCATAGAGGAATGGGCATCTGGCCCTGTACGGACCGTTCCTGAATTCACCGCAGCCACGCCCCTTACCGCAGGAAAGCCCGCAGCCCCAGCACCACCAAGCACGCTAAGAACATCAGGATGCTGATGCGGTTGATGCCGTGCATGAAGCGCAGGTTCACGTTGTTCTCGGACCTGCCGAAGAGCGTCGCCGGGTTCAGGTAGTAGAGGATGCGCTTGAGGAACATGGCGTGAAGATAAGCGGCTACGAAGCCGGAAGAGCTGGAGACCGATCGAAGCGGATGTCAAAATGGGCTATCAACGCATGCCGTTCGAAAGAGAGCAACCAAACCTCCAGCTCTTTGTGGCCGGTATCCGAGAAGTGCATCAAGGGGCCGTCCACACCGATCTTATGGCTGTCCAACCAATTGCCGTCCGCATCGGCGATGAAGGCGTAGTACGGGTTGGTGGCCGTTCGGCATTGTTCGTGCTCTGCGTAGGTCTCGTAAAAGGTATGGGTGGAGAATCCCATGGGCGCCTTCCAGCCGTTGTTGGCATTTGCGGTCGTGAGTTCCGGCATGGACGCGAGGTCGATGCCGCCAATGATGAGCCGGGTCTTCCGCGTTCCGGAACTGTCCAGGAAGGTGAGCTGCAGTTCCTGCAAGGTTTCACCGTCGATCCGGCTCTTCACATTCAATGCGATGATGTTCTTAAGGTGATATAACCGCCCCAGTTCCGTATGCCGCGGATCGCTCCGGTTGTACATTCCGGGTGGCGAAAAGGTCGCGAACTGCGTGCTGTCGCTTTGCAGGTCGCGCATGGTGCGGAAGGGGAAGGGCCGGATGATCTCCTTGAACTTCTTTTTCCGCGCCCCGGCGAGCGGATACATGCTATCGCTTGAATCCGTGAAGGTGGTCCCCATGGTGTCGATCACCGTGCGGAGCAAAGCCAGGTCCACTGGCTTCGAAGGCGGATCGACCCAATTCTCCAACGACTTCGCATACGTGCTGAAAGGAACTCCGTTGAACCGTTGGAAAAATTCGGCATAGAGCGGCTTCGGGAAGTTGAACCAACCGTGTGCCAAGGGCAGTTGTTCGCCATCTTGATCCGCGTACAGGATCACTTCCCACAAGTAGGCGTTAAGGCAATTCCGCGCCAGATCAACCCGCACGATGGCTTTGTTGGTCGAGGTGAATTCCTTTCCCCCGAAGCGCACTTGGTTCCTGTTCCATTCCTGGTTCACCAGCGATAGCAGGCTCAGGTAAGGGTCTTCCTTGATCGTGTTCGGCAACGTGGGGATGAACTGGTCGAACCGCAGGTGCCCGATGGTCACAGTGTCCCCGTTAAGCCCATGGAAAGCGATGGACCACGAGCTGTCGCGGGCTTGGATCTCGCCCGTGCTGAAATAGGGTTCCGCATATCCGCTCGCCCGGTGGCCGATGTCCGGATCGTCCGGATAGGCGCTGTCCGAGAGGTTGGTGATGGGGAAGTCGTAGTTCATTGCCTTTGCCAACTCCTTTGATCCAGCGTTCTGGCACGATATGACAAACAGGAGCAAACTCGCCGCTCCCAAATTCTTCAAGAATGATGTGGTCATCTGCGTGCAAGCTATGATCGATCAAGGGGCCGGTTGCCGTTCGTAACAGAACTTCGCCACATCATCCCATTGGGACAGCCCTGAACTTGTAGGAGCCTCTACGCTCCTGCAAGTTCGGGCATACGGTCAGCCGATCTCCAAGGGTTAAATTTGCAACCCTTTCCCCATGCCCTTCGAGCTCATCTCCGAATTCACGCCCACCGGCGACCAGCCCGAGGCGATCCACCAGCTGGTGGAGAGCGCCCGCGAAGGCGTGCAGTACCAGACATTGCTGGGCGTCACCGGCTCGGGGAAGACCTTCACCATCGCGAACATGATCGCGCAGCTGGACCGGCCCACGCTGATCCTCAGTCACAACAAGACCTTGGCGGCGCAGCTCTACGGCGAGTTCAAGCACTTCTTCCCGAACGACCGTGTGGAGTACTTCGTGAGCTACTATGACTACTACCAGCCGGAGGCCTACCTGCCGGTAACGAACACCTACATCGAGAAGGACCTCTCGATCAACTCGGAGATCGAGAAGCTGCGCTTGGCGACCACCAGTGCGCTGTTGAGCGGTCGCCGCAATGTGATCGTGGTGGCCAGCGTGAGCTGCATCTACGGCATTGGCAACCCGGCGGAATTCCACAAGACCGTGGTGCATGTGAAGAAGGGCCAGAAGATCTCGCGGAACGCGCTGCTGCACCAGTTCGTCTCCGCACTGTACAGCCGCCGCGACATCGACCCGACGCGTGGCAACTTCCGTGTGCGGGGCGACGTGGTGGAGGTCTATCTCGCCTATGCCGACGAGGGCATGCGCATCCACTTCTGGGGCGACGAGATCGAAAAGATCGAACGCTTCAGCATTGAGAACGGCAAAACGCTGGAGACGCTCGACGAATCGCCGATCTACCCGGCCAACATCTTCGTCACCAGCAAGGAGACCTTGAACGATGCCATCGCTTCCATCCAGGAGGACATGGTTAAGCAGGTGGATTTCTTCAAGGAGATCGGGAAGCACCTTGAAGCGAAGCGGCTGGAGGAGCGCGTGAACTACGACCTGGAGATGATGCGCGAGCTGGGCTATTGCAGCGGCATCGAGAACTACAGCCGCTATTTCGACCGCCGCCAGCAAGGGCAGCGCCCCTTCTGTCTGCTGGACTATTTCCCGGAGGATTTCCTCATGGTGATCGATGAGAGCCATGTGACGGTGAGCCAGATCGGCGCCATGTACGGCGGGGACCGCAGCCGCAAGAAGAACCTCGTGGAATACGGCTTCCGCCTGCCCAGCGCGATGGACAACCGACCGCTGAAGTTCGAAGAGTTCGACAGCATGATCGGCCAGACCGTATTCGTGAGCGCCACACCTGCCGACTTCGAGCTGGAACGGAGCGAGGGCATCGTGGTGGAGCAGGTGGTGCGCCCCACCGGCTTGCTGGACCCGCCGATCGACGTGCGCCCCAGCAAGGACCAGATCGACGACCTGCTCTACGAGATCCGCGAGCGCAGCGCAAAGGACGAACGGGTTCTGGTGACCACGCTCACCAAACGCATGGCCGAAGAACTCGCGGAATTCCTCGGGAAGAACGGCGTGAAGTGCAAGTACATCCACAGCGACGTGGAGACCTTGGACCGCATCGAGATCCTGCGCCAACTGCGCCTCGGCCTGTTCGATGTGCTCGTCGGCGTGAACCTGCTGCGTGAAGGCCTGGACCTGCCGGAGGTCTCCTTGGTGGCCGTGCTGGACGCGGACAAGGAAGGATTCCTCCGCAGCAACCGTTCCCTCACGCAGACCGCAGGCCGCGCCGCCCGGAACCTCAACGGCCGGGTGATCTTCTACGCGGACAAGATCACGGACAGCATGCGGCGCACCATGGAGGAGACCGACCGGCGACGCGAGAAGCAGATGGCCTACAACGAAGAACACGGCATCACGCCCACGCAGATCAAGCGCGACCGGGCCTCGGTGATGCAGCAGACCGCCGTGATCGACGCAGGGGACGGCAGCGGACGCAGGGCTTACGTGGAGCCGGAAGGCATGAGCCTTGCGGCGGATCCCGTGGTGGCCTACATGCCGATCGAACAGCTCGAAAAGAACGCGGCGCTGCTGGAGTCACAGATGAAGAAAGCCGCCAAGGAACTGGATTTCGCCTCCGCGGCCCAGTTGCGCGACGAACTCTTCGCCATGCGGAAACTGATCGATAAGCGGAGGCTGCGATAAGAGACAGGCGTAGGCTTTAGACCATTTGATGAGAGTAAGAACCACTTAATGCACAAATAGGAAAAGATTTTGTATATATTTGGACAACCAAACCACAAAACAATGAAAACCCCTTCTGTCGCCTTAGCGAGTGTCGTGCTACTGATCATGGCAACGACTGGTTGTTCGAAAGAAGCTGCTGTCCCGCCCGATGCGGTGGAGGTGATCAATACCCTCAAACAAGATAATGGACCGAAAATCGTTGATACATGGCATGACAATGGAAATCCTTCCGGTGTTGAGGGTACGGATTATGGATGTTGGGGTGACCCGACTGATTGCTATGAACCCATCGTGGTTACGCCCCCTGTACTTGCACTCAACGTTGCGTTCGATGCCATCTCCACCGGCAATGATTCCATCATAGCTGGAACTTTCGACACCTATGCTTCTGAACTCTCGAAATACATGCGAGGGAGCGATGTCGATGACGTGATCAATGGATCTGCCAGCGCATCCGCACGTATGGGAGAGAAACACCGCTATATGATCATTGGGACTAAAGGGAAGAAGCCGGTGGTGATCTCAACTTATCCGGTGAAGAAGTAGCGGCTCCTTAATGTTTGCACACGTCTGCGGGCTTCGAGGCAAGGCCCTGAAGGGGCGGATTTTCCATCGCTTCCAGTGGTCCGCATTCCCGTTCCTATTGATCAGTTGCTGGTTCGTTCATGGGTGCGGATCTGCCGAACGGGGGCATGCGAGGTTTGTGGTTTCGGACAGTATTGCAGTTGCCACCGGATTCCCCATCGTTCCCATGCGCTCCGGCGTTTTCGTGGCCGAGGATGGCAAGGAATACCTCTACTGCGGCGATCCCGTTACCCGGAAGAAACTGATTTTTTTCAGCATGGACGGTGCGCTGGTGCGGTCCATTGACCTCACCCGTGCAAAGGCTGCTATTGGGGATGCCGCAGGCGGGATTTCAGTTGTCGCTTGGGACACGATCGTGATGAACAGCCGAAAAGGGGAAAAGTTGGCGTTCTTTGACTCCACAGGTGAGGTGTTCAAGGTGGTCAATTTGGAACCTTGCCTGCACAATGACCAAGGTGATCGGTTCGATCTGGGCAATTCAGGTGACATGGGTCCTTGGGTTGACGGGAATTTCATCTTCGTCACGGATTGGACATCCAATGACACGGACGAACTGCACCATAGTACGCCATCATTTGGAGATCGATTGACGTTCAGCCGATACTATAATGACCACCGGGCTGTGGCGCCCCATCTGGCACGGATAACGCTCCAAGGGTCTACACCACAGGTAACGTGGGGCATGGATTCATTCTATTACCACATACGGGAAGATCATTGGCGCATAGCGGAGCTCCCTCGGTTTGGTTACGCCTTTGGCAAGTTGCTCATCTATTCCATATATTCCCCGGCGATCGAAGTGGTGGATCCGGGCTCGTTTACCACCACCGCTTCGTGGGAGGTGCGGTCAGACCATACGCCCACCTTCATTCCACCACCGACTTTAGATGAAAAGGAAGCTGTGGACAACGAGTCCGTGAACCTACGGTTGCGGTCCGGGGGATATATCTACAAGGTGGTACCGGACAAGGTCACGGGACATTACCTCGTGGTCATTATGCATGCGGTTCCTGAGTCTGCCTCGCGGAAGAAAGATGGTACTGTGGTGCATCCGCTGTCCGTCATGGAATTCGATGGAAATTTCCAACCGGTCCGTGAGCAAGTGTATGATGACGGGAAATACGCTTTCGGGGTCATGTTCCCCACGTCAACGGGTATCCTTGTGTTGCGATCCAAGCAAGGGCCGGACGGCTATGTTTTTGATCGGTTCGATCTTGATGTGGATTAGGCCCATAACCGTTCTATTGGGCGTTGCAGCACTTTGGGGTTGCGGACAAAGGGAGGCGAGCGGCCCGGACATCACCCGGTTCGCGGAATACGTGAACAACGAAGCCGGACCAGGGGCATTTGCCCGTGCGCGAACGGTCATCAGGCTTACGGAAAGAGGGTGCATGGGATGCAACCGGTCTTTCGCCGACCTGGTGCAACACCATCTTGATGACAGTTCCATGGTACTGGTTCTGGATGCTTCCGGGCAAAGCATTGATATATCGCCGTTCCAAACCGGGCGTGGGCAGGTGATCGAGGATCACGATGGCCGGATGCGAAGCATGGGATTCCCGGAAGGTTCCTATGCCATCTTTCTGAATACCGGTAGAATTGACACGATCGTCCGGCTGGAAGCACAAGGGATCGAGGAGCGTCTGCGGTTCATTTCTGTTACCATGGACCAGCCGGACGCTGCGGAAAGCAAAGGGCAGTGATGCCCGTGGCCACCTTCCATGCGTAACGTGGGAGGAGGGTTTCCCCGCCAAGGAACCAGATTTTACAGCCGCGGCACAGTTGCGCGATGAGCTGTTCGCCATGCGGAAGCTCATCGACGAGAAGGCGAAGGCATCCAAGGTGGACTGAAGGCCTGTGGATCTCTGCCGTTGACTTGTCCTATTTTCGCTGCAACTAACGAGGCGCAGCCTACGTCATTCTTCGGACAGTTGCCCCTTCCGTTTGAAAGCCTATCCCATGATCAGGATCCCTACCCTTGTATCGTTCGTCTCTTTTTTGTTCGCCGTTCCGCTTTCGGCGCAGATCTCATTCGGTGGTCAACCCTACGGGGACAAGGCCGAGAAGCGGGGCATGCCCCCGGCGACCGCGGTGCATCTTCCGCAGGTGGACGTGGCCGCGCTCATGAACGAGGATGCCGCGCGCGCCGCCGAAGGCATCAAAGGACCGTACCGCTTCGGCTTCACCCATGCCACGGACTACACGCTGGCGAACAGCGGATCCTGGTGGACCATGCCCAATGGCGACCGCGTATGGCGCCTCATGTTGGATTGTCCCGGGGCGTTGGGCATCAACCTGCAGTTCAGCAACTATGTGATCCCGGAGGGTGCGCGCATGTTCCTCTACAACGAGGCGGGCAAAGTGCTCGGCGGCTTCACGGCCCAAAGCAATCCCGGCCATACGGCCTTCGGCACGATCCCGCTTGCCGGTGAACGCATCACGGTGGAGTACATCGAGCCTGCCGCGTTGGCCGGCCAAGGGCAGCTCACCATCAGCGGTGTGATCCACGAATACCGCAAGTTGGGCGGGGGAGAAGAACGGAGCTATGGCGATAGTGGCCCCTGCAACGTGAACACCATCTGCCCGGAAGGCGATCTCTGGCGGCAGGAGATCCGCTCCGTGGCCCATGTGATCCTCGGCGGCGGCGTATGCACAGGCACCCTGTTGAACAACTGCGCCAACGACAGCACTCCCTACTTCCTCACTGCTAACCACTGCACGGAAGGCAATACTACCAATGCCTCGTGGGTCTTCGTCTTCAACTGGGAAAGCCCCGTTTGCGATCCCACGGAGAACGCGCCCATGGACCACAGCGTAACGGGCTGCGACAAATTGCTCGAAAACTCGCCTACGGATGCTTCCTTCTTGCGCCTTAGCAGCATCCCTCCAGTGGATTTCCAACCCTACTTCAGCGGCTGGGATACCACCGGCACGGCTCCTGATTCGGTGCGTTGTATCCATCATCCCGCAGGTGACATCAAGAAGATCAGCAGCGCACCCGGACCGATCGACCAGCAGAACATCGATGTGGGCAACGGCCCTGCGGATTGCTGGCACATCCCGGAATGGACCTCCGGCACCACCGAGCCGGGAAGCAGCGGCAGTGGCCTTTGGGACCAGCACCACCACCTCATCGGCCAACTTTATGGTGGCCAAGCGTCCTGCTCCAACAATGTCAATGACTATTTCGGCCGCTTCGACCTTACCTATCCGCTGATCAAGCAATGGCTCGGTGTCTGCGGGGATACGCTACAGGGTTTCGATCCGGGGGCCTATGTGCCGATCCCCTTGGATGCGGCCATCACCAGCATCGCGCAGGTGCCGCATGTGGTTTGCAACAGTGATAGCATCTCACCCCGCGTCACGTTGAAGAACAACGGGGAAGGGCCGATCACTTTTGCGAACATCCATTACCAAGTGGACGGTGTCCTGCTCGGTTCGATCCCTTGGTATGGAGCGATCCAGCCCGTGCAGACGGTGAACGTCACATTGCCTACCATACATCTCTCCAGCGGCCTGCACGAACTGCGTGTCTCGGTCTCGGACCCGAACCATGAAGGCGACACCAACCCGTTGAATGACGTCGACAGCCTCACCTTCATGGTGAACAGCCCGGGGATCACCGGGGTCGTGCAGTTGGATCTTGACCGTTTCGGCACCGAGACCACTTGGAAGATCGAGACACCTGAAGGCTTTCTCGTGTACAGCGGAGGGCCATACATCAACAGCCCGAACGGCTACACGGTGAATGAGGAGGTCTGCCTGGCCCACACCTGCTACACCTTCACCGTGGAGGATGCCATCGGCGACGGCATGTGCTGCGAATGGGGCGAAGGAGATTTCCGGATCTTGGATACACTGGGCGTGTCCCTGCTGGAAGGCAATGGGGACTTCTTCTTCTCGGTAAGCGATGAATTCTGTGTGAATTGGGTAGGCATCAACGAGGTGGAGGGCAGCAGCCTGCATCTGGCGCCGAACCCGAGCAACGGGCAGTTGACAGCGTACCTGCCCACGACCGCCGGCCCGCTTGATCTTCGAGTTCAGGACGCATTGGGCCGCATCGTGTGGACGGGCAAAGCTTCTGCGGGTATGGAACGCCTCGATCTCGATCTTGGGCGACTTGCCGAAGGAACGTATCTGCTGGTAGCGGAAGGTACCGGAGCGCGCTCCGTGCAACGCTTGGTGATCCAGCGTTAGCGGAACTCTCGCGCTCAACGGTCTTCAGAAGGAGACCCTGAGTGAGGGCGGACCACCCCCAACCCCTCCTTTTAGGAAGGAGGGGAGACGACTCTCAAATTGATCCTCTGATAGGCTCTCGATGAGACGGCTCCGCCACTTGTTTCCCCTCCTTTTTTCAAGGAGGGGCTAGGTGGTGCATTCCTGTAAGCAAAACTCTTCCACTCAGCGGTCTTCCAAAGGAGACACTGAGCTAGAGCGGATCAATACTTCAAGTGGTAGTAGGCCAACTTGACGTACTCGTTGTTGAGCATGATCAGGCCCTCCTCGCTCTTCCACCACGTCTCTTCCTCGAAGGTGGAGCAGGGCGCGCCGTGCAGCAGCACCGTGATGCCCTTCTTTCGGAAGCGGTCCTTGAACACAAAGCCCACCCGGCGCAGGTGGAAGCGGCTGGAGATGATCATCACCGTGTCGGCATTGTCGGCGATGGCCTGAGACAGCAATGCCTCCGCTTCCTCGAAGGTGCTGGTGCCCTTGTTGAGCACCGTGGTCAACCCGATGGGTAATCCGGCTTCCACAGCCACGGTCCTTGTGCATTCCGCCTCGGTGCTGTCGATGCCCAAGGCTTCGAGCGCGCTCGGGATGGGAGCGCCGGTGAAATAGAAGTGATCACCGAAGCCCCGCTCATAGATCCGTGCCCCTTCCTTGCCACGGTCAAGGATGGAACCGCCGAGGACGAACACCGCATCCACATGCGCCACGGGGTCCTCCGAGATCAAGTGGTCGCCGAGGGCCTCCATCATCGGTATGCGCAGTCGCCAGAACAGGACCGCCACGAGCAGCAGGACAAGCGCCCAGCGTCCTGCCCGTAGAAGGCATCGCCGCCAACGAGGGCATACCTTCTGTGTTTCCATGGATCGTCCCATACCCATCAGTAGGCCCCGCTTCTTCGGCGCAACGCCCACTCCAAGGTCAGCAGCAATAACAGGGGGAAGAAGAGCCAGCGCAGGCCGATCAGGTCGCTGAAGCTGGCGTGTGAGTACGAGCGGGCCGCCATCTCCGGGCGGTCCTTCATTGCGTTGACGATCTTATCCATGTCCCCCGGGGAAGTGGCGATGCCGCCCGTGCGCGCCGAGATGTTCGCCCAGAGGCCATGGTCGGCCACCGTGTTCATCCGCTCGGCGATCAGCGGCTTTACCAAGAATTCGCCTTTTGCCGTGAGGCGCTCGCCGTCCAAGGTGGTGCCTGCTGTCCATGCGTAGCGGCCTGCGGGAAGCACGCCCGCGTCCAAGTGATAGCCCGTGCCGGAACGGCTGAAGGTGTACGCCAACTCGCGGCCTTCGTCGTCCTTTAGCGTGATGGTGGCCTCCGGCGTGTTCACCGTCTCGTAGCTCGCATTGTAAAGCTCCGCGTCCAGCACCACTTTTTCGTTCTGTGCGAATTCCCGCTCCGCCCGCACGCGGAAGCGGCTCTTGTCCTGCTTCAGCGCCAGGAACTGTACCGTCTTCTGCACCAGCTTGTCGAAGTGCGTGTTCGTGTTGTTCTGCTGCATGTCCGCCAAACGCCAACGCCACAGCCCTTCCCCGCAGGTGATCGCCGTGCGCCGCGCCGTCTGCGCCTGGAACGCGAAGAGCGGGTACTGGGTCCGCACCGAACCGATGCGCTGCGTCATCAACGCGGTGGCGGAACGGCCGAGGGAATACTGTGCAAAGGGCACCTGTAACGGTGGAAAGCGGTCGTAGGCGCGCGCATCCTCCGGGTCCAGCGTGAACAGGCTGAAATCCGGGACGAAGGCTGCCTGTACATCCGTGTACGAGCCGCGGCCGCCTTGGATGTCCACGCCGTTGCCCATGGCCGCCGCTTGGCGCAGATCGCTCTGTTGGCCAAGGATGGTCCAGGTCGGGATGTCCTGCTCCTCGATCTGCTTCAGCAAAGGCTGGATGGCGATGGAGGAGGAGGGGAGCTGGTGCAGGATGATCAGGTCGTAGTCCTTCACGTGCCCATCGAATTTCGTGGACACGGAGACTGTGGTGGTATAGCCTTCCATCGCGTCCATGGCCAGCTTGATCGCGGCCACGTCCGGGTGCGGCGCAGCTTCCAGGATCAGCACCTTTCGCCGGTCGTCCAGCACGTCCACGAAGATCTCCCTGCTGTTGTTCGCGGTGCTCACTTCGCTCTCCACGGCGCGGAGCGAGACGGTGTAGCGCTGGAGGCCTGCGACATCAGCCTTGATCATCAACGGCACTTCGGACAACATCGGATCGGCGTTGATCGGAATGTCCTTCCCGGTCACCTCCTTGCCGTTGTTGGTCACGGAGAGGCGGGTGGATTTTCCACGTAGGTGATCCGCCCGCAACCGCACCAGCAGCGGGAATTCATTGCCGAGGTAGGTGATCTTGTTGTGCTCCACGTCGCGCAGCACCAGGTCCGGCCTCACGGTGGTGTCGCCCAGAGCGATGGCGAAGACCGGCACGCCCAAGCGCTCAGCGGCCAAGCGCGGGTCACGGCCCCGGTTGTAGATGCCGTCCCCGTCGATCACCACCGCGCCGAGGTCCGGTCCGGCGAAGCGATCGTAGACCGCACGGAACAGCTGGTCAATGTCCGTCTGGCCTTCCTGCTGCGTGAACTGCAGCCCATCGCTCACCTCGCTGCCGTAGGTGAAGGGGCGTACCTCGTAGCGGTCACCCAGTTTGTCGGAGAGGTCTTGCAGTTGCTTGGCGTAGGTGGTGCGAAAAGCCACGGTATCACCGGTGGCCAGCAGCGAGGAGGAGCCGTCATGCGCCAGCACCACCACGGGCTTGCGCACTTCCCTCAACAGGATGCGCACCATCGGCTCCAGCAGGAAGAAGGCCAGCAGTGCGATCACCAGCGCGCGGAACGTTCCCATGGTCCATTGCAGCGCAGGGCCCCAACCATTGCTTTCCCGCGTGCGTCGATAGAGCAGCCAAGCGCTAAGGGCGCCAAGCAGCACGCACAGCGGCGCCAGCCAAAGGGAATAAGCGGTGGTAAGTGTCACGGGGTGCGAAGATCGCGCTATTCAGAGGAACACTGATGATCTTGGAAATGATGGCAGGAGTGCTATCTGAAGGAACATTGCATTCCGTTGCGTCCGATAGGTATCGGACCGTCGCGCCCGTTGCGGTTCTGATCCAACATCATCTGCGCACATCTGCGCCATCTGCGGTTTTTCCTCCGTGGATCACGTCAGCATACCGCCACACACATGCAGCGTTTGGCCGGTGACGTAGCTGCTGAGGTCGCTGGCGAAGAAGACGCAGGCATTGGCCACGTCCGTCGGTGTGCCCCCGCGCTTCAAGGGGATGCTCTCGCGCCAGCCCTGCACCGTCTTTTCGTCCAGTGCGCCGGTCATCTCCGTCTCGATGAAGCCCGGTGCCACCGCGTTGCTGCGGATGTTGCGGCTGCCCAGCTCCAGTGCCACGCTCTTCGTGAAGCCGATCACGCCCGCCTTGCTGGCCGCGTAGTTGGCTTGGCCCGCATTGCCCTTCACGCCCACCACGCTGCTCATGTTGATGATGCTGCCGCTCTTCTGCTTCAGCATGGTGCGCATCACCGCCTTGGTCATGTTGAACACGCTCTTCAGGTTGGTGGCGATCACCGCATCGAAGTCGGCCTCGCTCATGCGCATCAGCAACTGGTCTTTCGTGATGCCCGCATTGTTCACCAGGATGTCCAGCTTGCCCCAGGCTTCCACCACTTGGTCCACGGCGGCCTGTGCAGCGTTGAAGTCGCCCGCGTTGCTATGGATCGCGAGCACCTTGCGGCCGCCCTTGCTCAGCTCTTCTGCCAGTGCGTTCGCCTTTTCCGGACTGCTCACGTAGGTGAACGCCACGTCCGCGCCTTCCTCCAGAAAGCGCTCCACGATGCCCCTTCCAATGCCCCGCGTACCGCCGGTGACGAGGGCCGTCTTGCCTTGTAGTAGTGCCATGGGGCGAAGATAATTCAGCAAGATCATGCGTAGACTTGGTCCACCATGCGCCAACGGATCTCCTTGTTCGCCGTGATCCTCGTCTCCACCGTCCTCATCTGGACGCGCCTCGACTATTCGGAAATGCGGGGCTGGTCGCCGATAAAGGCGACGCAATGGGATGCGCTCGGCTACTACCAATACCTCCCGGCAACCTTCATTTTTCACGACATCAAGCGGCAGGACTGGCTGGCTCCCATCGACAGCGCATACCATGTGGTGGGGACGGGCGGTCTCTACCAAGTGATGGACTTGGACAACGGCAACCGCGCGACGAAGTACCTGTGCGGCGTGGCGCAGATGCAGCTCCCGTTCTTCTTTATCGGGCATTGGTCCGCCGGGATGCTCGGCCATCCGCAGGACGGCTTTTCCCCACCCTACCAATGGGCCATCGCCTTCAGCCCGGTCTTCTATTGCATCCTTGCGCTGTTCCTGCTCCGGCGCGTGCTGAAGCGCTTCTTCAGCGAAGCCACCGTGGCGCTGACGCTCCTGCTGCTGGTGCTGGCGACCAATGCCGTCCAGTACATCAGCGTGGACAATGCCCAGAGCCACGGATACCTCTTCGCGCTGTACGCCTTGGTCCTATGGGCCACCATCAAGTGGCACGAGGTGCCGCGCATCCGCCATGCCGTGGTCATCGGCGCCATCATCGGTCTGGCCATGGTCGCGCGTCCAACGGAGGCGATCATGCTCTTCATCCCGTTGCTGTGGAACACAGGGTCCAAAGCGGAAGCGAAGGTGAAGTGGGCACAGGTGCGCGCCCACCGGACGCACATCGCATGGGCCATGGGGGCCGCCTTCCTGCCGGTCCTTCCCCAACTGGTCTACTGGAAGGTAGTCACCGGCTCCTGGGTCTTCGACGTAGGCAGCAAATGGGATTTTCTCCTGCCGCACTTCCGCGTACTCTTCGGCGGCGAAAAGGGCTGGTTCATCTACACGCCGGTCACCGTGCTCTTTATCGCAGGGCTCTTCCTCATGCGCGGACGGCCGTGGAGGAAAAGCGTGCTCACCTTCACGCTGCTCAATCTTTGGATCGTGATCGCATGGCATGATTGGCACTACGGCGGTAGCTATTCCGCAAGGGCGCTGGTGCAGAGCTATCCGGTGCTCGCCTTACCCTTTGCGGCAGTGGCGGAACGGGCATTGGCCACGCGGTGGAAGTACGTCTTCCTACCGCTTTGCGCCTATCTCCTCGCCGTGAACCTGTTCCAGATCAAGCAATACAACAACGGGGTCCTGCACTACGATCGGATGAACTTCGCTTACTACAGGGCGATCTACCTCAATCCCCACGTGACGGAGGAGGACCGTAAGCTGATGGGGCCGGTGCGGAACTGATGAACGCCGCGCGGGCGTTCGTGCGGCGTTAGTGCTTCAGTAACGTTTCCGTTTCGGGACCGTGAGCCTTATCCTGTTCGCGTGAGTGAGCCTGATCAGTGTTGGCATGACGTGTCCGGCCGTGGTTGCATTGCAATACACAGCAGCGTCGTGGCCAAATCGCGGCCGCGCCTGACAACTGACGTCCGATACTTATCGGACCAACAACTGACAACTACCGACCAAGCACCTCCTTCACCTTAGCACCGATCGTAGCCGGGCTGTCTACCACGTGGATGCCGCATTCGCGCATCACCTTCTTCTTGGCGGCGGCGCTTTCGTCGGCACCGCTTACGATGGCGCCGGCATGGCCCATGGTGCGCCCTGCGGGAGCGGTCTCACCGGCGATGAAGCCCACAACAGGCTTCTTGCAGTTGGCCTTGATCCAGTGCGCCGCGCGGATCTCGAGGTCACCACCGATCTCGCCGATCATCACGATGGCCTCGGTGTCCTTGTCGTTCGCGAAGAGCTGCACGGCCTCCAGCGTCGTGGTGCCGATGATCGGGTCGCCACCGATGCCGATGGCGGTGCTGATCCCTAAGCCGGCCTTCACCACTTGGTCTGCGGCCTCATAGGTGAGCGTGCCGCTCTTGGAGACGATACCGATCTTGCCTTTCTTGAAGACGAAGCCGGGCATGATGCCCACTTTGCATTCGTCGGCCGTGATGACGCCGGGGCAGTTGGGCCCGATCAGCGTGCAATCCTTGCCCTTGATGTACTCGCGGGCCATCACCATGTCCTTCACGGGGATGCCCTCGGTGATGCAGACGATCACCTTGATGCCGGCCTCGGCGGCCTCCATGATAGCGTCCGCGGCGAACGGTGGCGGAACGAAGATGATGCTGACGTCGGCAGCGGTGGCCTTCACCGCTTCGCTTACCGTCTCGAACACGGGCTTGTCCAAATGCTTCTGCCCGCCCTTGCCGGGGGTGACGCCGCCCACCACGTTGGTGCCATACTCGATCATCTGCGTGGCGTGGAAGGTGCCTTCACTGCCGGTGAAGCCTTGGACGATCACCTTGCTCTGCTTGTTGACGAGTACGCTCATGTTCCGTTCTGCTTTTTGCGATGATAGGGCCGCGAAACTACTGATGCGCGAGGAAACTTTCTGGGATCGGCCGATCGGCTATCAGCCCGTCATCCCATCTGCTGATCCACCGCCGTCTGCCTGCGCCCCACCCGCTGGAACGCCAGCACGAAGAGCAGTGCGCCCACCATTAGCACCGCTCCGCCGATGTACGGGGCAGTGAAGTGCAGCCCATAGAGCGCCCCGCCCAACAAGGGGCCTGCGATGCGTGCCAAGGAGCCGAAGCTCTGGTTCATCCCCAGCACCTGACCTTGTTCCTTGCCGCTGGCCAAGCTGCTCAGCAGGGAGGAGATGCTCGGCATCATGAGGCCGTTGGCGCCCGCCAGCAATACCATGGGGATCAGTGCCCACGGGAAGAAATGGCCCGTCGGCACGAAGGGGATGCCCAGCAGGCCCAGACCCATCAGGATGCAGCCATAGACCATCAGTTTCTGCTCACCGAACTTCCGTGCCAGCATGCCCACCAGGCCGCCCTGCACGATAGCCGAGCTGAAGCCGATGAAGGCGAACATGTAGCCGATGTGCGCCTCGTTCAGGCCGTAGTGCTGCTCCCAGAGCAAGGCCACCGTGATCGTCATCATGCTGAAGGCCGTGATGTAGATGAAGCTGGTGAGAAAGAGATCGCGGTAGCGCGGGTTGGCCAACGCCTTGATCGTCTGTGTCACGGGTTTCATCTGCACTTTGTGCGTGCTGTCGGGCTCGGGGTGGCTTTCCGGCAAAAAGGCCACCACCAGTGCGAAATTGACCAAACTGAGGCACATGGCGGCATAGCCCACCGCGTCCATCCCATAGTGCTGCTTGATGAAGCCGCCCACGGGCGGGCCGAAGATGAAGCCCAGCCCGAAAGCCGCACCGATCATGCCCAGGGCCTTGGCACGGTTCTCCCGCGGGGTGACGTCCGTGATGTAAGCCTGCGAGGTGGCGATGTTCGCGGAGCCGATCCCGGCCAGCGCGCGGGCTACTAGCAATACCGCGATCGTATGCGCATTCGCCAGCAGCAGAAAGGCCATGGCGGTGATGAACACCGTGCCGGCGATCACCGGTTTGCGTCCGTGCTTGTCGCTCAGGCTGCCCCAGAACGGCGAAAAGATGAAGTTCATCAGCGCATAGACCGCCATGATGAGGCCCACCGTGAACGACGACGCGCCAAGCTCCGTGGCGTAGATCGGCAGGATGGGGATCACGATGCCAAAACCTAACAGGTCGATGAAGACCGTGAGGTAGAGGATGTACAGCTTGCGGTCCATGGGGGCGCGAAACTATTGCGTTCTTAGTCGGCTGAAGAAGTCGGCAGTGGGAGATGGCAGTCAGCAGCAGCGGCAGATGGCAGTTGGCGGCACCGATCACTGCGCCCAATTGGGATTTCTCAGCGCCTCTGCCCCTCAGTGTCCAATTCACTGGCCACCTGTTCCACGGAGACCTTCCGCACAAAAGGCCGGATGATCAACCGGATGGTATTCTTCCAGCTCAGGTATTTCCACGCCCAGTTCGTCAGCACCATCACACGGCTGCGGAAGCCCACGAGGCTCATCAGGTGGACGAAGAGCCACATGAACCACGCGAAGGGGCCTCCGAAATGGAGTTTCCCGATGTCCACCACGGCCTTGTAGCGCCCGATCGTGGCCATGGATCCCTTGTCGCGGTAACCGAAAGGCTTCCATTCCACAGCACTTTTTTGACCCAGGTTCTTCGCCAGGTTCTTGGCCTGTTGAATGGCCACGGGTGCGATCTGCGGGTGCCCTTTTGGCCATTGGGGATCAGCGGTGTTCTGCGCGATATCGCCGAGGGCGTAAACATTCTTGGTGCCCACCACCCGGTTGAACGCATCCACCCTGTAGCGGCCGGAACGTTCTTCAACGGAGCCCTCGATGCCGGGGATGGGCCGCCCCTTCACGCCGGCGGTCCAGATCACCGTGTTGGTGTCCATGGTGGTGCCGTCCTTGAAGGTGAGGGTTTCACCGTCATAGTCGGTGACCTGCTGCCCGAAGATGACGTTCACGCCTAATTTCTTCAGGTACTTCAGCGCCAACTGCTGGGCCTTGGGAGAGAAGCTGCCCAGCACGGTATGATTGGAGTCGACGAGGTGGATCTGCATCCGTTCGTTGTGCATCTCCCGGTATTCGTGCTTCACGATGGTCTTGCGGATCTCCGCCAAGGCACCCGCCAGTTCCACGCCGGAAGGGCCGCCGCCCACGATCACGAAGTTGAGCCGTTGCCGCTGCTTATGCTCATCCTCTAAGTACAGTGCGGCCTCGAAGTCCTGAAGAAAGTCGCTCCGGATGTCCAATGCCTGGTTGATGCTCTTCAGCTGCATGGCCTCCTCTGCGATCTGCCGGTTGCCGAAGAAGTTGGTGACCGTGCCGGTAGCGAGGATCAAGTGATCGTAGTGTACATGGCCATGGTCGGTTTCCACGTGGTTCCCTTCGGGCACCACACGAAGTACTTCGCCCATGCGGTAGATCACGTTGGACATGGGGCCCACGGTGCGGCGGAACGGGTGCGCGATGCTGTCCGCACCTAAGCTGCCGGTGGCAACTTGGTAGAGGAGCGGTTGGAAACAGTGGTAGTTGTTCTTGTCCAGCAAGATCACTTTGTAGGGCTTGCCGGCAAGGCGATGGATCATCTCCAAGCCGGCGAATCCGCCGCCCACCACCACCACGGTGGGAAAATCAAGGGCATCAAAGGCAGCACGGTCTGGCGTGGACATCCTAGAACAAAGTTGTTCAGTCAACACCGATGTGCCGCTGAGGTTCGTCAGGACTCCTGAGTTTTCCCCTCCTTTTTTCAAGGAGGGGCAGGGGTGGTGCATTCCTTGAGCGGACCACCCCCAACCCCTCCTTTTAGGAAGGAGGGGAGACGATCCTCTCCCCATGCGCACCTTTGCGACCATGTACGAGCCGGACACCATCGCGGCATTGAGCACGGCACCGGGCACGGGCGCCATCGCGGTGCTGCGCGTCAGCGGACCGGACACCCAGCAGGTGATGCACGCCGTTGCACCCTCCATGCTGCTCACGCCGGAACCGCGCGAAGCCGTCTTCGTGAAGCTGCGCGATGCCGCGGGCGCGGTGGACGAGGGCCTGCTCACGTGGTTCCCCGGGCCGCACAGCTATACCGGCGAGGACGTGGCGGAGATCAGCGTGCATGGTTCGCCCTACATCCAGCAACGCATGCTGGAAGCCTTGGTGGCCGCAGGCGCGCGCTTGGCCCGACCCGGCGAGTTCACCCAGCGGGCCTTCCTGAACAAGAAGCTCGATCTCAGCCAAGCGGAGGCCGTAGCGGACCTTATCGCCAGCGGCTCACAGGCCGCGCACAAGCTCGCGCTGCAACAACTGCGCGGCGGATACAGCCAGCAGATCGAAGGCCTTCGCGAGCAGCTCATCAGCCTCAGCGCCTTGGTGGAGCTGGAGCTGGACTTCGGGGAGGAGGACGTGCAGTTCGCCGACCGTGCCGAGCTGACCAAATTGTTGGACGGCATCGTCAGCGTCTGCGACCGGCTGATCGGCAGCTTCCGGTACGGCAATGCGGTGAAGCAGGGCGTACCCGTGGCGATCGTCGGCGCGCCGAACAGCGGGAAGAGCACCTTGCTGAACGCACTGCTGCAAGAGGACCGTGCCATCGTGAGCGACGTGCCCGGCACCACCCGCGACACCGTCGAGGAGACCATCAGCCTCGGCGGCGTGTTGTTCCGCTTCATCGATACGGCAGGTCTCAGGCAAACGCAGGACACAGTGGAGAAACTCGGCATCGAGCGCAGTTACAAGAAAGCTGCGGAGGCCAGCATCGTGGTGCTCTTGGGCGACGCAGCGACGTTGAGCGAAGGCGCTTTCCGCACCCAGGCCGACATGCTCCGGAAGAAAGTCGGTGAAGGGCCGGTGATCATTCCCGTGCTGAACAAGGCCGATCTTATTCCAGTGGAACAGGTGAAGGTGGAGAAGGTGGGAAGGGAGGTGAAGGAGGTGAGGGACGCGAAGGAGGTGATGCACATTTCCGCAAAACAGGGGGCCGGGCTGGAGGAGCTGAAGGATCGCTTCACGGAGCACGTGCGCAAGCTGAACACCGGTGAAAGCGACATCGTGGTAACGAACGCCCGCCATGTGGAAGCCTTGACGAACGCGCGGACGGCACTGCTCTCTGCGAAGAAGGGAGTAGAGGACGGCATCAGCGGGGAACTGCTGGCCACGGACCTTCGGCAGGCGCAGTATCACCTCGGTGCCATCACCGGCCAGATCACTGTGGACGATCTGTTAGGTAGCATATTTTCCCGGTTCTGCATCGGGAAGTGACAGCAATGGGTACCAACTATACCATCCCCGCACAGACCCATATCGGGCACGTACACTTGAAAGTGGCGGACTTGGAGCGCTCATTGGCCTTCTACTGCGGACTGCTCGGCTTTGAGCTGATGATGCGCTACGGGACGGAGGCTGCATTCATTTCCGCTGGGGGCTATCACCACCACATCGGCCTGAACACTTGGTACAGTAAAGGATCACCCCCGGCTTCGCCGCGTTCGGTGGGCTTGTTCCATACCGCCATCGTCTATCCTACGCGTCGCGACCTGGCAGCCATCCTGCACCGATTGTACGAGGCCGACCAACCTTTGACGGGCGCGGCGGACCATGGCGTGTCCGAGGCGTTATACTTGGACGACCCCGATGGCAACGGGGTGGAACTGTACTGGGATCGGCCACGCGACCAATGGCCGCACGAGGCCGAAGGCGGATTGACCATGTTCACGCGGAGGCTGGACTTGGAGGGCCTTCTGCGGGAATTGGATCAGACTACGTGATGATTGCCGAACACAGTTCAGCGCTCACGCTGTCGCTTCCTGCCAGATTATCCAAGCCTCCTCGGCCTGCGCCTTCAGCATGCCCAGCCCGCCCATGGTTTTCGCCCCATGTGCTTCGCCGTGGCGCAGGAACACTGTTTCCACCGGATTGTAGACCAGGTCGATCAGCGCGTGTTTGGCGGTCAAGGCGGAATAGGGCAGGGGCGGGGCTTCCTTCACTTCGGGGTGCATACCCAACGGTGTGGTGTTGATGATCAGTCGGCACACCCGCAGCACGGTCGGGTCGATCAGGTCCCAAGTAAGATCGCCGCGCTCCCTGCTCCGGCTCACGATGCGGAAGCGGATGCCCATCTCGCGCAGCACAAAGGCCACCGCGCGGCTGGCCCCTCCGCTGCCGAGCACCAGGGCCCGGGCCTTAATGTCGCTGCCGGGGTCGGTCAAGGTGCCCGTCATCGGTCCGATCAAGGATCGGAAACCGGCCACATCGGTGTTATAACCCTTGGTCTTGCCGTCCTTGATCACGATCGTGTTCACCGCGCCCACGGCGGCTGCCAGCGGGTCGAGCTCGTCCAGATGAGGGATGATCGCCTCTTTGTAGGGAATGGTCACGTTCAGCCCGCGCAGGTCCGGCTTTTTCTTCAATAGGTCAGGGAACTCCGAGATGTCGGCAAGCTCGAACAGGTCGTAGCAGTGGTCCTTCAACCCGGCCTTGGCGAAGACCTTCGTGAAATGGTCTTTGCTGAAGCTGTGCCCCAGTTTCCGCCCGATGAGGCCGTAGCGCTGCATATGTGCAAGGTACGGAGGTGGCAGTTGGCAGTGGTAGCAGGCAGTCGGCAGCCGACTGATCACCCATCGCCATTCATCAGGCACTACTTCGCATTTCTCTGCGCCACTGCGCCCTCACTTGGGCGTAGCAGATTCGGCGTAGCACGGTCTGTGGCCGATCCAACACTGGTCGTCAACCTCAGCTCTCTGCCTTTGGCGCGAGCCGCATCCGGGCGAACTCGATGATCATCGGGAGCACGGAGATGAACACGATCCCCAGGATCACCACTTCGTAGTTCTTCTGTACGAACGGATGCTGCCCGAAAATAAAGCCGGCCGAGAGCAGGAGGCCGATCCACAGTATGCCGCCCATGATGTCGTAGGGCAGGAACTTCTTGCGATAGTCCATCTTACCCACACCCGCCACAAAAGGAGTGATGGTGCGCACGATGGGCACGAAGCGGGCGATGATGATGGTGCGCACCCCGTATTTCTCGAAATAACCGTGTGTTTTCTCTAGATCCTTGTCCCGTACCAACCGTTTTCCGAAGAGCTTCCATTCCGTGACCCGCTCCCCGAAGTACCGGCCTACCCAGTAGTTGATGTTATCACCCAGGATCGCGGCTACGATCAACAGGCCCAGCAAATAGAAGATGTTCAACGAGCCGATCGCGGCCAAGGAGCCTGCCACGAACAAGAGCGAATCCCCGGGAAGGATGGGCATCACCACCAAGCCGGTCTCGATGAAGATGATCATGAACAACAGCAGGTACACCATGTTGCCATGGTCGCTGATGAAAACCGGAAGCGTCTCGTTGAGATGCGTGATGAAATGCCAAAAGGAGAGGAGGAGTTCCATGGGGAATGAGAAATGGGGAATGAAAAACGTGGAACGGGGTCATTCGCAGACCAAAGTCGGGTCCACTTCGGCCTGCCATGCGAGGATGCCGCCCCTCAGGTTGATGAGATTGCCGAAGCCGTAGCGCGTGGAGAGCGCATCGATGACCGCGCAACTGCGGGAACCGCTCCGGCAGTGGATCACCACGGGAACATCCTTCGGGATCTCATCGAGGCGGTCCACTAATTGGCTCATGGGCAGCGACCGCCCCCCGATGGTGGCTACTTCCACCTCATAAGGCTCTCGGATGTCGTACAGCTCGAATTGCTCACCGACATCGAGCATCCGCTTGAGCTCCGGTGCCGTCACTTCCTTCATTTCACCTTGGCTTTTGCTTTGGGCTTTTCTGCCTCCTTGGTCTTTTCCTTCGCGGCATGATCAGGCTTCTCCGTTTTTATCTGACGCAGGTTCTCCGCCATGTCGCCCGGCAGGTATTCAAAGAAAGTGTCGCCGCGTAGGCCGAGCCGAAGCGCTTCCAAGGCGATCACCTCGTCCGGGGAAACGTTGCCCAAGTTCACGTTCGCGCCCACCTGTTTGATGAACCACGTCTGCTGGCTTTTGATCGGAGCCTCCCAGATGATGTCCTGGCCGGGCACTTTGGCCATGATCCTGTTCACCAAGGTGGTGTGTGCATGGCCGCTGGGACGGTAGATGCCCACGGTGCCGCTCTCACGGGCCTCGGCGATCACTTTCCAACTGCCCGCGTCCAGTTCGGAATTCATCATCCGTACCCACTTGGCCGGACTGATGAGGATGCCCGTCTCTTTGCTGCCCACCTCGCTCAGCACGATGAGCTCCTTCGCCAAAGTGTTGATGTATTTCAACTTCACGTCATGGTTCAGCTCAATGGACCCGTCCGACACCTCCACGGCATCGCATTTCAGCTCGGCCAATAGCCTCCGGTAGTCATCGAACTGTCCGCGTGCGATGAACGCCTCGAACAGGGTGCCCCCGAGGTAGACCTTGATGTCCGCACGCTGGTACAGCGCGATCTTCTCCTTCAAATTGGGGGTGGCGAAGCTGGTGCCGAAGCCGAGCTTCACCAGGTCGGTCAGGTGGCCGGCACCTTCGATGAGGTTCTCGGCCTGGCGCAAGCTCAAGCCTTTGTCCATCACCATCGTCAGCCCTTCCTCCCGGGGCTTGGAGCTGCGGGAGGGTACGTGGTCCAGCCTGAAGTTCATCGGCGGTACAGCTCGAGGAGGTGGATGACTTGAGGGATCTTCGCGGCCTCGGGCCAATGCTCAAGCAGTTGGACGTGGGCGGCATGGTCGGCCATCAGGGCTTCCTCCAGCTCCAGCAAGGCCTGTTGCTCCCGGCCGGCACGGAGCAGATAGCTCACCATGCGGTACTTGAAGCGGGCATTGAACTTGTGTACCTGGGCGCCTTCATGGAATTTCGTCAAGGCGGCCTCTGCGCCTTTCAGATCCAGTAACAGGTCGGCATGGTCGAGCCAACCGTCCAGGTTCTGCGGTTCCATCGCGTTCAGCTTCTCATAGGTGGCCAAGGCCTCTTTGTGCTGCTTTGCGCGGACAAGTACGGAGGCGTAGTAATACAGAGCGTCCGGGTTTTCCGGGCTGATCCGTACCGCGTGCAGCAACGACGAAGCAGCTTCCGGAATACGGTCCTGCATGTCCATCACCACGCCGCGCCCGATCCAGGCGTCCACCCATTCGGGGTCCAGCGCGATGGACTGATCGTAGTTGATCAAGGCCTGCTCGTAGCGGTCCATCTTCTCATAGCACTCCCCGATGAAGCTGTACGTGATCGCCTGCGGACCGTCGAACACCAAGGTCTCCTCGTAGCAGGCGACGGCCTCCTCGAACTTCGAGCCGATCAGGAGGTTGCGCGCTTTGCTGAAGTAGGCCGAGCTGAAGCGCTCATCGATGGCGATGGCCAGGTCCAGCGCCTGATTGCTCTCCTCGTAGCGCTCCAACTTCGCGAACACGTTGCCCAGGTTGTACCACGAGACACTGGAATAGGGCTGCTCATTGGTGAAGTTCCGGAAGAAGGTGATGCAGGCCTCGTCCGCCCCGGCCAGATCGTAGCAATACGCCAGTTCATAGAGCACGGCCTCGTTCTCCGGGTTCAGCTCCAAGGCGTTCTTCAGGCAGGCGATGGCATCATCGTACTCCTCCAGGTTCTCGTATTCGAAGGCCAGGTCCAGGTGGATCTCGTCCAGGCCTTCCTCGGCCAGTTCCAACGCGCGTTTATAGTGCTCCACGGAGCGGCGGTGGTTGCGCTGTTGGCTGAAGATGCCCGCTTTGTGCAACTGGACCTCCTCATTGTAGGGCTCCACTTTTTCGATGGCGTCCAGAAGCTCCATAGCCTTGCTCAAGCGACCCAAGGCCATCATCACCACGGCCTCGCAAAAAGTGATGTCGATGGAAGCAGGGTGAAGCTGTTTGGCGAAAAGGAGCACCCGTTCCGCGCGCCGCGTTTCGTTCCGTTCCAGGTAGTGATCGATGATCATCTCAAGCTCCTCCACGTCGAAGAAGAGCTGGTCGCGCGTGGCCTCCATGGCCTCGTAACGCTGCACGCAATGCTCCTGGTCGGCATTGCGTTCAGGCATGGATCGGGGGGCTTCGCTCATACGCTGATCGGGATAAGATCCTCAAATGTAGACAAGTGCGGGCCGACCCCCCCTTGTCGTCGGGTTGTTTTGAACAGGGGCCGGTGTACCCAATTTTAGCCAACTCCTTGGTGCTCTTGGTACTTTTGCGGCCCGCTGGCCACTTTGGGCGGCCAGCGTCAGTGTGAAACTTTGAATGAATTCTGAAGCATGACCTTGATCCGCTCCATTTCCGGCATTCGTGGCACTATCGGCGGCACTCCCGGTGAAGGCCTTTCTCCCCTTGATGTGGTCCGCTATACTGCGGCGTTCGGCCAATTGATGAAGAAGGCTTCCGGGAAGGCGGCCCCCAAGGCTGTGATCGGCCGGGACGCCCGGCTCAGTGGGCCCATGGTGGCCGACTTGGTGCGCGGCACGCTCGTCGGGCTGGGCTTCGAGGTGATCGACCTCGGGCTGGCCACCACGCCCACGGTGGAATTGGCCGTTGCGGGCGAAGGGGCCGACGCTGGCATCATCCTCACCGCCAGCCACAATCCCAAGCAATGGAACGCCTTGAAGCTGCTCAACGCAAAGGGCGAGTTCATCAGCGCGGAACAGGGTGCGGAGGTGTTGCGCCTTGCGGAAAGCGATGCGATCGAGTTCTCCCCCGTGGACGAGCTCGGCAGCGTCCGGACCGATGATAGCTGGACGAAGAAGCATATCACGGCGATCCTGGGCCTGGATCTCGTGGATGTCGAGGCGATCAGGTCACGCAACTTCCGCGTGGTGGTGGATGCCGTAAATTCCGTGGGCGGAACGGTGGTGCCGGAGCTGCTGAAAGCGTTGGGCGTGGCCGAAATAGTGAAGTTGTACTGCGATCCCACCGGCGAATTCCCGCACAACCCGGAGCCGTTGCCGGAGCACCTGAAGGACCTTTGCGACACGGTGGTGAAGCACAATGCCGACCTCGGCATCGCCGTGGACCCCGACGTGGACCGGCTTGCGCTGGTCAGCGAGGACGGCAGCCTCTTCGGCGAGGAATACACTTTGGTGGCCTGCGCGGATCATGTGTTGGCGAGCCGCCCCGGCGATACCGTGAGCAACCTCAGCAGCACCCGCGCACTGGACGATGTGGCCGAGCGGCACGGAAGGAAGCGCCACGCCAGCGCAGTGGGAGAGGTGAACGTGGTGGAACTGATGCGTAAGGTGAATGCGCCCATCGGCGGCGAAGGCAACGGCGGCGTCATCCTCAGCGAACTGCACTATGGACGTGATGCGCTGGTCGGCATCGCGATCTTCCTCACGTTGCTGGCGAAGAAGGGCGTGAAGACCAGCGAACTGCGCAAGAGCTACCCGGACTACTTCATCAGCAAGAACAAGATCGAGCTACAGCCCGGCATGGACGTGCAAGCACTCGTGGATGCCATGCAGGAGCGCCACAAGGCCGAGAAGCACAGCACCGTGGACGGCCTGCGCATCGAGTTCGGCAAGGAGTGGGTACACCTTCGGAAGAGCAATACGGAGCCGATCGTGCGGATCTATGCGGAGAGCGATAGTGCCGAAAAGGCCGAAACGCTGGCCCGTAGGATCATGGGCGAGATGCAGGAATTGGCGGCGGCGGGCATGCCCGGCTGACCTCTTCGGGAAGGACTCACAATACCTTCAACAAGGCCGCCGGACTTACCACCTTTATGCCGGTCGCTGCTTTGTAGTGCTTCACGTTGGAAGTGCAGATGTGGGTGATGCGGGGTTGCATCAACGCGGCGTGGTACTGTTGGGCATCTTCAAGGTCGGTCCAGCCGCTTTGAAGCGCCTTTCGGAAGATATCCTCGCCCTGTTGAATGATCGCGGTAAAGTCCAAAAGGTCGGTGGCGCATTCGATCGCTTTGGCCCGGCCCAGGTGTTTCCTCAGGAAATAGAACGCGTTGCTGAAGGAGGTCGGGGTTAGAAAGGCTTCCAACCCACCGTCGGCGGCAGCCGCGATCACCAGGCCGCTTTCCATTGACATGGGACGAGGTGTGGTGCTGCTGTGCAGCCAGACGTTCAGTGGAACGTTGGTGTCAAGCAGAACGCGGAGCACGGGGCACGTGTTTGCGGAGCATGTCGCCGATGCGGTCGTCCCTGTCCCATTCCTCGGGTTTTACTTTTCCGTCCAGCACTCCGAGATTGCGCTTCAGGAATTCTTCGCCCCGGCTGCCGGGACCCGAAAACTTGTCCAACTTCTCGGCATATTCCTCAACCAGTTCCGTGATGGAACGGCCACAACGGGCGCTGGCGCGGCGGAGCATGGCCACATATTTCGGTGCTACGCTCAGTGTGAGCTTGCTCTTGGTCTTGCGACCTTCCTTGGTTGCCATGCAACGAAGGTAGCACGTATCGTGGCAACTGCCAATACGTGCCGCTACCGATCTTCTTGTAAGCCTTTACTTTTGCATCCTTTCCCGGTGTTCAAGCCGGTAACATTTCCCCTATGGAACGCATCTATCTCGACAACGCCGCCACCACCCAGCTCGACCCCGAGGTCATCGACGCCATGTTGCCCTACCTGCGCGAGCATTACGGCAACCCCAGCGCCGTGCATGCCTTCGGGCGAAGGGCGCGCGCGGGCATCGAACAGTCACGGCGAATGGTGGCGAAACTCATCAACTGCGCACCCGGCGAGATCGTCTTTACCAGCTGTGGCACCGAAGCGGATAACATGGCCCTGATGTGCAGCGTGCGCGATCTCGGCGTGAAGCACATCATCACCTCGCCGATCGAGCACCATGCCGTAGAGCATGTGGCGCTGGATCTCCAACGCTCAGGTGCTGCCAAAGTCCACTGGCTGCGCTTGATGCCGGATGGCAAGGCGGACCTAGCACATTTGGAGGAACTGCTGAAGGCGCACGACCGCGTCCTTGTCTCGCTGATGCATGCCAACAACGAGTTGGGCACGCGCAACGACCTGGTCGCCATCGGGGACCTGTGCCGCAAGTACGACGCCCTATTCCACACGGACACGGTGCAGACCATGGGCCACTACCACTTCGACCTGGAGCAGTTACCCGTTGATTTCCTCACCTGCAGCGCGCACAAATTCCACGGCCCGAAAGGTGTGGGCTTCCTCTACATGCGGAATGGATCCGTGTTGAAACCGATGCTCGTGGGCGGCACACAGGAGCGCAACATGCGCGCGGGCACGGAGAACATCATCGGTATCGTGGCCTTGGCGAAAGCGATGGAAGTGGCCTATCGCGACCTGGATGCGCACATCAAGCATGTGCAGGGCCTGAAGACCCGCATGATGAAGGCCATCAAAGCAGCCTTCCCGGAGGCCTCGGTGAACGGGGATCCCAGCTCGGACAGTCTGTACACCGTGCTCAACATCCACTTCCCCGATGACGGCAAGGGCGAGATGTTGATCTACAACATGGACATCGAAGGCATCGCGTGCAGCGGCGGAAGCGCTTGCAGCAGCGGCAGCAACAAGGGCAGCCACGTCATCGAGGCGCTGTACCCCGGGCGCACCGGGGCGAACATCCGCTTCTCCTTCAGCAAGTTCAACACCGGGGCCGAAGTGGACCGCGCGGTGGAAGTGCTGCAAAGAGTGATGGCCCCTGTGGCGCTGAAAGCGTGACCAAGGGTGTCGGCGCAAGCCGACACCCTTTTTTTACCACGGATGGACACGGATAAACACGGATAGGAGTTGCCGTAAAGTTCACACTTTCAGTCCGGGGCATCCGTGTTTATCCGTGTGGATCCGTGGTTCCTTTACTCGATCCTCACCCCGTACTTCGTCAGCAACGCCAGCGCGCCTTCCACGGAGAACTTGGCGCCTTTCAACTTGTTCCGCTCCGGGTCGATCGCGATGTTGAACGCCGTGCTGAGGTCAGCCTTCTGCAAGTGCGTGTTCACGAAGACCGCACGATCAAGGTCGCAGCGCTCGAAGACGGCGTTCTCCAAGTGGGCATTCTCGAAGTCCACGCCCTTCATGGTGCAGCGGATGAACTGCGTGCCGTTCATCTTCCGCTTGTGGAAGACCGCGTGGTCCATCATGCACTGATCGAAGGAAGGGCTGAAGAGCATCTCTTTGCACAAGCTGAAGTCCACGCCTAACAGCTTGCACTCCTTGAAGGCCACATCGCGCAAGGACACCTCGGCCAATTTGACCATCGACAGGTCGCAGCCGATGAAAGTGCATTCCGCGAACTTGCTGCGCGAAAAATCGCTATGGGAAAGGTCGCACTGCGTGAAGGTGCAGGCCTCGAATTCCCGGTCGGGCACGGACTGGTTGCTCCACTTCACCTTGGTGAAAGTCTTCTCGAAATGTGCTTTCGGCTCCATGGCGGCAAAGGTCGGCCATGACGAATTCTGAAATGCGGAACCACGGATGGACACCGATGAACACTGATCAAGATGTTCAATGCACCACCCGCTGAATATCCGTGCCCATCCGTGTTGATCCGTGGTTTCCTAAATTACACGGCCCGCGTCCGCTGGTTCTCTGACATATCTTTCCACCATGCGCATCCATCACATCCTGCTCGGCCTCGGACTATCAGGCATTCTCGCCTCCTGCAACGTGGTGAAGATGAGCTTCCGCCATGATGCCAAGGTGTTTCAGAAAAGCGGCCTGCGATCCTACACCTTCACCGACACGGCCGGTCCGCACTACACATGGAGCAGCACTGCGCCCGGCAGCGCCGATGATGGCCGCCCCAAGCTGATGCTCGTCCATGGCATCACCAGCCAAAGCCTGATGTGGGCCAAGAACGTGAAGGACCTGTCCAAGGATTTCGACCTGATCATACCGGACCTGATCAGCCACGGCCACAGCACCTCGGAATGGAGCGGCAACAGCGTGGATGCGCAGGTGGCACATCTGCAACTGATCCTCGACAGCTTGGGTGTTCAAAAGCCCGTAGATCTGGTGGGCAATTCCTATGGCGGCGCTATCGCGGCGAATTTCGCGGAGCAGCACCCGCACCGCGTGAAGACGTTGGTGATCGACGACGGCCCCGCCAGCGACTACACCGTGGCCATGGCGGACAGCGTGGCGCGCTCAGTAGGGGCGAAGGACATCGGCGACCTCTTCAACCCGCAGAACAAAGTGGAGCAAAAACGCCTGCTCTCACTTGTGTTGTACAAGCCCGTCAAGGCACCGGGCTTCGTGTTCCGGCAGATCAATGACATGATGAAGGCCAAGGCCCCGCAGACATCGGCGCTGCTGCACGACCTGCTGAACCACGAGGACCAATACGCCCACAAGGCCTACACTTGGCCCATGCCCGTCTACGTGTTCTGGGGCGAAGGCGACCGTTTGATCCCCCTATCCGTGGGCAAGGGCATCGCCGCGCGGAACCACTTACCTGCTGACCACCTCATCATCTTTCCGGAGGCCGGGCATGTAGCCAACATCGAAAAGCCGGAAGAGTTTGAGAAGGAGCTGCGGCGGGTATTGGGGGAGTGAGCTTTGATGCGTGGGCACGAGCGTGGACGCTCGCGCCAGTTTTGGGTTCGGGCTTTGCGTTGGTGGGCTTTTGAAACCGAAAACTGTCTGCCAGCACCAACGTTTATTATTTGCTCAAATGTTTCTATTCGCACGGTCCGCCTACTAACGCAAAACCCGTGTTAGCGGTAGTTTCTATTTCCATCATAGTATTATGAACTTAAAAAATCGTTTATATTCTGAAAATAACTTTCTTCATTGTCTAACCAGCCATAATGGATACAATGTTCCAAGAAAACGATTTTTGAGTTTGACAAAACTTTATGTGCTTTTTCAGCAGTTTCCGCTTTAATAATATCATGTTTGCCCTGAATAATCAATACAGGTTTATTAAATGACCTTAATTTATTTTCGCAATTAAAGTTCATTTTTGCAAGGTCTGTCCATATCAGTTGACTTACGGTTGGGTTTCCTTGCGTTAATCTCTCTGCTATTGCTGGAATAAAATTTTTGTCAATTACATATGCAGGTGCTAAATGTCTGCCTCTTTCAAGTTTTGCATAATGACTTGTGTCCCCTTCACTGATTTTGTTTGTCCAGTAATTCACTGAGTCCAAGTCGTCTTTACTTAATTTAGAATTAATTTCTGTTTGAACATAAGTAAGTAAATCCAAATCAATACCCCCAGATGATGACAATATAATTTTATCAATGTGTTCAGGATACAGCGTTGCGTAATATGACGCAACCATTCCCCCAAATGAATGACCCAATATCGACCATTTCTCGATTTTCATTTTTTTTCGAATGGATTCAATATCATCTATCATTAATTTCATAGTAATAGTACTCGAATCCAACACGTTTAAAATTGATTTCCCAGTTCCTCTTTGATCGTAAATGATAGAGAGGTTAGTATTTCCTAACTTTTCCGCCAGACTTTGAAATCCGTTACTATTCATACCAGGACCGCCATTTATTAATAGCAGTGGCTTCCCAGTTCCGAATGTTTTAAAATGGATATGTGTTTTGTCTGTGCTTATTGCAAAGTCTGCATTTTGGCTGTTGCATGATGAAATGCAAAGCAGAAGAGACAGAATGATAAAGGTTTTACAATATTTCATAAGTATAGTTGATTAATTTTCTGTTTTTATTTTCGTTTGTTTTAGCCAAATCAATTGTCGTTATTTTATTGTCACCCAAATTTACGTTAACGTATAGTATAAGAATAGTAGCCGACTGCGGGGCACTTTCCTGTCAGGTTACACGAAAGTTGAAGCGGGCTACAACCCCCGGAATTACTACTGTCTCGGCTATTATTTTTATACATTGTTGGTGGCTGGCTTTATTTTTCAAGTCCTTGAATTAAACATCTATCTTTGCTTATTGTAATTGTTCCGCTCCAAACATTTTCACTACCTTTTGCTTCAATCTTATAAGTTCCTGCTGGTTTATTTATTGACAAAGTTCCTGATTCACCACAATCAGGAGTTCCATCAGTAAAAAATTGAGTTAATTTACCAATATAAGAACCATCCAAATAAATTTTAATCTCACCGTCCGTGCCACAATTAGTCCAAATTGTAATTCTGCCATTTCCATTTCCGTATGGTGAAGATGTAGAACTTAAAGTGGAATAGCTGTTTGAAGTGGAATTCGAATAGTTACTATAATTTATAGTATTGTCTTTGAAGTAAGGATTTGATGAGCTTAGATAACTGCCTGAAACATATCCTAATTTTGTCTTGGTTGAATATGAGTCCATATCGTAATATGTATATTGTATTTTCTTCCATCCGTTAGTGTAAGATTCGACCACTTTTACATTGTCAGCATAAGTTACTGAACCAATAACAGAATAATTAGTGGAAGGACCTGAACGTACATTTAAGGTATTTGCAGTCACATAATTATTTGAATAATAGGAACTGCTTGTTCCATTATAACTACTACTTGAAGGAGTTGAATATGTCGTTGAAGGATAGGTATATGAAGAAGAACTTGAGCTACTCGAAGAACGATTATTATAATTTTTTAAGTAAGTATCAGGATTCCCTGTTGCAGTCTTGCCCGTATATGGGTTTGTGTTTCCTGGGTAGCTCCAATTATTATAAGGATTTCCGTCTGGGTTAGACCTGTAATGTGGTTTAACATAAGTTCCGTCCTTTCTGTAATATCCTTTGACCTTAACTTGTGCAAATGCTTGCAAGGTCATAATTAAGGTCAGAAAAATTAGTAAAGTTCTCATATCTGTCTTGTTTTAGCTTGCCACCAACGTTGGGTTAACGACGATCTTCGTTTATTTCCCGATTGGGTTCCTTCAGCACCAACTTGCTGATGTCCGGCTCATCCTCTCCGTTCGATGTAGCCCCGAAGGTGTTGACCGCTGCCATCATGTCTTCCATTTCCTGGTCGGTGACAGCATCCCTATTTCCTTTCGCAGGAACACACTCCTCAACCGTTCCAAAAAGGACGGATCCGATACCGCCAGCAGCCGCTGCACCAGATCCAGTTTCAATTGTAGGAGGTCCATCACCGGTAAAGTTACTGAACTATTAATCTCCCGCAGGGTCTCTCGGCGAGGACCCTGCGCCTCCCTCGTTTGTTTCGAATGGCCCCGCAAGATGTGAATGTAGCGGAAGTTCGCCATCGCAGGTTCCTCTCCCCGAAACGCGTACTCGTGCGCCATCGCCACCTTCGCTCCCTGCTTCGGCTTCATGTACTTCACGAAGAAGACCAAGCTCAGGCAGGCGATGTTCTTCACAATAGCCCCCCGTGGCTGGTGGATGAAGAGTTGAACGGTGGTATTCGTTGGCTCCTTGGCGCCTTCACCGACAACCTTCACCCGTTGGTCGACGTAGGCACGGCTCGGTGAATTCGATCGTTAGCTTCGTGCTCCTTCAGTATGCCGTTGTCCTACCTGCTCCTTATCAGCTTCGCAAGCTTCTTTGCGCCCGCCCCCTCGGCCCCGCTTCCAGCGGCTCCGGTGGTGGAGGCTGCCACGAACACCACGGCTGAAGCGCTGTTTGTGGATTGTGGCCTGAGCGGAATTTTGGACGAAACAGCTTTTGTTAAAGCCCTTCAAAGTCGCAGTGCTCATCACGCGGCCAGCCACATCATCGCCGTGGCGGACATGACGCGCCCTTCCTCGGAGAAGCGCCTCTTCATCATCGACCTCGATGCGCGCAAGTTGCTGCTGCGTACGTGGGTGGCCCATGGCAAGAACTCCGGTGAGCTGTACTGCAATTCGGTGAGCAACAAGAGCGGATCCTTGCAGACCAGCAAGGGCCTGTACCGCGTGGGAAAGAAGATCTTCAGCCCCAAGCACGGCGATGCGCTGTTGCTCCATGGCCTTGACGCCGGTGTGAATTCCGCCGCGGAGAAGCGTGAGATCATCATGCACGCCGCCAGCTATGTGGGCGCGGACTTCATTGCAGCACATGGCCGCTTGGGCCGGAGCTTTGGATGCCCTGCGGTGGCTCAGGAGGTGATGCCCAAGGTGATCGACCTGCTGGAGGGGCAGTTGCTTTATGTGTTTGCGAAGTGAAAATTTGATCAGCTGATCAGCTGATCAGCCGATTAGCTGATGATGCGCTTGGCTAGTTCATTCGCTACTTGGCCACTTCATCCGGCTTGCTCACGGTGGCATCTCCGCCGACCTTTGGGCCCTGTTCAATTTCCTGCATGAAATCTACCCTCGTCACCTTGATCGGATTTGCCGCGCTACTATTGACCTCCTGTGGGGAGAATAAGCCAACGCCGCGCCCGACCATCGCCCAGGAGGCCAAGGTGATCAACACCTTCTTTGAGACGCGCAAGCCATACACAACCCGCCGGTTGGATAGTGCCGATGTGCTCGATTTCCTGGACAGGAACCCGCAGTACCGGGGTGATTCGGCTGAGATCCGCGAGTTCTACAAGGGGCGGGGCCTGCAGTATGCCTGGTTCGTGAACGACAGCCTCTCCACCGCCGCGGACGCGATGCTCAACCTGTTGGACCCGTTGGCCAATGACACCGTGGCCGATCCTTGGCGGAATCTGCTGGCCGAAGCGCGCGCGGACACCACCGGGAACGACAGCCTGCGCCTGCACGTGGAGCTGGGCCTCACCGCGCAGTTCTTCCTCATGGCGCACAAGGAATACGGTGGATATGTGCAAGGCGATCTGCGGGAGCTCGATTGGTACATCCCACGCCGCAAGAAGAACTACACCATGCTGCTGGACTCCCTAGTAGCGGGGCGCACTGATCTCTCGCCGATCGAGCCGGTGCATCAGCAGTACCAAGGGCTCAAGTACCGCTTGCAGCGCTATTTCGAGGTGGAAGCGGAAGGGCATCTGGACACCTTCGCTTTCCGGAAAAGCGCGTTCGCCATGGGCGATTCGCTGCCGGAATACTGCGAACTGCGCCACCGCCTCTTCCAACTGGGCGACCTGTGGGTGGACTCCATCGCCTACACCATGGACAGCACGCTCTTCAAGGCCGTGGTGAATTTCCAGGAGCGCCACGGGCTGGAAGGCACCGGGAAGCTGGACGCCGAATTGGCGGCGGCCTTGAACGTGCCCATCACCGACCGCATCCGCACTATCCTGCTGAACATGGAACGCCTGCGCTGGGTGAACCCCTTGCCACCGAAGGATCAACTGCTGGTGAACATCCCTGAGTATCGCCTGCATGTGTTCGAGGACGGTAAGGAGACTTGGGACATGAAGGTGGTGGTGGGCGCGGTGGCCACGCACACGGTGATCTTCAGCGGCGAACTTTCCCAGATCGCATTTGCGCCTTACTGGAACGTTCCGAAGAGCATCATCAGGAATGAGATCGCGCCCGCCATGCGCCGCAACACGAACTACCTCGCCAAGCACCGCATGGAGGTGGTGCGCGGTGGCGAGGTCGTCCCCACAAGCAGTGTTGATTGGAAGACCTGGGAGGGAGGCGGTCCTTTCCGTGTGAGGCAGCGTCCGGGAGCTGACAATTCCTTGGGCCTGGTGAAATTCCTCTTCCCCAACGAGTTCAGCATCTACCTCCATGACACACCGGCGAAGAGCAGGTTCATTCCGGAGAAGCGCGCCTTCAGCCATGGCTGCATCCGCTTGAGCGAGCCGAAGAAGTTGGCGGATCATCTCCTGCGCAACGACACCACCTGGACACCGGAGGCCATCGACAAGGCCATGCACGCGGACAAGGAGAAGGTGATCAACCTACGGCCGCCGATGCCCGTGACGATCGGCTATTTCACTGCGTGGGTGGACAGCAAGGGCAGGCTCAACTTCCGCGACGACGTATACGGGCATGACGCCCGGCTTGCCGGGGAACTCTTCGCGCCGGAGACCATTCCGGCTTCCGGCCCGGCCGGAACAACGGACAGCACGCGTGTGGCAGGCTTGCGCTGAAGGGCCGTTATCGGCCGAAGCTCAATTCGTAGCGCTCCACCCAGTCCTGCACCGTCATCTTTCCCGCCAGCTCGGCGATCAGCGCAAACGGTATCCGCTCGGGCTTCTTGAACCGCACACCGCTCTTGCCCATGTCCAACTTGGTCGGCACCTGCTTGCTGTATTCCGAGGTGAACCACTCCAACAACTCCGTGTCCGCATATAGCCCCATGTGGTACAAGGCGATGAAGTGCTTCTGCGAGGCGATGTTGATGAAGGGGAGGGGAAGCTTCGGGTCGCAATGGTAACCAGCAGAGTAGAGTTCATGAGGTACCACAAAGCCGATCATCCCATAGCCCATTGTCTCCGTGAACCCGCTTGGCAGGTTCTCCGCGATGGTGGCGCGCAACTTCTCCATCGGTACCTGCCGATCGGGCGGCAATTGCTGCAGATAGTTGGTCACCGTGATCGCTGTGGATCGCATGGTGCCGAAATTAAGGGTCGAGATGCTGGTCCAGACTGTCCAGCAGTTGGCATTTACCGCGGAAGGCAAGGTCGATCGTGGCGCTCTTGCGGCCATGGCCAAAGAGGATCAGCGTGTCTGGTCGTGGACCGGTCAGATCCAATATGGTGGTGTTGAGCCTCCATGTCCCATCGGGCATCAGGGAGCGCTCATACCAGATCACGCCGATGGTGTCGCGCAGCACTTCTCCGGCGAAGACCTCGGCCTCGTAGTAGCACTCTTTGCCTTTGGCATCGTTCAGCCGACCGGGCATGTGCCATGGCTGTTGGATCGCCTGTGCCGCTGAGCTGTCGCCGGGGGAAAGGACGAACAGCGAGGTCTCATACTTGTTTGAAGTGCTTTTCAGGCCACTGAATATGAACCATTTGCGACCCAGAGGGTTGGGGAATTCAGCGATCAGTTCCACTTCCGGAAGTCCGGTCCTTAGTGTGTCACCATTGTCAAAGACCAAAGTGGAGGGTTCATCCGGCACGGTATACCATGCGTGTGCATGCCGGTCCTTTTGGGTGTCCACTGCTCTGTTCGCGGTGGAAGATGTTGAGTCCGTGACGTGCTGGTCGCCTGGTCCGTAAGGAGGCATGGAACAGCCGATCCCGAGCAGGAACAGCGCGAAGGGAATGGTCATGCGGGCCATGCGGCGTGAGCGGTCCTTGTTGCTTGGCTAATGTAAGCGTGGGATCCTATTTCACGATCCGGATCAGAACAGTTTCCCGGCCAGCCAACGCAATTGCAGTTCGGCGACTTTCGCCTCGAACTGTGCGGTGAGCAGGCGGTTTTCCGCGGTCACCACGCCCTGTTGTACGTCGCGGAGCTGCACCGCCGTGCTCACACCGATGCGATAGCTCTCAAGCGCGACTTGCATTTGCGTGCGTGACCCGCCGAGGTTCGCTTCCTCCAAGGCCACGCGCTGCCGGGCATTTTCATACTGGCTCCAGGTGTCCAAAATGTCGCGCTGCAATTCCAGTTGTGTTTGTTGAAGCGAAAGGTCCGCCTGCTCGACGGCCAGTTTCGCCTGTTTCACGGCCTTGATGGCGCCGCCACGAAAGAGGGGCACGCTCAGGGTCAAGCCGTATTGCGGGCCGAGGCGTTGATTGCTCTTCAGGAAGCCCACCTCGGAAGTGCTGCGCGAATAGCCGTAGTTCGCGAAGCCGTTCAGCTTGGGGAGCAAGGTGCCGCGCAGCTCCTTCACGGAAAGATCGGCCACCATGCGCTCCTCGCGGGCCTGTTGCAGCGTGGTGTTGGCGGCCAGTGCGGCCTCTTGCAGCGCGGGCAGCTCCAATGCTTCCGCAGGAGGGATCATCGTGTCCACCTCGAAAGCAGTGCCGGGATCGCGGGCGAGCAGTGTGTTGAGGCCGGTCCGGGCCATGGCGGTCCGTTGCAGCAGTGCCAGCATCTGTGCGCTGTCCGTGCTGAGGTCCAGCCGTGCCTGCACCAGTTCCAGGCCTGAGGATGCGCCCACACGCTCTCCGGTCTCGGTGATCTTCAGCCGTTCCCGTGAGGTCTGCATGGCTTCACGCTGCACCAGCACGGCTTTTTCAAGCTGCACCAGTTGGTAGTAGCCGGTGAGCACATCGTAGGTCGTTCCTTCCACCTCCTGCCGAAGCTGACTTTCACCGATGCGTTCCACGGCTTCCAGCCTGTCCTTCGCAGCGAACATGGACAACCCGTCGAAGAGCGTCCAGTTCAGTTCCACCTCACCGCTGAGGGACTTCGCATTGGCGTTGTCGGCTTCGCGGTTTTCTCCGGTGAAGAATTCCTGTTTGGTGGCTGAGTTGTCCACGCTGTATGCACCGTTCGCGTCCACGGAAGGGAGCATGCCCGCAGCACCCGGGTTATTGGCCAACTTGGCGATGGCGGCGGAGTTGCGGGCGATACGCACGCCGTGGTTGTTCTCCAGGGCGATGCGCACGGCACCGTCCGCCGTGAGTTGTTGTGCGGCGGCCGGCAACATCAGCGCGGCGGCCATGGCGAAGGCGATGCGTCTCATGCGTCAAGGAGCGGTGTTGGACTTTCGATGTCGTTGTCGGTCGCGCTATCGTCCGGGATGTCGGTGCCGCTGGCCAACTTGCTGTAGAGCGCCGGTACCACGAAGAGTGTCAATACCAAGGCGAAGAGCAAGCCGCCGACGATGGCCACGCCCATGGGCACACGGCTCTTGGAGGCCGCGCCCAAGCCCAGTGCGATGGGCAGCGATCCAAGCGCCATGGCGAACGTGGTCATCAGGATGGGGCGGAAACGCTGACGTGCGGAATCGAGGACGGCGGCGGTGCGCAGCAGTCCGTGCTCCTGGCGCTGGTTGGCGAACTCCACGATGAGGATGCCGTTCTTGGTGACCAGGCCGATGAGCACGATGATGCCGATCTCGCTGAAGATGTTCAGCGTATGCCCGCCCAACCACAAGCTCAGCAAGGCACCGGCGATGGCCAACGGCACGGTGAACATCACGATGAGCGGGTCCACCCAGCTTTCAAATTGCGCGGCAAGGATGAGGAAGATCAACGCCAGCGCGAGCAGGAAGGCGAAGAGCAGGCTGCTGGAGCTTTCCGCAAATTCCTTGCTCACTCCGGAAAGCGAGGTGCTGAAGTTGCTGGGCAGGGTCTCTTTCGCGATCCGGTCCATGGCCGCGATGCCGTCCCCAAGTGTCTTGCCCTCCTCCGTATTGGCGCTCACGGTGGCGCTGACGTAGCGGTTGTAGCGGTAGAGCTGCGGCGGATTGCTGCGCATGGTGAGCGTGACGAGGTTGTCCATCTGCACCAGTTGTCCTTTGTCGTTGCGCACGTACGCGCTGGTGAGGTCCAGCGGCTTGTCGCGGTTGTTCCGTGCGGCCTGTCCGATCACTTGGTACTGCTTGCCCTTGAAGATGAAATAGCCGAAGCGCTGCCCGCTGAAGTAGAGCTGCAAAGTCTGCGCGATGTCGCGGACGCTCACGCCCAATGCCTTCGCGCGGTCGCGGTCGATCTCCACGTTCAGTTCCGGCTTGTTGAACTTCAGGTTGAGGTCCACCACGGAAAAGGTGGAATCCGCCTGTGCCGCTTCCATGAACTTCGGGATCACCTCCCGCAGTTGCTTGAAATCGGGTGCCTGGATCACGTATTGCACGGGCAGCCCGGCAAATCTTCCCCCGCCGATGGTGGCCTCCTGAACGGCGAAACTGCGCGCGAAGTTGTACTGCTGCGCCAAGCCCATGGTGCGCTTCGCCAACTGGTCCTGCGTCATCGTCCGGTCCTCGGGCGGTACCAGCGATACCCGCACGAAACCCGTGTTGGTGCTCGCGGTGGAGCCGAAGCCCGGCGCGGTGACGGACAAGGTGCTTTGTGTCTCTTTCATCGTGTCCACCAGCCCGATGATGTTGGACAGGTAATCGTCCATTTTGTCGAAACTGGTGCCTTCCGGTGCGGTGCTCATCAGCATGAAGCGGCTCTTGTCCTCGTTCGGTGCGAGCTCGCTGGGGAGGTTCTTCATCCCGTACCAGATCAACCCGCCTATGCCCAACATGAAGACGAACAGGCTGGTGAGGCTCACCCTTTTGACAAAGCGTTCAAGCAAGCGTGAATAGCTGTCGGTGAGCCGCTCGTAGAAGCGCTCAGTGCTGGCGTAGAACTTGCTCGGCTTGTCGCGGTGCTTCAGCCAGCGCGCGCTCATCATGGGCGTAAGCGTGAGGGAGACCACCGCGCTGATGAGCACCGAGCCCGCCACCACCACGCCGAACTCGCGGAACAAGCGCCCGGTGAGGCCGGAGAGGAATACAACGGGCAGGAAGACCGCTGCCAGCGTGACGGTGGTGCTGATGATGGCGAAGGTGATCTCCTTGCTGCCGCGATGGCCCGCTTCCACGGGGTCCATGCCGCCCTCGATCTTGGCATAGATGTTCTCCAGCACCACGATCGCGTCGTCCACCACGATGCCCGTGGCCAGCACGATCGCCAGCAGCGTCAGGATGTTGATGCTGAAGCCCGCCACGTACATGATGAAGAAGGAGCCGATCAGCGAGATCGGGATCGCGATCACCGGGATCAGCGTGGTGCGCCAATCGCGGAGGAAGACGAAGATGATGATCACCACAAGCAGAAAGGCGATCACAATGGTGTCCTCCACTTCGCTGATGGCCTTACGGATGCTCACGGTGGTGTCCAGCGCCATGGTGTAGCGCAGGTCCGATGGCATGTCCTTCTTGATCTCGGCCACGCGCTTGTAGAAGGCGTCCGCGATGGCGATGTAGTTGCTGCCCGGCTGCGGCGTAACGGCCACGGCCACCATGGGCACGCCGCCATCACCGCGCAACAGCGTCTTCTCGTTCTCCGGAAGCAGTTCGGCCTTGCCGATGTCGCGCATACGCACCACGTTGCCGCCGTCCTCGCGGATGATCATGGCGTTGAACTGGTCCTCCGTTTCGAGCCGGCCCAGCGTGCGGATAGTGAGTTCAGTATTGGCCCCTTCAATGCTGCCGCTGGGGAGTTCCACGTTTTCCCGTGCCAGCGCGTTGTTCACGTCCAGCGGTGTGATGCCGAAGCCCGCCATCTTCAGCGGGTCCAGCAATAGCTTCATACTGTACTTCTTCTCGCCCCAGATCTGCACGGTGCTTACGCCGGGGATGGTCTGTAACCGTTCCTTGAACTGGTTCGTGGCGATGTCCGTGAGTTCCAACAGCGATCGCTGGTCGCTCTGGATGGTCATGCTCACAATGCTTCCCGCGTCGGCGTCGCTCTTCACGGTGATCGGCGGGTCCACGTCCTGCGGAAGGGTCTTGAGCGCACGGCTCACACGGTCGCGCACGTCGTTGGCGGCGGCCTCGAGGTCCACGTCCAGCTCGAACTCCACAGTGATGCTGCTACGTCCGTCACTGCTGATGCTGGTGAGCGAACGGATGCCGGCGATGCCATTGATGGATTCCTCCAGCGGCTCGGTCACCTGGCTCTCCATGATGTCCGCATTGGCACCGGTATAGTTGGTGGTCACCGTGATCACCGGCGGGTCCACGCTGGGGAATTCGCGCACGCCGAGGTAGCTGAAGCCCACGATGCCGAAGAGCACGATCAGGATGGAGATCACCGACGCCAGGACGGGCCGGTTGATGCTGATGGAGCTGATGTTCATTTAGAGGGCCGGCGGTTGAGGGTAAGCTCCAAGCCAAAAGCCACAAGCCATAAGCTTGAGGCTTGCAGCTTGCGGCTGACGGCTATGGGACTATCAACGAAGCACATCATTCCGGATCTATCACTGAACTATCTGCCTCCTCCGTTGATCCATTTGCTTCCGGCAATGCAGCCTTCACCGGCATGCCTTCGCGGAGCTGAAGCAGTCCCGTGGTGATCACTGTATCGCCGGGCTGTACGCCGGCAGTAAGTTCCACTTGTGTGTTGGTACGTGTGCCGGTCTGGACGCGGGCCGACGTGGCCTTCCCATTTTTGATCAACAGCACTTTCTGGCCTTGGATGTCGGGGATCAACGCTTCCGTGGGGATCAGTAAAGCGCTCGGCACTTTGGAGAGTTGCAGGATAATGTGCGCGAAGGCTCCCGGCCGCAGCTTTCCATTGGTGTTCGGGTTGTGTGCACGGACCGTGATCGTTCGGGAAGCCACGTCCACCGTAGGGTCGATCGCATACACCTCGGCGTTGTACCGGGCGGTGTCGCCGTCCAGGGTGAAGATGATCTTCTTGCCTACGGCCACTTCCCGCCCGAAGCGCTCCGGCACGGAGAATTCGACCTTGATGGGCGATACCTGCTGGAGGTCCGTGATCAACGTGTTCGGCGAGACATAGCCGCCCTCGCTCACTTGGCGCAGGCCGATCTTCCCGCTGAAAGGCGCACGGATCACGGTCTTGGCGATCAGGGCGCGCAGGTTGTCCCGGTCGGCCTCAGCGCTTTGTAGAGCGATGCGCGCATCGTCATAGGCTTGCTGGCTGATGCCCTTCACCTCCAAGAGCTGCTTCTTGCGGCCTTCGTCATCGGTGGCCAATTGCACGGCAAGTTCGGTCTTGCGCAACTGCGCCTGCAGGTCGTCGTCGTTGATACGGACCAGCGTTTGGCCTTTCGTCACAGCCCCGCCCTCGGTGAAGCCGATCTGGGTGACGCGCCCCGCGATCTCGCTCCGCACTTCGATGGCCTCGTTCGCCAGCAGGCTGCCGGTGGCTTCGATGGTGTTTTCCAGCATTTGCGGTCGCAGCACGGCGACACGTACTTGCATGGGGCCTTGAGAGCCGCGTTGCATAGCAGTGTCCTCATCGCTGCCGCATGCGGAAAGCAGCACAGCGCAGGCGAGGACGGATAGGAGGGAAGGGCGCGTTCGGCACATATCAGGAGGATCGTTGTTTCTTGGGCGCTACGGGGATCTTCTCCACGGCTTGGCTCAGGTTGCCCAGTGTGTTCCGGAGCTGTTCCGTCATTTGGCGCCGCTCCACGGCAGGCATTCCCTTCAACGCAGTGCGGTTGATAGCGGCATAGGCGGCCTTGATCTCGATGACCGCGGCTTCGGCCTTGGGCAACAACTTCAAATGGTGTTTACGTCGATCATTGGGGCAGACCTCGCGTTTCACGAAGCCCCGCTCGCACAAGTGGTCGATGGCGCGCGTAATGGTCACTTTGTCCTGGTGCAAGGCATCGGCCAATTCCTGTTGGCTGATACGGCCTTCCGCCTCGGAGATCACCACCAGCGCGAAGTACCAACGGTCAAGTCCAAGATGCCGCAGCCGGTCACTTAGCAGTAAGAAGTACTGCTGGCCAATGCGGGAGCACCAATAGCCCAAGGAGTGTTCGTTGTTCATGCCGGTTCCGAGGAAGGGGTGCAAAGTTGAGCAACTAAACAGTTACAGATGAAACAGTTTTGCCATGGAACGTTAATCTTCACTAAGCCGCACCGCCACTGGGCAGGGAAACGACTTTTCCCCGGCGCCTTCAAGCGGTGGTGCTTTTCTTTGCGGCCGGTGAATTCATCTTCCTCAAATTGCATCGCATGAAATTCCGCATCTCAACCTTCCTTATTCCCGTGTTCTTCGCCGGTGCGCTCCACGCCCAGGACGACCTCGTGAAGAAAGCCAGCCAGTACAAGAACGACAGCGCCCAGGCCGCCTACCGCTTCACCACGGTGGTGAGCGCAGAGGCAACGCCCGTGGAGAACCAGGCCTCTTCCGGAACCTGTTGGAGCTATTCAGCGAACAGCTTTCTGGAATCCGAGATGATCAAGAACGGAGGGCCGGCCATCCACCTCTCCAAGATGTACACGGCCCGCAAGTCGTACGAGGACAAGGCGGTCTCATACGTGCGTATGCACGGAAGCCTCAATTACGGCGATGGGGGCGAGCCCCACGACGTCATCAACATGTTCGCCAAGTACGGCACCATGCCGGAAGAGGACTACACCGGATTGAACTACGGCACCACAAAGAACCAGACCGCTGAGATGCAGGCCGTGCTGACGGGCATGCTCGAAGCGGTGGTGAAGGCCCCCAACCGCGGTAAGCTCACACCCGTGTGGAAGAACGCATTCAGTGCCGTACTGGACGCCTACCTCGGCCCCGTGCCGGAAACGATCACCTACAAAGGCAAGAGCTACACGCCGCAGAGTTTCGCCAAGGACGTGGTGAAGCTGGATCCGAAGGACTATGTGGAATTCATCTCCGTCACCAGCGCGCCGTACTGGGAGAAGGCCATGATGATGGTGCCGGACAACTGGGCCTTCCAGTGGGACTGGAACATCCCGATGGAGGACATGATCGCCACCATCGACAATGCGTTGCACAAAGGCTACACCGTGGCTTGGGGCGGCGATGTTTCCGAGCCTTCATTTAGCTGGAAGAACGGCATCGCCTACGTGCCCGTCACGCCTGCGGACGATCTCGCCAAGGAGGAGAAAGCGGACCTCTTCACCGGCCCCAAGCCGGAGATGACGATCACCCCGGAGCTGCGCCAGCAGGCTTTTGACAACTACACCACGCAGGACGACCACGGCATGCAGCTCACGGGCATCGCCAAGGACCAGGACGGCAACGAATGGTACATCGTGAAGAACTCCTGGGGTGAGAAGAACGACCACGAGGGTTACCTCTACATGAGCAAGAATTTCGTGCGGTACAAGACCACTTCGTTCATGGTGAACAAGAAGGGTATCCCTTCGGGCGTGTTGAAGAAGATCAAGGAGTAGTTGTCAGTTGTCAGTTGTCAGTTGTCGGGGCGGGACTTGCGAGATCTTGCGGCTTTGGTACGTTGTGCTTTTCAGGGAGCGCTGCTGCCTACTGCCGACTGTCCACTGTCCACTGTCCACTGCCCACTGCCGACTGCCGACTGCCGACTGCAACACCGTTGCCAACAGCATCAAGGCTCAAAGCTAGCACGGCCAAGCCAAGCGCTTCCTGACAACTCACAATGGACAACTACGCCTCACTCACACTGGCCTTCCCCGCCTTCGGCTGCCCATTGCCGGGCTTGTACCCGAAGAGCCTGTTGTCCTTGATCATATTGTCCACGTAGGGAGGCACGAGCTTTTCCCATTCCGGATGGCCCTCGCGGATCATTTTCAGTACCGCTTGGCTGAAGATGTGCAGCACCGTGGGGTCGTAGGTCTCGATGTCCACCATGCGCTTGTTGCTCATGAGGTAATCGTACAACGGCCGCAGGCGCGGATGGACGGGCATGCTGTCCAGTGTCATCACCGGCGCGTCCTTGCTGGGCTTGCTGGGATACACGTAGATCTTCAGGTCGCGGGTAAAGAGGATGCCGAAGGCTTCCAGCATGCCGCCGTTGAGGTTCCGGTAGTACTTCTCGTTGAACACCTCGATCAGGTTGTTCACGCCCATGATCAGGCCCATGCGCGCCTTCGTATAGCGGCTGAAGTATTCCACGAGCTTGTAGTATTCCTGGTAATTGCTGATCAACACCGTCTGGCCGAGTGAGCAGAGGATATCGGCACGGTCGATGAAATCTTTCTCGTCCACGTCCCCGCTGTCGGTCTGCAGGTTGTTGAGTGTGATCTCGAAGAGCACTTGCAGGTTCTGACGGTCCACACGCTGTTCCTTGATGAACATGTTGTAACCGTTCATGATCATGTCGATGTTCACCTTCGTCACGGGACGGAAGCTGCCGCGGATGGCCAGAATGTTCTTCTTGTACAGCACCTGGCTCGCCTGAAGGTTCTGCCCGTCGGGGCCGAAGATCACCGCGTCGGTATAACCGCGCTTCACCAGCTGGAGGCTGAGCAGGCGGTTGTCCACCTGGCTGAAGTCCGGCCCGTTCATCTGGATCATGTCGATCTCCACCACGTGCCGGCTTACGTTGTCGTACAGGGCCGTCATGAGCTCCTGCGGGTCGTCGTGATGGAAAAAGCAGGCGTGGATAAGGTTCACGCCCAGGATCCCGACGCTTTCCTGTTGCAGACTGATGTCAGGGTCATGCGTCCGGATGTGGATGATCACGTCGTTCGTTGGGCGGTCCGGGGCGGTCTGGAAACGCACGCCCAACCAGCCGTGCCCGCTGTGGGGGCGATCGTAGGTGCTGCTGGCCACCGTGTTCGCGAAGCTGAAGAAGCGTTTCGTGGGATGCTCCTTCCTGTCCAGCCGCTCCACGATCAGGCTGTATTCGTGCCGGATCATGTTCCGGAGCCTGCTCTCGCATACGAAGCGGTTGCCGGGTTCCGCGCCGTAGATGGCGTTGCTGAAGTCCTTGTCGTAGGCGCTCATGGCCTTCGCGATGGTCTGCGAGGCCCCGCCGGCGCGGAAAAAATGGCGGACGGTCTCCTGTCCCACGCCGATCTCAGCGAAGGTGCCGTAAAGGTCCGGGTCGGCGTTGATGCGCCGTGCCTTCTGGTTGGCGCTCAGCTGCACCCGTTGCTGGTCGGTGGTGATCATCGGTGTATAATGCCTTGGATCAAGGCCGCAAAGGTAGGAGCAACGTGCCGGAAATGCTCGGGTATTTCTCCACGTCCGGCCCAGATTGCTCCGGGGATCGGGTGCCGGCAATGGTACTGGCGGTATTGGCAGTGATCATCTTTTCATGCGGATGTTCAATTCACCACCACCCCACCAACTGTTGATCGGTTTGAAATTCGGCACTGCTGCCGTGGATGTGTGGCCAGTTTCGCGCCAGCAGGAAAAGCGCCGGTCCTACCTTGGCCCGATGACGTTGCTCGCCCGATTCTATTCCGCCTTCGCCCGGCACGACTGGGCCACGATGGGCGCATGCTATCATCCGGAAGCACAATTCAGCGATCCTGTATTTCCACATCTCGACGCGGCCCATGTGCGTGCCATGTGGAAGATGTTGCTGATCAGCGGGACCGATCTGCGGGTGGAATTCCGGGTGATCGAGGAAACGGCTACCGAGGGCCGCGTGGAATGGGATGCTTGGTACACGTTCGGCGCGACCGGAAGAAAGGTCCACAACCGGGTGTCATCCACCCTTGTCTTGAAGGACGGCCTGATCTTGGTGCAGAAGGATTCATTCAACTTCTGGCGCTGGTCGCGACAAGCGTTGGGAATCTCCGGCTTGCTCTTAGGCTGGAGTTCAATGCTGCGGGGCAAAGTGCGCGGCATGGCGGCGAAGCGTTTGGCAAAGGCGATGGGAGGGTAGTGATCAAAGCCCCACCTTCCCCAACGCCTTGATCCCCGGGTCTCCCAGCCGGATGCCCACCGCGAAGCGCACAAAGCCGTAGTTGGTGCTGAGTGAAAGTTTTTCCGATATCTGTGCCGAACTGTAATAGTAGGCGGTGGTGATGGCCGAGTACCAGCGATCACCATTGAACCCTGCGCCCAGCTTGAATTCGAGGATGAACGCCCCGCCGTCTCCGCTTAAGGTGCCATTCGGGGTCTCGATCGTCTGATGGATGTAGGTGACGCCGGGCACGAGCGCCGTGTGGATGAAGCCCTTTTTCCAGAAAGCGAACGTATGGGCATATCCGAATGTGCCGCCTATGATGAACCGGCCAACGTCCTTGAAACCGGTGTCTAATAGGAAGGTGTCCACCAACGCCGGACTAAGGATGGACGTATCGGCCGTGACATGTGAGTACCAAGCGGAAAGCCCCGTGACCATGGTGCCGGCGCTCTTCTTCTGCCGTTCCATCTGGAATAGGGCGGCGTTCTGGCTGAAGCGCTTATTGTTGCTAAGGGCATAGTTCAAGGAGAGCAGGTAAGTATTGCAAGCCAGGTCGGGGCGCAGTATTTGTGGATCTCCCGTCTCCCAGCCTGCCGTCCAACGTTCGGGGTCGTTCTGGTAGAATCCCTGAGTCTTGTCCCAGAAGATGCGGCCCCAAAGCCGCCGGCCGGTGTAGCCCAGCCCGAAGCCGCGCGAGCTCGTATTCCCGTAGCTGGCATCATGGCCGTCGAGAGCAGGCACGCCGAATGTGATTTCTGCACTGAGCCACTTGTAGTTAAGGCTGAACCCGTATTGACCACGGCTGTTGGTGGAGTACGAGAGGTCACCGCCTTCATCCCGTTCAAGGCTAAGATCAATGTCATGCCAATTGCTGACTACGCTGATCACCAAGTTGCTCCGGTAGGCCGCGACGTAGGTCGTGTCGTAGTCCGGCAGAGTTGTTGAGACGTTCACCAGCGTGTTCCGCACCTTTTCACCCAATTGGCCATGCACTGGTCCAATAACGAGTGCCAGCAGCAGGACCGGGGTGATGCGACGCATGCCGCTAAAATACCCCGCTTTGGGCCACTGTCCATCCCACAAATGGGGGAGTGGTTACTTCCGCCGTGCCTTCTTCAGTGCCTTCTTGTCCACCCGTTCCGAAGTCACGTACCAGTTGCGGTCCGGCCGCAACGTTGCCGTCTTGGCGTTCAGGCCATGGGCCGGTGAACTCCATTGATCGGTGATCGGGACCATCTTTTCCTCCCCGTTCACCATGATCACAGCAGGCATGTTGAACCCGGCCACGCAGTTCGACCAACGCACGAAGAGGTCGTCTTTCTTCACGGTCCATTCCAGCTCGGGTACTTTCACGGTGCGCAAGTATTGATCGAACACCGTGCCGAAGACATGCCCGCTGAATGAACTGATGAACGCCTCCACCTCAGCGCTGGTCACGATGCCGTGGCGGAATTTGTGGTTCATCTCACGCAGCATCACGAAGAACAGGGAGTCGTCCGCCATTATATGCCGGATGGTGTGGATCATGTTCGCGCCCTTGTAGTACATGTCATTACTGCCTTCCTGGTTCACGCCGTCCGGTCCGATGATCGGGATGTCATTGGCAATGTTTCTCCGCAGGCCGATCAAATAGTCATCCCCGGCGGCATCCCCGAATTGGCACTGTGTGTAGATCGTTTCGGCATAGTCGGCGAAGCCCTCATGCACCCACATGTCAGCGATATCCGCCGTGGTGATACTGTTGCCGAACCACTCGTGGCCGCTCTCGTGGACGATGACATAGTCCCATTTCAGCCCCCAACCCGTGCCGCTGAGGTCCCGGCCCCGATAGCCGTTCATGAAGTGGTTGCCATAGGCGATGGCGCTCTGATGCTCCATGCCCAACTGGGGTCCTTCCACCAATTTGTAGCCGTCCGTATAGAACGGGTATGGCCCGAAGTGTTCCTCGAAGCACTTCATCATAAAGGGCACCTGCTTGAAATGCTCCCGCGCCTTGGCCTCGTTCTGCTGGAGCACCCAGTAGTCGAGGTCCAGCGGGCCGTCCACACCGATATAGTCCACGTGGATGTGCGCATATTTCCCGATCGCCGGGATCAGGTCGTAGTTGTTGATCGCGTTCACCACGGCCCAGCTCCAAGTGGTGGTCCCGTCGCCGTTGTTCACCTTGTTGCGCAGTCGGCCATTGCCCACCGCTTGCAGGCTATCAGGTGCTATGATGTGCATTGCTGCACTGTCCGGTTCATCGCTCTGGATGTCCTTGCACGGATACCACATGCTGGCGCCCAGACCTTGACAGGCCGCGCTCATCCATGGGTTGCCTTGCGGGTCCTTCTTCCAGATCCAGCCGCCGTCCCATGGCGGGTTGCGGGCCTCGCGGGGAATGCCGGTGTACTGGATCGTGAGATACGCGGAGGCACCCGTTGCCATTTCCTGTGGAAGGTCCACCCAGGCCACGTTGCCTTCACGCGAAAAATGAAGGTCGCTTTCCCCGTCGGAAGAATGGAGCGAAACGGACTGCAAGGTCAGAGGCTGTTGCAGGTCGATCTGCATCCGCTGGCCGACCGCCAGTGCGCGGAAGGTGATGCGCGTGGTGCCTTCGATGGATTTGGAGGCAAAGTCCGGTCGCACGGTCACATCGTAGTGCGTCACATCCCACCAGGCCCGGTACGGACCGTTGCTTCCGCGCAGGGTGTCCGCATGCGTGAAGACATGGGCATGGCTCAACGGCTGGCCGACGGCGGGAGTGGAGACGAGAAGCCAAACGGCGATCGCGTAGGGAGGGCGCATATGGCCCAAAATTAGGACGGAGTAAGCAGGCCGCACATCGATGATCACCTAACGTCGATCTCGTCCAAAAACAGCCAAGCCGGATTCCCCGCACCTGGAAAGCCTGCCGGAATGTTGCCGATGTACTCGACATCGATCCGCACATAGCGCGCCCTGCCGGTTTTGTCCATGCCGAATTCGTTCCGGCCCGCTCCGTCCATGCCCTTCGCAATGCCGTAGGGAACGAAGTTCTTCCCGTCGTTGCTCACGCTGAACGCCACTTGCTTGGGCAGGTGGATCCAACTGTGCATCTCGTTCAAGGCACCGATGCCGATGTGCGAGATGTCCTGCACACTGCCCAGGTCCACGGTGATGGTGACGCCTTTGCGCCAGCCTAACCATTCTGTGTCCACGCGCTTCTCCTGCGCCGTGATGCCGTCCACCAAAGTGAACGCGCCGCCTTCGCTGTACTGCTCGTCGGGTGGTCCGCTCAAGGTGATGGACCGGGCGGTGGCGAAGTTGAACCTGATAGTGACTGTCGACGTGTCAGCAGGGGCCGGTCCGCCATCAACGTAACCATGTGCCTTGAGAACCGCATCTGACTGGATGTTGAGGCCATTCGCATCCGATTTGAGCATCGATTCGGGGTCTTGCCAAACCTTTACTCCCCCTCCGCCGTCATAAGGAGTCTTCACGGTGATAGATCCAAGTGTGCGGCCTTGGATTAGCTTGAATCGCACTTGGTACAAACTCTTACTCGCGTTCACCTTCATCGCGTCCAGCCTCGGGAACTCCCCCTCCAGACGCTTAATAAAATCCGCTTCATCCCGCTTCTCCTTCGGCGTCCAGAGCACTTCCGCCAACGCCAGCATCCTTGGCGTCAACATGTACTCCACATGCTCCGGCGTGAGGATATATTCCGTCCAGATATTGCCTTGCGCGCCGAGGATGTACTTCGCTTCTTCGGCGTTCAATTCCGTGGGCACCGGCTCGTAACTGTACACTTTCTGCACGGTCGTATACCCGCCGATGGCCAACGGCTCGTTCGCCGGGTCGCCTTGGTAGTGATCGAAGTAGCAATGGCTACCGGGGCTCATCACCGCGTAGTGCCCGCTCTTTGCGGCTGCCACACCGCCTTCGGTGCCGCGCCAGCTCATCACCGCGGCGTTCGGTGCCAGACCGCCTTCCAAGATCTCGTCCCAGCCGATGATCTTCCGCCCTTTGCTGTTCACGAACTTCTCGATCCGCTGGATGAACCAGCTCTGCAGTTCATGCTCGTCCTTCAGCCCTTCCGCCTTCATCCGCGCTTGGCATTTCGGGCAGACCTTCCAGCTTTCCTTGGGGCATTCATCGCCACCGATGTGGATGTACGGGCTGGGGAAGAGGTCCATCACCTCGGTGAGCACATCTTCCAGCACCGTGAATACGCTGTCATTGCCCGCACAGAACACATCATCGAACACGCCCCAACCGCGTTGCACTTCGTATGGCCCACCGGTGCAGCCCAGTTGCGGGTAAGCTGCCAGAGCCGCCATCGCATGTCCCGGCATCTCGATCTCCGGAACTACATTGATGTGCCGTGCCTTTGCATAGGCCACCACCTCGCGGATCTGCTCCTGCGTGTAGAAACCACCGTAAGGGATGCTGTCGTATTCACGCCGGCCGTACGGCCCCACCTGACTGCCTTTGCGCCAACCACCGACCTCGGTGAGCTTCGGGTACTTCTTGATCTCGATCCGCCAGCCTTGGTCGTCCGTGAGGTGCCAGTGGAAACTGTTCATCTTGTAACGCGCCACCAGGTCAATGTATTTCTTCACGAATGGCACCGGGAAGAAGTGGCGCACCACGTCCAAGTGCATCCCGCGCCATGCGAAGCGCGGCTGGTCCGTAATGGTGTGGCAGGGAATGGATCCCGTGCTTTTCCCCTGTTCCAAAAGTTGGATCAGCGTGCGACTTCCACGGAAAAGCCCTTCTTCATCGGTCGCGGTCAACGCGATGTGGTCCGAAGCCACCTGGAGGCTGTACCATTCCGCAGGGAGAAGCGTATCCGGCTGGATCAGGTGGAGTTCAATGCGCAAAGGAACCTCACAAGGGCTGTTGGTCACGGGGTGAAGTGGTTCAATATCAGCAGTCAGCAATCCCACGAATCCGGAACTGATCGTGGGATCGGGCCGAAGGTGCCCTGGACATTCCAGGGAACAAGTGCCTCCGGTCAATTCCATTTCCGCGGGCAGTGGGATCAAACCCGGCAGGGCCATGGGTGTTTGGGCCTTGACGCTGGAAGCCAATAGGATAAGGAGGGTAAGCGTGAGGCGCATGCGGTAAAGATGTGCATCTTCGAGTACTCAGTTGGCAGTCGGCAGCCGTCCGATCGCTGATCTTGATCCGCGTAGATCCATTTTTCAGCGTTATCAGCGTTCTATTCTGTCCTGTTTGTCAGTTCCGGGAAAATCCCGACATTTGCCACCCCTTAACGAAAAGGGACCTAAAAACAACCGCGACATGCCGACCCGCATCCGCCTTCAGAGAAAAGGCAAAAAAGGCAAGCCGTTCTACCACTTGGTAGTGGCTGACCAACGCGCCCCGCGCGACGGAAAATACATCGAACGCATCGGTGCCTACGATCCCAACCAGAACCCTGCCTTGGTGGAAGTAGACCGTGAAAAGGCGATGGATTGGCTTCAGAAAGGCGCACAGCCCAGCGATACCGCCCGCGCCATCCTCAGCTACAGCGGTGTGGTCTACAAGAACCACCTGCAGAACGGCGTGAAGAAAGGTGCTTTCGACCAGGCAGAGGCCGATCGCCGCTTCGAGGCTTGGATGAGCGCGAAGAACACGAAGGTCGAGGCTAAGAAGACCGGCTTGGTCAATGATGCCACTAAAGCCTTCAAGGACCGCCTGGCCGTCGAGATGAAGAAATCGAACGACAGGGCGGATGCCTTGACCGCGAAGTTGGCCGCATCCATGACGCCGCCTCCCGTTGCCGAAGAGGAGGCCCCTGCAGCCGAGGCTGAAGCCGCTCCGGAAGCGGAAGCAGCACCGGAAGTCAGTGAGGCCGTAGCATCTGCCGAAGCAGCACCGGAAGCCGGTGAGGCCGCAGCACCTGCCGAAGGTGGGGCCGCAGAAAAGGAATAAGCATTCAAACGGAGAAACTACCGAAGCCCGGCTCCGATCAGAGCCGGGCTTTTCCGTTTTTACGAGGCGCATTGCCGCTGAATGCCGGAGCCGCCCTAATTTCACGGCCATCAGATGGAATTGGGAGCATTGCATCGTATCGGCCGCTTGGGAAAGCCATGGGGGCACCGCGGTGAGCTTACGCTCTATTTGGAGGATTCCGGCCTGGAGGAGGTGCTCGCCTTGGGCGTGCTCTTTGCCGGCCTGGACGGACAGCGTGTCCCTTTCCACGTGAGCCATTTCCGCGAGCATCCCCGCACCGGTGCCGTGGTGAAGTTCGAGGACTTCGATGATCCCCAAAGCGTGGGTTTCCTGGTGAACTGCGAGGTGTTCGCCCCGCCCGGGCATATCCGGCTTGAATTGGAGGAACTTGAGGAAGAGGAGAACCTCGATCCGGACGAGTTCATCGGCATGCGCGTGTTGGACGAGGAGCATGGCGAACTGGGCGAGATCGTCGGCACCGAAGGCACCGAGGACCACCCGGTAATGGTGGTCCGAAAGGGCGATCAGGAGATCCTGATCCCCATGGTGGACGACATGATCACGGGCATCGATTTTGATACCGGACACCTCGTGGTGCGCACCCCGCCCGGACTGGTGGACCTCTACCGCGGGAGCTGAAAGCTGTTGTCGTCTGGAATGCCGAACGACTATTTCCAGTTCAAACAGTTCACCATTAGGCAGGACCGCTGTGCCTTGAAGGTGGGGACTGACGGCATGTTGCTGGGCGCGTGGACCCGGTACGCCAATGCCTTGCGGATCCTGGACATCGGAACGGGCACGGGCGTATTGGCCTTGATCGCCGCCCAGCGCAACAACAGGGCGGTGATCGATGCGGTGGAGATCGATCGAGAGGCGATGGAACAAGCACGGGAAAATGTCGCTGCCAGTCCGTGGCCCGATCGCATCCGTGTGCATTGGGCCGATGTGCGGAATTGGAAACCTGCGGAAGGCTATGACCTGGTCCTCTGCAACCCGCCCTTCTTCAAAGGACATCTGACCTCGCACGATCCGCGCACTGCATTGGCCAAGCATGAGCATGCGCTAAGCCTCGGGCAACTGGTGAGGGAGGCCGATCGTTTCTGCAACCCTCACGGACGCCTTTGCATGATCATGCCCCTTGACCGGCTTCCTGAACTCAAATCACTCACAGGTGCCAATGGCTTTGTCCTTTCGCGGGAATGCTTGGTGAGCTATAGGGCCAACAAGAGGCCTAAGCGGGTCCTGGTGGAACTCTCCCACACCTTCGACCTCGAGCTAATGACGGCGGAAATGGCGGTGGAGCGTGAACCTGGCGAGTACACACTGGAATACAAAGCGTTGCTCCGTGATCTGAAACTCCGCTTCTAGGCAGTGGCTTCCACTTCCTTTTCCGTGAAGGCGATCCCCAACGTGGCCAGTTCATCAAGGATCGGGTCGTAGAGCTCAGGCTTTACCGGCAACAGCACGCCGCGCTCCTTGATCTTCCCGTTCAGCAGCAGCTTTGCACCGATCGCCATCGGCAGGCCCACCGTGCGGGCCATCGCGGTGTAAACGGTGTCTTTACCCGTCACCGTCAAGGTGGCATGGATCTCGGAATTTTTCCCGTTCAACGCGTAGCGGAAGCGGTGCCACATCACCAGCAGGTCCTTGTCGTTGGGGCCGAGCTTCCACTTGTCCACCAGCAGGCGCTGCAAGGTGGCGGCCGGGGAAAGTCCTGCTTCGCCGATGGTGCCATTGCCGAAGAGACCGAGCCAGTCGAGCTTCTGCATCACCTCGCCTTTGGGGTCGAGGCCGAGGTAGGCTGCCAAGCTCGACCGAACATCCTTGCTGCTCTTGTCCTCGGTGAGGAAGGCGCGGATGTATTCCGGCCAAGTGGCGTCCTTCGGAAGTTCCATCGCATAGCCGTCCTCGGTGCAGCCCAATTGCACGAAAACGTCCCACGCCGCGCAGAAGCCGCCCTTGCGCAAGGTGCCGCGCTTCATCGTTGGGATTTCATTGATGCCGTAGATCTCCCGGTACTTCAGCGAATCACGGTTCGGATAACCGTCGTACGCACCAAAACCGGGGATCTCCACGCGCTCGGTCCGCTGGAAGAGCTTATGGTAGGGGATGTACTTGAGGTCGCCGTCGTGGATGTAACGGGCCGCATTGCCTTGCCCGGCCAGCACCACGTTGCGCGGGTTCCAGCTGAATTTATAGCCCCAGGGATTATTGTCGCTTTCCGGCGCCACCAGTCCGCCGCAGTAGCTCTCGAAGGCTTCCACCCGTGCGCCTTTCGCGCGCAGGCCGTCAATGATCCGCATGGCGCTCATGTGGTCGATACCGGGGTCCACGCCCATCTCATTCAGCACGGTGAGGTCCGCCTTCTTGAATTCCGCGCTGAGCGGCCATAATTCCTCGGGCACATAACTCGGCGTGATCACGTTCTTCTTCAGCCGCAGGCAGTCCTTCATGACGTCCATGTGCATGAAGGCGGGCAGCATGCTGATCACCAGATCGTGCTTCCCGATCAGCGCCCCACGGGCTTCTGCGTCGCTCGCGTCCAGCTCGACCGGCGTCGCCACGTCGTCCCGGCCTTGCGTCAGCTTTTGCACGATCGCGATGTCGCGTTCCGCCACGGTGATGTGCCACTCCTGCTCGGCGGCGTGTTCGATCAGGTACTGAAGCAGGGAAGAGGCCGAACGGCCGGCGCCGAGGAGGAGGATGGAACGCATGCGGATCGGATAGGCGTTGTGTTTACAAGGCGTGAAAGTGCGGATCTTAAATTTGGTGGTGCCCCTTCTTCAATTTCCTTGTGCGTATCAAGCACTTTCGCTGATCGTGGACAGCACCTCTTGAAGTGTTTCCTTCAGAATGCCCGTAATGCCCGGGTCCATCCGCCCATTGCTAGCGAAGCGCTGGTTCACCTCCAGCTCGATGCCCGCGTAGTGCTTCGGGAATAACTTGCGCAAATGCGTAGGAAAGCCGTCAGAAGTGCCCTTGTACGGCTGGTTCATCCGGACCACCAGCTGCGGAGCGCGGGTGTGCAATGCCTTCCGCCAGGCCATGCAGAACGCGCGTTCGTTTGCCCGTGATGGATCGTACAAAAGACCGATGTCCATCGTGCGCTTTACGCCGTCCAGCACCGGGGTGAAGCTGTGTACCGCGACATGCACGACATTCTCTTTTGCAGCGATCCGTTGCTTGATGCGCGCAGTGAATTCGCTGCGATAGGCACGATGGAAATCCAACAGTTCCTGCTTCCATGTGGGATCGAGGTCCCGCGTGTAGGCTGAAAAGAGTTTCGGGTGATGTTCGGAGCGATTGAGCTCGATGCAGAGACGTGTGCATGTCGCTGAGGTGCTTTCCGCGGCGAACGGGGCCAATTGCTTGAAAAGGTCCAGTGCGCCAATGTCGAGCCCGCGATGGGTCCGCAGCACTTCTTCATCCCCGGCAAAGCAGGGGCGCAGGTCCGGCGGGACCTCATTGCCACCATGCTCGCAACTGAGGACGAAGGTGGTCATGCTAGTTGCCGGTCCTCGCGCAAGCAGGCGGCCAATTCCTTGTACACTTCGGTGATCAACGCCGCATTGGGATGCGGGCCGGTGCGGACCAGGATACGGTTTGCGAGGCAACCGTGTTGAAGGATGTGCGAGATCGCTTTGCGAGCATCGGCGCTCAGTTCGGTACCCACTTCCGCATAGATGTGTGACCAGAGTTCCTTAGCGGTGGCCGTGGAACGGTCAAGGCCGAACATCAGCAGGTATTCCATGCTGTTGATCGTTGTGGCCCCGGCATCCTTGATCACCGTCTTGAAAATGGCGAGAAGGTCCTTCTGGTGCCAAGCACGTTGGAGGTAGTTGCTCGCCCAGCGCCCGTCCACCAAGGCTTTCAGGGTGGCCACGAGCAGTTCCGCGATGGCGAGGTCGGCACCGGGGCATTCCTGGATGTCCACCACGCGGATCTCGATCGCATTTCGGTCGAAGCGTGCGATGGCCCCGCGGGAGTTCGCGAACTGGTGGTCCATGATCCCGTCCGGATCGAAGGGGGCCATGGCTTTTCCTATCGGGCCGAAAACATCGCGGTAGTATTCTTCTTCCGTAAGAACGGCCTCGGGTATCAAGGAACCCATGAGCTGGGGCAGGCGGTCCTGGTGGTGCAGGTAGGCTTCCATGCGGGCGTCCATGTAACCGGTGGCCTTGCCGTCCAGGATGGGGGAACTCGCGCTGAGGGCCGGAATGATCGGTAACAGTAAGCGGATGGAGGTGTGCAGCTTGCCGAACTCCTCGTCGTTCGCGAAGGGCAGGTTCAGGTGGACGCTCTGCAGGTTGCTCCAGCCGTGGCCGCGGCAATCGAAGATGCGGTTGTAGAGCGCGTAGATCTCGTTATTGTCGTGCGGCCAGATCACGGTTTCGGTGAACGGGTCGAAGAGGGGATGGGCCGCCGTGGGCAGGAGCATAAGCCCGCGTTTGGCGAGGATCGCATCGATCGCCCGCACCTCGGATGCGAATTTCTCCTTGTAGGAAGGGATGTCCGTGGTAGGCCGTGCGGTCTTCAGCTCCACCACGTGGGCCACCAGTTCGTTGCTCCATTCCACGTCGCCGCGCTCCACGTCGCTGGTGATTCCACCGGTGACGTCCTTGAACAGCAGGTCGACGGTGGGGCTGGCGCGCAGGGTCTCGCGGTCCACCACCATGTATTCCAGTTCGATGCCGGTTACCTCGAAGAGGCCGTAAGGTTTCTTGTCGCTCATGCCTTGGCCGGGGCGTTGCTCCCGGTGGTGGTTTGCGGTATTCCGATCTTCTTTTCAATTCTCTTCTTCAATGATCCGATGATGCGCCGGTAGATCTCATCACCGAGTTCCACATCCTCGATGCCGTGATCGATGTTGGGGCATTCGTTCACTTCGATCACATACGCCTTTCCTTCATGCTCTTTCACGTCCACGCCGAAAAGTCCGTGGTCCCCTACCATGGCGCGCACGGCCTTCAGCGCGGCGTCCATCACGTGCTTGGCGCACTCGTCCACCTTCACCGTGTCGAAGTTCCCGGTCTCGCCGTCCTTGGTGGCGCTGCCCCAGTTGTAGATCTGCCAATGCCCCCGGGCCATGTAATATTTGCACGCATAGAGCGGCTTTCCGTCCAATACGCCGATGCGCCAGTCGAAGTCGCTGGGCATGTATTCCTGGGCTACGGCCAAGTCGCTTTCCGCGAGGATCTTGTCCAATTTGGACTCCAGTTCCTCCGGTGTCTTCGCCTTCTCCACTCCGATGCTGAAGGTGCTGTCCGGCAGTTTCAGCACCACTGGAAAGCCCAGGCATTTCCCTACTTCGTGCCGGTTCTCGCTGTGGACGATCATGGTGCGCGGTGTGGGCACGTGATGCGCCTCCATCACCTCGGCGAGGTAGACTTTGTTGTTGCACTTGAGTATGGCGTCCGGCGCGTCCATCACCGCAAGGCCTTCCTGCTGCGCCTTCCGCGCCATGCGGTAGGTATGGTTGTTCACGTGCGTGTTCTCACGGATCAGCAGCGCGTCGTATTCACCGATGCGGTCAATGCTGTCCGGCCCGATGATGTCCACCCGGAACCCCATTTCCTCGGCAGCCTGCCTGAATTTCACGATGGCACGCTTGTTCGATGGCGCGGCCTTGTCCTCCGGGTTCACCAGGATGGCGAGGTCGTAGGCGCTGCGGTCCTCGCGGGCGGTGTCGTAACGCTTCTTGCCGAAGTATTCCGCCGCGAACTCCTTCAGCAAGGGGATGTGCTCCTCTTCGATGTCGGTGTAGGGAACGGGGCGCACCGAGCGGAGTTCCCATTTCTCGCCCTTCACGAAGCGGGCACGCAACAGGGGCGCCTCGAAGACTTTGTAGAGTTCGTGCGCCAGCTTGTCGTAACGCGGGTTCACGTTCCGGCCGAAGTACATGCTCAGTGTGAAATCGTGCTTGTCCTTGTGCTGCAGACTGTGCTGGATGACCTCATCGAGATCGCGCGAGAGCACCTTCACGATGCTCGGGTTCTTCAGGTCCAGTATGGTCTTGGCACTGGGTATCACCTTTTGGCCGCGTGCCTCGGCAAGGAGGCTCACGTAGTAGCCCCGGCTCTGGTACACGAACCTCCGCGCCAGGTTGAAGATCCGTGTGTTCTTCAGTTGCGCGAAACGTGGGTCCGTGAGGTAGTCCTTGCTGGAGACCACTTCCACATTAGGCGCACCGAGCTTGAAGGCCTTGGGGTCGTGTACGACGATGATCTTCCTCATAAGGTGAACGGCGTTGGGGACAGGACGAGCATGTTGGCGTCATAGGTGACGATACCGAGCATGATGCTGTTGATCAAGCGGCCTACCGGCACTTCATAGGTGCGGCCCTCGGCCATGGGATTGTCGTGATAGGGATCCGCCACGAAGACGCGCTTGCGCTCCATGCCGCGCAACACCACGAAGTGCCCCATGGGCTTGCCGCGCAGGTCGTGATAGACGCTACGGCCCTTCGAGTCCGCATATTCCCGCTTGCTCTTGTACAGGTATGTGGCGCTCAAGCCGGACAACACGGGCAGGTTCGCGTCGAAGTAGGAGCGGAGCAGGTCCGGCGTTGGATCGTCGAAGCGGATCTCGCCGCCTTCTTTCAGGAACCGTGCGTATGCCAAGCAGGCCGCGTGCAGCTTTTTGCCGTCCTTGATCCGCGTCTGAGCGATCAGTTTTTTGCCCAGCGCCTCCGGGGAAAGGCCGTCCCACGAGGGGTCGAACACCGCGAGGTTGTAGCTGTACAGCCGGGCTTGGTAACCGCGCTGCAGCGCATGGATCCCCAGTAGCACCGCTAACGTGCCGCCATCTTCCAATTGATGCACCTCATGGATCACTTGTTGCAGCGGCCGTGCATCACCGAAATGGCCGTATACCGCGTGAAGAGCCGTGGCGCCACAGGTGTCATCATCGGGCTGGGCTTCGATCTTGAAGTTGCGCATGGTGTTCGGGCGTAGTGGCTCCGCGGGTTCCCGCCGGTGGAATTATGTCACCTGCGGGGGGGGCAAAGTTCATGCGGACCGGCCACCGTTGAACACGTCGCTGCGCCTTCTTTCACATCGGCTTGTTCATCGGAAAGGTCCGCAGAACCGGTTTATCGACCTTGCAGTGGTTCCGTAGGCAGGAATGCGGCAGGGGGGCGGAATATCCGGGGAAGCTCTTCTTTCGGGTCGAAGGGCATCACCAACCACGACGGGGCCAAGGTGCTGCGCGCGATCAAGCGGCCCCCCGCATTGAAAACGCCGAGGATGATCGGGTCTTTGCGCGAGCTGTCCACCACGCGCATGCTGTAGATCAACACCGCGTTCAAGGTGTCCGCAGGGTCCGTCAGCGCGTCGCCGTAGTAACGCGACAATGCCCACAGATACTTCTCCACCTTCTCATTGTCACCGGGCTGGCCGTTCACGGTCCAACCGTTCTCGTTCCGTTCCAAGGAATAACTGCGGCTTCCCGGGAAGACGAAGGTGATGAACGTCCAGTCCGCCGGATCCCCGTTCACCATGGGCTTCGGTATCCAGTCCTCGAAGCGCATGTCGGTGATCGGGTCGAGCGCCCCCGGAACCAAGTAGACATTAGGGTCGCCGCCCAACATCACGGCAGTGGTGGTCTCCGACCCCGTGAGGCTCAGTTGTGTGCTGCTGCTGGACGTGCCGATGTGCAATACCGTGTTCATGGGGCTGCTAAGTTCCACACGGGCCGCAAGGCTGTCGCTCAGGCCGTACCGTTCGATGATGGGCGGTGTATGGCCGGCCATGCGCAAGGGCTTCACGTCGGCAAGTGTGGAAAGCAGCGTGTTCAACGGACGGCTGAAGGCCCGGGTCACATGTCCGCCCGCCGAGACCGTCCAGCCCATGCTTTCGCGCTGAAAGTGCAGGGCGGGCGCCTTCTGCGAAGGTGCGGGGATGATCGTGAACGAGTTCAACCGTGCCGTGTCCACCTGGATCAAGTGCTCCCTGAAGCTCCTTTGTTCGGCCTCTTCCGGCGTCCGCCCTCCAAGCCACCAGAACAAGGCCAATACCATGACCAAGGCCGCCAGCAGGCCGATGCGCGTCTTATCGGACATCCCCGGGGCGCATGCGGCGCTTCCGCTGGCGATGGCGCCATTGCCCCCGGAACAGGCCGTAGAGCAGCACCACCGCGATCGGCAGCAGCAGGTTCAACCATTTGAGTGTCGTGCGCCGGGCCTCGCCCGGGTCGGCGATCGGGCGGTAGTCCTTCTCCTTCCCGCGGATCGACAGCAGTTGCGTGTTGTGCGTGACCCAGTCCGTGGCGTTCACCATCAGGTCCAGATTGCCCTTGGGCAGCTGCACCGGCCGTCCACCTTGGTCTCCCGTGCAGAAGTTCCCGTTGCTGAACACGACGAGGCGTGCCCTGATGCTGTCCTTGCGTTCCAAGGCTGCGCCAAGCACTTGCGGGCCAAGCGGGAAGTCCGCAGCGGCCCAAGTCCTTCGAAGGTCGATGGTCAGCGGCGTGGGGAGCACGTTGCTATTTGCGCTTGTGGAAAGGATGGGGGAGTACCCGGTTGTCACACTGTCGCCGATGAAGGTGATCGGCGTCGCGAACTGGAACATCACGAGGTCCAGCCCGTGAGCCACGGCATGCTTGCTGAATTCGTTCAGCAGCGGATAAAATGGGAACTGTACCGAGATCGGCGTTTGGACGCCGCTCTGTGTCACGCCGACCTGCCCGCACTGCTCGTCCACCACTACGCCAGGTCCGATCCGCACGCCGTGTTCCGCCAGCCACCGTGCGATGCCGATATCCCGCTGCTGTGCCTCCGGGGAAACGGCCAGGTCCGTGGCCACCGCGCTATATGCCAGCACCACGCCGTGGCCCTTCGCCATGTATTCGTCAAGCCGCTTCTGGTGCAGTGGGGGGATGCTGTCCTTCGGATCGATGATCAAGATGGAGGCAAAGCGCTCGTTGATGGGGTATGAGTCGTAGATCGCCGTGGCCTCCACATCATACTGGGCGTTGAGCTGCACCGCCAGCTCGTCCAAGGCCTGGAGCGACGGTTCCTGATGGCCCTGCATCACCCCGATCAGCGGCTTTTCCACAGTGGCCGCTTGGGCGATCGCCGAGGAGAGGATCCACTCCATGCCGGGTCCTTTCTGCAATGCGGGTATCACGGCTTTGCGCGTGGCCATACGCACCACGGCGCCCATCAACACTTGGATGTTCTCGCTCCTGTCCTTTGCGCGCGTCTGTGCCAGCAAGGGCCGCACACCCAGCTCCACGGCCTTTGCCGTGACCGCCTCGGAGCTGCCCGGGTCCTCGAACTCGAAGACCAGTTTTCCGCCGGAACGTTCCGCATATTCCACCAGCAGGTCCTTGAAGTCCTGGCGCACCACGGACAGTTCCGGCGGCAGGTCTCCCGTGAAATAGGCCGTCACGGTCACCGTCTCCGGAAGCCCGTGAAGCAGGTCCAGCGTGGCCTGGTCCAGCGTGTAGCGCTTGTCGCCGGTAAGGTCCATCCGGAATTTGTAGCGCTGCGCCAACATGTTCACCAGCACGAGAGCCGCCAACAGCAGCAGCAAGGCGATCAAGGATGTGGTGCGCCTCCTCATGCGTGGCGTGCCCCGCGCCGGGCGAGCTCATGGCCGGCCAACAACAGGCCCGCTGCGGTAAGACTGAGGAAATAGACCAGGTCCCGGCTGTCGATGACCCCGCGGCCCATGCTCTCGAAATGGTTGCCGGTGCTGAGGTAACGGAACACCTGTCCGGTAAGGCCAGTGAGGTTCGCCGCCAGCACCGAAGTGCCGAAATGGAAAAGCGCCATGATGACCAGGGCCAGGATAAAGGCCGTGATCTGGTTGGCCGTGAGGCTGCTGGCGAAAATGCCCAATGCGATATACGCGGCGCTCATCAGTGCCAGGCCGAGGTAGCCGCAGATCACGGTGCCATGGTCGATCGGGCCGAGCATGGCCACGGTGGCATAGTAGGGAAGGGTGCAGAGCAGGGTGAGCACGATCAACGCCAAGCAAGCGAGGAATTTGCCCGCGATCACCTGCTGCGGCGTGATGGACCGCGTGAGCAACAGGTCGAGCGTGCCACTCTTGCGTTCTTCCGCGATGGTGCGCATGGTGAGCGCCGGGATCAGGATGAAGAGCGACCAGTTCGCCACGTTGAAGAAGGTGCTCAGATCGGCGATGCCGCGGATGAAAACGTCCGTGCCGAACCACCAGGTGAAGAAGCCGCTCACGCCCAAGAAGGCCACGATGACGAGATAGGCCATCGGCGAATCGAAGAAGGAAGCGAGTTCCTTGCGGGCGATGAGGAAGGCGGCGCGCATGGGGGTCATTTGCTCGTGGCGTCACGGAATACATCCTCCAGGCGGCTTTCCACCGGTCGCAACTCGCCGAGGCTCCAACCTTGCTTGGAACAAATGGCGACGATCAGTTCACCGGCAGGCTGGGCCATCCGGATCTCATAGCGGCCTACTTCACCGGGCATTGCTTCGGCCGCGACCACCTCGTCCATGCCGCGTAACACCGATAGAACAGCCTCGGGTGCCGCACCGCCGATACGCACCACGAACACACCCCGGCCCAGCACGCGCGCACGCAGTTCCTCCGAAGTGCCATCAGCGACGATCCGGCCCTTGTTGATGATGAGGATACGGTCGCAAACGGCTTCCGCCTCCGGGAGGATGTGCGTGCTGAAGACCACGGTCTTCGCCTTGCCCAGCTCTTTGATCAAGGCGCGCACCTCGATGATCTGGTTGGGGTCCAGGCCCGTGGTGGGCTCGTCCAGTATCAGCACCGCCGGGTCATGCACCATGGCGAACGCCAGCCCTGCGCGTTGCCGGTAGCCGCGGCTGAGCTCGCCCGTGCGCTTGTGCTTTTCATCGCCTAAGCCGCAGACCTCCACCATGGTGGCGATCCGCCCGTTGATCGCATTGCGGGGAACTCCTTGCAGCCGGGCACCGAAACGCAGCAGGTCCAGCACGGGCATGTCCTCATAAAGTGGATTGGCTTCGGGCAGATAGCCGATGGCGCGGCGGAGTTCCACCGCGGTAGGTGTCATTTCCTGACCGTCGATCAACACCTTTCCGGCATCCGGGGCCGTCAGCCCGCAGACCATGCGCATAGTGGTGGTCTTCCCCGCGCCGTTGGGCCCGAGAAAACCCAAAACTTCCCCCTTGCGGGCGCTGAAGCCCACATGGTCCACGGCTACTTGCGTACCGTAGCGCTTGGTGAGTTCCTCGGTGCGGATGTCCATCGGCAATTGCGGTGGACCGGTCCTCGTCCCGGTCAAGGCAGAGAATTCAAGCTCCTTTCACGCGGTGCTCCGCCTCTTCCTTGGTGATGCCTTCCCGGATCAATTCCAAGGCCTGTGCGATCCTGCGTTTGCGCGTCTCCTCCTTCCTTCCGTCGGAGATCCACTCCGCGTATTCCTTCCGTGTGGAGGCGGGGAAGGATCCCCAGTTCGCCCATGCGCTGGGGTCCTTGCGCAGAACGCTCTCGAGCTCGGCGTGGACCGGTTGTTTCCTGCCGCTTGCTTCAGCTTCGGCCTTGGCCAGTTTATCATTCAGGGCCATGGCCCGCTGGACCAAGGCGCTGAAGGCGGCCTCATTGATCGTGTCGCCTTCACGGAATTTTACCGTCCTGCCCGGTTTGTCCTCCGAGCAAGGCTCATAGGGCATGCGCGAGGACTTGAACTGCGCACCCTTGGGAAACATGACGCTCACCGAGGTCTTTGAGGCACAAATGCCCAGAACAGGCATGGAGGCCAGCTCGAAATGGGGGCTCTGCGCCCGCCAGGTCTCTTCCACCTCATCATTCACGGCATGCACCAATTGGCGAAGCCGTACCATCAGCTTGCGCTGCCATTCCGGGTGCTCGGCGATGTAGAGGTTGATCTGTTCGGGGATCAGCATGGTGTTCTGTTTATGGGGTGCGAATATGCGGCTTACCGGCTTCCCCCGTCGCTCAGTTCGATCACCACTGGGAAAGTCCGGTCTTTCCGGAAGTCGGGGGCGCCGGACATGCCATAGAGGCCGTCACCCATCGGCCATACCGTGTCCGCATTGAAATAGCCCTGTTTGTACCCGTCCTGAAGCACTGCCTTTTCCTTATAGCTGCCATCGCCCTTGAACTCCAGCATCAACGCTTCCTTCGGCTTGTCCACAGATTCCACGGGTTCTTTCTTCTTCCGCAGTTCCACGTTGGAATCCGCATCGTTGTAGAACAGGAACAGGACATCGCTGTAAGCGATCGAAAATGTCTTGCCGGGGCCGTCATTGGTGAAGCTCATGTCCCGGGGTACCACGGTGTACCACTTCTTTTCCCCGGATGCGTCCAGTTCCATCGCGTGGAAGGCACCGTTCACCCACTCTGTCTTGTCCATCTTTTTGCCACCGAGGTCGCTCACTTGGTGGGTCTCGATGCCCGAGCGCTCCGCCACCACATATAGCCCGCCGTCCTTTTTCGGCCAGATCCGCTCCAAGTGCATATTGGTCTGTAGGCGCTCCACTTTTTTCACCGTCTGCAGCTCGAACGGTGTGCGCTCCGCGACCGACCATTTTCCCGCTGCGGTGTCCAAGGTGGTCTCGAAGATCCCGATGGATTCGTTGCGGCCGACGTCGCCGTTTGAGTAGATACCTGCACAGGCCAAGCGGCCGTCGGGAAGTATGGTGAATGCCGCTTCCTGCACGAAGTCCTTCTTGCCCAGGTCCAGCGGGAACCCCTGCTGGCCAAGGCTGTCCATGCGGTAAAGGCTGTATGTGTATCCAACGACGTCCTTTGTCTTGGGTGCCGCGTCGGTCACGTTCTTGATCAGATACCAGGCCGCGCCGGTCTTGTCCACCAAGGTGCTCACCACGTCGGTGCGGACATTGCCCGGCTCCGTGCCAAGGGTGTTGGTCCAGATCGGCTTCATGGCCCCGTCCACCATTACGCCCACGATAGGGCAGCCGGTGGAGCGCGTGGTGGAGGCGGGGCTGAGGCCGATCAACATGTGCTTGCCGTCCCCCGCCTTGGTGGTGGTAAAGCCCACGGCCATGCCCGGCTTGAAATAATCCGGGCTCTTTCCGAACCGGTCGTATGGAATTTCCGCCACCAACGCCGCTGCCCGCCCGGTGAGGCTGCGCGGGCTGAGCACTTGCTGCAGGAGAAGAAGTTTACCATGATCCGGGTCCGGCTTTGTCAGGATCACGCGGAAGGTCTTGTTGAAAGTCTCGATGGTCTCCATCGCTACGGGACCGATGCCCCAGACGAACTTGGGTTGGTCGTGCTTGACCTCGTACATTTTGTCGGAGCTGATCACGAAAAGCTGCCAGCCGAGGTCGGCACCGGGAATGCCGCCGATCACCGACTTCCCGCCCAGTGTCTTCAGGGCTACGAAGCTGCCCTCGTCGCCATACACGGTCTTGGCCACAGCCAACTCACGGTCGGGTTGAGCATCGAAGTCGACTTTCACCTTCACCCGCACTTTGCTGTCTTGGGCATGTAGGTTGGAAAAGCCGATGAAGGCAAGGATGGCAAGGGCGAATAGGCGGAGCAAAGAAGTGGTGGTCATACGGGTATTGGGTCTGTTTGGGAGTGTGAAGTTAGCCGGGCGCGGTGATCAGACACGTTCAATGACGGTGGCGTACCCTTGCCCTACGCCGATGCACATGGTACAAAGGGCATACCGCTTCTGCGTCCGGTGCAGCTCCAGCGCGGCGGTTTGAAGCAGCCGTGCGCCGCTCATGCCCAATGGATGGCCTAAGGCGATCGCGCCGCCGTTCGGGTTCAGGCGCGGGTCGTCATCGGCAATGTCCCAAGTACGTGTGCAGGCAAGAGCTTGTGCCGCGAAGGCCTCGTTCAGCTCGATCACGTCCATCTGGTCCAGTGTAAGCCCGGCGCGCTTCAAGGCCAAAGCCGTGGCATGCACGGGGCCGATGCCCATGATCCGTGGCTCCACGCCGGCCACGCCGCTGCTCACAATGCGCGCCAACGGCTTCAGCTTGTGGGTTTTCATACCGGCCTCGCTGGCCACCAACAAAGCCGCCGCACCGTCATTCAATCCGCTGGAATTCCCGGCCGTCACGCTGCCGCCTTTGCGGAACGCAGGACGAAGACCGGCCAGTACCTCCAGCGTTGTGGAGGCCTTGATGAATTCGTCCTTGGCAAAGAGCACCGGGTCCTTTTTCCGCTGCGGGATGCTCACCGGCGCGATCTCCTGTTCCAACCGGCCTTCCTGCTGTGCGGCTGCGGCTTTTTGTTGGCTCCACAAGGAAAAGCGGTCCTGGTCCTCGCGGGTGATGTTGCGCGTTTCCAGCAGGTTCTCCGCCGTCCCGCCCATCGCCTCGATGCCGAAATTTTCCTCCATCACCGGGTTGACAAAACGCCAGCCGAAACTGCTGTCGTAGAGCTTGGCATCGCGGCCATAGGGCGTGCTGGTCTTGCTCATCACCCAGGGGCTGCGCGTCATGTGCTCCATGCCGCCAGCGATGAAAACGTCGCCATGGCCCACGGCTATCGCCCGCCCGGCCTGCACCACGGCGCTCATGCCGGAGGCACAGAGCCGGTTCACCGTCTCGCCGGGAACGGAAACAGGAAGACCCGCCAACAAGGCCGCCATGCGGGCCACATTGCGGTTGTCCTCGCCGGCCTGGTTGGCACAGCCCATGATCACGTCGTCGATGGCCCCGAGGTCCAGATCGGGATGGCGTTCCACCAAGGCTTTGATCACGTGCGCCGCCAGGTCGTCCGCGCGAACAGCGGACAGTCCACCGCCCAAAGAGCCGATCGGGCTGCGGATGCCATCGATGATGAATGCGTCTTTCATGGGGCCAAAGGTCGTTCTTGCCGGGAAAACGGGGAGAAGAGGAGGTAAGAGAGGTAAAAGTGGTATGGGAGGAGAGGTAGGTAAGGGAGGTGAGCCAGGGAGGTAAGGAAGGTGTGCGTTCATCCCTTGCCTCCCTGACTTCCTTGACTTCCATTACCCACAAGACCAGAGATACCGACAGTGGACCTTCGCCATCTTCCGCATTCCTACTTTCGCGGACATGGATCCACAGGAACTCGCTCGGCGCGTGGTGGCGCTGATGATGGAAGAGGATGCATTCAGCCAATGGCTCGGCATCGAGGTCATCTCCGTAACCCCAGGTGCTTGCGAGCTGCGGATGACCGTGCGCGAAGAGATGAACAACGGCTTCCGGATCACTCATGGCGGTATTTCCTACTGTGTTGCGGATAGCGCTCTGGCCTTCGCCTCAAATTCCCATGGCATCCGGTCGGTCTCGATTGAGACGTCCATTTCCCACGTCAAGCCTGTGCACAGCGGGGATGTCCTCACGGCCAAGGCAGAGGAACTCAGCCGCAGCAACCGGATCGCGGTCTACCAGATCCCTGTGGTGAACCAGGAAGGAACGACGGTGGCGCTGTTCAAGGGCACGGTCTTCCGTACCGGGAAGGCATGGGAGGTATAGGTCTTCTCATCACTAGGCCTCTGGCCCGTCGACGTTCCGTGCGTCAGAACAATTCCCTCGCCAACACGCCCTCGTGCTCCAGCAGCCATTTCTTTCGCCAAAGCCCGCCCGCATAGCCGGTCAACAGCCCATCGGATCCCACGACCCGGTGGCAGGGCACAACGATCAGCAAAGGGTTCACACCGCAGGCTGAACCCGTGGACCGTGCCGCACCGCCCACCTCCGCAGCCAGGTCCGCATAGGTCACTGCCCAGCCGAAGGGGATCTTTTCAAGTCGCGCCCACACTTTCTTCCGGTAGGCCGAGCCCACATGGTACAGCGGCAGGTCGAACTTTTTCCGCCGCCCGGCGAAGTAGGCTTTTAGCTGTGCCAAGGCCTCGGTCAGCACCTTGGGCCTACGCGCATGCCGCCCGCGCCCCGGGTTGTTGAACGATACGCGCGTGATCCGCGTACCGTCCGATTCCACCCAGAGCTTTCCAATGGGCGTTTCCAAAGAAGCCACGTACTGTGGCCCGAAGAGTTCAAGCTCCTTGTTCTTGGCCTTGGGGGGCATGCTGCGCTGGTATCTTGGGCCAAATTACAGATCAATGGCCTGGTTCAGCCCCGACTTCAACCGCTTCTTCATCGAACTTGCGGCAAACAACAACAAGGAATGGTTCGACATGAACCGAACGCGCTACGAGAAGGAGGTGAAGAAGCCCTTCGAGGTCTTCGTGGGCGAGATGATCCAGCGCGTCGCTAAGGTCGACCCCAATGTGCGCATCGGGCCGAAGGAGGCCATCTTCCGCATCAACAGGGACGTGCGCTTCAGTAAGGACAAGGCGCCGTATAAACTGAACCGTTCCGCCCTCATTACACCTGCGGGCAAGAAGGACATGAACGCTCCCGGTATCTACTTTGAGCTGGGGCCGGAGGCGGTGCGCATCTATGGCGGCGCCTACATGCCGGACAAGGAAGCGCTGCTGCGCATCCGGTCACGCATCGCGAAGGACCTCCCCAAATTCAAGAAACTCCAAGAGGACAAGGCGTTCGTGAAGCACTTCGGGACCGTTCAAGGCGAAGCGAACAAGCGCCTTCCTCCGGAATTCCAAGCTGCCGCCGCCAAGGAGCCCCTGCTCTTCAACAAACAGTTCTACTACGGTGCGGAGCTGCCGCCTAAGATGGTGACCAGCCCCAAGCTGCCCGATGTTCTCATGGAACATTACCACGCCATGGCCGCGATGAGCGCATTTCTACTGGCGAAGTAGATATTCCTAATTCCTGATTTCCAACAAGCCTCGGCGGCAGGCTGGATCAGGAATTAGGAATCTGAGATCGACGGATCAGAATAGTCAGCGGAACTCGCCACGTTGCTCGGACTTTCCAGCTCCGCAGAATTGATCTATGCGATCCCCACCAAGCGATGGACTTGGCCATTGAAGGTTCCGGTCTCGCCGATCGCCAAGTTCTTCAAGGCGCTCAACAGCGGTGCCTGCATGGAGATCGCAAGGACCACTTTCCCGTCCACCTCAAACTTGCCCATGGCGGCGCTCACATAGAACAGGCCTTTGTCCGTGGCCACAAGCGCGCCGGGCTGGATCTTCGGGCAACGGTGAGCGGGATCGATCCGGGCCAAGTGGTCCTCCATTTCCCGCAGGTTGTGCAGCGCTGAAGCCTGCTTTTCCAGCTCCTGCTGGGCCATGGCGCGAGCGGTCTCGTGCTTGTCGCCGGCACTGCTCTTGGTATCGGCTGTTCCTGCCTCGCGTGCCTGCTCCACGCCGGCCTGCGCCTCACTGATCCGTTCCTGAAGGGCGCTTACGCACGCCGCATGCATCGCCTGCTTCAGGCTGAATAGATCCTTCATTTACCCGGTTCTTCGGTCCGGTCCAGCACGTTCTTCCGCGCAACATCCACCACGAACCGACCTTGCATGAATTTCCGGCCCAACAGCACCTGGTACTTCATGTCGCTGCGGTCGAACAGGGTGAACTGGGTCCTGACCGCATGCGCATTGAGCTTCACCGTGGTGGTGACCAAATAGCGCTCGGTGCGTTGCCCCGTGCTGCTTTTTACCGTTACCCGTTGGAATTCATGGAATACCACCTTGGTGCGCTTGCGCCCCATGTTGAAGGTGACCACCAGTTCCTGTTGGCCATCCGCCGCACGCACGCTCAGCTTCTGGTAGTGCAGCGCGCTGCGATAGGCACCGGTGTCCAGTTTGGCATGCACCCGGGCAACGCCCAGCTTGGGCAAGGCGATGTACTCCAGCCTACCGACGGTGACCTTGGCTTTTGCCATGGACGCAAGATGGCCGGATCGCGAGCGGGACAGGCGGGCTTTCAGGTCAAAGTATCACGCTTGTAATGTTGAAAGGAGTCTTGCTTAACGGGCTTGCCCGGAGTATTTCGCTACAAGTTCTCAGCTCAGGGTATTATTCGGAAGACCCCGAGTGGGATCCCCTCCGTGCCTCTGTGTCTCTGTGGTGAAAAACAACCCGATAGTTCCCCTCACAAGTGCATGAACTCCTTCTTCGCGAGCAGCTCCTCCTTGGTCTCGCGGTGGTCCGGATCGTCCACGCAGCAATCCACGGGGCAAACGGCGGCGCACTGCGGCTCATCGTGGAAGCCCGTGCATTCCGTGCATTTGTCCGGCACGATGTAATAGATGTCCATCAAGATCGGTGCTTGGGCGGCATCAGCGTCGTAGCTGTTGCCCGTGGGCACGGTCTGCTGGCCGTTCAGGCTGGTGCCGTCGCTCAACCTCCACTCCGCGCCGCCCTCATAGATGGCGTTGTTGGGGCATTCCGGTTCGCAGGCCCCGCAATTGATGCATTCCTCCGTGATGATGATAGCCATGGCAATACTGGTAATTTCGCATCCCCGCCATCCAGGTACCGGCTTTGTGCAGGTCACTTGGCTTGGATCGCGCAAAAGTAGATATCCTGTGAGCAATCGTACATCCCTTTCCGGAACTTCCGAACTGGCAACGCGCATTTCCGCGTTCGCGCAGTTAGGCCGTGCGCTGGAACAATTCTCGACCAAGGCCGCGTGGCCGGGCCATTCCTGTGGATCCACCGAGGATGAATACGACGCGTTCGATAGCGCACTTGTCCATGCCCGCGTGAGAAACGGCTGGTTCACGGAGGAGCAGGTCCGCTTCGCTGCGAAGGGGCTTTCGATGATGCTGGACCCACGATCGCTGGAAACATGGCTGGCGAACTATCCAGCGCTGAACGAGCCGCACGCGCTCAAGATCGTCGGCATCATCATGGCGGGCAACATCCCGTTCGTGGGCTTCCATGACCTACTGTGCGTGCTTCTCTGCGGACATCGCGCCAAGGTGAAGGTCGCTTCCGACGATGCGGGGCTCACCCCGGCGCTGATCCAATTGCTTGCGTGCTTCTCGCCGGAAATGGCCGCAAAGGTGGAAATGCCCAATGGCAAGCTCGGGGAGGTGGACGCCATCATCGCCACCGGTAGTGACAACACGGCCCGCTACTTCGAGCACTACTTCGGCCAACTGCCACGCATCGTACGTAAAAACCGCACCAGCGTGGCCGTGCTGGACGGCAGCGAATCGGAAGCCGAACTGGCAGCGCTCGGCGAGGACGTCTTCCGCTACTTCGGCCTTGGCTGCCGCAACGTGGGCAAGGTCCTCATCCCGCAGGACTTCGACCTGGACCGGCTCTTCGGTGCGCTCTTTCCGTGGAAGGAGATCATCAACCACAACAAGTACGCGAACAACTACGACTACAACAAGGCCGTGTGGCTCTTGGACCGTGCGCCGATCACGGAGAACGGTTTCCTGATCCTGAAGGAGGAAAAAGCGCTCAACAGCCCGGTGGCCGCGCTTTACTATGAGCGGTATGCCGATGCCTCAGCGGTGCAAGCGCTCCTGAAGGAAGAGGAGGGAAGGCTCCAGTGTGTCGTGGGCCACGGCCATATTCCCTTCGGTGAAGCCCAATACCCCGGCCCCGGCGAATACGCGGACAATGTGGATACGCTGGAGTTTTTACTGGGCCTGGATCACTCCTCCGTGTACTCGTAGCAGCCCAGGTCGGACCCGCCGTCCCACGCCCGCACTTTATTGTCCAGATCATTGAACGCTTCGGGGTCGGCACCAAAATCATCCAAGCCTTTGTTGCGCGCATATGCGTTCACGGTGATGTGGAGATCCCCGTTGTTCGCATCCGCAAAGCCCGGGCTTTGGTTCCGGTAAACACTACTTTGCTCGAAATGATCGGCATCACTGGTGTTCTGATCCGTGCGAAAGAGGAAGTTCTTGAAGATGAAGTCGGGTGAAAGCTGGTCGTCGAAGGCCAGTTGGAATTCATTTCCGTTGTTGCCGTAGATGATGCCGTTGCGGAAAAGGCTCGCCTCCACGTCCCGCACTTGCGTGGCCCCGGTGATGTCCACGAAGGTGTTGGTGAGGATGAAGGCCGGTTCCTGGCGCACATCGTAGGTCCAGTAGTTGGCGATGGTGCTGTGGTTGAAGACGTACTCGCCGCCGCCGGTGAGCGCAACACAGTATTGGCCGCAGTTTTCCACCAGCAGGTTGGTGCTCGTGATCCGGTAGTTTTCCGAGAGGATCCCCGCCGCCGAGCAGTTGCGGATGCTCACGTTGTTCAATATGAGCTTGTTCACACTCGTGGGCTGGCCCGGCGTGCCGATCCAGCTTTGCGGCTGGATGCCCACCAACGCATTCTTGATGTCCACGTGTTCGAAGACGTTGTTCGTTGGTCCGTAGTTATCGTTGATCCAGATCCGGTCCCATTGGCCGGGCAGGTCGGCATAAGTGGCTTCCAAGCGGTCGCCTTGGAAGGTGATGTGATCTTCGTAGGTCCCGTTCGCTTGGATGTTCCCTCCTTGGTATACCCATAGCCCGCCACCGCCGTGGAAATACACCTTCACGCCGGGGTCGATGATCAGCGTGCAGCAGGAATCCACCACCGCGTATCCATAGATGACATACGGCAAGTCGTTGGTCCAATGTACCGTCTCGCAGATCTGGTTGCCTAAGCTGTCGTAGCCCCCCGCGATATAGCTGAACGCCGGAAAGCCCTGCACGTGGGTGTCAGGCCTGAAGTAGTGCGCATTCTGTCCCCAGGCGTTCAACGTCACCTGCTGCTCGTTGCCGTTGGTGCTGAACAGGATGTGGTCCTCGATGATGAACGGAGTGTTCACGCCACCGGCCCCCAGCGTGGCCTCCACGAAGATGTAGATGCTATCCCCGCCGGGAATCTCCACATCGCTGAAGCTCAGGCCCGAGCTGCCGTCCACATTGATCCGGAACGGGGATGGGGAACCGCCTTCCAACACAATGTTCACCCGCACGCCCTCGCTGTTCCGGTTGCGGGCGGTGAAGCGCTTGGTCACCGTGCCCACCGTGGTGAACACTGTATCGAACAGTACAGAATCCTGGGAGAACTCCAGCTGCGCGCTCGGCGAATCGGTAAAGAGCTGGTCCTTGCGGCAACCGAAGAGGACGGCGGCCAGCAGGATGAGCAGGAGGGTGGGGCGGAGGATCTTCAAAGCCGGGCAAAGATGGGGCGCGGGGCTATTACGGGATAGGGGGCGGATCATTGCCTTGGAATGTTTGCCGGAAGGATCCGGAATAAGGGCAAGTGGTTGAACATTTCTATCTTCGGGTAGTGGGATCACTCAGCGGGTCCGAACCAACGATGAAGTATTTTCCTGCAGCCATGAGAACCCTGTTGCTCGCTGGGCTGGCCACTTTGTTGGCCAGCCCAAGCGGGGCGCAGGTACCGCTCACCTTGGACACCTCGTTCCGCTGCACTCCGGTAACCTACCCGCCGGGCCTGTCG
>Ga0209170_1000039_pt1 | contig 99698 bp, 89 predicted proteins | sample KloWWTKNB14_bulk_FD_187178 | JGI IMG/M metagenome (GOLD analysis project Ga0209170, IMG submission 187178) | Active sludge microbial communities from Klosterneuburg, Austria, studying microevolution and ecology of nitrifiers - Klosterneuburg... | ecosystem: Engineered > WWTP > Aerobic digester >...
GGACAAGGCCATCTTTGTGCATGTTCTGTCGTGAACGTGTCTTCTTCTTGCTCACTGCCATGGTCATCTTCAGGACCGTGGAAGCCCAATGGACCTTCACCGGTGACACGTCCGCCACCTGGCAACAAACCATCGCGCGCTATGCCAGCATGGTCTCATTGTATGAAGGCGCGAAGCTCACAGTGATCAGTAAGGATGATGACGGCCATCCGATCCACCTTTTCATCCTCAGCGACGGTAGCGGCTTCACGCCGGACAGCATCCGTGCAGCGGGCAAGAACATCCTTTGGATCACCAATGCCATCCATCCCGGGGAGCCGGACGGGATCGATGCCAGCCTCATGCTCGCACAAGCGCTGTTGGACAGCGATCAGCTAACGGGCCTGCTGGTGCATACCGCCGTGTGCATCGTGCCCGTGTACAACGTCAGCGGAGCCTTGAACAGGGGACGGTACAGCCGCGTGGACCAGAACGGGCCGCTGGAATACGGCTTCCGCGGGAACGCCAAGAACATGGACCTCAATCGCGACTTCATGAAGATGGATTCCGAAAATGCGCGCTCATTGGAAGCGGCATTGACGGCATGGGACCCGGACATCTACTTCGAGCCGCATGTCAGCGATGGCGCGGACCACCAGTACACTATGGCGTTGCTGGCCACGCAGAAGGACAAGCTTTCACCGCCGCTCTCGGAGTTCATGACCAAGGTCCTTCAGCCAGGCCAGTACGACCGGATGAATAGCAAGGGCCTGCTGATGTGCCCCTATTTTGAGACCACGGGCAAGGTCCCGGAGGAAGGGTTGCGCGGCTTTTACGACAGCCCCCGATACAGCAGCGGCTACAATGCTTTGTTTGATCGCATCAGCATCATCAGTGAGAGCCACATGCTGAAGCCCTTTGCCGATCGGGTGAACGCCACCTTCCAGCTGTTGCTGGGCACCTTGGCGGTCATGGACCAACATCCGGATGAGTTGAAGAAGGCACGCATTGCCGCTAAGGAGCGGACGCGCACTGCGGCCGGCTTCGGTTTGAACTGGCGGCTGGATACCTCTGCCGTGAGCAGCATCCCTTGGAAAGGCTATGCGGCAAGGATGGATACCAGCCTTGTCACAGGCCTCCCGCGCATCCGCTATGACCACAACGAGCCGACCGACACGGTCGTCCCTTGGCACGATACGTACCGGCCATCCTTCACCATGGCCAAGCCTAAAGCCTACCTGGTGCCGCAACAATGGAAGGCAGTGATCGACAGGTTGAAAGTGAACGGCGTGGAAATGAATATCCTTCCGAACGACAGTTTGTTGCAGGTGGAGCAGGACAGCATCGGGGAATTCACCACGGTGCCCATGGTCTATGAGGGGCACTACTTGCACCGCGACATCAACACCACGCGGCGGCGGACCGAAATGACCGCCCATGCCGGTGACCTGCTCGTGCCGATGGGCCGGACCACGGACCGCTATGTGATGGAGGCACTCGAATGCCGGGCCGAGGACGGCTTCTTCGCGTGGAATTTCTTCGACGGCGTGTTACAGCAGAAAGAGTGGTACGACAGCTACGTCTTTGAGGACATGGCCGCGCGGCTCCTCACGCATGCCGTGGATCTGAAGCGGGCCTTCGAGGGTAAGCGGGCAGCGGATCCCGACTTCGCGAAAGATGCTGGCGCACAGCTCACCTGGATCTATCAGCGGTCGCCCTGGATGGAGCCGACTTGGCGGAAGTATCCCGTGCTGCGTGTGGTGGAATAGCGGCCCCGTCGCATTTTGCCGGACGTGAATGCCGCCGGTGAACGCTCAGCCTTCCTCTGCGTTCTCGATCGCCGTATGACGGTTCCGTTCCTCTGCCGTCATACGTATGTATTCTTTGCGCTCTCCGCGTTCTTTGCGGTTCAATTTCATAACGCTTTCCATCCCCATCTTCGCAACCTCATCCCTTTCAACCCATGGATCTTTACGACATCGGCATCGGCGCACGTGTGAAGCACCCCACCCTCGGCGTAGGCGTGGTCTATGACCTGGACGCGCATTCCATCCACATCTTCTTCCGCGAGCACGGCGAGAAGCCCATCGCGCGCTCCTTTGAGGACCTCGTGGTGATCGCGCCCGGAGTGGAAGTGGAACCTGAGGCGCTGGACCTTGAAAGCGTGAAGGACGCACTGCGCGAGGTGCTTGAGGAGGACAACAGCCTGCAACGCCCGGTTCCGCTCGCGCGCCGTTGGCAGAAAGGCATCCTGGAAATGCGTTCCGCTGATCCCGCCCTTAAGAGCAAGGAGGTGCCCATCGAGGACTTCTTCCACAAGATCGTGATGATGCGCGACCGTTTCCGCGTGTTGGAGCAAAAGATCAACGCCAGCAAGGACCTCAGCGAGCAGGACAAGGTGGAGATGCAGCAGTACATCACGCGTTGCTACGGCAGCCTCACCACCTTCAACATTCTCTTCGAGGACAAGGAGGACCATTTCGTGGGGCAGAAGGGAGAGTAGGGTAGTCGGGAGTCTATGAGTCGTGAGTCTTGAGTCTGTGAGTATCGATCCTCGAACTCCAGCAGATTGAAAACGCTATCTGCATGGATCAGTTCTTTCAGCGTCATCTGTGTTCCATTGATCGTTGATCGTTTCCGTTTGGCGATCTTCACCACAGCGCTTACCTTCGTTCCACGGACACGTTCTTTCTCAGCTATGTGCTGATCAACAGACAGCCCACATAGGCCATAGGTTCTCAAAACCAACACTTTTTACTCAGGATCGGAAGATCCAAAGGGCAAGGGCGCGCCTCATCGCCTTCGGGCGAATTCCTTCGGGAATGCCGAGGATTACCGACCCCTTTCCTGTCCGACCCGCTCATGTGATCCATGGGTTTTTTGAACTCGGTCCTGTGTGGGCTTTTTTTGTCCTGACGTGAACCAACTTGCACCCGTGAAACCAACCCAAGATCCCGTTCGGGCCGGCACTGTCCTGCCTGTGATGGAAGCCTTTTACACCGTCCAGGGGGAAGGGGCCTTCACCGGCCAGGCGGCCTACTTCATCCGCTTGGGCGGCTGTGATGTGGGCTGCACTTGGTGCGATGTGAAGGACAGTTGGGCCATGGACGCACATCCGATGCACAGCGTGGCGGACATCGTGGCCGAAGCGCTGAAGCATCCGGCGCGCATCGCCGTGGTGACCGGCGGTGAACCCCTGATGCATGATCTCGGCCCTTTGACAAAAACGTTGCGCGCCGCCGGCTTTCGCACGCACATCGAAACAAGTGGTACCTCACCGATAAGCGGGGAATGGCACCATATCTGCTTCAGTCCTAAAAAGTTCAAGGCCCCCGTGCCCGGCTTCCATGCACTGGCCGATGAGTTGAAAGTGGTGGTCTTCAACAAACACGACCTGCAATGGGCCGGGGAACATGCCGCCAAGACACAGGCCGACTGCGCCCTCTACCTACAACCCGAATGGACCAAACGCGAAACCATGATGCCGCTTGTCACCAACTACGTGATGGCGCACCCGCGCTGGCGCATTTCCTTGCAGACACACAAGTATTTGAACATTCCATGAAGCGGTTATCAGTTGTCGGTTGTCAGGTGCCCACGCCAAAGCGCCCTGGCGACGGCGTGTTGTCAGTTGTCAGGCTGCGTAGGGTGCTCCGTGGTGGTGGTGAGTTTTCTCGGTCACCAGTCACCAACTACCATTCACCAGCACACCGGATCCTCCGGAGCTTGCTCCTTGCTGCTTACTGCGTCTGCCAACTGCCAACTGCACAAGCTCAACCCGGTAACTACACCAGCACGGACAAGAAGGCCATCAAGCTCTATGAGAAAGGGGCCGAGTGCATGCGCCTTCAGGACTGGAGCTGCGCGGAGAACGGATTGAAGAAGGCGGCGGAGGCCGATCCGCGCTTCATCGAACCGCGGATCTACCTCGGGGAGATGTACGAGCAGCGCAACATGCCGAAGGAGGCCATGGCCATGTATGGCGAAGTGGTGGCGATCAACCCGCGCTTCTTTCCGCCCGCTGCGCTGCACCTGGCCGAACTTGAGATCACCGCCAGCGACTATACCGGAGCCCGGAAGCATTATGCCATGGCGAAAGAACTGGACAGCGATCCGAAACGGAGGCAACGCGCCTCACTTGGGATCGCCAACTGCGATTTCGCGGTGGAGGCCGTGCAGAACCCCGTCCCATTCGACCCTGTGAACCTCGGCCCGGGAGTGAACAGCAAGGACCCCGAGTATTTCCCGTGCGTTACAGCGGATGACAGCACGTTGATGTTCACGCGCTTATTGATCGATGCCCGCTCACAGTTCGGCAAACAGGAGGACTTCTTCGTCAGCCACAAAGGGGGCGATGGTGCATGGGGAACGGCTCAGCCGATCAGAACGGTGAACACGGTGGACAATGAAGGCGCGGGAACGCTCACACCGGACGGGCGCTTCATCGTTTTTACGAAATGCGCAGGCATCGACGGCTCCTACGGCAAGGGACTGAAGGGACTGGGCAGTTGTGACCTCTTCATCAGCCGCAGGATCGGCGACCGCTGGACACCTGCGCAGAACCTAGGCAGCCCGGTGAACACGCGTAACTGGGAAAGCCAGCCGAGCATGGGCAGCGACGGCCGCACGCTCTACTTTGTCCGTGCATCGCAAGCTGCGGACGGACTGAAGAGCATGGACATTTATCGTACGGTGCTCGGCGAGGACGGGGCCTTTGGCAAACCGGAGCGCTTGGGCGACAACGTTAACACGGCTGGCCAGGAGGAAAGCGTGCAGATCCATCCCGATGGCAGAACGCTTTACTTCAGCAGCGACGGCCATCCCGGCATGGGCGGACTGGACATCTATGTGAGCCGCATGCAGACCGATGGCTCTTGGGGAAGGGCACAGAACCTGGGATATCCCATCAACACGGGCGGCGATGAGAACAGCGTGCTCGTAGGCGCCGAAGGCAAACTCGCCTACTTCGCCAGCGATCGCCCCGGAGGCGTGGGCGACCTTGACCTGTACAACTTCGTTCTTCCGGAGGAGGCTCGTGCTTCCGCGGTCGGATACATCCACGGAAAGGTGACGGACCGCACCAACGGCAAGCCCGTGGAGGCCGATGTGGAACTTTATGATCTCGCTTCCGGGGCCTTGGCCACGGCCGCATACAGCGATCCGGAGAGCGGGGAATTCCTCGTGTGCCTGCCGCGCGGTAAGGACTATGCGCTGAACGCCTCGGCGGAGGGCTACCTCTTTTTCTCCAAGAATTACAGTGTGGCGCAAAGCGATGCGACCTCGACACCGGATCTCGATGTGAAGCTGAACCCCATCGTCGCAGGCGAGAAGATCGAGCTGCGCAACATCTTCTTCGAGACAGCCAGCTATGAATTGCTCCCGGCTTCCACGGTGGAATTGGACAAGCTGGTGAAGCTGATGACGACGAACGCTGCGATGCGCATTGAAGTGGGCGGCCATACCGACGACGTGGGCAATGACGCCGCCAACCAGAAGTTGAGCGAGCAGCGCGCCAATGCCGTGCGCGACTTCCTCATCACCCACGGCATTGAGGCCTCGCGCATCGTGGCGAAGGGCTACGGGGAGACCAAGCCCATGGCGACGAACGATACCGACGAGGGCCGTGCAATGAACCGGCGGACGGAGGTGACGGTGTTGTGAGGCGGCCAGTTGGCAGAAGGCAGTGGCAGTTGGCAGCGGCGACATGAGATGTGTTCTCCGATGCTCCTTTCGGCCTGAAGACGTGGGGCCGACCTTTGCACCATGAAAGTGAAGATCTGGTCCGATGTGGTGTGCCCGTACTGCTACATCGGCAAGCGCGAGTTTGAGAACGCCTTGGCGAAATTCCCGCACAAAGACGAGGTGGAGGTGGAATGGAAGAGCTTCGAGCTGGACCGCGACGCACCGGTCCGCTCCGAGGATGACATGTTCGAGCATCTGGCGAAGAAGTACGGTCGCACGCGTGAGCAGGCCCAGGAGATAGTGGCCGGCGTGGTGGAGCGCGCACACTCCGTGGGGCTCGAGTATGATATGGAGAACGCCGTGATGGGCAGTTCCTTCGATGCGCACCGCTTGATCCAGTTCGCAAAGACCAAGCAGAAGGGATCCGAAGCGGAAGAACGCTTGTTCCAAGCCTATTTCCTCCGGGGTGAGCACATCGCTGACCGAGCGGTGCTAAAGAAGATCGCCGAAGAGATCGGTCTGGACGGGACCGAAGTGGAGGAGATGCTGGTCGGCGATGCCTTCACCGAAGCGGTCCACGCCGATGAATACGAAGCGCAGCAGATCGGTGTGGGCGGCGTGCCGTTCTTCGTGCTGGATGACAAGTATGCGGTGAGCGGCGCACAGTCCAGTGACCACTTCCTCGGTGCGTTGCAACAAGCGTGGAGCGCGCGAAAGACGGATTGAACGAAGTTGTCTGCGATCAGCTCAGGCCTGCGAAAGCTCCTTGGAACGCCGTTCGGCGGCCAGGATGCCCCGCTCCAAGGTACCCGCGAGATCAGCGGAACGGAACACGTCGAACGCGGCCTGCGTGGTGCCTCCCTTGGAGGTGACGGCCAGTATCAGCTCATCCGGGGTGCGGTCGGAGTGGTACATGAGCTGTACGGCGCCGAGCATGGTCTGCTGCACCAACGCTGCGGCCACATGGTTCTCCAATCCCATCGCCCGCCCGGCCTCGGCCAAGGTTTTGGCGAAGAGGAAGACGTAGGCGGGTCCGCTGCCGCTGAGCGCCGTCACCGCATTGAGCTGGTCCTCATCCTCCAGATGTACGGAGCGCCCCGTGGTGTTGAGCAGTCGCTCCACGGTGATCGCCTGCCGCATGGTGAGGTCCTGCGCCGTGGTGTAGGCGGTGACGCCCAGACCGATCTGCGCCGGAGCGTTCGGCATCGCACGCACCACCATGCGGTGGGAAAGCGAATCCTGAAGCCGCTTCAACGTGATACCGGCCATGATGGAAAGCACGACCTGCTCCTGTTGTAGCACTGCGGCAAGGACGGGAGCGAGCGCGCCGAAATCCTGCGGTTTCACAGCGATGATGACAATGGCGCAATCCGCGATCCGTGCGTCCACCACCGGGACCGCGGTGCCCAGGTCCATGGCGGCCACGGTCGCGCATGTTGCTTCATTCCGGGTGATCAGCAGCAGTTCGTCCCGGTCGGCGATGTGGTTCTTCCGAAAGCTGCGGGCATAGGCCAGGCCCATATTGCCGCATCCGATGATGGCGATCTTCATGGCTGCAAAGTAGGAGCTTTGGAAAGTTGAAGTTGGAAAGCTGAAAGATGAAAACGGGAGGAGCAAGGTTGCAGTCGGCAGTGGCAGTGATCAGTAGGCAGTGGCAGCAGGCAGCCGCCCGATCACTGATCGCCATATCCCGATCTCTCTGCGCCTCCGCGCCTCTGCGGCCAAATAGCTCACCAACTCACGAATTCGAAACGAGCTTCAATCCGGCGATGCTGGCGATCAGCGTGAACAAGAAGAAAAGCCGCCAGAACTCCGCTGGTTCCTTGAAGAGCACCATGCCCACTACCACTGTGCCGAGAGCGCCTACACCGGTCCACACCGCATAGGCCGTGCCCATGGGCAGCGTCTGTGAAGCGCGGTAGAGCAGGTACATGCTGGCCACGAGGCAGATCATGAACCCGGTCCACCATAGCAACGCGGTGTTGCCCGAGCTTTCCTTCACCTTGCCGAGGCAAGTGGTAAAGCCCACTTCAAAAAGCCCGCCGATGAAAAGCAGTATCCAGTTCATGGGGCAAAGAAACGGGGCGTGGCGTTAGACCAAGCTCCCCGGCTCGGGCGGGAATACCGCGCGCTTGTGCATCCCTTCACGTGGGTCGCGCTGCATCGTATAATCCGAGGTGAGCTTATTGTGGAGGTACAGGGCCAAGGCGATCACCGCAACGGTGAGGACCAACCAAACCATTGTCCGAGGATCGGCTATGTCCAAATTGTGCTTTCGATTCCACCAATGGGTTCCTGTGATGAAGGCGAGAAGTGCGATACCGGAATAAGGTCTGTTACGATTATTTGTGGAGGTGACTCCCAAAAACAAAAGGGCGAGCGGGAGGGCAAAGTAGAACAGCAGACGCAAGGAGCCTTGATCTTGGTAGAGCATTCCCACCTGCCAGAAGTAGAAGACGGAAAGCGCCACGACCAGCACCACCAAGATGTTCCGCTCATTCTTGAAATGCTCACGGGCCATGAGCGACGGGGTAAAGCGTACCGCGTTCGCCAGGTCTTCATTGTCCGCCGTGGGTTCCTCGACGCGAAGCGCATCATAGGCGTGCTGGCGACTGTAGCCCATGGCGATCTTCGCGGCGGCGGCTTTGCGCAGTTCCCTCCTTTTCATGCCGAAATGTAGCGGTATTCCATCCTCACCTTTGTAAGGGGCAAAGAGATGACCGAACGCAAATACATCCGCGATGGCCGTGCGCCGGTGCCTGTAGATCCGCGCGTCAGTGCCGTCATGAGCCGGATCCAGTCGAAGAACACCGGACCGGAGAAAGCCATGCGCGCGGCATTGAGCGAGGCGGGGATACGCGGCTTCCGCTTGCAGTACGCCAAGGCCCCGGGCAGGCCGGACATCACATTCGTGGGCCGAAAGGTCGCCGTCTTCATCCACGGATGCTTCTGGCACAGCTGCCCGCATTGCCAGCCGCGCAGGCCCAAGACGCACAAGAAGTTCTGGACGGAGAAATTAGATCGGAACATAGCCCGGGATAAGCGCAACGTTCGCGCCTTGCGAAAGGCGGGTTGGAGCGTGATCACCGTGTGGGATTGCCGCCTGAAGAAGTACCCGGTCGCACAGGTCCGGCGCGTGCACAGGGCACTGGCGAAGCCTCCTATGTGATCAGAATAGGATGGTCTTCGTGTTCGTATTGTCCCTGGCTGCCGCAGACATGCCTTCGTGGTATGTGCTCATCGCCCTCACTTCTTCCTGCCGAAGATCCGGTTGAAGAAGCGCTTCTCGAACGCCCAGAAAAAGGCGAACTGGCCCAGCAGCGCCCCGTAGATCAACAAGATCACGTTGTAGAAAGGCAGGATCAGGATGTAGTACAGGATCGAGAACAGCATCGGGGTGCCTCCTTCCTCCTGGGTGAAAAAGGCCACCACCGGGCGTTTCAGGAACATCACCGTGAAGCCCGTGCAAGCGAACACCGTTAGAATGATCACCGCACGGCCCGCGCTGACTCCCCAATGCGCGCCCAGTCTGTTCAGCCAGCCGGTTCCCTTCGCCACCTCCTTCTCAGCCATGTGCGCGAAGTTCGCCCATCATTCCAAACCCTTGCCGATATTCCCGGGAAATACCCCGATCAGGGTACATGGGGTGCAACACTATTTCCACTCCGCGATGAAGAGGTTCGTCTCGTGGTCCTTGCCGCCGCGGTTGCTGCTGAACACAAGGTACTTGCCGTCTTTGCTGAAGACGGGGAAGGCATCGAACATGTCCGTGTTCGTCAGCGGTTCCAAGCCTTGGCCATCGGTACCGATCATGAACAGCGTGAAGGGGAAGCCGCGTTCGGCCTTGTGGTTGCTGGCGAAGATGATGTGCTTCCCGTCAGGGTTCCAGTAGGGCGCCCAGTTGGCCTGGCCCAGGTCGGTGATCTGCTTGGCGTCGCTGCCGTCGGCGTTGGCAATGAAAAGCTCCATCTGCGTGGGCATCACCTGTCCGATCTTCAACAAGTCTTTGTATTCCTTGATGGCCTCCGGCGTCTTGGGGCGGGACGCGCGCCACACGAGCTTCGACCCGTCCGGGCTGAAGAAGGCGCCGCCGTCATAGCCCAGTTCATGCGTGATCTGCTTCACGTCGCTGCCGTCGATGTTCATGGTGTACAGGTCGAGGTCACCGTTGCGCATGCTGGTGAAAATGATGCGGTCGCCCTTGGGCGAAACGGTTCCTTCTGCATCATAGCCGGAGGTGTTAGTGAGGCGCTTGCGGATGTTACCCTTCAGGTCGCTGACGAAGATGTCGAAGCTCGGATAGATGGGCCAGATGTACTTGCCACCGGGCACATGCGGAGGAACGGGCGGGCAGTCCTTGGAATCAAGGTGGGTGCTGGCGAAGAGCACCAAGCTGTCACCCGGCAGGAAGTAGCTGCACGTGGTGCGTCCGCCATTGATGCTGATCTTTTGCGGGGGCGTGTTCCGCAAGTCGTCGGTGAACGGGTTGAAGACATAGATCTGGTCGCACTGTTCGCTCCAAGCGGGTACATGTGCCTGAAAGGAGAGCTTGTCCCCTGCGAAATCCCAGTAGGCCTCGGCATTGTCACCGCCGAAGGAGAGCTGGCGCAGGTGTGCGAAATGCGTTTCAGCCGGATCGATCAAGGAGTCCGCATTCCAGTATGCACTGTCCGGGACGGCCCTCGACATGGCATCGGTGGTGGCCACCGTGGTATCAGCACTGGCCGCAGCCTGGTTTTCAGGGGAGGAGGAAGTGCCACAGCTGAAAAGCAGTACGGTGGGGAGGGCAAGGATCGATAGCTTCATGTGGTTTTCTGGAAAGGCCGCGAAATTATCCGTTGTTCCCGGATGTTTGTCAGACCAGCGCAATACCGCACAACGATACCTCCAGATCACGGTCATTTCTATGCTCCATCGGACTCTTCGTGTCTTTTGTGCCCTCCCGAAAAGATCAGGATGAAACAATTGCGGTAAAGGGAAGCTGCCTTGACCGCATGCCGGTGCCATGGGGGCGGAGTACCCAGCGATGCACACAAAACGGCGTCGTTGTGGACCTGAGCCGACAGGATACTAGCGGCGGATCACGAATCCCGACAAGCCCTGCATCGCACCCTGTTCGATCACCACGGAAACCACCTCAGCTATTGGAGGCCCTTTGTGGCACCATGAAATGAACGCATCCATATCGGCCCGCGTTCCTTCCGCTTCGATCAGGACACGGCCATCAGGAAGATTCTCGACATGTCCCGAGATGTTCATGCGCATGGCGGCTTCCCATGTGCCTTGGCGGAACCATACACCTTGCACGGTCCCGGAGACCCGAATGCGACAGTGAAGAGATGCGGAAGGATCCATCCAGCGAAGGGTTGTGAATAAGTAATGTTGACAATACCCCGTCAAATCCGCATATTTGCTCGACTAAGGTAATAATTCGCCCGACGAAACCGGCGTGCTGATGTGTAGATCTCTATTGTTCAGGGTGGTGGGAGCCACCTGGATCAGCTTTTTCTTTTCCGTCCCGGCCAGTGTCGCACAGACCGTGCCCAGCGGTTTCAACGATGCGGTGGTGATCAGTGGCTTCAATGCGCCAGTGGGCTTCACTTTCGATGCCAACGGCCGTATGTACGTCTGGGAGAAGAGCGGCACAGTGTGGATCGTTGACAACGGCACGCGCCTTCCGGTCCCGTTGATCGACCTCAGCGAGGAAGTGGGCAATTGGCGTGATCATGGATGCCTTGGTTTCACCTTGGACCCGGCCTTCCTCTCCAACGGGAGGATCTACCTGTTTTACACCGTGGACCGGAACTACCTGATGAACTACGGCCAACCGGGATACGATCCGGACGCTGACCAATACTTAAGCGCCACCATCATGCGGGTGACGCGCTATACCGCGATCGGACCGGCGTTCACATCCGTGGACCTGAATAGTCGCACGGTGCTTCTCGGTGAAACAAAGAAGACGGGCATTCCTTTGCTGTATGAATCACACAGCACGGGAGCATTGGTCTTTGCCAGCGACGGCACCCTGATGCTAACCGCAGGTGACGGTGCCAGTTACAACGCTGCCGACGTGGGCGGTGATCCGCAGACCTACTTCGCACAAGCCTTGGCGGACAGCATCATTACACCTGCGGAGAACGTGGGGGCGATGCGCTCGCAGCTATTGAGCAGCATGAACGGCAAAATGCTGCGCATCGACCCGGAGACCGGCAACGGTGTGCCGAGTAATCCGTTTTATGACCCGGCCGCCCCGAGGTCCCCCCAAAGCCGGGTTTGGGCCTTGGGTCTGCGCAACCCATATCGGTTCACCTATAGGCCGGGCACGGGCAGCACGGATCCGGCAGCTGGCGATCCCGGCGCCTTCTATATCGGCGATGTGGGGTGGACCAACTATGAGGAGTTGAACGTCTGCTATTCAGCGGGCATGAACTTTGGCTGGCCGATCTTCGAGGGCATGGAGGAGAACGGCTCCTACCTCAATGCGAGGACGCAGAATATCGATGCACCCAACCCGCTGTATGGACAAGGGCTGTGTACCAAGCGGTATTTCGACTTCCACGACCTGATCAAACAGGAGTCCTTGGTGCATCCCACCGGCCTGCCCAATCCGTGCGATCCCGGCACATTGATCCCGCCGAACATCCACATCTTCACCAACGACAGGCCCTTGATCGATTGGGTCCATGGCAACCAATCCCGTTGTAGCGCCTTCAATGGGAATACGGCGGTACAGTACGACCTGGACGATCCAAGCTCCCCCGTGCCCGGCCCGCGCTTTGGCGGCAATGCAGCGGTGGGCGGCACCTTCATCACCGGCACCGGTTGGCCGGCAGGCTATCAGGGCAGCTATTTCCAAGGGGATTACGGAGGAGCGTGGATCAGGCGTGTGAATGTGACCCCCGACAATAAGGCCGTTGAGGTTTATGATTTTGGCACCAACCTTGGCGCAGTGGTGTTCCTGAAGGAAGGCCCGGACGGCGCACTGTGGTATGTGCGTTATGAGACCGGCCAGATCCGGAAAATAGCGCCATTGGGCGTCACGAACCTGCCACCTGTTGCGGTTGCCGGGCAGAACGTGCTGTTCGGTCCCGGCCCGTTGACCGTTCAGTTCACAGGTTCCAACAGTACAGATCCGGAGAACGGTCCCCTGACCTATCTGTGGGATTTCGGCGATGGAGGGACAAGTATCACTGCAGACCCTTCACATCAGTTCATCGCCCCGCTGGGCGTGCCCACCACCTTTACGGTCACGCTTACCGTGCGGGACGATCAGAATCAACCTAACACCACAACTTTGCTTGTGAGCGTGAACAACACCCCGCCGGTCGTGGACATAACCAGCTTCCCCAACGGACAGCTTTACCCTGTGGGCGTGGACACGACAATGACCTTGGCGGCCTCGGTGACGGATGCGGAGCACGGACCTGCCCAGCTCAGCTATTCGTGGCAGACCGTTTTCCATCACAATACGCACGTACATTCCGAGCCGGTGGACCACGCGGTGACCACCTCATCGGTGATCTCCGGACTTGGCTGCTATTCGGAAACTTATTACTATGAAGTGCGGCTCACCGTCACCGATGCCGGGGGCCTGTTCACCACGGTCTCCCATTTCCTCTATCCGCACTGTTCCGCCATCGCTCCCACGGCCGTGATCAACGCCCCGTTGTTCTATGGCACCTCGCCGTTCCCTGCCACCATGGACGGCAGCAGCAGCGTGGACAACGGTACAATCGTGAATTATAGTTGGGACTTTGGGGATGGCACCACCGACAACGGAGCGGCAGTGAACAAGACCTTCACCGAGAACGGTGATTATATAGTAACCCTGACCGTCACCGACAACGACGGGCTTTCCTCCTCCACGGTGAAGGTGTTCTCAGTGTACACCTTGGACCCGCCACAATGTGTGGGGCCTGCTGGAAGTGTACTCCGGGAGTACTGGACGGGCATCACGGGGTCCACGGTCAGCTCCTTGATCAATAGCCCCGGCTATCCGGATTCCCCTACGGGCATCACCTTCCCCACGAGCATCCGTGGACCGGTGAATTTCGCGAACAACTACGGCACCCGCATGCGTGGTTACATCATCGCACCGAGCACGGGGAACTACACGTTCAACACGACATCGGACGATGCCTCCGTTTTCTACCTGAGCCTGAACGCCGATCCCGCGCTGAAGCAGGCGATCTGTTCCGTTCCCGGGTTTACCAATGACACCCAATACGACAAATATCCGGTCCAGCAGAGCGGGAACATCGCCTTGGTAGCTGGGAAGTACTATTACTTCGAATTTCTCCAAAAGGAGGGAAGCAGTGGTGACCACATGACGGCGCGTTGGACGCAGCCTGGCAATGCCACCCTCACTGTGGTGGACGGGGCGTACTTGGCGCGCTGGGAGGATTGCCCGCCAAGCCTGAAGCTTCGCTTGGCCTTGGCCGGCCCGTATGATGCGGGTACAGGTCAAATGGAGGACGATCTGCGCGCAATGATGGCCATACCGTTACAAGAACCCTATACGGCCATGGGTTTTGCCCAAGTGGGGGGCGGTGGTGAAACGGTCTCACAGGCCATGTTGGACGTCACCGGTAAGAACGCCGTGGTGGATTGGGTACTTGTGGAACTGCGTAGCCAAGGGAACCCATCGGTGATCGCGGCCACACAGGCGGCCTTGCTACAGCGCGACGGCGATGTAGTGGGCACGGACGGCTATTCGCGGATCATCTTCAACGTTCCGAGCGACCAATACTACGTCGCTGTGCGACACCGCAACCATTTGGGCGTGATGACCGGATCGAAGGTGTTCCTCGACAGGAACGTGGCTACGGTGGACTTCACGGATCCCGGCTTGGCAACATATGGCGGCGGGGCGCAAAAAGTGTTCACGAACGGGAAATCCGGCTTATGGTCCGGCAATTCGGTGAACGATGGACGCTTGAAGTACACCGGGGCCACTAATGATCGCGACCCCATGTTGATCGCAGTGGGTTCGGGCATACCTACACACAGCGTATCGGGATATTTCCCGGAAGATCTCGACATGGACGGCTTTGTGCGGTACACAGGGGCCCAGAACGACCGCGACAAGCTTTTGATCAGTGTCGGGGGGAATGTTCCGAGCGCGGTGCGCGAGGAGCAATTGCCTTGACCGGAATACCATATCCGACGGAGCCACGACGGATCCGGGCAGGATAGGAGCAGCTCACAATAAAAGGAGCCGCCTTTTCGGGCGGCTCCTTTTGTTCTTGCGGAGCGGTCAGTAGGCGATCCGGTCGTAGCTCGCGACCACGGAAGCGATGCGGATGGCGTCCCACACCTGTTCCTCGGGGGCACCCAGGGCGATCAACGAGGATTCATGGCTTTTTACGCACTGCTCGCAACCGTTCACCGCGCTCACGGCGAGGCTCATCAGTTCGAATAAATGCTTGCCGGTGGCGGGGTTCATCATGATGTTCATGCGCAGCGACGGGCGCATTTCATTGTACTTTTCCTTGCCGGAGAAATGCCGGAAGCGGTAGAGCACGTTGTTCGCAGCGAGCAGACTGGCACAGGCCACGGCCTCCGCCGTTTCTTCATCGGAAGCGCCTTGCGTTAGGGCCATGGCCTTGAAATGGTCGATCAGCGCGCCGTTCTTCTGGTTCGCTGAGACGCTCAGGGCCAACAGTGCGGCCTCCTTCTCTGAAAGGTGGGCGCTCTTCAGTACGGCCTTCAGGTTCAGTTTCAGGTCGCGGCTGTAGCGTGATCCCACGGCCCCAAGGAGCCGAAGCGCGGAATTGGCATGGTCCACAGGAAGGCCCACCTCCTCCAACAAGGAGGCGGTGCCTTCTTCGTATGCGGTCAGGGGCTGGTCGGCCATCCTTAGTTCAAGGTCGCTTCGCCCTTGGTCCAGTTGCAGGGGCAGAGTTCATCGGTCTGCAAGGCGTCCAGCACGCGGAGCACCTCGTCCACGCTGCGTCCAACGCTCAGGTCGTAGGCGCTCACCCAGCGTACGATGCCCTCGGGGTCGATGATGTAGGTAGCGCGATAGGCCACTTTCTCGTCGGCGGTAAGGATGCCGAGCTCCTCGGAAAGGCTCTTGCTGGTGTCGGCAAGCATGGGGAATTTCAGGTCGCGGAGGTCCTCATGGTCACGGCGCCATGCGGCATGCACAAACTCGCTGTCGGTACTGGCGCCGATCAGTTGGGTATCGCGGTCCTTGAACTCGCCGAACGCTTTATTGAAGGCGGCGATCTCGGTGGGGCATACGAAGGTGAAGTCCTTCGGCCACCAGAACATCACCGTCCAACGGCCTGGGGTGTTGGTAATGTCGTCGCTGGTGATCTCGGTGAACTCCTTGCCTTTTGCGATGCTCACGCATGCTTTTTTCTTGAAGATCGGGAATTTGCTTCCGAGGCCCACCATACGCTGCGGGGCCAATTGCACTTGTCCTTTGGTTTCCATTGCTCTTGTTCAATTGATGGCCTCATCGGCCGTTTTTTCCGTGGTGCAAAGGTCGCAGATCGTTTTTATTTACCAAACTGAATGTTTTAATGATATCATTGATAGAATGAATGATCAGTTTGAAGGACGATGACCGTTCAGTAGATCCAGTACATCACGGTGATCGACACGCACCGGCACTATGCGCGGGCGGCGGATCGATCGAGATGCACACAAAAGACTGAGATGTCGGCCTTGGCCGTGCATGGGGCTTGTTGCCAACTTCCTTAGTGACAGGCCACTGGTCCGAAGGCATGCACATGGATGGTGTGGTGGATCCGGCCGGATAGAACAATGGTCGGGACCTTGTTCCAATGGGTCTCGGAGGTGCCCTACGAACAGGATGTACTGCCTGCAAGTATTTGATCCCCCTGTGGGAAGACCCATTGCCAGGACAGTTTGCCCGATCTGAAAAGACCTTCAAGGTCATCGCCCATCGGTAGCCCCTTTCATCGATCTCCATGTGGTCCATCCGTGAAAAGGCAAAAAAAGGGGCCGTCCCAATTTTGGACAGCCCCCTCCATCTGTTAAGAATTTGCGGGGTCACTTCAGGTCGAACCTGTCCAGTTCCATCACTTTGGTCCAGGCTAGAACGAAGTCCTTCACGAACTTCTCAGCGCCATCGATCTGGGCATAGACCTCAGAGAGGGCGCGCAGCTGTGCGTTGGATCCGAAGATCAGGTCCACGCGGGTCGCTGTCCATTTGCGATCGCCGGTCTTGCGGTCGTGCGACGCGTAGAGGCCTTCCTCGCCAGCTTTCGGTGCCCACGCGGTGCGCATGTCCACCAGGTTCACGAAGAAGTCGTTGGTGAGTTGGCCGGGGCGATCGGTGAGCACACCGTGTTTGGATCCGCCAGTGTTGGCGCCCAGCACGCGCAAACCGCCCAAGAGCACCGTCATTTCCGGTGCGCTCAGGGTGAGCAGTTGTGCCTTGTCCACGAGCATCTCTTCAGCAGGAACGCTGTAGGCCATCTTCTGCCAATTGCGGAAACCATCGGCTTGTGGCTCCATCACGGAGAAGCTTTCCACATCGGTCTGCTCCTGGCTTGCATCGGTGCGGCCGGGGGTGAAGGGAACGGTCAACGTGGTGCCGGCCTCCTTCGCGGCTTTCTCCACGGCAGCGCATCCTCCCAGCACGATCAGGTCTGCGAGGGAGACCTTTTTTCCATCCTTCGCGGAAGCGTTGAAGTCTTTCTGCACCTTCTCCAAGGCGCTAAGGGCTTTGTCCAGTGCTGCGGGATCGTTCACGGCCCACGTCTTCATCGGTGCCAGACGGATGCGCGCACCATTGGCACCACCGCGCTTATCGCTGCCACGGAAGCTCGAGGCCGAAGCCCATGCCGCAGCTACGAGCTGCGAAATGCTGAGGCCGGAGGCGAGGAGTTTGGCCTTGAGTTCGGCGATGGCCTTGGCATCGATGAGCTTGTGGTCCACGGCCGGGATGGGATCCTGCCAGAGCAATTCCTCAGAGGGCACTTCAGGTCCTACGTAGAGCGCCTTGGGGCCCATGTCGCGGTGCGTCAATTTGAACCAGGCCCTTGCGAATGCATCGGCGAAAGCTCGTGGATCCTTGTGGAAGCGTCGCGAGATCTTCTCGTAGATCGGGTCAAACCGTAAGGCCAGGTCCGCTGTTGTCATCATGGGCGGATAGGATTTGCCGGAACCGTGCGCATCAGGGATCATATGCTCCGCCTTGCAATTCTTGGCCACCCATTGCTGGGCACCCGCAGGGCTCTTGGTGAGTTCCCATTCGTAGCCGAAGAGCATGTCGAAGTAGCCGTTGTCCCACTTGGTCGGGTTCGGCTTCCACGCGCCCTCGATGCCGCTGTTGGTGGTATCTACGCCCACGCCGGTGCCGAACTTGTTGGCCCAGCCCAGACCCATGGCTTCGATGGGTGCTGCTTCGGGTGCGGGACCGACCAGGGCTGTATCGCCTGCGCCGTGCGCCTTTCCGAAGGTGTGCCCGCCGGCGATGAGGGCCACGGTTTCCTCATCGTTCATGGCCATCCGACCGAAGGTGTCGCGCACATCGCGACCGCTGGCCACGGGATCCGGGTTGCCATCAGGACCTTCAGGGTTCACGTAGATCAGGCCCATCTGAACGGCAGCGAGCGGATCCTCCAGATCGCGATCGCCGGTGTAGCGGCTGTTGGGTTTGTCGCTGGTAGCGAGCCACTCGGATTCGCTGCCCCAGTACACGTCCTGATCGGCCTCCCAAGTGTCCGCGCGGCCACCTGCGAAACCGAAGGTCTTGAAGCCCATTGACTCCAGCGCCACGTTGCCCGCGAGGATCAACAGGTCCGCCCAAGAGAGGTTGTTGCCGTACTTCTGCTTGATGGGCCACAGCAACCTGCGTGCCTTGTCCAAGCCTACGTTGTCGGGCCAACTGCTCACGGGTGCGAAGCGCTGTTGTCCACGCCCTCCGCCGCCGCGACCATCACCGGTGCGGTAGGTGCCCGCGCTGTGCCAGGCCATGCGCACGAACATGCCACCATAGTGTCCCCAGTCAGCGGGCCACCAGTCCTGGGAGTCGGTCATCAGGGTGTTGAGGTCCTTCTTCAGGGCTGCATAGTCGAGCTTTTGGAACGCCTCGGTATAGTTGAAGTCCGGGCCCAGTGGGTTGCCGGTGGGATTGTGTTGGTGCAGCAAGCCCAGGTTCAGGTGGTCGGGCCACCAATCGCGGTTACGGTTGCCTCGGCCCGAGACGGATATGCGCGAGGTGCCGTGGATCACCGGGCATTTCCCTTCGCCGTGGGAGGCTTGTGTACCGATCGGGTTGTTTTCCATTCTTGTCGGTTTGAATGCAAGTAGTTCTTTTTTCCTCTACCGGTTACGGAGAGTTCCCTCAGGTTGAGGCAATACCCCGCTCGGCGCTGAGCCGAAGGTACCCTTGCGGATCGTATAGACCTGATTGATATATTTGATCATCTCATAGAGTTGGTATATCATGACATTGCAGCAGCTCCAGTACATAGTGGCCATCGATACGCACCGGCACTTTGCGCGGGCGGCGGAAGCCTGCTTCGTGACGCAGCCGACGTTGAGCAGCATGGTGAAGAAGCTGGAGGAGGGACTGGGCGTGGTGCTCTTCGACAGGAGCAAGTCCCCGGTGGTCCCCACGGCGGAGGGGGAGGTGCTGGTGGAGCAGGCGCGGTCGGTATTGAAGGAGGTGCAGTTGCTCAAGGAAATGGCGGACGCCACGCGCGGGGAGCATGCCGGCGAGCTCCGGATCGGGATGATACCCACCTTGGCGCCTTATCTGTTGCCCTTGTTCTTAGGCGATCTGTTGCAGAAACATCCGGCCTTGAAAGTGTCCGTGGAAGAGCTCACTACGGAGGTGATCACCGAGCGCCTGGTCCATGGCCGATTGGACGTGGGGCTGCTGGCGACCCCGCTGGGCGTGGCGGGCCTGAAGGAGGAGCCGTTGTTCAATGAGCGCTTCCTTTTATACGTTTCGCCGGAAGAGGGCATCGGGAAGAAGCATTACGTGTTGCCATCGGAGATCCATGCGGACCGGCTTTGGCTGTTGGAGGAGGGTCATTGTTTGCGTTCGCAGGTGATGGACCTGTGCGAACTGCGGGAACAGGGCGACGGGAACGGTCGATTCGCGTACGTGTCCGGCAGCATCGAGGCCCTGATGCGGATGGTCGACGTGCAGGGCGGGCTCACGGTGGTGCCCGAACTGGCCACGGTGGGCATGGTGCCTGAACAGCGAGCGCGCCTGCGCGATTTCCGTTCTCCGGTGCCGGTGCGCGAGATCGGCCTGGTAACCTACCGGCACTCGGCGAAGGACCGGCTCCTGCAACTGCTGCGGGAACATGTGCTGGCCGGGGTGGCGCCCCACCTGCGGCAGGTACGGACGCCGAAGGTGCTGCCGGTGGGGACGGTCGATTGACCATCTTCAGCGTTCCCCTCGTGTTTTCCCGGTAATTTTGCCACGTAGCCGGAACGTATTACATTCGCGCCCCATTCCCATATCGATGGCCAAGAAAGGAAACCGCGTACAAGTGATCATGGAGTGCACCGAGCATAAGACCTCGGGCCTGTCGGGCACTTCCCGCTACATCACCACGAAGAACCGCAAGAACACCACCGAGCGCCTGGAGTTGAAGAAATACAACCCCATCATGCGCAAGATGACCGTTCACAAAGAGATCAAGTAACATGGCAAAGAAGACCGTTGCATCGTTGAAGAAGGCGGACGCCAAGGTGTTCGTGAAAGTGATCCGCATGGTGAAGAACAGCAACACCGGCGGATACAAGTTCAATGAGCTGGTGATGCCCGCGGAGGACGTGGACAAAGCCCTCGCCGCCAAGAAGTAACTTCACAATCCCTTCCGGCAAAAAGGCTTCCACCAACTCGGCGGGGGCCTTTTTGCTGAACAGCCATGGCACTATTCGGATTATTCGGCAGTAAGGAGAAGAAAGAACAGCTGGACGCCGGCCTGGACCGCTCCCGCAACTCTCTCTTTGGCAAGCTCACCCGGGCCATTGTCGGGAAGAGCAACGTGGACGACGAAGTCCTCGATGCCTTGGAAGAGACCTTGGTCACCAGCGATGTCGGCGTGGAAACCACGCTGAAGATCGTCGGACGCGTACAAGAGCGCGTGAAGCGGGACGGCTACCTCGGCACTTCCGAACTGAACGGGATCCTGCGTGCGGAGATCGCCGGTCTGATGCGCGATGCGGACGGTGGCAGCGAACCCTTCAAGATCACCGGCGCCAAGCCCCATGTCATTATTGTGGTGGGGGTGAACGGCGTGGGCAAGACCACCACCATCGGCAAACTGGCCCATGCTTACAAGCAGGCCGGCAACACCGTGATCTTAGGGGCCGCCGATACTTTCCGCGCTGCCGCAGTGGACCAACTGAGGATCTGGAGCGAACGCACCGGGGTTCCCTTGGTGCAGCAGGGCATGGGCGCGGATCCTGCGGCCGTGGCCTACGATACCGTGGAGAGCGCCAAGTCCAAAGGCATCGACGTGGTGATCGTGGACACCGCCGGCCGCCTGCACAACAAGGTGAACCTGATGAACGAGCTCACCAAGGTGAAGCAGGTGATGCGCAAAGTGATACCCGAGGCGCCGCACGAAGTATTGCTCGTCCTGGACGCCAGCACCGGTCAGAACGCCATCGAGCAGGCGCGCGAATTCACCAAGGCCACACAGGTGACGGCATTGGCGTTGACGAAATTGGACGGCACCGCAAAAGGCGGCGTGGCCATCGGCATCAGCGACCAGTTCCAGGTGCCCATCAAATACCTTGGGGTGGGCGAGGGGATGGAAGATCTGCAGGTATTCAACAAGGAGGCTTTTGTTGAGAGCCTTTTCGGCGACCAGTGATGAACTCTCCGGCACCCGCTAAGCAGGGGGGCGGCAAGGAACCGTCCGAGTTCGGCTTCACCCCGAAGCTGTATTCCTTGTGGAAGGACGGCATCTCCAAAGAACAGCTCAAGAAGGACATCATCGCCGGTGTGGTCGTGGGCATCGTGGCCCTCCCGCTGGCCATCGCTTTCGCCATCGCCTCGGGCGTTTCACCGGAGAAAGGTCTGATCACCGCCATCATCGGCGGGCTGGTGGTCTCGCTCCTCGGCGGCAGCCGTGTGCAGATCGGCGGGCCCACCGGGGCCTTCATCATCATCGTCTTCGGCATCGTCAATAAATACGGCATCGAAGGGCTCACCTTGGCCACCTTCATGGCGGGTTTCCTTATCATGCTCATGGGCTTCCTGCGCGCGGGGCAGTTGCTGAAGTACTTCCCGCACACCTTGGTGGTGGGCTTCACCGCAGGCATCGCGGTGGTGATCTTCTCCACCCAGGTGAAGGACCTGTTCGGCCTGCAGATCGCCGAGGTGCCCGCTGGCTTCTTGGACAAATGGGCCGTACTGGGCAGCCATTTCAATACCCTCGACCCGGTGGCCACCACCTTGGGCATCGTCTCCGTGGTGTTGTCCTTGTATCTGTCGCGTGTTACCAAGGTGATCCCCGGCCCCATGGCCGCGATCCTCGTCTGCACCGCGGCCGTGTACTTCATGAAGTTGCCCGTGGAGACCATCGGCAGCCGGTTCGGGGCCATTTCCGCGAGCATTCCCATGCCCAAGCTTCACTTGGTGGACATGGCCACGATGCGCGAGCTCATCCAGCCCGCCATCGCCATCGCGCTTCTGGGCGGTATCGAATCACTGCTCTCGGCCGTGGTGGCCGACGGCATGATCGGCGGGCGGCACCGCAGCAACATGGAATTGGTGGCACAGGGCGGTGCGAATGTGCTCAGCTCGATGTTCGGCGGCATCCCGGTCACGGGTGCCATCGCGCGCACCGCCACCAACGTGAAGAATGGCGGGCGCACACCGATCAGCGGCATCGTCCATGCCCTTACCCTGCTGGTGATCATGCTCGTGGCCGCGCCGCTTGCCGGCCTGGTGCCCATGGCCTGCTTGGCGGGCATCCTGGTGGTGGTGGCCTGGAACATGGGCGAATGGAGCTACTTCCGCAACGCGGTCAAAGGCAACCGCTATGACCTGGCCGTGCTGCTGGTCACCTTCGGCATCACCGTGCTGTTCGACCTGGTGCTGGCGATCGAGGTGGGCATGGTGCTCGCCGCCTTCATCTTCATGAAGCGCATGGCCGACGTGACCGAACTGCATCCTGCACTGGCCGAGGGCACCGGCTCCACCACGCGAGAAGTGGACCGGGAGCTCAAGGACCTGCCCAAGGACATTCAGGTTTTCGAGATCACCGGCCCCCTGTTCTTCGGCGCCGCATTGCGGTTCCAACAAGTGCTCGCGGAGATCAACGACAAGCACCGCGTGGTGGTGCTGCGCATGAAGTACGTGCCCCTGATCGATGCCACGGGCGTGAAGCGCATCGAGGACATCGTAAAAGGCATGCAGGCCAGAAAGCGCACCGTCTACCTCACCGACATCGGGCCGTCCGTGCTCGAAGAGTTGGAACAGCATGCCTGGTTCACTCCCGAGCTGCATGCCAAGGACCTCGCCGAAGTGCTTCGCAGGCACAACGGGTAACTTCGCGGCGCCGCACCCATGAAAGCCAAGACCCTCAAGCCCACGAAGGTGAACGTCGTCACCTTAGGCTGCTCGAAGAACACCGTGGACAGCGAGGTGCTGATGGCCCAACTGAAGGCGAACAGCATCGCCGTGGAGCACGAGTCCACTTCCGGCGACCACAACGTGGTGGTGATCAATACCTGCGGCTTCATCGACAATGCCAAGCAGGAAAGCATCGATACCATTCTGTCCTGGGCCAATGCAAAGGATCGCGGAGAAGTGGAGAAGGTCTACGTTACCGGCTGCCTCAGCCAGCGCTACGCGCCCGAGCTCAAGGACGGTATCCCGCAGGTCGATGCTTGGTTCGGCACCCGCGACATGCCGCGCCTGCTGAAGACCCTGAAGGCCGATTACAAGCATGAACTGGTAGGGGAGCGGCTGCTCACCACGCCGGTCCATTACGCCTACTTCAAGATCAGTGAGGGCTGCGACCGCAAGTGCTCCTTCTGCGCCATCCCGCTGATGCGCGGCGACCACATCAGCACGCCCATCGAGGCCCTGGTGAAGAGCGCGAAGCATTTAGCAGCCAACGGCACCAAGGAACTGATCCTCATCGCGCAGGACCTTACCTACTACGGCCTGGACATCTACAAGAAACGTAACCTGCACGAGCTTCTCGCACAGCTCAGCGATGTGGAGGGCATCGACTGGATCCGCCTGCACTACGCCTTCCCCAGTGGTTTTCCCATGGAGATACTGGATGTGATGAAGGAGCGTTCCAACATCTGCAAGTACCTCGACATGCCGCTGCAGCACGGCAGCACGAACATGCTCAAGCGCATGCGCCGGGGCATCACGCAGGAGAAGACCGAGGCCTTGGTGGACACCATCCGCCAGGAGGTGCCCGGCATCGGCATCCGCACCACGCTCATCGCCGGTTTCCCGGGCGAGACCGGGGCCGACCACGCCGACAACTTGAGCTGGATCGAGCGCATGCGCTTCGATCGCTTGGGTGCATTCACATACAGCCACGAAGAGGACACGCACGCCTTCAGCATGGAGGACGACGTGCCGGACGAGGTGAAACTGCAACGTGCCTCGGAGATCATGGAACTGCAGGGCGGCATCAGCTTCGAGCTCAACCAACAGAAGATCGGCAAGACGTTCAAGGTGCTCGTGGACAAAGTGGAAGGCGGCAACTACTACGCCCGCACCGAGCACGATTCACCGGAGGTGGACAACGATGTACTGATCGCCACTTCCGCCGGACACCTGCGCGTGGGTGATTTTGCGGACGTGCGCATCACCGAGGCGCGGGAGCACGAGCTGACGGCGGTGCCGGTGTGAGTTATTGAAGGGCTTCCAGGCCATCCGGTCTATGGACCTCCTTCACCTCCCTCACTTCTTCCTGCACACCAACATGGTGTGGTATTCCCCAAGCCGGATGTCCTCCTTCACTTCGAGACCGGCCTGCTCGATCAATCGCTTGAACACGCCGGAGGGATACATCTTGCTGTTCCCATTGGCCAGGACCGTGAAATAGAGCGAGGTCGCTTCCAGGATGAATTGGGATGCCTTGAACGTCTGCCGGTCGGTGAAGGTCTCCACGATCGCCACTTCGGTGAGATCGTCCATGGACCCGGCACAGACTTTCAAGATCTTCACGATCTCCTCTTCCGAGAAGCAATCCAGGAACTGGGACATCCAGATCAGGTCGGCTCCTTTAGGGATCTGCGGGTCTTCGGACAACCAATCAATGGGATGGGTGGAGATCCGGTCTTCGAAACCATTTTCCTTGGCATTGACGCGCGCCATTTCCAATTGCCCGGGCAGGTCGACGATCTTCAGGCGTACCTCTGGATCAAACGAACAACATTGGATCGAGAACTTCCCCGTGTTCCCTCCGATATCGAAAATGGTCCGGGGCTTGTTCAGGAAGATCCTTCCCATGGCCTCCTCGAAAATATGATCGGAATAATGGTGGTCGAAATCAAACCAGGATTTTTGCTCCAAGGGTTTCAACTGCGAAAGGCCTTCATAGATCGTCTTCCATTGGCCCAGTTCCTTCAAGCCCTCCGGCTTTCCGTTCTTAATGGAATTCTCCAAATGGAAAAGGCCCTTGTAGCAAACGTCATTCGCGAAATTCAGGTTCACGCTGGCCGTGGGGCTATAGTTCAGGAAGTAGCCCACTTTGGTCAGCTCATACCGAAGATCCGGATCCTTGCAGACAATATCCGAGGTTTCCGCGATCTCCAGCAGCACCTCCACCCCATAGCGGCTGAGTGAAAGTTTTTCGGCTATTTCAGCGGCCGTGGGGCCTCCTGCATGCCGTTGGTCAAAAATGTATTCAAGTATCCCCAGGTTCCGAAGTGATACCGAAGCCTGGAAGACGAAGGGCGCAAAAGCAATCCAGTGTGCCTTTTCCAGCGCCTTTACGGCAGTCATCTCCTTGGCGGTCAGTAGCATGTCACAGTTTGTTGGTTGGTCCGCTTTCGCTTGATCGGTTGCTAACGCGTTGGCAATGATAGTCAAGGAAGTAAGGGATGTAAGGGTTGATCTCTTCCTGATCTGATCACTTGGCTTCCCTCTTACCTGATTTTAGCACGCGGGGGATCTTCTACTTGCCTTGGCCAGCGGCCTTCCGCCGGGCTTTCTCGACGTCCCATGAGCCGTCCCGCAAGCTTTTGAAATAGGCATGGAGCTTCTTGTTCTGCGCATCCGTCAACTTGGCATCGGCATGCCGCCCCAGATAGAAATATTCGGGAATGGGCATCTCCTTCTTTTCCAGCTCCTCCATGCCCTCCTTCGCCTGGTGGTCCCGGTCGTAGCCCTCCACACTGGCCCATGTGGAAGCGTCGAAGTCCTCCCGCCCATCCTTGATGTGTTCGTTCAACATCCAGTTCACGGGGGTGATGGCGAAGTACCACGGATAGCGCGGCTGCCCGCTGTGGCAATCGTAGCAGGACGTCCGGAGCATCTGCTCCACCTCGGCATCGGGTTTCGTCACGGCGATCAGGTCCGTTGCGGGATCGACGGGCTCGGCGATGCGTGATGGCCGGATGAATTGTGCGATAACGATGATCGCGATCAGGATGTACAGGATCTTTTTCATGGAATGGTTAAATTGATCCAAGAAAGTTAAGCGCACCCGCGTGCTAGGAAACTGACGATCGTTGGCATTGCCGGAACGATGCCCCACTTCATTGCTTTTCGATCTTCAGGACAATGGCCAGCGTGGTTTTTTCCGCCGGGGCCTTCGCCCCGAAAGTCCCGCCCTCGCTATAGGTGGGCGTTCCCGCATCGATCAGCTCATTCCCCACCACGGCCGCCAGTTTGGCATCCAGGCCTTGCGCTGCGTTCGCCTTCATGGCCGCGTTGATCTTCGGATAATCCAGCGGCTGATCGGCCACCAGGATCGCCATCACGTCGGTGCTGCCCACCTCGTCCGCCGTCAGGCTCTGATCTTTCGGGAAGATGCGCGTGCCGGTAATTCCGCAGTACGGCGAATGCTTCGGCGTGTAGGGGAAGAGCACGTAGGTGCTGCCGTCCGTATCCAGGCCGAAGAGGTAGGTGTAGCACTCGGCGTTGTTGGTCACCTCGATCTTGAAGCGGTCGCCCTTGTGGACGGGCGTGACGGTGCGGAACACGCGGCCCGCCTCATGCCGCAGCGGGATGTTCTTTCCCGTCGCGTTGCCTTTGGCGTCCACCTGCGCCAGCCCGAAGCGGATGTCGAACACCGATGGCTTCACGTCCACGCCTTCGCCCTGCGGATACACGGCATACGCCTCCTTGGCGAAGATGTCGAAGTCACTGTAGCGCACCCAGCCGATGCCGTTGTTGCCCCATTCCGGCCCCCAGCTGTTCATGATCTGGAAGGCGCCGCCGGCCTTTTCGTTCTTCACCTTGTAGTCGTCGTAGCCGATCACGCACATGGCATGGCCGCCGAAGCCCTGCTGGCGGTAGTCATTCTGCGTGGGCGTCCACAGGTCCTGGCCTTCCATGCCCTGCATGAAGCTGCCGCCCACCATCATGCCGATCACCACCGGCGAGCCCTGCGCGAGCTGCTGTTTCATGGCCAGCATGTCCGTGCGCTGGTCGTCGCCGCCCTTGCTCAACCGCTGGAAGCCTTTGATCCGGTACTGCTGGGCCGCCAGCTTGTCGCCGCTGTCCGGCAGCTTGCGGCAGTTATCGTCGGTGTAGGCGAATTCGCTCAACGGCAGCACGCCGGCGGCCTTCATCGTCTGCATCGCGTTCATGATGTACGCGCCTTGGCAATCGTTTCCGAGCTTGATCTGGTTGTAGAGGAAGCTGGGGCTGAAGGCCGTTCCGTTCGGGTCCTGCTTGGTGGCTTCGGCCTGGACGATGGTGCGGGCGCCGTAGGCACTGGCCCAGGCCACGCACGATCCCTGCTGGCCTTGGTTCAACCGGCGCGGAGCGAACTGTTCCAAGCTCACGCGTTCCGGCAGTGGGGCATCCACATTGTCCGCCAGTGGCTCGTACACCTCGGCCTGGTCGTACAGCTCGGGGTCGAAGTCCGCACCGCGCGAGGTGAGCAGTTGGCCGGCCTCGTTGGTGATGGTGCCGCCGCCGCTGTCGCCGGAGCAGCCGTTGCCGAAGAAGTAGTAGAGGCCGAAGAGCACCGCCGCCACCAACAGCAATTTCGGGCGCTTGATGAGGAAGCCGAGCAGCAAGGGAAGGAGGCTGCCCAACAGGCCGCCACCACCGCCACCACGACCGCCGCCGCCGGAAGGAGGAGTGGGCCGTCCTTCGTTCCGTCCCTCGTCGGGGGTCATCCGTATGGGCATGTGCGGTGCTGTTGGTGCGGTGAAAAATACGCCTGCGCGGCTTTCCCTTCGGATTTTCCGCCCCGCGCCGGCCCGTTACCTTCGCGGCCCATGCAGCGCACCGCCATTTCCTATCGCGACACGGGCCGGTTCTCGCCCTTGGCGCTGGACTACCTGGATGCCGTACCGGGGCTGCGCGAGTTCTATCGCTGGAGCGCGGACGAGGACGGGCTACATGCCGCCGCGCAGGCCCGCGCCTTCGATGCGGTAACACGGCGGACGCTCTGCGACGCGCTCGATCGGCAATACGCGCAAATGGAGATGCGGCCGCAAGTACGCGCCAACCTGGCCCTGTTGCGCAAACCGGACACGCTTACCGTCACCACCGGCCACCAGCTCTGCCTCTTCACCGGGCCGCTGTATCTGCCGTTCAAGATCCTCAACGTGGTGCGCTTGGCACAACAGCTCAGCACCGCCCAGCGCGCCGTGGTCCCCGTGTTCTGGATGGCCACCGAGGACCATGACCGGCCGGAGATCGACCACACCTTCATCCACGGAAGGAAGGTGATCTGGCCCGGGACCACCGCCGGCGCCGTTGGCCGCTTGAAGCTCGATGGCATCAGCGCCGTGCTGGACGAGGTGGACGCACGGCTGGGCCCCGGCAGCCATGCCGATGAGCTGCGCGCCCTGTTGCGCCGATGCTACCGCCCGGAACATGATCTGGCGCAGGCCACGCGCCTATTCACGGACGCGCTCTTCGGCCACTACGGCATCCTCATCCTCGATGGCGACGACCCGGGGCTCAAGCGCGTGTTCGCGCCCCTGATGCGCGAGGAACTGCTGAACCAGGTGGCCCTGCGCAGCGTTCGCTATGCCGATGAAAAGCTGTCCGTGCATTGGCGCACGCAGGCCCATGCGCGGGACATGAACCTCTTCCACCTGCGCCCCGGCCATCGCAGCCGCATCGAATTGCAAGGGGACCGCTACCACGTGCTGGACGGCGGGCCTTCCTTCAACCTGGATGAACTGCTCGCGGAACTGGAGCAGCATCCTGAAAATTTCTCACCGAACGTGCTGCTGCGCCCGGTGTACCAAGAGGCCGTGCTGCCGAACATCGCCTACGTCGGTGGTGGGGGAGAGCTGGCCTATTGGTTCCAGCTGAAGTGGCTGTTCCAAGCGTTGCAAGTGCCCATGCCCGTGCTGCTGCTGCGCACCTCGGCCGCGTTCCTCCGGGACAAGGACCTGGGCCGCCTGAAGGCGCTCGGCCTCACCGTGGCCGACCTCTTCGGTCCGCTGGAGGAATTGCGCGCACAATTGGCCACCGAACAGGCCTCCTTCCCCACGGCCATCACGGCGGAAAAGGAAGAGGCCGAACGCTTCTATGCCGCGTTGGCGGCCCGTGTCCGTGCCGCCGACCCCACGCTGGAAGGAGCCGCACATGCCATTGCCGTGCGGGCCATGCACGGCTTGGACGCCATGGGCAATAAGCTGGTGCGGGCCGCCAAGCGGGAACAGGAAGCACCGCTGGAGCAGCTTGCCCGGATGCATGAGCACCTCTTCCCCGGTGGTGGTCTGCAGGAGCGGCGCGAGAACTTCATGCCGTGGTACGTGCGCGAAGGCCCGGCCTTCTTTGATCGCCTGTTGGCGGAACTGGACCCGCTGGACGCGCGGTTCAAGGTGCTGCCCGGATAAGGACGCACCTGCCGGCCTACTTGAACACCTCCTCCAACCGTGCGATCATGCGCTCTTCGGCCTTGCTCTTGCCGGCGAAGGCTTGGGCGATGGCCTTGGCCGTGCGGACGACCATGTTGCGGGTGCTCTCATCGAACTCCGCAGGGTGCCCGGCATGCACGGCCTTGAACCGTTCGAAGGCGACATCCGGCGTCATGTGTGCATCGTTCGCATGGTCGAAGCCGATCTCGATGTAATAGGCCAGATCGCTCCCGGCACTGTCCCTTTCGGGTTCCAACGGCATCCACTGGTCCTTCACCAGCTTCTTCAGCTTTTGGATCTCGGTCGGTACCACGTGGCCATCGCTTGCGGCAATGCTGTAAAAGAGGTGGCCGAGGCCTGCGTACACATCTTGTTTCCCGTCCTTCATCACGTGTAGGTTGTTGTCGCCATGGCCGGATATCGGCGCCGGGGGCGGTGTTCCGCAAAGATGGCCATTCGAGCTGCGGTGGAAAGTGACGATCGTCGCTTTCAGTCCGCGCGATCATGCCCAACTTTACATCTGACCAATTGCACCATGAAGCACATACTGCTCCCCACGGATTTCAGCGGGACCTCCGTCAAGGCGGCCTATTTCGCCATGGACCTGTACGGCGCGGAGGACGCCCGTTACACCCTGCTGAACACTTATCTGAAGCCGGCCTACGGCAACGTGCTCCTGCCCCCGATGCCGGACACGGAGCGCGCCTCGCGGAACGGACTGCGGCGGGTGGAGCGGCGCTGCCGGAAACATGAGGGCAAGGTGTACATCGGTCAGGTCGCCACCTTCCATGAATTGACCCGGGCCGTCCAGGAGGTCCACCGGAAGAAGCCCGTGGACGTGGTGGTGATGGGCACCCAGGGCGAAGGGAACTATGGCCGGGTGGGGCACAACACCTCGGCGGTGGTGACCGGGGGCGTGCCCGCAGTGATCACCGTTCCGGCAGAATGGAGATCAGCGCCGATCAAGCGCATCCTCTTTGCCGATGACGGCCAGGGGATCACAAACGCCGGCATGGCGCCGCTGCTGGGGATCGCCGAGCGCACGGGCGCACACGTCACGGTGCTGTACGTCGGAAATCCCGCGGAGGACCCGAGGACCAAGGAGCACCTGCGGAAACTATCGACCAGCTTTGGCGACATCCCCCATTCCTTCGTCACCGTGGACAGCGACGGGGTAACCGGGGCGATGGACCGCATGGTGGTGGAACGGCAGATCCACTTGGTGGCCGTGGTACACCGCGAACGCAGTTTCTGGAAGCGCATCTTTTTGGCCAGCACCTCCAAGCGCATGGCCCTGCACACTACCGTGCCGCTGCTGGTGCTGCGGGAAGGTCATTGAAAATAGGAAAGTGGAAAGCTGAAAGTGGAAAACGAGCAGTCGTTTTCAGCCTTCAGCTTTCCACTTTCAACTTTCCCGGTCAGCTTTCACATTTCAGCATTCCTAAAAAGCTACCCGCGTGCTCTCCGTCCGCGCACCATCGGTCATGCGCAGCAGGTACACCCCGTGCGCCATGGCGTCCAGCGGCACCTTCACCAGGCCCTTGGCCGTGATGCCCGTGCTGCCCACCACGCGGCCTGCGATGTCCATTACCTCCAGCGTGCTGCCGGGGGCGAAGTCGTGCATCAGGAAGAGGCCATCGTCGCCGTAGAGCACTTGCAGGGGCTGGCCGCGGCCGCCGCTGAAATACACCGGCACCGCATCGCTCACCTCGGTGGTGCCGTCGAGGTCCGTTTGGCGCAGGCGGTAGTAGCTGAGGCCGTCCAGCGGCGAGGGGTCCACATCGGCATAGTCGATCACGCTCTGGCTGTTGCCCGCGCCCGGCACCTGCAGCAGGGCGGTGAAGGCTACCGCGTCCGCGCTCCGTTCCACCGTGAAGTGGTCATTGTTCTGCTCGCTTGCCGTCCGCCATTCCAGGTCCACCTGACCGCCATTGGGCTGCGCGGTGAAGGAAAGCAGCTCAATGGGCAGCGGGTTCGCATTGGTGAGCGAGCCCAGCGTCCAGTAATTCGCCGATTGGAGGAAGGAGCTCTGTTGGGAACCCGATATGATCCCGCCGGCAGCGGTGGTCCCATTCGTGCCACCGTTGCCACGGGCCGTCCATAATACACCGGTCCAATAGGCCACTTGCAGGGTCGGCAAGAAGGTCACGCTACAGCTCACGGGGTCCACCCAGCTAAGGGAGACGAAAGCATTCGGTACGCCGCTGCTGCGGTCGATCCGCCAGTACTCGCAGGCGCTCACATGGTGCAAGGTGGCATCATGGTCCAGACCGGTGGGCCCGAGCGTGGTGGTGGGGGAGGCGTTGAAATACTCGGCGGTGAAGGCGACGGCGGCGCCGCCGGAGATGGTGGAGAGGGCAGCGGGCCTGTACAGGTTGTTCTTGCCGATGGGGAAGACAATGTTCGTGTCGCCGATCTTCTGCATCGGGCCGTCCACGTGGCTGGCGTTGCTCATGTTCGCCGGGATCCCCGTGGCGCTCAACGTCAGCAGTGTGGCCGTGCTGGAGAGTATCCGGCCCTGGGTGAAGTTCAAGACCTTGTTCACCGTTAAGTAATTGGTCAGCAGCAGGTCCCCGCCGGACTTGTTCATGGTCAAGTTATAGAAAGCCTCATTCCATACCGCGGAGGTGATCGTCTGGTCGGTGCTGCCGTTGAAGACCACGGTGCTCAAGGTCTCCTCGAAATGGTCCGCGTCCTCCGCATTGTTGAAGTCGCCGCCCAATTCCAAGGTGCCCCCGCCCAAGCCATACAGGTCCAACATGCCGCCCGGGTTGATGTTCATGTCCCCGGAAACCTGCAGAAGGCTGCCGACCCGGTCCGCCCTTAGGCTGGCTTGTGTCGCACCGAGGGTATATCCCGACAAGTTCACCGTGGCGGCTTTCAAGGTGGCATTGTCAAGTACCGAGGTCACGATGCCCCCGGCACCGGAGGGAAAGTTCAGCGTTAGCGCGCCCCCGATATTCAGGGTGCTGTTGACATCCACGATCAAGGACTTCGGTGTTCCGGGAGGGAACGTCTGCAGCAGCGATCCGCATACGGCGGTGCCGCCCGGTTGTAGCCCTGTGCCCAAGCCTACGACGCAATTCTGGGCCGCTTGATTCCCGATCAACACGTTGGTGGCCGCGGTGGGCAGTCGCGCATCATCCCAGTTCTTGCACTCGAACCAATCCGTATTGATCGCCCCGCGCCACACCCCGTTCGTCATGGTGCCTACAGTGATGTTCATGATGGGCGCCGTGAGCCAGTTGTAGCCGTTGGTGTCGTATTGCCCGCAGTCCGGGTAGGAGCCCCAATTGGCCTGGTTGTCGATACGGATGATCCAGTCCCGCTGCGTGGCGAAGGTGTTGGGACCCGTGTATTTGTTGAAGTCAGAGGCCAGTGTGGGCGCCATGCTGAAACATTCCACGCCGGGAGGCCGGTCGCTGCGCTGGGTGGATCCGCAGCTTGCGCTCCACGAGTTTGGCGGGGCGACGGTGCTGAAAGCGTAGAGCACGGTGCCGTCATAGGTGGCATCATGGCTACCGCTATTGGTACCCGGGAACCATGTATCGCCTTGCATGAAAAAGAGCTGGTCGCCGCCCACATTGAGGTTGAGCGCGGTGCCCAGAATGCCGATCGAGGCGCAGGTCCAGTTGGCGTCCGGAGCTACGGAATAGACATTGTTGATACCCGGCGAGCTTCCGTTGACGCGGAAGGTGATCACCTGCCCCGCAGGGATCGCGGGCCCGGTCCGATACATCTCCACGGTGCCCTCGCCGGTACCCCACTTGCCCGGAGTGCAGCGCGAATAGCCATTGTCCGTCAGGATGATCTTCGTGTGATAGGTGATCTCCTTGAAGCAGAAGAAGCTGATCTCGTCGTCACCCGCGACGCCACTGCAACCGTTCGTGTTCGCGTTCACGCCCACAATGGCCAGATCGCCGGGGGATAAGACCGTGGGGGGCGAATCGATATCGCCGATGTACAAGGTGGCGTTGTCGTTGGAACCGATGGCGAAACCCAAAGGCACAGAGGAAACGGTGAACTTGACCCACTCCGTGGATTCCGGTAAACCGTCCAATAGTGGGGTGGCGGTAAATGTTACGGAGGCGGCATTGAGCGGAACGTTGCGTACGAACGTAGCCGCCGGTGCAGGAGGATTGGTGATATAATCATTTCCTAATCCATAGGTCGCCCCGGGTCCGTTCGCAACCGTAAAGGTCGCGGTGAAGGAAGCATGGATGGGAGGGACAATGTTCAGGGTGAAGGTCTGCGCGGGCGCACCTTCCAGCGCGGTGACGCTCAACGTGCTGAACTCGATCGTCGGCGTGTTGTCGTTGTCCGTGATGGTGAACTGATGGGTGAGGTTGGCACCGAGCGTAGTGCCGCCGGTGGCATTGGTGAGGGTGAAGTCGATCGTTTCGTCGCCTTCGGTCAGTCCGTCATCATTGATGATCACGTTGAAGCTGGCCGCGCCAATTCCCGCTCCCACGGTCACGGAAATGGTGCCGGGGCCGGCGGGGAAGGTGGTGTAATCATTGGCACCGCCATAAGTCGCGGTACTGCTGCCATTAATGGTGATGGTGAAGGTGGTGCTCGCCGTGGTGACCGGGCTGATCGTCATGTTCACCGCCACCGTGCCCGCGCTTTCCAAGGCCGCGCTGCTGGCCAAGTCGAAGTTCACCGTAGGGCCGCAGAGCATGGTGTGGCTGCCAAGGTGGGTTGCATCGTCTACATTGAATACATCCCACTGGGAGTCCAGTGTCGGGAAGGTACAAGGAGGCCATCCTGGGTTGCTGGTCACTCCGGTGCAGATGTTGGCTTTCCGCACCAGCGTTTTATTCAAGGTAGATCGACCTCCGGTGCCGGTCCATTGTGTGCCGGGGTCACAACCGATGTTGCCAATGATGTCAACCGTACTGGTGGTCACGGTGTTGTACAGATCAATGGCATCATCGCCATTGAAGGCCACCGCTGAATTGGTAATTTCGCCTGGTACTGCCAATGCGGCCAACGAGTTCTTGTAAACTACTGTTGCACCAGCTGCAAGTGTACCCGTCATGGCCGGTGCCCCGGTCGTGGTCACCGTCCCACTGCCATTGGCATACAACCTTAATTGATAGTTGGCCAAGTTGATACCGGCTGCTGTTCCATTGTAGATTTCGATGTACTTGTTGTTGCTGCTGCCCTCCAAGTATTCCGAAATGATGAGGTCGGTGGCCTGTGCGCTGGCCACTGCGGCCATGGCCCCTGCCAGCAGCAATGTGAGGGAGCGCCTCGCCCTTGCGTTGCGCGGGCGTGCGGGCAGATCAAGGCGGGTGATATCGGTGGAGCATCCCATCATCTCATACAAATATCGTCATTTTCAAGGTCCAAACCACGAACGTGGAATAGGACGGCTGTTAAGTTTTACGCGATCGTTGAAAAGGGGGGCTTCCCGCAGTGGTACAAGGAATTGTCGCACCGGATCGTTCAGGGTTACCGATCCGGCCCGGCGTACCACGGATAAGACGCAGCCCGGTGGGTGATGGTTGTGTCCGTTCCACGTTGGTTTTCCCCTTCTTTTTTAAGGAAGGGCAGCCCGATAGGTTTTCCCCTCCTTTTTTCAAGGAGGGGAAAGGGGTGGTTCTGTAATGATGTCCGGACCACCCCCAACCCCTCCTTTTGAGGAAGGAGGGGAGACCCACCACAAGCGTCATCGGTTTTCCCCTCCTTTTTTCAAGGAGGGGCAAGGGGTGGTTCTGTAATGATGTCCGGACCACCCCCAACCCCTCCTTTTGAGGAAGGAGGGGAGACCCACCACAAGCGTCATCGGTTTTCCCCTCCTTTTTTCAAGGAGGGGCAAGGGGTGGTTCTGTAATGATGTCCGGACCACCCCCAACCCCTCCTTTTGAGGAAGGAGGGGAGACCCACCACAAGCGTGACCGGACTCACAATTCCAGAACTCCAGACTCACAACTCCGGACTCACGACTAAAGGACTCCAAACTCCCCTCACTCCTTCATGCCCGGCTGGAACTTGGCCCGTGGCGTCAGCACGGTGACGGAGGGTTCCTCATGTCCGTAATTACACTTGGGGCAAGCATTACGGCTTTCGCGCTTGAAGCGGTGCCCGTTGCTGCACTCGAAGGATTCCACGATCACATTGGGGTCATGGAGGTGCGGCCCGCCCGGCCCCGGTTTGGATGCGGAGAAGCCGAGGTCCGTCTTCGTGTTCTTGCGGGCGTATACGATGGAGGACTTATTGCGGACTTCACACTCGGGGCAGTTCATGATCTTCGGGTAAGCAGTGATGCATTTGCGGATCGCTGAAGATAGCACAAGGTTGGTTGTCGGTTGTCAGTTGTCAGTTGTCCGGCTGCATGGGGAGGCGATGAAAACGCATGGTCGCATCCCGTTCTTGTCGGCCTGCCGTAGGCATGGTCACGGCCATCGCGGCCCCACCCGACAACTGATAACGGACAACTGACGACCGATCCCGTAATTTCGGACCTCACTTCATCACCTGCTCCATGTCCGTTCCCGCCCGTTCCCTGGTCCTCTTCAGTGTGCTCGTGCTTTGCGCAAGCGCCATGGCCCAGCCCTACAAATACGGTTGCCACTATTTCCGTGAGCATCCCCATGCGCCCGCCGTGCCCACCGCCGCGGACCGCGCCTTGATCGACGACATCATCGCGCGCAGCGACACCTTCGACATCCTGCACTACGACATCGCCATCGACGTGACGGACTACAGCGCACAGCAGCTGAAAGCCGCCACCACCATCACCTTCACGCCGCTGATGGCGGGGCAGGACTTCATCCGCTTCGAGCTTTGGGACCTGCAGGTGGATTCCGTCACCTCGCCCGCCGGGCCGCTCACCTTCAGCAACGACGGACAGACGTTGCGCGTGGACTTCCTTGTGCCGCCGGACTCCGGCAGCGTGGATACGCTCACGGTGCACTACCAAGGCCATCCGCACCGCGACCCCGACTGGGGCGGCTTCTACTTCCAGTCCAACTACATCTACAACCTCGGCATCGGCCTCACCACCATTCCACCGAACTTCGGCAAGGTGTGGTATCCCTGCTTCGATTCCTTCGTGGAACGCGCCACGTACACCTACCATGTGAAGAGCTCGGGCACCTTCCGCGCGCACTGCCAGGGTGAATTCCTCGGCGAGGTGCAGCTGGGCGGCGACACGGTGGTGCGCACTTTTAACTTCGACCAGCGGATCCCAACGCACCTCTCGGCCATCGCCGTGGCGGATTATGTGGACACGGACTTCGTGCATGTGGGCGCCAACGGCGACGTGCCGGTGCGGCTCACCGCGAAGCCGGCGCAGATGGCGGCGATGGAGGCGAAGTTCACGGACATCGGCGCGGCCATCGACGCCTGTGAATACTGGTACGGCCCGTATCCGTGGCAGCGGGTGGGCTACGTGCTCACCACGGACGGCGCGCTGGAGATCCCCACCAACATCGCCTATCCGGATTTCATGCCCACGCAAAGCCTCCTCGACAATCGGGGGCTCTTCACCCACGAGCTGGGCCACCACTGGTGGGGCAACATGGTGACGCCGCACACGCAACAGGACATGTGGCTGAAGGAAGGCCCGGCGGAATACAGCGCGCACCTGGTGGAGGAATGGATCGGCGGGCAGGCGGCATTCGATGCCGTAGTGAAGGACAACCAGCTCTACGTGCTACGGCAGGCGAACAACCAGGACGGTGGCTACCAGCCGCTTTCGCCCATGCCGGACCCGTACATCTACGGGATCACCACTTACAACAAGGGCGCGGCGGTGCTGCACAACCTGCGCGGCTACCTCGGCGATACGCTCTTCCGCCAAGGGATGTACGATGCGCAGACGGCGCATGCCTATTCCACGCTGGACGCGGCCGGCTTCCGCGATGCGCTGGAGGCCAGCACGGGTTACGACCTGCACCCGTTCTTCACGGACCAGGTGTTCGCGCCGGGCTTTTCGGTGTTCGTGGTGCAGGGCATGGCCGTGCATCCCGGCGGCGGCCTGTGGGACGTGAACCTCATCATCCAGCAGAAGCTGCGCGGCGCCACGGTTTTTCACCAGGAGGTGCCATTGGACATCACGTTGATCGGTGCTTCCGGTGAGCGGAAGGAATACAGGCAGCTCGTGGGCGGTGAGTTCAGCGCCGTGCCGTTGCAATGCGCCTTCGAGCCGGTGATGGCGGTGCTGAACGGGCACAACCGGCTGAACCAAGCACGGATGGACATCGATCAGCAGTTGGTTCCGGGCGAGGCCTTCACCACGAACCTGCCCCGGGTGGATTTCCGCCTTTACGCGGACAGCTTGGCCGACACCACGCTGGTGCGTATCGAGCACATCTGGGCGGCACCGGACCAAGGGCCGCTCGGTACGGCCATCGATGAATTATCGCCCGCGCACTACTGGACCGTGGACGGCTTGTGGCCCGAAGGAACGGCTTTGCACGCGCGCCTGACGTATTCCGCGTTGTCCCCGGCCTCCGTGGACCATGACTTCCTTGGCACCGATGAGACGGGCTTGCTGGTGGCCTACCGGGCCGATGCCTCCATGCCGTGGGAAGTGTACGCGAATCAGGATGTAAGCACCGGGATCGTGACCAACGGCACCGGCTACGTCGACCTCGACGTGCTTCGCAAGGGGCAGTACGCGTTCGCGAAGGGCGATCTCTCGGTGGATGTTCCCTTCACGGAAATGGCGGAGGACGGACTAACGCTCTATCCCGTTCCCGCTGCGGACCGGCTGCTCGTCGGCGGTCTGGACAGCCATGGAAGCTCCGTGCGGATCAGCATCTACAACGCTGATGGCCGCTTGGCGCTGAGGGCGATGCGCGATCCGGTGCAAGGTGTTCCGCTGGCCTTGGACATTTCGCGCTTAGCCCCCGGCAACTACGTGCTGCAGGCGGCATCCATGCAGGGGAAATGGATGGCGCGTTCCGGTTTCGTGGTGGCGCGGTAAGTGTCGGCCGCATCAAGGTCCTTGTCCACAGATGGCACGGATGGCCACAGATGATGCCTGCGGCACTGACGTCCGGGAAATTTTCCGGCAACGGCCCGGAATGTCCGTCCTGTACGGTTGATCGTCCATTTCACCGACAAGGATCCCACCTGTCGCATTCGGAAATGAACACCAGCTGCGACCCCTTCAGGGTCGAATACCCTCATGTCCATGACAAAATGCTGCGCCCCCCTCCGGGGTCGAGATCCGGCAGCAACGAGGCTTTTGACCCCGGAGGGGTTAAAACCTGTTGCACTGGGAGGTGGATCGACCACGACCTTGAAGGGGTCGCAGCCGGTGTTTGTAGATTTCGCGGACGCCAGTGACTGCGAAATGGGTTCAGCCCTTGCCTTTGGCGCGTGGGTGGAAGCGCATGATGTTGCTGCGCAGGTATTCGCGGTCCAGGTGGGTGTAGATCTCCGTGGTGGTGATACTGGCATGGCCGAGCATCTCCTGCACAGCGCGCAGGTCGGCACCGCCTTCCACCAGGTGCGTGGCGAAGGAATGCCGGAAGGTGTGGGGGCTGATCTCCTTGGTGATGCCGGCCTTCAAGGCGAGGGCCTTCACCAGCTTGAACACCCAGACGCGGGAAAGCCCGTTGCCACGTATGTTGAGGAAGAGGATGTCCTCCGCCTTGGGCATTACCGGCAGATGCACGCGCACGGTTTTGCGGTAGAGGTCGATCTGCCGCATGGCCTCCGGCCCGATAGGCACCAAGCGTTCCTTGTCCCCCTTGCCCACCACGCGGATGAAGCCGTCCTCGAAATGCAGCCTGCTGATGCGCAGTCCGCAGAGCTCGCTCACGCGCAAGCCGCAGCCATAGAGGGTTTCGATCATGGCGCGGTCGCGGTGCGCCATGTGATGGCCCATGTCGATGGCGGCGACCAGGGCATCGATCTCTTCCACGCTGAGGAAGACCGGGAGATGTCTGCCGGTGCGCGGGCTTTCGAGCAGCGCCGTGGGGTCATCGGTGATGTGCCGCTCGATGCGCAAGCATTTGAAGAAGCCACGGACGGCGCTGAGGAGGCGGGCTTGGCTGGTGGCCATCAACCCTGTTTTGGCCTGCTGCGTGATGAAGGCCTGCAGGTCGTCCAAGGCGAGTTGGTCGGGTTGGATAGGAGGGGAGAGGCTGATGGCGAAGTCGCGCAGCTTGCCCACGTCGCGCAGGTAGGCGTCCACCGTGCGTTCGCTCAGGGCGCGTTCCAGTTTCAGGTGGACCCGGAAGTCCGTGAGCGCCTGTTTCCACTCCATGGCCCAAAGTTGTGCCGCCCGTAAGGTGCTCCGATGAACTCTATTGATCACTTTTGCGCATAACCATGCACATCCGCATCATCAACGGCCCGAACCTGGACCTCTTGGGCACGCGCGAACCGGCGACCTACGGCACCCGGACCTTCGAGGAATACTTGCAGCTTTTGCAGCAGGCCCACACCGGCCATGTGATCGACCTGTACCAGAGCAACGTGGAAGGGGAACTGATCAACGCGTTGCGCACCGCGGACGCGGAATGTGACGGCGTGGTGTTGAACGGCGCGGGGTACACGCACACCAGCGTGGCGCTGCGGGATACGTTGGCGATGATGAAGGTGCCGGTGGTGGAAGTACACATCAGCAACATCCATGCGCGGGAGGATTTCCGGCAGCGTTCGCTCACGGCGGTGCATTGCGCGGGCGTGATCACCGGTTTCGGCCTGGAGGGTTACCGCTTGGCGGTGGACCACCTCTTGCGGCGCGGTGGCTGATCCATCTCGCTCTGGTCCAGCTCGGTGAACTTGCGCCAGCCGAGGATGTAGCGGTCGTAGGCGATGCTGCGGTGGTACATGCCGGTGAGGTCGGGGTTCCGCTCCATGGTGCGCAGGCGTTTGCGTTCGCGCATCACGCGCGGCAACCAGCGGATGAACTGCCGATGTGCGGCGCCCACCTTCCAGGCGTGCGCGGCATGGCCTTCGGTGAGGAACTTCATCGCGGCGAAGAAGTCCAAGGTGAAGCGGTGGAAGATGCGTGCATAGATCCAGCGGGAATCGAGATGCTTGGCGAGCACCACCAAACTGTTCCGGAAGTTGAGGAAGGTCTTTCGCGGGTCGCCGTATCCCAACGCCCCGCCACCGACGTGGTACACCTTGGCGGTGCTGGTATAGCCGATGCGCCAGCCCATGCGGCGCAGGCACCAGCAGAGGTCGATCTCCTCCATGTGCGCGAAAAGCGTGGCGTCGAACCCGCCGGCAGCGCGGAAGGCCTCGGCACGGATCATCAGGCAGGCACCGGTGGCCCAGAACACGTCGCGGTCATCGTCGTACTGTCCGCTGTCCTTCTCGGTGAGCTCGAAGATGCGCCCGCGGCAGAAGGGATATCCGTTGCGGTCGATGAAGCCCCCTGCTGCCCCGGCATGTTCGAAGGTGGAGCGGTTCCGGTGGCTGAGCATTTTGGGCTGGCAGGCCGCCATGTCGGGGTTCGCCTCCAAGTGGTCCCGTAGTGCAAGGACCCATCCGTCGGTCACTTCCACGTCCGAGTTCAGCAGCACGAAATACTTCGCGTCCACCTGTTGAAGGGCTTCGTTGTACCCGCCTGCGAAGCCTTGGTTTTCGGGCATACGGATCACCTCGACGGCGGGCAGGTTTGAACGGACCCACGCGACGGAACCATCGGTGCTTCCGTTATCGGCCACGATCACGCGGGCGTGCCTCGCGGAACGCTCCACGACCGCGGGCAGGAACTGTTCCAGCCAGCGTTGGCCATTCCAGTTCAAGATCACTACTGCTGTGTCCATCCGCCCCTTGTTCCTACGGGCAAAAATGGTGAAGAACGCCGGGCCGGGATCCCGAAAAAAGCCAACAGCCTACTAGCGCGGACTACGCTTCCCGCTGTTACCGCCGCTATTTCCACCGCCGGATCCCTGGCTGGGGGCCGATGGCGTGCTACGCACCGGTGGTGCGGAGGGTGCGGGCGCCGTGCGCGTAGGGGCGGGCGAACGCTGCACCGGTGGGGCCGTGGGCTTGGTGGGCGCAGTGCTGCGTTGCTGCTGGTATCCCTTGAAGTCGTTCACGCGTTGGTCGCCACGGCTCCGTTCCTCCTGAATGCGCTGTGGATCACGCTCCGGGGAGGTGTAGCGCGAACGGTCGGGAGTGGTCTGTGGCTGGCGTTCGGGGAAGGTGGTGGTGCGGTCCGGTTGCGTGGTGGCGGGTTGCTTTTCTTGGTATGTTTTCGTGCGGTCCGGCTGTGTTGTCGGGGTCTTCCCGCCGGGGGCATTGCTGAACTGCCCGTCCCTGCCACTGTTCGGGCTCCGATCGATCCGGTCCGTGTTGGCGGGCATCTTCGTCCATTGGCCGTTGCGGAATTCCTCCGTCCGGTCACCGTCGGTCCGGAAGACGTTTCCATTCCGGTCGATGAAATAATCCCGATCGGCGGCTTTCGTCACCTGCGTTCCGGATGTGCGTTCAGGAGTGCGCACCTTCTCGATCGTAGCTGTCCGTTGGTGGTCCACCACGGAAGGACGCACACCGGGGACCTTGTGGCTGGTATACAGGTCGTTGCTGCGCAGGTCGCTTGCGGACCGCCCGCCGGAGCTTCCCGCGAAGGAGCCGCGGTGCGCAATGCGGGTGCCATTGCCTTCGCTATAATGCTGCCCATAGAAATGGCCGTAGCCGTATCCCGTATGGCCGTAGTAGTTCCAACTGCCGGGGCAATAGGCGTAGGGCCCCCACCATCCCCAGGAATGCGTGTTATAGTAGCCGTAGTAGTTCCACCGCGGATAGAACCAGTCGTAGCCCCATGAGGACCCGAAGCCCCAGCCGTACCAAGGGTTGTAGTACATGTTGAAGCCCCAGGTGTATGGGCGTGGATACCAGAAGCTGCTGCGCCAAGGGTCGTAGTAGTAACCGGTGCCGTAGATCACGGTGCCGCCCTGCACATAGCTGCCGAGATAGCCGGGGGTGTAGCCCACGAAGACATTGTCCGGCGTGGAATCATAGATGTACACATAGCGCACGCGGTAGTTGGGGTCGGAGGGCGGGATGTCGTTCACCTGCGCGGGCACGGAGGTGCTCACCGTCCACGGGCCGTCCGGGGTGTCGCTATCGTACCACACCGCATTGTCGCAGACATGGTAGTGCCCGTTGATGCGCAGCACGGTGGTGCTGGCGTTCACGGCGGAATAGACAGCGGTGCCCGCGACTTGTTGGAACTGCGGGTCGCCGTCGTAGCTCACGCTCAAGGTCACGTTCCTGCGGTCCACTTGGGCGGTCTGCGGGATGCTGGCATCGCGCACGGCCTCACGCGCGGCGTTGGTGCCGGCCACGTGGGCGAGGATGCCGTCCTTCGCTGAACCTTCGGGCACCTTCGCGAAGTCCGCGGGCAATTCTTCCGGCGACACATAGCGCCACGGGCCGTTCTGCAGGTCCTTGGTGGCGAACCACCGGCCCGAGGCCAGGAGGTAATACTCCTGCGTGGGGATGTCCATGAAGAGGTCCTTGTCCGTATTGGTCACGTACATCAAGGAGGTGTTGTCGAAAGGCTGCATCTGCGGCGCCCCGTTGATGTCCAGGAGCACGGCGGGCTTGGTGGTGACCACCACCTCGGGGATGATGCCGTCCACGGGCTTTTCGGTGGTGCTGGCGGTATCCACTTTCTGGGCTAACGCCTCCAGGGCGGCCGGGGCTTTTTTCTCATACGTCCATGGGCCTTGCACGGTCTTCGCGGAATACCAAAGGCCGGATCCGTAGAGCCAGTTGTTGCCGCCCTTGGGCCGTACGAGCAAGTAAGGGGTGTTGGCCACGCGGTCCAGCTCCGGTCCGCTGCCGGCGTATACGGGGTCGCCGCCTTGGTCGTCGTTCTTCACGGCTTCGTAGACCGGTTCCCCGTCGATGAAGACCAGGATGCTGGGCTTGTCCTTGTAGATGATGGTGGGCGGAGCGTTGTCGTAGGAGGTGGAGCTCAGTTTCTCTTCTTCCAGTGCGGCCACTAACCAATCAATGGGAATGGGCGCGGCATGTGCGGGAATGCCCTGCGAGAGCATTTCCCGTATGCGGGCCTGTTCCGCGCTGTCGGTGATCCCGGGGAAACGGGCATCGGTCACCTTGAAGGTGGTGAGGGTGCCCATGCGGTCGCTACGGTCCACTGCCAGAATGCCATTGCCCCAGATCGCGCCGAAGACGGGGCTGCCGTCCTGTGGGCGTTGCAAGGCCACGGCGGCGCGGGCGGTAAAGCTGGTGCCGTCGAAGGATTCGGGCTGTGGTTTGAAGACCTGCACTTGGTCTTCACCGGAGGTGAACACCAGCGGCCAGTCGGAATTCTTCTCTTGGGCGTGGGCTCCGAAAGTGAGGAGGGCCGCTGCGAGGGGCCATGCCAGATGGCGGAGGGAGGGGGATGTGCGGATCATGGTACTAAGGATCTGTGACCTGTTATGCCAAGTATCGTGCCAGTGTCGAAGTTCGGTATTTTCCCTTTTGTCGATCGGCCTCGGGGATCATCTTTCCCAAGATTCGTAACACCTGAGCATCCTTCCCGGCCTATGGCGATTTGTGCCGAAAGCCCCGATCCCGTTACTTTTACTCCTCCCTGGCCCGGTACCGTGATATCGGATCTGCAAGAGGAGATCGCAATGAAGACCGTAGTTGGCAGAATGATCGGTGGTGGCGGGGCGATGGCCTTGTCCTTGCTGGCATGGGGCAGTTCCTTGGATCTGGACGGCATTCTGATGATCAGAGGGATGTCCATGGCAGGTGCCCGTGTGATCATCGTCACCCCCGACGAGGAACCCCGGACCCTCACGACGGGCCTTGCCCATTTCTCCTTGCACCTGAAATTGAACACCGACTATCTCCTCTCTTTTGAACGGCCCGGTTGCGTAAGCAAACAGCTACAGTTCAACACGGCCGTGCCGGACGGTTATCCGGTGGGGGAAGGCTTCTATTTTCCGTTCCAGGTCACCCTTGAGCCGATGCCGAAAGGACAAGAATTCGCCTATGCCGGCCCGGTGGGGTTGATCCATTTTGATCAGTACATCAATGCCTTCGGCTATGATACCGATTACCGCGTCACCAAGAACGAGGTGTTGGCGAAGCGCCTGGAGCTTGCCCGGACCGGGCTGGAGCAGCAGGCGGAGCCCGTGCGGGGAGAGGCCGCCGTGCCGATGCCGGGTTCTTCGGGAAATCTCTCCGGGAAGGGCGTGGAGGCCCCCGATACCCCTCATGACGTGTTGGCGCCGGTGGTGTCCCGAACGGCCCCGAGGGTACACGTGTTGGAGATGCCTAAGGAAAGGCTGGAACCGGTGCCCGCCCATTCCGCGTCGCTGCATGTGGCGCTGGATGAGTTCCGGCCGAGCAGACCCGGACCGGAGCTTTTGGCATTGGGCGCCGCACCTGCGAAAAATGAATTGAACGCTCCTGTTGCGATGTCATCTGACCGATGGAAGGTGGTGCATGCGGACCGCTTGCACGTCATCACCAGCATCAAGGTGCAGGAAAAGGATCGCGAGGTCGAGTACCGCCGGGTGGTGAGCTACTATGGCGGCATCACCTTTTTCCGCGACGGCTTCCCATGCTCGGAGAAGACCTATGAAGACGGGTCGGCCCGTTGATCAACGCCTCTCCAGCCGGACGACGTTCTCCACGTGCCAAGTATGGGGGAACATGTCCAGCGGTTGCACACGGGTGATGCGGTAGAGGTCCTTCAGTAAGGCAAGGTCGCGGGCCTGCGTGGACGGATTGCAACTGACATAGACGATGCACGGCGGTGCCATTTCACGGATGCGCTCCACCACTGAAGGATGCATGCCGGCGCGGGGCGGGTCGAGCACCAGCACATCCGGCTTCCCATGGCGCGCGATGAATTCCGCATTCAACAGGTCCTTCAGATCACCGGCCTCGAAGGCCACGTTCCCGATCCCGTTCAGCTCCGCGTTCGCATGTGCGTCCGCGATGGCCTCCGGCACGATCTCCGCCCCGATCACCCTTCCGCAGTGCCGGGCCAGAAAGAGCGAGATGCTGCCGGCACCGCAGTACAGGTCGTACACCAGTTCATCACCCTTCAGTTCTGCATAGATCCGGACCAGCTCGTACATCACCTGGGTCTGCTCGGGGTTGGTCTGGAAGAAGCTCTTTGCGCCGATACGGAAGCGCAGCGGTGCGTGGCCATCATCGATCAGTTCCTCGATGATGTGGTCGCGCCCGTGGAACACATGGACGTCCAGGTCCCAGATGGTGTCGTTCATCTTCGGATTGATGCACCAGAGGAGCGAGGTGATCCCCGGGAATTCCTGAAGTACGGCGGCGAGCAATGCCTCGCGTGATCCCTTGTCCTCGTAACCGAAGGCGAGCAGCACCATGACCTCGCCCGTAGTGGTGGTGCGGATGGTGAGGGTGCGAAGCCAGCCTTCATGTTTCCGGATGTCATAATAGCCCAGTCCATGCGCGGTGGCGTAGGCCCCGACGAAGTTGCGGATGGCATCGCTGGGCGCTGGCTGCAGCCAGCATTTCTCCACGTTGAACACCTTGTCGAACCTGCCCGGCAGGTGATAGCCCAAGGCCTTGCGGTCCTCGATCACCTCCCCGGTGTCCAGTTCCGCCTTGGTGAACCAGCGTTGCGCGGTGAAGGTGTACTCGAGCTTGTTGCGATAGTGCTGCGTCTTCGCGGATGCAAGGATCGGAGGTACTTCCGGCAGCTCCAGCCCTCCGATGCGTTGCAGGTTGTCCACCACCTCCTGATGCTTGTTCAGCAGTTGGGCCGCGTGGGCATAGTCCTGCCATCCGCAGCCGCCGCAGATGCCGAAGTGTGCGCAGAAGGGTTCCTCGCGGTCCGGTGAGGCCGTGATCAGCCGCGTGGTGGTGGCCTCGGCATAGCTCTTCTTCTTACGCTTGACCTGCAGGTCCACCACATCGCCGGGCACCGCGCCGGTAATGAAGACCACCAGCCCGTCCACTTTGGCGATTGCCTTGCCTTTGGCACCCCAGCCGGTAACGGTGATGTGCTCGAATACAGGAAGTGGTTTTTTCGCCATGGGGCTGCAAAGAAACCGCATCCCGGGTTCTCCGTGCGGCAAGGCAGGGCTATCGGGGCTTCCTCCCGCTCCTGACCGCTTGTGCATGAACAGGAATGAACCACGGATGCACACGGATCGGCACGGATCAAATTAAGACTGCTAATCACCGTCACCATCCTGTTAGCAACACGGATGCTGACTATCCGTGTGTATCTGTGTGCATCCGTGGTTGAAGAACCGGTCCCCGCTTACAGCGCCTTCGTTCACGGCAGCGCGATCGTCTTCGCATCACCCTTGTCGGTGATCCAGAGGTACTTGATGATGTCCTTCGCTTCCTTTTTCGGAAAAGCCTCCGGCAGTTGGCACTGCATGGTGAGGTTGTAGGTGTATTGCACGGGCGGTTCCGTGATGTCGGCATGCAGTACGATGTCGAAATTGCCGTACGGCACCTTGTTGTAGAACAGCGTGGTGGGGTTGCGGACGTCGTTGATCAACTGGCCTCTGCGACGGCTGTTCAGCGAGGTGCGCGTCCGGGTCTTGTAGGTGGTGTAGCGGTCCAGGGGAAAGTAGGCGCCGTTCTCTTCGGCGGCGATGCGGTGGCTTTCCTCCACCTTGAGGCCGAGCTTGGTGAAATTCTTCAGCTTGTCCTGCATCAGCTTGGTGGCGAACATCCGCAGCGTGTCGTAGCAGGCGCTTTGATCCTCCACGAAGTAGTCCATCTTCACCAGGTCGTAGATGCCTTCCTTGGCGGCGGCGCTCACGATCTTGTCCAAGATCCGTGCATCCCTGAATTTGATGTGGATGTTCTTCTGGATCTCGAACCCGGCGGGCACTTCCTGATAGGTGGTGCTGAAGAACTTGCGGGTGGTCTCGATCTCGTAAACGGGCACGAAGGAGAGCATGTCGGTGAAGAGGTCCGCGTCCTTCACGCCCACTTTATGCAAGCGTGTCATCAGCCTTTCCATGCGGCCGTTCATCAGGGAATCCGCCTCCTCGGCTGATTGGCCCAACTGGGTGAGATTGAAGATGGCGAGGTAACTGTCCGCGCGCATGTTCATCATGGCGTCCACTTCCAGCACCAGCACATTGCCTTGCAATGTGGCCTTCACGGCCTGTTCCGCCTGCTGGAAATAGATGCGGCTGTTGGTCTCGTACATGAGATTGCCCATGGCTTGCGGCTTCGCGTGCAATGCGGTGAACAGCACCGTGGTGATGGCGAGGGTCCGGGAGATCGACATTCGTTTGTTCGGTTGTTTGTCCTCGGTACACGCTGCTGACAGAACGGTTCACCGGACCTGTGCAACGCGCCGAAGCAGGGGAGCTGACCGGGAGAGCCATACCGAGGCGCAGCTGCCAAGTGCGACCATTGCACTTTCCCGTGACCTGTCGTGGGAAGGCATGTCCATGTTCCGAGATCTGGCGGGAGTGAAGCCGCAGGGCAGGAATACCTTTGCCGATCAGGGATCATCGGGAAGAACACCACCATGCCGGACAAGGTCAACAAGCGGGAACTAGCAGAGCGGGTAAAGGAGCTAGGCTGCCTGTATGCCGTTGCCCGATCGGTGCAGCTGCATGATCGCTCCTTGCCGGAACTGCTTCACCATGTGGTGGAAGTGGTGCGGGAGGGCTGGCAATTCCCCGAGGAGGCCCGTGTTCGTATCCGGCTGGACGATGCAGTATTCGGCGATCCAGTGGATCATCAAGATGCCATGCGCGCCGATCTGCTGGTGGACCGGACGGAGCGTGGTCAGATCACAGTGGCATACCCCGATGCATCGATCGCCGTGGAAGGCCCGCTGTTTCTTCCGGAGGAGCAGCCCTTGTTGGACAGGATCGCGTCCGATCTTTCCGCCGTCATTGAAAGGCATGAGCGTCGCCAGCACCAGCAACTGCTGGAATCGCGGATGCGGAGCAACGACCGGCTAACGATACTGGCGGAGATCACCGCGGGCATCGCGCACGAGTTGAACACGCCGCTGGGCAATGTGCTGGGCTACGCGGAACTGCTGAAGAAGGATGAGACCGTCCGGGAGCGGCGCAGCGACCTCCAGCGGATCATCGACTCGGCGTTGATCGGACGCGAGATCGTAAAGAAGCTGATGTACTTCTCCTGCGAAATGCCCGCGCAGTTCCAATTGGCCGATGCGAACAAGGCCCTGCATGATGTGCTGCACCTGCTTGAGCAGCGGCTGGAGCAGCAGCACGTTACCGTTCAATGGCAATTGGCCAACGGCATTCCGCCCGTGCGGTTGGACCAGGTGCAGTTCGCGCAAGTGATCTCCAACATCGTGCTCAACGCGGCCGCGGCCATGCCCGAGGGCGGCACGATCGCCCTTTCCACCGAGTGCCGGGTCGGTCTGGTGTTGATCACCATCGCGGACACGGGCAAAGGCATCGGCGAGGCCGACCTGAAAAAGATCTTCCAGCCCTTCTTCACCACCAAGCCCACCGGCGAGGGTACCGGCTTGGGGCTTTCCGTGGTGCACGGCATCATGAAGGGCCATGGCGGCGGCGTTGCGGCATCCTCCACGGTCGGGGAGGGCACCACCTTCACCCTCTCATTCCCCATACCCTCCCCATGAAGGAACGACCTTCCGTGCTGCTGGTGGACGATTCCCGCGACATGCTGGAACTGCTTCGCCGCTATATGAACGGCATGGGCCTCACGCCGTTCACCTGCAACAACGTGGTGGATGCGATCGAGGTACTGGAGCAAGGCCCTGTGGACCTTGTGATCACGGACCTGAACATGCCCGAGGTGAGCGGCACGCAACTGGTGAGATATATCGGGCAGCACTTTCCGAAGATCCCTGTGCTGGTGATCACCGGCTTCCCGGACGTGCAGGTGGCCGTTGACGTGATGAAGCAGGGCGCGGTTGAATTCCTGGTGAAGCCGGTGACGGAGGCGGAGCTGCGCACGGCGGTGGAAAAGGTGTTGGGCACGAACACCGAAGAGGTGGCCGAAGTGCCTGCGGAAAGCCATGGCCAGGTGCTGGGCATGGTCGGGCGTTCGGCGGGGATGCAGGAGGTGTACCGCATCATTGAGCGCACGCGGAACAACAACGCGACGATCCTGGTGAGCGGGGAAAGCGGTACGGGCAAGGAAGTGGTGGCGCGCGCGGTCCACTACAACAGCGATCGCTCCACGGCGCCGTTCCTCGCGGTGAATTGCGGGGCCATCCCGGACCAATTGCTGGAGAGCGAGCTGTTCGGCCACACCAAAGGAGCGTTCACCGGTGCCACCACCAACCGGGCGGGCTTCTTCCAGGCCGCTGACGGGGGGACGTTGTTCCTTGACGAGATCGGTAACGCCACCGCGGCAGTGCAGGCCAAATTGCTACGGGCCGTGCAGGAGAAGGAGGTCACCATGCTGGGCGGCACCAAGCCCCAGCGCGTCAACGTGCGGTTGATCTCCGCGAGCAATGCCGACCTCAACGAACTGGTGCGCACGGGCACCTTCCGCGAGGACCTGTACTACCGCTTGAACCTGATCAACATCCACCTGCCGGCCTTACGCGATCGGAAGGAGGACATCCCGTTGCTGATCAATCACTTCAACGCCAAGTACAGCAAGGACATGGGCAAAAAGCCCTTGCGCATCCCCGTGCGCGTAATGGACGCGCTGGAAGCCTACCTGTGGCCGGGCAATGTGCGGGAATTGGAGAACTTCATCCATCGGTTGGTGATCATGAAGGACAACGCCGTGGCCATGGAAGACCTGCCCGACACCATGAAAATGGATAGCCCGGAGCGGCCCGGCGACGGTACGTTGCAGACCCTCGCCGAGGTGGAGAAGCAATACATCCAACGGGTGCTGGAAAGCACCGGGCAGAACAAGACCAAGGCCGCTGAGATCCTGGGGATCGACCGGAAAACCTTGCGGGAAAAACTGAAATAGCACCGGCCCTTTTCGTACCGGCCGGGGAATTACTCCCCGGTTTTCAGTCGGCAATTTGAAGTGGTAATGTGGTTTGGCACGCGGGGCCTGAAAATCATTTTATCAATATCATCAAGCTTTTCCGGCCAATAATGATCCCGTTTCAACATCCCGGAACGGTTCCATGGCACGCCTCTTGGCAATAGCGGCGCCATGACAATGCAGAGCAACCGTGTAAAGCGCCGGACCGGTCCATCACCGGGGGTATGCGGCAACTGCGTGCATGGCGGGAATTGCGTGTTCCAACGGACTTCCCTCGTGCCGATCCTCTTATGCGAGGAGCACGAGGTGGAACCGGTTATAGAGCCCGTACACGTTACCACCAGACCGGAGCCGATAACCCCAAGTGTATCTGGTATCTGTGGGACCTGTGATAATTTTGCCACTTGCGTGCTACGTTCCAACGAGCACATCACCTATCACTGCGAACACTACCGATAACCCTCAAATGACAACGAGAACCGTCGAAAAGCCCGTCCGCAAGGAAGGCATGTATGAAGTGGTCATGGAGCAATTTTCCCATGCCGCCGACATCATGGACCTGGACCCGGGCGTCCGCAAGATCCTGGCCAAGACCAACAGCGAGATCGTGGTCCACTTCCCCGTGCGATTGGACAGCGGCAAGATCGAAGTGTTCACCGGCTATCGCGTGCAGCACAACAACGCGCTCGGGCCCTACAAGGGCGGCTTGCGTTACCATCCCACGGTGGACATTGACTCAGCGCGCGCCTTGGCCATTTGGATGACGTGGAAGACCGCGTTGGCCGGCCTGCCGTACGGCGGTGCGAAAGGCGGCATCCAGATCGATCCCAAGCAATACTCGCAGGGTGAGCTCGAACGCATCACGCGCCGTTTCACTTATGCGCTGGGCGACAACATCGGCCCCGACCTGGACATTCCGGCACCGGACGTGAACACCAACGCGCAGATCATGGCATGGATCGCGGACACGTTCTCCTCCACCAAATCCCCCGCTACGCGCTTCGCTAATCTGCACGTGGTGACCGGTAAGCCTTTGGGCGCCGGTGGGCTGGAAGGACGCGACCGGGCCACAGGCTTTGGCGTGGTGGCCAACCTGAAGTCGTGGGCCACACGGCACGATCACGAACTGAAAGGCATGCGCTTTATCGTCCAGGGCTTCGGCAACGTGGGCTATTGGACCGCGCACTTCCTGTTGAAGGAAGGGGCCGTTCTCATCGCGGTGCAGGACGCAACCGCCACCCTTCACGACCCCAAGGGCATCGACCCGGAAGCGTTGCTGGCGCACAGTGACGCGAACGGCCGCAACATCAAGGGCTTTGCCGGCGCGAAGGAAATGGAGCCGAAGGACTTCTGGGCCTTGGAATGCGACATCGTCGTTCCCGCGGCATTGGGCAATCAGATCACCGGCGAGAACGCGGGCGGCATCAAGGCGAAAGTGGTGGCCGAAGGGGCCAATGGACCGGTGAACACCGCCGGCGAGGAGATCCTGCGCAAGAACGGGATCGACATCATCCCCGACATCCTGTGCAACTCCGGCGGCGTGATCGGCAGCTACTACGAGTGGTTGCAGAATAAGCGCAGCGAGATCTGGAAGATCGACGAGGTGCTGCGGATGATCCACGACAAGGTCGACATCGCCTTTGCGCAAGTGGTTGCCACATCGGCGGAGTTCAAGGTGGACTGGCGTACCAGCGCCTACATCGTGGCTCTCCGCCGCTTGGAGAAGACCTATAAGGAGCGCGGTATTTTCCCTTGAGCATGGTGCGGATCGGGATATTGAAGGAACGTGCTGACCGTCGCGTCACCGTATTGGCCCCTGCGGGAGTGGAACGGCTGAAAGACAAGGCAGAGATCCTTGTGCAGCGGGACGCGGGGCGGTCCGCCGGCTTTACCAACGACGCCTACGAGGCCGCCGGGGGGAAGTTGATGGGCTCTGCGGAGGAGGTGATGTCCGGGGCGGACATCCTGTTGAGCTACGACCATCATTACGATGGCGAGGAACTCAACGGTGACAAGACCTTCATCGGTGTCTTCAATTTCCTCTGGATGCCGGAGCAGGTGGGCCGCTATCTGCATCCCGGCGTCACCGTGCACAGCTTGGACCTGATCCCGCGCAGCACCTTGGCGCAGGCCATGGACGTGTTGTCCTCGGTGGGTTCCATCTCCGGCTATCAGGCCGTGCTGCTGGCCGCTGAGCGTTCCTTGGCCACTGTGCCGATGATCACAAGTGCGGGCGGCACCTTGCGGCCTGCGCAGTTCCTGGTGATGGGCGCCGGGGTGGCTGGCCTGCAGGCCATTGCCACGGCGCGCAGGCTCGGTGCCGTGGTGAAGGCCTACGACGTTCGCGCCGCATCGAAGGAGGAGGTGGAAAGCTTGGGCGCGACCTTCATCGAGGTGGAGGGCGCGGTGGACGACAGCAATGGCGGTGGATATGCCTCCCAGCAGTCCGAGGCCTTCCTGCAAAAAATACGGGACCGCATCCACGAGGAAGCATCCAAGGCGGACGTTGTCATTACCACGGCACGGGTCCCCGGGAGAAAGGCACCCTTGCTGATCACCGAGGAGATGGTGATGGGCATGAAGCCCGGTGCCGTGGTGGTGGATATTGCTGCCGCCACCGGAGGGAACTGCGCATTGACCAAGGCGGACAAGACAGTGATGCACAACGAAGTGACCATCCTTGGCCCCACTTCCATCGAATGCAGCTGCGCGCACAGCACGTCGTTCCTGCTCTCGAACAACTATGTCGCGTTCATTGAGCATTTGCTCAAGAACAAGGAAGTTGACGCCGACGACCCCATCCTACGGTCCACGCTCGTGGTACGGGACGGTGCGTCGGTGAACGAGCGGGTCCTTGCCCTGCAAACGGCCGCAAACTGACCTTCATGGACTGGAGCTACAGCATAACCCCCATTGACGGCGTGTTCGTACTCGCGCTGAGCCTGCTGCTGGGCTTCGAGGTGATCAAGAACATACCGGCCGTGCTGCACACACCGCTCATGTCAGGGTCGAACGCCATCAGCGGTATCATCCTTTTTGGTGGTATCGTGCAATTGCTCAATACGCCACTGGACCATGGCTGGACCCTCGCTGCGGCATCGCTTGCGGTGCTGCTGGGTTCCATCAATCTGGCCGGGGGCTTTTTCGTCACACACCGCATGCTTTCCATGTTCAGCGTGAAGCGCAAACCCGCCAAGGGTCCGAAAGCATGATGATGCAGTTCGCATATCTATTTGCCACTGTGGGGCTTGTGCAAGGCCTCAAGTTCATGGGCGATCCCGCCCGCGCTAAAACGGGGAACATGCTGGCAGCCGCCAGTGTGGTACTTGCTTTGGCAGCCGTGGTGGTGGCCACTGGTTGGGCGGGGTCGACCCACTTGCTTCTATTGCTGGGCCTGCTTGCCATGGGCACCGTGATCGGAAAGGCATGGAGCAACCGTGTGGCCATGACCGCCATGCCGCAGTTGGTGAGCATCTTCAACGCCTTGGGCGGTGCTTGCGCGGTGGTGCTGGGGTTGAACGAGGTTTATGGAACGGGCACTCCGGTGGACAATAAACTGCTCGGTAGCGTATTGATCCTTGCCACCCTTTTCGGCGGGGTGGCCTTCACCGGCAGCATGGTGGCATTTTTGAAATTGGTCGGCCGCAAGCTGCCCCGCCCCGCACAAGCCCACAAAGTGCTGGCGCGGGTGCTGCTCATCTTGTTGGTGGCGGCGGTGATCTATTACCTCGCCATGCCTGTGGACGCATCGGCGTACCCCGCGCTGTTGCTGGGCATTGCCATTGCGGCGTTGGCGTACGGCGTGTTCCTCACGTTACCGATCGGCGGCGCGGACATGCCCGTGCTGATCTCGTTGCTGAACGCTTTGACCGGTGTGGCCACCTTGTTCGCTGGCCTGCTCTTCCATGACCCCGTGATGATCATCGGCGGCATTCTCGTGGGCGCTACCGGCATCCTGCTCACCCTGCAGATGTGTTCCGCGATGAACCGTTCATTGGGCGGTGTGCTTGCTGGAAAGATCATTTCGGGCAAGAGCACTCAGTCCGAAGCAGAGCAGGACATCCGTTCCATCACTGCTGTGGAAACCGCGTCGTTGCTGGCCTTCAGCAAGCAGGTGGCCGTTGTGCCCGGTTATGGCATGGCCGTTTCGCAAGCACAACGCGAGTGTTTTGCGTTGCAGGAAATGCTGAAAGGAACCGGCGTGGACCTGCACTTCATCATCCACCCCGTGGCCGGCCGCATGCCCGGGCACATGAACGTACTGCTGGCCGAGGCGAACATCCCGTATGCCTCCGTGCTGGAGATGAGCGAGGTGAACAACACCATGGAGCACTACGACACCGTGCTGGTGATCGGGGCCAACGACGTAGTGAACCCTGCGGCGGAGAACGATACTGATAGCAGCATATACGGCATGCCCATCATCCGTGCGTACAAGGCCAAGCAGTTGGTGGTGATGAAACGCAGCATGGCCAAAGGCTACTCCGGCGTGGTGAACACATTGTTCGACCGGCAGAACTGCAAGGTGCTCTTCGGCGATGCGAAAGAGAGCCTTTCAGCCATCATCACAGAACTCAAACGCATTTGAAATGACCAACCCGAAATTGATCGTTTCCGCCAAGGAACGTGACCTGATCATGTCCTGGATCATCGGCTTCACCCCCGCCGACATCACCGTGCAAGAAAGCCTGGACCTGCTCTTCGAGGAATTGAAGCAGGCGGATGTCCGCGAAGAGAAGGACCTGCCCCAAGACGTGGTGAGGGTGAACAGTGTGGTGACTTTCCAATCCCCGACCGCACGAAAGGAGAACCTGCAGCTCGTAATGCCGAAGGACGCGGACCTCAAGGCCAATAAGCTGTCCGTCTTCACCGTGATGGGCTCGGCCTTGATCGGTTACCAGGAAGGGGCGGACATCCACTGGCGATTGCCGAAAGGGGAGGAGACGATCCATCTGGAAAGGGTGGACAATTCCAAGGTTTTGGAACTGGAGGGATAGGTCCGAAGGCAGGGACTCTGTTGCTGACGGGGCAACCACAACAATTCAACTTCACATGTAGGGGTGGAATTTTTGGGGCCACCACTTTCATTTTCCGGGCGCAGTACGATCAAGATGCAGTGAAACCCTTATTCGGTTTTGCTTGTGTCTTCACCGGATACTTCGCGTTCATCGCCTCCACCTTCGCCATTACGATCGCCTTCACCAATGCTGCTGGCAAGGGCTTTTCAGGTGTGAAGCGGATCGTGCCTTTGCTGACCTTGAAATCCTTCAATTCCGCATCGAAACCCTTCGGCATCATGCCATACAATGCGCAGTGGGTCTTGGCCGCGCCCATGTACAGCAACGGATGGCCGTTGTACCTGAAGCCCGGCAAGCCATAGCCGAAATACTCTTCGCACTTCGGAGCGGCGGAGAGGATCTGCTTGCGAAGCTTTTGCAAGGCTTTGGTCTGGTCGTCCGGCAACATCGTTAAGTATTCGTCAGTGTTCTTGGCTGAAGGTTTCATGTTGGAATGTGCCGATGAGATGGTAGCACCATGCCACGTCCGGCTCCCGCTCGTCCCCCCATATCGGATCAATCCACCGACGAAGTCCCCATCCAGAACACTTCCCAGATGTGGCCGTCCAGATCATTGAAGCTGCGGCCATACATGAAGCCGTGGTCCTCCGTAGGACGACATTCCGTCGCTCCCGCAGCGATGGCCTTGTCGTAGATCGTGTCCACTGCATCCTTGCTTTCGAATGAAAGGGCCAGCAGCACTTCGGTTTGCTTCGTCGGAACAGCGGCGGACTTCCCCTTCGGAAGGAAACGCGTCATACTTGTCGGCGTATGCAACATCGCGTAGATGGTATCGCTGATCACCAAGGCAGCCGCATCGTCGTTGGTGAACTGTGCATTGAATGAATAGTCGAGCGCTTCGAAAAAGGCTTTCGACTTGGCCAGGTCATTGACCTGCATGTTGACGAAGATCTGGGTGGTCATGTTGTCTTGGATGGTTATCAATGAATGGTTTCGCCGCGCTCCATCATCCCAATATAAAGCGCGAGCCGTTTGGTACGTGTTTCCTCTTTCTTTGCCGTATGCAGCCGGTGCAGGATCGCGTAGCGGTTGCTGCCGGTCAACGTCTTGAAGAACGCAGCAGCTTTCTTGTTCTTCATCAATGCCGCTTGCAGTTCCGGTGGAATGGTGATCGTCCTCGCCGGGGCGTACGCGTGGTCCCATTGGCCGTTCGCTTTGGCGATCCTTACTGTGGCAAGCCCAGCGGGTCGCATCAACTTGGCCTTGATCAGCTGTTGCACCTTCCTCTTGTTGATCTCGCTCCAGATGCTGCGTGGACCGCGCGGTGTGTATTTCTGCAAGAAGTAGGTGTCGTCATACTTGTTGCGGACCGCATCGATCCAGCCATGGCAGAGCGCTACTTCCAACGCTTCGGCATAGTTCACCGAAAGCACGTCGCTAGCCTTCTTCGCGATCTTGATGAAGATGCCCCGCGAGTTGTGGCCGTTTTCCGCAAGCCATGCGTCCCAAGCTTGCGGAGTTTCGAAGGAGATGATGGGCAGCTCTTTGGTCTCTGGCATTTCTGTTCTGTGGTATTAAGTATCGCTGATCGCGCCTGTATGTCGACCCGGTGGGTCGACGGTACAGGTGCGCTGAACGGATCGCGTGCTATTCTCCGATCACGCAATTCAGCTCCGTGCGGTATTCCTTTGGATCTTTCACCTCAGCCGGGTTGATCAAGTAGCACTCCCAAAAACGCCCTGTTCCGTTCAATTTCTGTGCGTTTACCCACCTCTCCAATTCGCCCCATGCTTGCCCAAGTCCTTCGTATGGCCCGTGGTAAACCGAGCGCACAACCTTCTCCGCAGGCAACGAGCCGTTGACCACACGCCCTGTTGGCTTGATCGCCTTCGGCACCGGGAAGCCGATCTCAAAGTCAAACGTGTCCGCTGGGCGGCGGTGATGATAGGAGAACATCGGACCAGCCGGTTGAAGACCATGGTCCGTCAGCGCTTTGAGGATCTCCTGTATCGCCGGGTCCATGTACTTCGGCATGTCGCGGCCGGGGATCTGTAGGTGGATCACGGCGGTAGGCAATTCCATGGTAGTGATGATCTCAGGTGTGGTGTTCATGGTCTTGCAGTTAATGATCGTTCACTTCGCGGAGACACTCTGCCAAACGATCTGGTCCAGTTGGTTGACGCCCGGGTCGCCTTCCGGAAGCAGGAACGAAGACCATCACTTCAGTCATCGAACTCCGCGCCCGACCTATCGGAGGGTTCCCCATTACGCTTTACGGGCATCCACGCAACTGCGATGAATTAGCCTTGCCGGTGGGGCATCGGCCATGTGCCACGCTCAATCCCCCGTGTCAGGAGGAGGCACAGCACCAAAGAGAATGTAGCGGTAGGGCATCTTCTTGTACAGGATGCCCACGTCGCCGTAGCCGAATTCAGTGACCTCATCCGCCACGGTGTTGAAGCCCATGCGTTGGGAAAGTGGCGGTCCCTCCGGGGTTTGTTGCGGGATGTAGTTCACCAGGTAAAAGGTGTGCGGGTCCCGCACGCCTGCCATTAACTGCGCGAACCAGGCCTGCCGATCACCTAACTGGGAGTATTCCCGAGTGATCAATGCCAAGTCCACCTCATTGGGTATGAGCCCGGTCACGCCGGGGGTGGTCAGCCGGACGAGCAAGCGTTCGTCACCGATGCCCTCTGCCTTCTTGCGCGCCTCCAAGGCGGCGATGTTCGCAGGGTTGTCGTCGATGGCCAGTACCCGGGCCCCGGCCCCCAGCAGTTTCCATGTATAGTAACCGTCCCCGGCGAACATGTCCGCCACCACTTTACCTTGAAGGGGACCCATGACGGTGAGCAACGAATCGCCGCTGCTCCAGTCATCGGAGCCATTCTGGGCCGTGCCCTGAGCCGGATCCACAGGGGCAGGCGTGCCCCCGCTTTCAGGCTGTTCAGGTGTGGTGCAACCGGCCAGAAAAAGACCGCCGATCAGGCAAAGTGGAAGCAATTGGCGCATGGACATTTCTTGAGGGGACCAATTTAAGGGGGACCAGGGAAGGAGTGATCGCCCAATATATTCACCATGGAAAATAATTCGATTAACTTTGCATCATGGCCAGTATCGAGAAGGAGCTTCGGATGGACTTTAAAAGCGAGCATCAGAAGTTGCTCCTCAATCTGCTCTTCACCTCCAATTGGCTGAAGCATCACGAAACGGAGCGCCTGAAGCCGTACGACCTGAGCCCCCAGCAGTACAACATTCTGCGGATCCTTCGCGGGGCGAAGGGAAAGGAGATGTGCATGCATGAGGTGCTGGAACGGATGCTGGACCGCGCACCGAACGCCACGCGCCTAACGGATAAACTGATCGCTAAGGGACTGGTGCTCCGTGAGCGCTGCGAAAAGGACCGTCGTGTGGTCCATCTGCTGATCAGCGAAAAAGGGAATGCCTTGCTGGCGGTGATCGAAAGCGCTACGGAGGAGCTCGTTGCGAAGGTGGCACGAAGGTTGTCCACAGCTGAGGCCAAGGCAATGAACCACGGCATGGACAAGCTGCGTCCATAGGCCGGATCACAACATTCAGCACACGAAGGATAAACCCGAACTCATGATAAAGACACTTTCCCTCGCGCTCCTGTTGGCAGGCACCGGCGCTGCCATGGCCCAGTCCACTTTCACCATCGATCCCACGGCCACCAAATTGGTCTGGACCGGTAAAAAGGTCACAGGCGAGCATCATGGCTCGATCGGCGTTCAGTCGGGCACGATCGGGTGGGGGGAGAACGGGCTTACGAACGCGGATGTGACGATCGACATGACCACCATCACGAATGCCGACATGGACAAGGAATATGCCGCCAAGCTCGAAGGCCACCTCAAGTCACCGGACTTTTTCAATACGGCCGAATTCAAGACGGCCAATTTCAAGACCACCCGGGTGGAGGCGATCCATGGCGTGGAGAACGGCAAGCCTAATTATTCCGTCACTGGCGACCTCACGATCAAGGGCATCACCCATCCGGTGACGTTTGATGCATTGGCCTGGAAGGAGAAGAAGGGCATCCGGACCGCCGGTACCATCATCTTCGACCGCACACATTACGATATCAAGTTCCGCTCCGGGCAGTTCTTCGATTCACTGGGGGACAAGATGATCGACGATATGGTGGAACTCACTTTCGACCTCGTCGGTAAGTGAGCTCCGCTACTAGGCCACCGCTCAGCGGTGCGTGGCTAATTTGTCCACCATCGTCTGGTTGAGGCTCGTGGCGTCGGGGCCGAAGGCGTTCACCAGCACCCCTTTCACCTCGTGCTTCACGGATCTGATCGCATAGACGATGCTCTCGTCACTGGGGTTGGATTCCCCCTCGAAGCGATGGAACTCGTCAATGATGAAGTCATCCGGGTGTAACGCCGTGTTGTTCCCGTTGCAGATGACGCATTCATCATGGAGCGTCAATTCATCAGTATAGCCGCGTGCCTGTAGATCGTTCACGGCTTGGGACAGGGTATCGTATGAGCGTGCCATGGTAACGAAGTTACATCTGGAGGGAGGACCTTGTTCGGACGTGCAGGTGCGATGGGAAAGCATCGCGCCTCTGGAACATCCGGGGACAAGGACCAAAAAGAAAGCGGACCTGGGCCCGCTTTCTTTTGGTGTGGATGGAAGGGCTACTTGCCTGTTCCGCCCGCCACTAGCATGTCCTTGATACCGCCCAGACTGCTGAGCACCCCGGTGGCTTCGTAGGGCATATAGATCACCTTGTTATCCTTGCCGGAGGTCATATCCTGCAGGGTATCGAGGTATCTCATAGCGATGAGGTAGTTGGCCGGATCGGCGTTGGCGCCCTTGATGGCCTCCGTGACCAAACGGATCGCCTCGGCCTCACCTTGTGCGCGGCGGATTCGGGCCTGTGCGTCGCCCTCGGCCTCGAGGATCTGTGCCTGCTTCTGCCCGTCGGCCTCGTTGATCTGCTTCTGCTGCACCGCCTCGGCCTGCAGGATCACGGCGCGCTTGGTGCCCTCGGCGTCGATGATCTGTGCGCGCTTGTCGCGCTCGGCGCGCATCTGCTTCTCCATGGCCTCGCGGATGTCGCGCGGCGGGTTGATGTCCTGCAATTCCACGCGGTTCACCTTCACGCCCCATTTGTTGCTGGCCTCATCGAGGATGTTGCGCAACTTGGCGTTGATGGTGTCGCGGCTGGTGAGGCACTCGTCCAGGTCCAGTTCCCCGATGACGTTACGCAGCGTGGTCTGGGTGAGCTTCTCGATGGCCAAGGGGAGGTTCTCGATCTCGTACACCGCCTTCACGGGGTCCATGATCTGGAAGTAAAGGAGCGCATTGATCTCAGTGCCCACGTTATCCTTGGTGATCACGTTCTGCTTGGGAAAGTCGTACACCGTCTCCCGCAGGTCGAGGCGCTCCTTCTTCACGAACTGCACGTACTTGTTGCCGTCAGGCAGTTCGCGGGAGTAGCGGAAGATGATCTCGCGGGGCTTGTCGAACACCGGGATGATGACGTTGAAGCCGGCGGTGAGCGTTTCGCGGTATTTGCCGAAGCGCTCGATGATCATCGCCTCGCTTTGTTGGATGATGCGCACGCCTTTCGCGACCATGAAGATGACGAAGAAGGCGATAAGCAGGAGTATGATGGTTCCAGGACCCATGGTTCAAGAGTTGGTTAGGGGTTTTATGATCAGCGTATTGCTTTCCACACGGACCACCTCGATGGTGTCGCCGATGTGGAGCGGAGAATCAGAGAGGCACTCGGCACGCCAGTCGTCGCCGCCCACTTGCACGCGGCCCAAGCGGAGGCCGGGATCGAAGTCCTGACTGACGCGGCCGCGCAGCCCTACAAGTGCGTCGGCATTGGTGCGCACATGCTCTTTTGTCCAAAAGCGCCGCATCAATATGGGGCGCACCGTGAAGAAGGCCAGGAGGGAAAAGGCGGAGAAGAGAAGTAGTTGGCCAGCAGGCCCGAAGCCAAGGCCGGCGGTGATGCTCGCGGCGATGCAGCCGATGCCGAGGCAGAACAGGAAGAAGCCGGGGAGGAAGATCTCGGCGATCATCATCAACAAGGCCAGACCCGCCCACCAGTGCCATTGAAAAAAATCCATGTCCATCATTTCTTCGATGCGAAAGATAGCCCACCTTTTCCGGCCTATGAGAGCGTTTCGGGATGAGCGGTGCCAAGGGCTGATGAAGGCAAGTAAAGCGGCCAGTTGCGCTACTTTCGCCGCCCATGGCCGGGAAGATAAAGGACTTGCTGCGTTCACCGCAGGGGCGCGACAGCGTGCTCACCTACTTGACCGAGGCGCTGTCCATGGTGGGCATGGTTCTGGCGTACCGGCTGGCGGCGCAGGTGAGCAAGCAGGATCTGGACCTCTATGTGATCGTAAGGCGTACCGTTTCCTTCGTCTTTCCCGTGGTTTTGATGGGGGCCATGGTGGGCTTGACGCGTTTCGTGGCCATGAGCGCCTCGACAGACCGCCAGCGCGGCTACCTGCGCGGTGCCTTGTACTGGGTGGTGCCCTTGGGCCTCTTGGTGTGGGGTGTCTGCACGCTCTTTGCGAAGCCTTTGGCCTGGGCCGTGTTCGGAAGCGAGGCGCAGGCGGAATTGATGCCGCCCTTGGGACTGATGACCGTCGGGATCAGTTTGCACGGGGTGGCCTACGGCTATTTACGCGGAAAGAGCGCCATGGTGGCGGCGAACGCCGTGCAGCTCATGGTATTGGCGATCGCGCCCTGCGCGGCGTTTTTGGTCTTCCATGAAATGGTGGACGTGCTGTGGGCCACGGCCATCACATGGACCGTGGCGCCGCTGCTGTCGATCCTGCCCGGGCTCATGGCACCCGCCAAGGAGAAAATGCGAAAGGAGCGGAGCGAGCTGCTTCGCTACGGCCTTCCCCGTGTTCCCGGGGATATCGCGCTGGGCGCCCTGCTCACGATCCCCGGTTATGTGGCCATGCGCACCTATGGCCTCGATCTCAGCGGCGAGGTGGGCTTCGGCGCCACATTGCTGAACTTGGCCGCTGCGGCGTTCTCCCCGGTGGCCTTGTTATTGCTCCCTGCGGCCTCCAGCCAGCTCGCCGCTGGTGATCATACCGGCCTGGAACGAAAGATCGCCCGCATGACCTGGGTGATCCTCGCGGCTTCCTTCGCCTTGATGCTCGGTTTCGAACTGCTTTCCGGTCCATTGCTGGAACTCTATCTGGGACCTACCGGGGCCAACTATTTATGGATGAGCCGTCTGATCTTCCTCGGGGCACTGCCCTTTGCGTTCTTCAACGGTATGCGCAGTGTGCTGGATGCTTACTTCCATACTCCACGGAACGGGATCAATCTGGTCATGGCCTTTGTGCTGCTGCTCGTGGGCAGTATGGTCCACCTGCTCATTCCCACACCCCGGTACACCATGGGTGTGGTCCTGGTGGTTTCCATGCTGTACTTAGGTTGGGCCACGTGGCGCGATGTGCGGTTCGTCCGCAGCGAACTGCTCCGGCTTGCCTCGCGGGAAGCGCATCGCCTCAGTGTGCTGGTGATGATCCCGGACAAGGAGGAGGGCAGCACCTTCACAGCCTCCAAGGCCCAGGCCCGCGCCTTTGAAACGCAGGGTTCTGAAGTATGCTTGTTCCATTTAGAGAGCCGTTCCTCCATCAGGCAGCTCCTGCGTTCCAGAAAGCGGATGAAGCGCTTGATACACGAACGCCGACCGGACGTGGTCCATGTGCACTTCGGGTCGGTGGCCGCCTTGTTCGCCGTGCTGGTCAGCTCGGTGCCCGTGGTGGTCACCTTCATGGGGAACGATCTTGATCGCCGCGGGATCCCCGGCATCGCCCGGCCATGGGTGGGCGGGATTTTCAGTCAATTGGCCGCCTTCTTCACTGCCGGCATCATCTGCTCCGATGAAAGCGTGCGTGAGCATTTGTGGTGGCGGCAGAGCGAGGCGATGGTGTTGCCTTTGGGCGGGGACGGCACCACGCACGCCAGGGAAACCTTGGATCATTTGCGGGCGGTCGCCTTCCATCGCACCTCCGAAAAAGAAGCAGGCGCGGTATGAGGCGGTCGATCGCTTACTTCATTGACGATGGTCCTGTGCATCGGCGGTCACAAGATCTTCCATTGAAGTGATGGCCCGACCGTTCACCATATCCAAGGCCCGCTGGGGGCATGCGACCACGTTCATGGCGGAGGGACTGGTGCTTGTGGCCACGGTGCTCGTATATAAGCTGGCGGCGGACCGGCTCGGCGATCAAGGCTTTGAAAGCTATACCATCGTCCGCCGAACCACATCCTTCATGCAGACCATTGCCATGTGCGGCATGGCGGTGGCGATCGTGCGTTATGTGGCGATGGCGGCCACCAAGGAGCGTCAGGTGGGCCTGTTGCGCGTGGCGGTGAAGCGGTTATCGCTGATCTCGATCGGAATGTTGGTCACGGCGGCGGGGATCCCCGGTGCGTTGTCAAGCGCGTTCTTCGGCACCTCCGACCATGCCTCGCTGATCCTTCCGATAGCGTTGCTGGCCACGGGACTGCTCTTTCATACCCTCGCCCACGGCTACCTGCGGGGCAATGGCATGGCCACGCGCTCCAACATCCTACAGGCCGTGAATATTGCGGTGGTGCCCAACGGCGCGATGCTTTGGTCCAACGGGCTGGAGCATGTGCTTTGGGCGACCGGCTTGCTCTGGGTGGGCATCAGTGGCGTGGTGTTGCTGCGGTCGGCATTGACCGGTCCGGCGCTGCGTGATCCGGAGGACGCAGCGCGCATGGTCCGTTTCGGTACGTTGCGTCTGCCCGGCGATATGATCTTCGCTTCATTGTTGTCGTTGCCGGTGTTCTTGGTGAACCATGTGGAAGGCATTTCCACCGGCGCCAGCCTTGCCTTCGCCATCACCTTGGTCAACGTGGCCGGCGCTGCCTATTCGCCCTTGAGCTTGATCCTTTTGCCGTCCGTGGCATCGATGCTGGGGCGTAAGCAATGGAAAACCTTGCGGCAGCAGATCATCCGGGTATCCTGGTTCGTTCTCGGCTCCGGCGTGGTGATGGTGCTGCTCTTCGAAGCGGTGGCCACACCCTTGTTGCGCGTCTATCTCGGGCCGGTGGGTGAACAGATGGAACCCATGTGCCGCGTGGTCTTCCTCGGTGCGGGCATGTACGGAGTCTACGTGTCGTTGCGCAGTGTGCTGGATGCATATCACAATGCGCCGCGCAACACCTTCAATCTTTTCTGGGCCTTGGTGGTGCTTGTCTTGGCGGGTCTGCTCTACACGTGGGTGACGCCCGTGTGGTGGTTGGCCGCGATACTGGTGCTGGCCCCGCTGGTCGTGCTGGCGCTGCTCACCTTGCGTGATATCCATTGGGTTGCCAAGGACCTGCGTGCCAAACAGGACGAGAGCGCAGCCGTGGTGGTACTGGAACCGGTGACCGTGACCGAAGTTGCTTCGGATGGCACAGGCGAGGACAAACAGTGGCTGACCTTGCGGTTGCGCGCTGGTGGTGGCATCCTTGGGGCTTTTGCGCGAGCATCCGCCCTGCGCCGGGAGGAACGCCGAAGCCATCCCGAATTCATTGTGGTGCGCCAGGACCCCGCTTCCGCATTGCTCTATGCCGTTATTTTGCGTGCGCCGTTGGTACTCATAGTGGGTGCTGCACCCGGTCGCTGGGACCGCTGGGCGTCGCTGGTCGCATTGCGGGTGATCTGCCCCACAACGGCAGCGATGGAACACCTTCAAGGTTGGGCCACCAGCGTACGCCAAAGCGACCGCTTGGATGAAAAGGGGATATTGTCGCTCCTTTTGGAGGGAGAGAACACCGCACCTCAATGATCAGTTACCTCATTCTCATCGCCATCACGGCCTTTGTGGTATGGGCCACAGTGTGGATCGTGAAGCGCACCGGCCAGTGGACCTTTGTCGTGGGCATGGCCGTTCTCTATGCCTGGACCTTCCTCGGTGCGTGGTTTTTCATCGGTGATGCGCTCTCGGGATATCAAGGCTATCACATCGGGTTGAACTACTACTACTTGATGGAGAAGATGTTCCCGTTCGAATTGGACCGGAACTACCGTATGGCGCTATTGGGCTATTTCGCTTATACGGCGCTGATGATTGTCGGCGTTTGGTACATGGTGCGGAGGATCCGCCTAGGAAAGATCCCTGTCGTCCCGGCACGAATGGTCGATCATCGCGTCTTCTTCCTGTTGGCGCTGGTGGCGGGGTTGGGCAGCTTCGCCATTATTCGTCCCGTTCTCATGGACGCTATCGCCGCGCACCTATCCATTTACCAGTACACCCGCCATACGGAATATGCCGGGGCCAGCATTCATGGCCTTTGCAATGAACTGGTCTGCTTGTCGCTGCTCCTGGGTTGGGCCATCCAACTCACGGGCCGGAATGCTCGCTACTTCACATCCCGGGGCCAACGATGGTCGAGTTGGGCCTATCCGTCGGCCCTGATCGTCTATTCCCTTTATTTGATGCTCCTTGGAAACCGGCATGAGCTGTTCATGGCGTTGATCCTGGGCAGCATGGTCTTCTTTCTCAACAACGGCCTTCCACGAAGGTGGCAGTTCGCTCTCTATCTGGCGGTGGTCTTTGTGCCTTTGATGGTGACCGGCAAGGTGCGCAACCTCACGTGGCAGGAAATGAGCGCCTTGGATCTTGAAGGCAATCAGAAGCTCCCCCCGTTCACCCTGCCGATCATCCAGCATGTGCCCCGGCAAACCAAGGGGGGGATCCCGGAAATGGGCGAACGCATCTTCTCGAACGAATTCTTCTGCGCTCATTTCTCACTTTATGGCATCCTGCGAAAGGAGGTGCGGCCCAAGCCGTACATCAGTGTGCGTTACATCGCCGCATCCATGGTACCGCGCATGATGAAAGAGGAGCGGCCACCGACCGCCTACGATCATTATGCCGAGCAAGCGCAGTTGGAACCGGGCCAAGGGTATACCATCCATCAGGCCGCAGGTTGGTATATCAACGGGGGCTGGGCAGGACTTGCCATCGGTGGGCTGCTGCTCGGGCTATTATGGGGGGGGCTCATGCGGATGCGGGCAGCGCCGCCACTACACTCCTTGGTATGGCATGTCTTTGCCATCATGGGCACCAGTTGTTTTGCCGCCTTCATGCCCATCCTCATCCGCGATGGACCGGAGATCGTGAAGGCATTGGTGTTCGAGGGCTTCGCAATGCCCATCGGGATCGTGTTCTTGGCAACCTTCCTGGGTTGTCGGCGAGAATCAAGGAACAAGCCGATCGCACCATGAGCCATCGGGTCACCATTATTATTCCTTGCCGCAATGAGGCCGCCCATGTCGACCATGCCGTGAGCGATGCCTTGGCCCAAGAACGACGGGGCTTTGACATTGAAGTGCTGGTGGCCGTCGGACCGAGCGAGGATGATACACAAGGCATCGTGGAACGGATCGCCGCGAAAAATCCGGAAGTGGTCCTGGTGGAAAACCCCGCTGGCGTGGTGCCCCATGGACTGAATGCGGCCATCCGTCTTGCTACTGGGGATTTCATCGTCCGGATGGACGCACATTCACGCTATCCGAACGACTATGTAGCCGTCCTCACCGAGGCTTTGGACCGCCTGCACGCGGACAATACAGGCGGCGTGTGGGAGACCTTGCCCGCCAACGGCAGCAACAAGGCATGGGCCATTGCGCAGGTTTTGAGCAGCCCGCTGGGCGTGGGCAATGCGATGTTCCGGATCGGCGTGGAAGGGGAACAAGAAGTGGACACGGTACCTTATGGTTGTTTTCGGCGGGAGCTCTTCGATCGCATCGGGTTTTTCGACGAGGAACTGATCCGGAACCAGGACGATGAGCACAACGGGCGCATTATCAAGGCGGGGGGGCGTATCATGCTTCTTCCGCAGGTGCGGATCCAATACTACGGCCGCGATCAGATCTCGAAACTCTGGCGGATGTACCGTGAGTACGGCTTGTTCAAACCCTTGGTGAACATCAAACTTGGCGCGCCGGCCACCTTGAGGCAGTTCGCGCCACCGCTCTTCGTCCTCGCCCTCTTGGGCCTTCCCTTGCTGGCATTGGCCTTGCCATTGCTCAGCCTCGGCTGGGCAATGATGGTCTCCGCCTATTTGCTCGTGGTGGCCGTAGTCTCGGCCCGCATCGCCGCAGCGGGTTCGCGGATGTCCGCCTTGCTTTGGATGCTGGTGGCCTTCTTCACGGTGCATGTGGCCTATGGTGTGGGATACTTGCAAGGCATCGTACGTTTCGTGCTGCTGGGCCGAAGGGTGCGTCCGGCGGATATCGGCACCAACCGCTGAGCCGGGTTTGGTGGCGGCCGCGCGGCTCCCCATCTTCGCCGCATGGTTGAAGCTGAGGATGACAAGCCGTTGCGGCTTCTGGTGGTGATCCCCGGCAGGGCCGAGGAACGCACCATGGTCTTCTCCCGTCGCCAAGCGAGAGCCATGGCGGAGATGCACCATGCGGTGGTCGAGATCTTCTTCCTCGAAAGCCGCACCTCGCCTTCCGCGATCATCAAGGAACGGCGGCGGATGAAGGAGACCATGAGCCGTTTTCGCCCGGACGTGGTACATGCCCACTACGGTACGGTCACTGCCCTGTTATCCGTGATGACCAGTCCCGTGCCGGTGGTGATCACTTTTCACGGAAGCGACCTCAACCACACTCCGCATGACGGATTTCTTCGTGACCTGCTTGGGCGTCTCATGTCCCAGTTCGCAGCACTGGGTGCTTCGGGCATCATTTGCGTGAGCGAACAACTGCGCGATCGCCTCTGGTGGAAGCGCGATCTGGTGCGGATCCTGCCGATGGGCGTGGAATTGCGGCGCTATATTCCCGTGCCCCGAGATGAGGCGAGACAACGGCTGGGCTGGTCCGCGCGCCCGCAGGTAGTGATCTTCAATGCCACCTCTCCGGCCCGCAAGCGCTTGGACATCGCACAGGAGGTGGAGCGCAAGTTGCAGGCCGAGGGAGTGCCGATGGAACTCGAATTGCTGCAAGGTGGCATCACCCAGGAAGAGATGCCGGTATTGCTCAGCGCGGCGGATGCATTGCTGATGTGCAGCAACAGTGAAGGCAGCCCCACGATGGTGAAGGAGGCCATGGCCTGCGACCTGCCCGTGGTGACGAACGATGTCGGTGATGTGCAGGACCGGCTGGCCGACGTAACCCCGGGTGCCATCGTGTCTCAAGACCCGGAGGAACTGGTCGAAGCGCTGCGTTCCGTCCTGCGTGAAGGTCGTCGGTCCAACGGTCGCGCCATGGCGTTGCGGAACAAGGCCGACGCGGAATCGCTGGATGCCCTGACATTTGAATTGTTGCGATCCTGCGCCCATGGAAAAGCCTGAAGCCGCTCATCGGGGAATGGCCGGGCGTGCCCTGGAAGTGGCGGCGGTGGGCATCGCCATCGCCTTGCCGCTCTGGCCTGCTCTGCTTCCCCCCTTGGTGGCCTTGTTGCTGTGCTGTGTGATCTGGGCCCGTGTAACGCACCGCTCGGTTCCGGGGAAGCTGACCGTCCGCTCGCCTTTGTTCTGGTCAGCTTTGCTTTATGGCGCGCACGTCCTGGGCCTGCTCTGGAGCATGAACATGGATTTCGCGGGTCTGGACCTCGGTATCAAGGCTTCCTTGGTCCTCTTCGCACTGATCGCGGTTGTTGGTGTCCCGCAATTCCGGAGCGACCGGCCCAAACTCGCGTTCATCGGCGGCAATGCCATCGCGGTGGTGATCTGCGTTGTGCGTGCAGGCTATCGCTCGGCGGACTTGTACCTGCATCCAGATCCAGCGGGAACGCTTACCAACTATGCGCTTAGCGTTCCCTTCTTCGCTTCAGATTTTTCCACATTCCTGCACCCCTCCTATATGGCGATGTATCTCACGTTGGCCTTGATGCTGCTTGCACGTCCGCTGGGCCAACGGACAGGGGGTAAGCGCCTGAGGATGGCAACGGCCTTGCTACTTGTACTAGGCATCGTGCTCTGCGCAAGCAAAGCGGGCTGGATCATCTTGGTCCTCGCGGCGATCGCTGTACTGGCCGAACGTTGGAGCGATCGTTGGATGCGCATCATCGTGGGCTGGGGCTTTCTGGCCGTGCTCCTCGCGGGTATTACCTTGTACTTCACCACCGATTATGTGCATGAACGGGTAGGGCAGGTGCTGAACACCTTTCAGGGAAGCCAGCTACAAAGCGATGCCGCCAACAGCACTGATGACCGCAGGCTCGTTTGGCGTACGTCCATCGCCGTTGTGGCAGCTCATCCTTGGTCCGGTGTAGGCACCGGGGACGTGAAGGACGAACTCCTGAAGACTTACGCGAAGAGAGGCTACGTGGAGCCGTTGAAAAAGAAGTTGAACGCGCACGACCAATACCTGAACACTGGAGTGGCGTTAGGCCTTGGCGGCATGCTGCTGCTGGTCCTGATGGTCATCGTCCCGACCGTGTACGCCTTCGGGCAAGGAGATGTGATGCTGGCCTCCTTCCTGCTGTTGAACGCGTTGAACTGGACCGTGGAGAGCATGCTGGAGGTACAGGCAGGAACCATCTTCTTCGCCTTCTTCGCATGGCTGCTCACGTTGGATCCATCCCGAACTTTGCGGTCGACGGACTGAACCATTCCTTGAACGATTTGCCCATGATCCCCTTCGCTCCGCCGCGCATCGACGATCGCACGATTCAGGCCGTAACGGAGGCCCTGAAAAGCGGCTGGATCACCACCGGCCCGCGCACCAAAGCTTTTGAGAAACACCTCGCTGAGTACTGCGGAGTGGAGAAAGTGATCGCGCTGAACAGCTGGACCAATGCCTGCGAGTTGGCTTTGCGCTGGTTCGGCGTAGGCCCCGGCGACGAGGTGATCGTACCCGCATATACGTACTGCGCCACCGCCAATATCGTGATGCACGTGGGTGCTAAGCCGGTAATGGTGGACGTGCTGGACGATTTCACGATCGATCCGGCTGCTGTCCGCGCCGCGGTCAATCCGCGTACCAAGTGCATCATTCCCGTGGACATCGGTGGCATGCCGGCACGGATCGCGGAGCTGATGAAGATCGCCGACGATCTGTGCGCCTACTTCACCCCGAAAGTGAATCTGCGCGTTGCGGGCAGCAATCCGCAGATGAAGCTGGGCCGCATCCTCGTGCTCAGCGATGCCGCACATTCCTTCGGGGCCTCTATCAATGGCCGGAAGCTCGGTACGCAGGCGGACATCACCGGCTTCAGCTTTCACGCGGTGAAGAACCTCACTACCGCCGAGGGAGGCGCGCTCGCCTTCAACCTACCTGCCCCTTTCGATCCGCAGGAGCTTTACAAGTGGTTCAACACCATGAGCCTGCATGGGCAGAGCAAGGACGCCTTGGCCAAGACGGGACCAGGGGCCTGGCGCTACGACGTGGAGGCTGCGGGCTGGAAATGCAACATGACGGATATCCAAGCGGCCATCGGGCAGGTGGAACTGGACCGCTATGACAGTGAGACCCTGCCACGGCGCAAGGCGCTCTGTGAGCGCTATCAAAGCGCCTTCAACAAGGACGACCGGTTCATCGTTCCCCTGCTCCATGACGCCGATCGCGAAAGCAGCCATCATCTGTTCATGCTTAGGGTGAAGGAGGCCAGCGAGGAGCAGCGTGACGCCGTCATCGCCGCCATCGCCAAGCGCGAGGTGAGCGTGAACGTCCACTTCATTCCCATGCCGTTGTTGAGCCTCTACAAGGGCCTCGGTTACCGGATGGAGGATTACCCGAACACCTATCGGCAGTACAGCCGCGAGATCAGCCTGCCGGTGTACTACGACCTCACGGACACCCAAGTGGACGAGGTGGTTGATGCCGTAAAGAGCGCCGTGGCCGAGGTCATGGGCTGAGCGATGGTAAAGCGCACGTTCGATATTCTATTTGCGCTGGTGTTGCTACTGATGTTGCTCCCGGTCCTACTGGTGTTCGCGTTGCTTGTCGCCTTCACCTCCAAGGGCGGGGCCTTTTTTCGCCAGGTGCGTGTGGGGCGTGGAGGGATCGAGTTCCGCCTGCTGAAGTTCCGCACGATGCGCCCGGACAGCGAGGCCCAGGGACAACTGACCATCGGAGGCCGCGACCCGCGTATCACATCGGTCGGCTATTTCCTACGGAAGACGAAGCTGGACGAACTGCCCCAACTTTGGAACGTGTTGGTGGGCGATATGAGCGTGGTGGGGCCACGGCCGGAAGTGCCGAAATACGTAGCGATGTACGATCCGGAACAACGTGCGGTGCTCTCGGTGCGCCCCGGCATCACAGGCATGGCCAGCATCGACTATATCGACGAGAACGAACTGCTGGCGCGGTCCGCAGATCCCGAGCGCGCATACATCGAAGAGGTGATGCCGGCCAAGCTCCGATTGGACCTGAAATACGTGAAAGAGCGGAACTTCTGGCTGGATCTGCGGATCATCCTGGCCACTGTGGGCCGGGTCTTCGGAGGCTGGCGGTAGCTGGACTACAGCGCCGACAACAACCGCTGAAGGTCCTCCACGCGGTCGGGGTCGTTCAGCTTCTCGTAGCTGTTCAGCAAGTTGTTCAGAAGCCTACGCACGATATCGATGTTGGAGCAGGGCTGGTAAAAACTTTCCCGCGTTGGCAGCTCCAGCTTCCCGAGGAATTCATCGATCTCCGCCTTGCCCAGGATGTCCCCTTGGCTGAATGCGTTCACGTAAAAAAGGACATCACCGTGGCCAAGCTCGCTGGCGGCTACTCCGGTCTCGTCCATGTAGGCCAGCACGAAATGGTTCGGCAGGTTCACGCCGCGCATCGGCAGGTCGAGTTCCTCCGCAAGCACCTGATAGATCACGGCAAGAGAGAGCGGGTTGCCCTTTTTACATTCCAACACCTCGTTGATGTAGCTGTTCTGGGGCGCGTGGTAGTTGCGCTTGTTCCCTTTGAATCCGTGTACCTGAAAGAAGATGTGGTTGAACACGCGGACTTTCTCGAAGGCTGTGAGGTTGTCGTTCAATTCCAACCAAATGTCCTGCCTCAATGCGGCGATCCGGCCTTTCACCCGGTTCTCGTCAAGTTCGGCATAGCGGTACCGGCACACGATCAGTGCTCCGGCCAAGAGGTCCTCGCCGCCTTCCTTTTTCCAGGCCACGAGCCGGTTGTAGGTAAGGTCCAGATGGATCGTGTGCAGTAAGTCCTCGATGCGGTTCCGGAACAGGTCGCCCAGGTCATCCACTTCCCAAGCATGCTCCAAGACGGGGACCACGGGCTCCCCGAGCGTTAGGAGGCGCTCCCGCACATGCGAGTAGATCCCCTCGTCGGGGTCGTCGATCAAGGCGATCAATGCTTGGATCTCGGTGTCGCTCATGGGGACGTGCAGGTGTTGCATACGTCGGGACGATGGCCTTTGATACGGTCCCGACTTGGGCGAAAGTATCGGGTGAGGCAGGGGGCAGCTGGAATGCCGCGCCCATCTTTCAACCATGCACCTGTTGATCCCGGACCGGCGCGGAGGCTGGAAACGGGGATCGGTGAGGGAGCCTATCAGCCCACCAAGCGCTCCAACACCTGCCCGATCATCCGTTCGATGGCCGTGTGGTGGTCCTTGCTGTATTCCTTCCGGAGGCGGTTGGCCACCACGGTGCAGACGGTGCAGGCGCGATGGCCCAAGAGCCCGCTGAGGCCGTAGAGCGCGCTGGTCTCCATTTCGAAGTTCAGTAGGCGCAGGTCTTCGTGCTTGAACGAGGTGAACGCTTCGTTCAAGCCGCCCACGCTGGGCACGGCGCGCAGCTGCCGGCCTTGAGGACCGTAAAATCCGCCGGCAGTGGCGGTCAGCCCCACATGGTTGCCGTTCCCGAGCCGTGCCACTAATTGTTCATCTCCGGTGGCGAGGTAGGGCAGGGGAAGGTTGTCCGGCCACTCGGTATGCTGAAGGAAGGCTTGAAGGATGCGGAGCTCGGCATCGGTCTGCTCGTGGGCGTAGTAGTGCAACACATTGTCCAAGCCAAGGCCGCTGTGGCTCACCACCAGTTCGTCGCATGGCACATCCTCCTGCAACGCGCCGCAGGTGCCCATGCGAACGATCGTCAGTGCTTTGTGCTCTTTTTTCGGTGTGCGTTTCTCCAGGTCGATGTTCACCAGCGCGTCCAGCTCGCCCATCACGATGTCGATGTTGTCCGTGCCGATGCCCGTGGCCAGCGCCGTAATGCGCACGCCATGGTACGTTCCGGTGTGGGCCACGAACTCGCGGTTCTGACTTTGGTGCTCGATCTTGTCGAAATGCGCGCTGATGCGTTCCACCCGGCCCGGGTCGCCCACCACGAAGACCAGATCGCCCAGATGTTCCGGGCGCAGCGCCAAGTGGTATACCGAGCCGTCGGGGTTCAAGATCAGTTCACTGGGCTCCAGGATCACGCCGGGTTCGGTCAGAAGAATGGGATGCATATCGATTTCGGGTTTGTGCGGCCCCGGAGCATGCCCCGGAGGCGAGGCAAAAATGCACAGTATCGCCGAAAGTGGGAGCCTGACATTTTTCCGGGCTTTGTCAATTCCGCTATATTGCCTCCAAACAGCGTCCACATGAATCGATCGATACTCACGTCACTCCTTGCACTTTCACTGATCCCGGTCATGAGCCAGCAGGTCCTTTTTACGGAGGATTTTGAAGGGGCACAACCGGCATTCACGATGAATACCACCGATATGGGATCCACCGCCGGTGGGGACAATTCCTGGTTGGTGAACAGTTCCTACGCGGGTGGTGACGGCACTTTGGTGTGTTTTGGCTTCCCATTCTCCTTCAACATTCCTCTTACGGCGGCGCAGCCTGCGGGAATAAGCAATGCGAACGGCAGTTACATGCACATTACCAGCGCAGCCGCTGTTTCCAGCGGGATCACGAATTGCAACTTCGCAGCGGCTGACGGCTTATGTACCGATGCGGCCAACCACTTCACCCGCATGAGCAGCGATGTGAGCACCGTGGGCGCATCCGAGGTCAACTTGACCTTCTGGTGGCTTTGCGCTGGCGGCCCGAACAGCTATGGGGAGGTCTACTACAGCACGGATGCGGGAATGAACTGGACCATGGTCTCCACGCCGGTCGCCGCGTACAGGAACCAGTCCGCATGGATCCAGCAGACGTTGACAATGCCGGCCTTTGCTGGCCAGGCCACCTTGCGCTTCGGCTTCCGCTTCGTGAATGCTGAAGCCACCGCTGCAAGCGATCCGGCTTTCGGAATTGACGATGTTGTGATCACCTCGTCCTCGGATGAAAATGCCATTGCGGCCGGTACGCTCGCCTTCTCCTCGTACTGCGCCGGTAGCGCCGTCACAGTACCGTATACCGCCAGTGGCGCATGGAACGCGGGAAATGTGTTCACTGCGGAACTCTCCGATATCAACGGAAGCTTCTCCTCGGCCGTGGACATCGGCAGTGTGGCATCGACCACATCCGGTTCCATTGCAGGGACCATCCCGCCGGGCACCGCAACAGGCACCGGCTATCAGGTCCGGGTCACCGGAAGCGATCCATCGGGGATCGCCGATACCTCCGCCACGGTGATCACCATCACCGATGCGCCTAACGCAGGTACTGACACCCATGCCTCCTACTGCGAGACCGATGATCCCCAAGTGCTGATCAACCTCCTTCCGGGGGCATCCGCGTGCGGGCAATGGACCGGTCCAACGGGATCGGTCATTTCGGGCATCTTGGACCCGGCGACCGCTGTGAGCGGCCCATACACCTACACCACCAATTGCCCCGGTAACTGCCCACAGGACGCAGCGGTGATCACCGTGGGGATCGTCCCGGCAGCCGATGCGGGGGAAAACGCCAACCTGACCGTCTGCTCGGACGGGCCGGCCTTTTTCTTATTGGATTCGTTGGGCGGAACGCCGAACTCCGGTGGGGCTTGGAGCGGCGGTCTTGTCGGTGGTATGTATGATCCTGCAGTACACGCTCCGGGCTGCTACACCTATACCGTCACGGGCGTTTCACCTTGTGCGAACGCGATGGCAACGGTGTGTGTAGCCGAAGAGACCTGCACAGGCATCAACGAGATGAACGGTGGCTTGGTCGGTCTCCGTTGGTCCGGCCAGCAAGGCGGTATCCAGCGGATCGATCTCGGTGCCAACCGGATCGACGCGGTTGACCTCCTCGACGCATCAGGACGCCGGTTGCGTGCCGCGACGATCGTTGAAGGCCAGACACTGTCGATCAACATGGCGGGCATGGCGTCCGGTATTTACGTGGTCCGCATTCATTCCGCCGATCGCGTCGGAGTGCTGCGGTTAGTGAACGGGAAGTAGGGGAGCGCTGGAACCTTAGTCAACACACATATCAAAGCTGCCGGAACTTTCGGGCAGTTGTTTTCCATCCCCGGTCCGCACGTTCTGGTCTCTGTTAGGATGAGCTGATTAGCTGATGTGCGAGATTAGCTGATGGTGTTGCCCAAGGCGACCATCAGCTGATCAGCTAATCCTTCTCATCAGCTAATCTGTCCATGGTTGCAACTTGCCTGCAAACGGACTCAAGACTGAACCTCGATTTCTTTATTGCGAAAAGGGCTTACTGCGCCCCGAACACGCGCCTCAGTAGGTCCGTGGTGCGGGCCATCGGGTCCTTGCGGATCTTCTGCTCTTCATCGGCCACCAGAATGAAGAGGCCATCAATGGCCTTTTGGGTCACATACGCGTCCAGGTCAGGATCAACGGCACTGCCGCCGGTGAACATGGAAGCCTTGTTGTACGCGCCGGCCAGCGGTGTCCAATAACTGGTGAGCGCTACTTGCTGCGTGGCTTTCTCAACGATGGGACGGAACATATCCGTGAGTTCCGCCGTGGTCTTGTCCTTGAGAAAGTTGGTGGCGGCATGGTCCCCGCCCTTCAGGATGGCGAAACCGTCGGACACGCTCATGCCCTTGATCGCGTTGACGAAGACCGGAACCGCCTCCTTCGTCGCGGACTCAGCTGCGCGGTTCATGGTCAGCTCGAACTTGTCCACTTGGGCGGACATGCCGAGGTTGTTCAGCGTGCTCTTCATCTTCTCAGCTTCGGGCGGAAAGGGGATGCGCAGCCGGTCGTTCTTCCAGAAACCGTCCGTCACCGAGGCGATGTCCACCGAATGCTCGGCGCCTTTGGTGAGGGCCTCCTTCAGGCCGGAGACCACATCGGCATTGGTCAGCCCGCCGGTGGAGCCGCTGCCGGTCACGGTCTTTGCGGCATCCGTCAGGGTTTTTGGGAACTGCGCGCTGCAGGAGGTTCCGAAGAGGACGAGCAGGGCCAGGGCGGTGATGTTCTTCATGTGGGCTTTCATTGGGTTCATTCGTTCTCCATCATTCGTGCCAAAGCCTCACGCCAGGCTTCGGGCAGTTCGAAGCTTCGTTGTTCGTTGTAGTTGAAACAGACCATCACACTGCGGCCCTCGGCGAAGATCCGTTCGTCTTCCGTACTGCGGACAGCGTAGTGCAGGTCGAAACTCTTCGCACCGATCCTTCCGCACCAGGTCTCTACTTGCACGGCATCAGACAGCTGGATCGGGATCCGGTAGTCCACCTCATTTCGCGCGAGGATCAGCCCGGTCCGTGTCCAGTCGTGGTCTTTTGGAATGAATTTTCGTAGCAAGTCCATTCGTCCCAGCTCGAAGTACTGGAGATAGACCGCGTTGTGAACATGGCGCGCCAAGTCCACATCGTTGAATCGGATCTGTATCGGGGTGGTGTTCCGCATGGTGTACAACTGTGTTCGGTCAATAGAGGCATTTCTCGGAACCGTCATTCTGGCAAGGACCGGTCCACATGCGTTACTCAGATCTGCGTAAATCCCTCTTTCAGCGTCTTCCGCGTTCCATTCCGGCTATTACGAGATCGGGTTCAAGGTCACCGAGAACACCGTGATGCTGTTCGGATCGCGATCAAAGAAGAGCTTATCCAATGCCTCCAGCACGTTCTTGGCGCGGAAATAAGACGTGTTGAACTCGCCCTCGCCGCGTGCGCTCCATTGCACCGTGTAGCTGCTTGTGCGGTCCTTATAGGTGCTCACGTATTCGCGCATGGCCCGCAATGCCTCCAGTTTGGTCCCGCCTTCAGTGGAGTGGAAGAGGAAGCTCTGGTTGTGGCGCGGGTTCAGCGTGATCAGGTAGAGCTTGGCGCCCTTGCCGGGTTCCTCCACGTAGTTGAACATGAGGCTGTCCACGCCCACGCCGATGTGGTCGCCTATCTCCTTCTGCAGCTTGGCCGTTTCGATGTTCTTGTCGGTCATGATCTGTTGGGCTTTGCCTTCTCTTTCGTTCCGGTCCGTGGCGTCACATGCTGTGGACCGTCCGGTGCGTCGAATTTACCATAGGAGGAATTCTGGCTGCGATATTCCCGCACCAGGGCTTTCATGCCCCGCACGCAGGCCTCGGCATCGCCGGTTTCCGCTGCGTCCAATATCGTAGCGATGGCAGTGTTGGTGGCCTGTGGTTCCGCATTGCGCGTTTTGCCGATGAGGATGCGCGGATGGTGTGTAGGCAAGGTCCCTTCCTGGTCGGCCAACAGCTCCTCGTAAAGCTTTTCGCCGGGACGCAGGCCGGTGTATTTGATCTCGATGTCCTCGCCGGGCTCCATCCCGCTGAGGCGGATCATGCGGTCGGCGAGGTCCGCGATACGCACTGGGCTGCCCATGTCGAACACGTAGATCTCGCCGCCCTTGCCCATGGTAGCGGCCTCCAGTACCAACCGGCAGGCCTCGGGAATGGTCATGAAGAAGCGGGTCACTTCCGGGTCGGTCACGGTGACCGGGCCACCTTCGGCGATCTGACGGCGGAACAGCGGGATCACCGATCCGTTGCTGCCGAGCACGTTGCCGAAGCGCGTGGTGACGATGGACATCGATGGGTTCAGCGTTCCCAGGCTCTGCATGTACATCTCTGCGCAGCGCTTCGTGGCGCCCATCACACTGGTGGGGTTCACCGCCTTGTCCGTACTGATGAGGATGAACTCCTTCACGCCGTGCTTGACGGACAGGTCCGCCATGTTCCGCGTGCCGCCGATGTTGGTATGTACGGCCTGGTCCGGCTGGGCTTCCATCAAGGGCACGTGCTTGTAGGCGGCGGCGTGCAGGACCACTTCGGGTTTGACCTCCGCCAGAAGCCGGTCCATGGCGTCACGGTCGCGCACGTCGGCCACCATCGGGCGGAAGGCGCTCTGGCCTTTGCCGCGCAATTCCATCTCCAGGTCGTAGAGCGCGCTTTCGGCGTTGTCCACCAGCACGGTCTCTTTGGCTCCGAGGAGGATCAACTGCCGGCTCAGTTCACTGCCAATGCTGCCCGCAGCGCCCGTCACCATGACCTTCCGGCCGCGGAAATGCTCATGCACCAGTGCATCCTCCAAGCGGATCGGCGACCGGCCCAAGAGGTCCTCAATGCGCACTTCCCGGATCTGGCCGCTGCTCAATTGCCCGTTGATCCAATCCCGGACCGGAGGCACGGTGCGCACGGCGACCTTCGCGGCCATGGCCATGTCCACGACCTTCCGCCGGTTCTCGTTGTCGGGCTGTTGGATCGCGATGATCACTTGGTCGGCACCTTCTTCGCGAAGCAGCTTTGGCAGTTCAGCGGTAGCATGCACCAGCACGCCTTCCAAGCGCTTGCCCACCTTACCCGGGGCATCGTCCACGAAAGCTGTGATGCTGTAGCGCGCCGAACCTTCCCGTTCCAAGGTCCGCTTGGTGATCAGGCCCGCCTCGCCGGCACCATAGAGCACCACCCGCATCGCATCCTTCCCCCGGCCTCTGCGGCGCAGGTGCAACAGCTTGAAGCCGATCCGCGAAGCGATCAGCAGCATGGCGGTGCCAAGAAAATCGATGATGATCACCGAGGTGGGCAGCACGAATTGGCCGTCCACCAGGTAGTAACGCATGGCATTGAGAACGAAGAGGGTGATGCTGCCGCCCAATACGGTGAGAAAGATCCGCTTGGCGTCATCGGTGCCGGTGTGGCGTACCATGCTGCGCTGGATCCCCGCGCCTAGGTGCCACGCCAAGCGGACAACGAAGAACAGCGGGAGCACCGGCCAGAGCAATTGGTACTCATAAGCCGGAACGCTGAAGTTGAAGCGGAGCTGATAGGCCGCCAGCAGCGAGATCGCACACATGGCCAGGTCGATCACCGTGATCATCCACCGGGGAAGCAGTCGTTGCGAGGCCATGGCCGCGAAGGTAGCCGCAGCGCGACGTTCCATGTTGGCCCTTTGAGCCGTTGCCCGCATCTTTGCCCGCGTACCGGACAAGTGATTCAATGATCATGACCCAGACCCTGACTTCCTTGGTGACCGGCGGCGCCGGCTTCATCGGCGCCCATGTCGTGAAGGACCTGCTGGCCATGGGCCATCGCGTGGTGGTGCTGGACGACCTCAGCGGCGGCTTCCAGGACCAAGTGGACCCGAAGGCGGTCTTTGTCCATGGCTCCATCACCGACGATGCCCTTGTGGAACGGCTCTTCACGGAGCACGGCTTCACCTACGTGTACCACTTGGCCGCCTATGCCGCCGAGGGCCTCAGCCATTTTATCAGGCGCTTCAACTACGAGAACAACCTCATCGGGAGCATCAACCTGATCAACGCCTCGGTCCGCCACGAGGTGAAGTGCTTCGTTTTCACCAGCTCCATCGCGGTGTATGGGGCGCTGGAGCCACCAATGCGCGAGGACATGCGGCCCGTGCCGGAGGATCCCTACGGGGTGGCGAAGTTGGCCGTGGAGATGGACCTCTATGCGGCCAAGCACATGTTCGGGCTGGACTATGTGGTGTTCCGCCCGCACAACGTCTATGGCGAATACCAGAACCTCGGCGACCGTTATCGGAACGTAGTGGGCATCTTCATGAACCAGCTGATGCAAGGAAAGGCCCTCACCATCTTCGGCGATGGCAGCCAGCAGCGCGCCTTCACCTACGTCGGTGACATTTCACCGTTGATCGCCCGTTCGGCCAGTATGCCATCGGCCTACGGCGAGATATTCAATGTGGGAGCGGAGAAGCCATACACCGTGAACGAGCTGGCAACCCTGGTGATGAAGGCGATGGGGAAGGAGGGCGCGTTGAACCATCTGGAAGCGCGCAACGAGGTGGCCTTCGCCTTCAGCGACCACAGCAAGGCGAAGCGGGTCTTCGGGGAAACTCAGGAAACTTCCTTGGCGGATGGCTTGCATCGCATGGTGCCGTGGGCCTTGGCTACCGGCGCGCGGGAAAGCACCACGTTCGGGAACATCGAGATCGAACGCGGCCTACCACCGAGCTGGAAGGTCTGATGGCCGCCCCGAGCTATCTTACGGCGCAGCATAGCGCATCGAATTAGGACTTCATGCCCCGCATCCTCTTCATAGCATCGCACCGGCCCGGTCGCAGCCCCAACCAGCGCTTCCGGTTCGAGCAGTACATAAGCCATCTGGAGCAGAACGGTTACGAATGCGTGGTCTCCTACCTGATCAGCGAGGAAGATGACCGGATGCTCTACAAAAAGGGCAACCTGGCCGGCAAAGTGGGCTTTGTGCGCCGCAGCATCGCCAAGCGCCGCGCCGACGTGGCCCGCATGAACGGGTTCGACATCATCTTCGTGTGCCGCGAAGCCCTGATGACGCGCAGCACTTGGTTCGAACGGGCCTTCCGTCGCGGCCGGGCCAAGGTGGTCTATGATTTTGATGATTCAATTTGGCTCTCCAATGTCAGCGATGCCAACCGCCGCTGGAAATGGGTGAAGGACGCCGGGAAGACCTCCAAACTGATCCGCATGGCCGACATGGTATTCGCAGGGAACGAATACTTAGCCGACTACGCCCGCCACTACAATGCCCATGTGGCGGTGATACCCACCACCATCGACACGGAGGAATACTTGCCGCGTACATCCCGTGCCGAGGGTCCCGTGGTGATCGGCTGGAGCGGAAGCCTCACCACGATCCAGCATTTCAAGCATGCTGTCCCTGCGTTGCTTCAAGTGAAAAAGAAGTACGGCGACCGCATCGCCATTCGCGTCATTGGCGACGGATCCTTCCGGTACGAAGAACTCGGTATCCATGGCCTTCCGTGGAAGAAAGAGACCGAGCTGGACGACCTGCGCGCCATGGACATCGGCATCATGCCCTTGCCGGACGACGAATGGGCGCGGGGCAAATGCGGGCTGAAGGGCTTGCAGTACATGGCGCTTGCCATTCCTACGCTCATGAGCCCAGTCGGCGTGAACAGCGACATCATCGAGAATGGTGTCAACGGCTTTTTACCCAAGACCGAGGCTGAATGGGTGGAAGTCATTTCCCGTTTGGTCGAGGATGCCGAGCTTCGCCGCACTATTGGCACCGCCGCGCGCAAGACCGTAGTGGAACACTATAGCCTCCAAGCCTGGCAACAGCGCTATGTGGGCTTCTTCAACAAACTGATCGATCGACCCGAAAATGGAAACTACCACAGCAACCAAGACCATCACGCTCACGCACATCCATGAAGCCCTTGGCGCCAAGATGGTGCCCTTCGCCGGCTTCCTCATGCCCGTTCAGTACACCGGCGTCAACGACGAACATCTCACCGTGCGCAAGGCCGTGGGCGTATTCGACGTGAGCCACATGGGCGAATTCATCGTGCGCGGACCCGGTGCCTTGGACCTCATCCAAAAGGTCACCAGCAACGACGCTTCCAAGCTGGAAGTGGGGAAGGTGCAGTACACCTGCCTACCCAACGCCACCGGCGGCATCGTGGACGACCTGCTCGTGTATAACATGCAGCGCGGCGACGACCATCACTATGTGCTTGTGGTGAACGCGGGCAACATCCAGAAGGACTGGGACTGGATCAATGCGCACAACACCTTCGATGCACAATTGGAGAACATCAGCGACAAGATGTCCCTGCTGGCGGTGCAAGGACCGAAGGCCACGGACACGCTCAAGGGCCTGTTCACGGAGGACATTGGAGCCATGGTGTATTACTCCGCGATGTACGCCGAAATGAAAGGCGTCGGCCTGGTGCTCATTTCTTCCACGGGCTACACCGGTGCGGGCGGATACGAGATCTACATGCCGAACCCTTTGGCGGAAAAGGCATGGAACGCCGTGATGGAGGCCGGTAAGCCCTTCGGCATCAAGCCGGCCGGGCTCGCCGCGCGCGACACGCTCCGCTTGGAGATGGGCTTCTGCCTTTATGGCAACGACATCGACGATACCACTTCGCCGTTGGAGGCGGGTCTGGGCTGGATCACCAAGTTCACCAAGGACTTCACCAACTCCGCAGCGCTGAAAGTCGAGAAGGAAGCGGGTGTGAAGAACAAGCTGGTCGGCTTCGAACTGATCGACCGCGGTATCCCCCGGCACGATTGCCCTGTGGTGAATGCGGAAGGAAAGCAGGTCGGCAAGGTCACCAGCGGAACCATGAGCCCCAGCCTGCAAAAGCCCATCGGCATGGCATACGTGCCCAAAGAGCAAAGCGCACCGGGAACCGAGATCTTGGTGGACGTACGAGGAAAAGTGCTGAAGGGAGTTGTGGTGAAAACGCCGTTCATCCAGGTCGGAAAGTGAAACTGGGCCGCTGAGTCGCAGAGACGCGGAGAAGGCTATTGGTGATCGACGCCCAGACTCACGACTCACAGACTCAAGAATCCGGACTTACTGACTAAAACCTGTCCTCTGCGTCTCCGCGTCTAACTCCATAGTATGAAGGCTGTCTCCCAGAATACCGACTACCAATACCGCGTCGAGGTGTGCTACACCCCAGGCCAGTTCCCGCTGTACAAGCAGGACATGGGCATTGTGGTCGTCATCGACATCCTTCGCGCCACCAGCGCCATGGTCACCGCGTTCGAATACGGCGTGAAGGACATCATTCCCGTGGCCACCATCGAGGAAGCGCGCCAGTACATCGGTCGCCCGGGCCACATCGCGGCGGCCGAACGCAACGGTGAAGTGGTGGAGGGCTTCCCCGTGGGCAACTCACCGCTGGCCTTCAAGGGGATGGACCTCAAAGGCAAGACCATTGTCCTTTCCACCACCAACGGCACGCAGGCCATCCACACCGGTCGCGAGGCGCGCCAGCTCGTCATCGGTGCTTTCCTCAATCTCACCGCGCTCACCGACTGGCTATTGAAGCAGGACGACAACATCCTTCTGCTCTGCTCCGGCTGGAAGGATAAGTTCAGCTTAGAGGACAGCGCCTTCGCCGGGGCCGTGATGGACCGCCTGCTCGAAAGCGGCAAGTTCGGCGTGGAGGAGGACAGCAGCATCGCTTCGAAGTATCTTTACATGGCCGCACGCGACAACTTCATGAGCATCCTCAAGGCCGCGCCGCGCCGGAAACGATTGCAACAACTGCACCTGCTGGACGACGTGAAATACTGCCTTACCCCGGACCAGAGCAACGTCATCCCAGTCTTGCTCGGTGACCGCTTGGTGCCGCTCGACCATTGACCACCATGAAACGGACCACGCTTCTCCGCTCATTCTGCCTCTTCGCCGCATTGGCGTTACTGTGGCCGTTCTTAATGCAGCGCGACGCCGAGGCATGGGGCTTCTACGGGCACCGCCGCATCAACCGCATGGCCGTCTTTACGTTGCCACCGGCGATGTTCGGCTTCTACAAGCGCCACATCGATTACATCACCGACCACGCCACCGACCCCGATAGCCGCCGCTATGCCGTGGCCGGAGAGGCACCGCGCCACTACATCGACATCGACCATTATGTGCCGGCAGGGGAGGATCCCTTCAAGGAAGTTCCCGAAAAATGGGACCTCGCCGTGCAGAAATTCACCGAGGATACGCTCCAAGCATACGGCATCGTGCCTTGGCACATTCCCGTGGTCTATGGACGTTTGGTGAAGGCATTCGCGCGCGGAAATGTGGACCGCATCCTGTATTACAGCGCGGAGATCGGCCATTACATCGCCGATTCACACGTGCCGTTGCACACCACCGAGAACTACAACGGCGACATGACCGGCCAGCACGGTATCCACGCCTTCTGGGAAAGCAGGATCCCCGAGCTCAGCGCTGAAAACTATGATCATTTCGTAGGTCGTGCGCACTACATTGAGGATCCGCTGAAGTTCGCATGGAGCAACGTGATCGCCAGCCACGCCGCATTGGACACGGTGTTCGGCATGGAGAGAGAGCTGCAGAAGAATTTCCCGGAGAGCGGGAAATACGTCTACGAGCAGCGCGGGCGAGGCAGCGTACAGCTATACTCCAAAGAATTCGCCAAAGCCTACGAAGAAGCCATGGGCGGCATGGTGGAACGCCGCATGAACGCATCCGTCATCGCCGTGGGCAGCTACTGGTATTCCGCTTGGGTGGACGCCGGCCAACCCGACCTCGACCACTTCGAGGAGAAGGACGTGAGCGACAGCCTCAAGCAAGTGCTTAAGGCGGAAGAGGAGCAGTGGAAGATGTCCAACAAGAAGCTGGGACGACCGGAGCCGAGTGAGTGATGAACTTGGGTTCGGCCAACGTGATGGTTGGACCACTTTGACGGCCGAAGGGCGTGAGAGATGAGGCACTTGGGAAAAAATCGAACGCTGGGAGGGAGATGTACCACAGTCGTGAAATACTTCATTCCTGTGTTGCTCTTTGTCCTTTCCTTGTCCATTAGGGCCCCATCTCGCACGAGTCTTCCATGAATAAATTCTGGCGCCGGCTGGCGCGAGACTTCTAACAAAACTTTGGCGCGGGAATTAGGCCATTGCAGGAAAACTCAGGTCGGGCCGTCCTCCCGTGCCCCACTGCTCTCGCAACGCTCCACTGGCATCGACGGACTACTCCGGGCTGTGACCGAAAGATCCGAAGCCCGCACTTGATGATGGATACTTGAAACCGCCCCACCAGCGTTCCATGTGCATGAGGACCCCGGCTGCCATCCTACTCGCACTGATCGCATCCTCCTTGCGTGCCGGGTCACCTCCGGAGAAAAACGACCGGGCAGGCATGGTCTCCATCGGTGGCCGCAGCTCCATCAGCCTTTTCAACGGTACTGACAGCAACAGCCCCGGTACCGGTGCCGGCGGGCAGTTGCGCATCCGCCTTGCGGACCGCGTGAACACGGATTGGTTCTATGACTTCTTCCGGGGCCCCATCGGCGACTACGGCCATCGCCAGGACCAGCACATCGGATGGAGCGTGCTCTTTTACCTGCGCGATCCGGGAACGACCCGCCAGACCGTGCAGCCGTACATCCTTGCCGGCCATTGCTTCGACTACACCATGCAGCAAGCCAACAACGACCCTCACAACTTCGCCGAACGCTGGAGCAGTGCGGCACAGGCCGGCATAGGCACGCACTTCAACCTCACCGACCGTATGGACATCTCGCTCGTGGGCCAGTACATGATCCACCTCGGCTCGGACGTGCATGCGGAACAGGAGGACGGCGAGGTCGAGTTCCACAAGGAGCGTGGCTCCAGTTTGGAAGGCCATCTGCTCTTCCATCTCAGCTTCAACTACAAGCTCTTCCACGTATGGTAGCGCGATGGATCACCGTGATACTGGTCTCTTCCGCGCTGTCAGTACGGGCGCAGGAAAGCGATCCGTCCAACACGGCCGGGCTCGTGCGCATCTCGGCGGCGGTCAGTCCGGGGTTCCAATTGAACGCTCCTTCCACGAACATCTACTTGAACGGCAGGCTGGAGTATTTTCCGGAAAGCCGCATCAGCTTCCTTGGGGAAGTATACTGGTACAGGGGCAACCAACAACGAACAGCGTTGATGGCGCGGAACGATCAAGTGGTGGTCGGTCCGTTCTACCATTGGGTGCATGGCCGCCTCGATCTTTCCCTCGGCATGGAAGCCGGTATTTCGTTCGCACGGCCTGAGCGATCGGAAATTCCGCCACCTGCAGGAATTGATCCGTTGCGTGTCATTCCCAATGTTGCGCTGTGCAGTGGGCTCACATACACCATTTGGGACCACTTCCATTTCTTTTTGGACGCCCGCTTGGCGCATGCGGAATACACAGGTGCCGAAAACGGGACCATCCCATTGGACGAGGTGACCGTGGGAGGAGGGCTCGGTTGGCATTTCCGGCCGTGAGGACGGTAGACTGCTCCTCCGTCCCGGCGCTCTGCTTTGCGAGAACCTCACATATCTGCCGCGCCTGCCTACCGTAGGTAGGTGCCCAGCACTCATCCACTGAACCTGCCCCGCAGCCGCATCCGGGGGCGGGTTCTATGAATACTGGCATGTGCAGATACTCCGCCCTCAAGCGTGCTCCTTCACCTTATACGTCCCCGCCGGGGTCCGCCCTGCGATGCTCAAGCGGTTCCACACATTGATCACGGAGATGGCGAAGGTGAGGTCGGCCAGCTCGGTGGGGCTGAAGTGCGGGCGCACCTCCTCGTAAACCGCGTCCGGCACATTGCCATCGGTCACCAAGGTCACGGCTTCGGTCCATGCCAGCGCGGCGCGCTCACGGTCCGTGTACCAGGTGCATTCGCGCCAAGCGTCCAAGGAATAGAGCCGTTGCTCAGTCTCGCCCAATGCGCGGAGGTCCTTCCAATGCATGTCCAAGCAATACGCGCAGCCGTTGACCTGTGAGGCGCGCAGCTTGATGAGATGGATCAAGGGGATCTCGATGGAGCAGGAATGGAGGTATTCCTCCACGACGCCCATGGCCTTGTAGATGCCGGGGGCGTTCTTGGCATAATTGGATCTTGGTTTCATGATCGGTTTTTGATCGGATCCGAAAGTTAGCGAGATTGACAGGTCAGCGGTTTCCGGGCCGGGGTGTTCATAACGGCGCGGTGCGGCCGCATCCGGGGTGGAAGCACTGGATAGTTTTGGCCCATGCCGAAGAAGTCGCCCAAGGGTGCTGTGCGCGTGATCGAGCTGTTCGCGGGCGTAGGCGGGTTCCGCATCGGCTTGGAGCGCGCATCGAAGGCGTTCCGGACGGTATGGAGCAACCAATGGGAGCCTGCGCGGAAACGGCAGGATGCTTCGGAGATCTACGTGGCCCGTTTCGGCGCGGAAGGGCACAGCAACAGGGATATTTCCAAAGTGCCGGTGACGGAGATCCCGGACCATGACCTCTTGGTGGGCGGCTTTCCCTGCCAGGACTATTCCGTGGCCCGCACGCTGAACAAGGCGGACGGGCTGGCGGGAAAGAAGGGCGTGCTGTGGTGGGAGATCCACCGCATCCTCAAGGCCAAGCGGCCCGGCTTTCTCTTTTTGGAGAACGTGGACCGGCTGCTGAAATCACCGGCCAAGCAACGCGGACGCGACTTCGCGGTGATGCTGGCCTCCTTGGCCGACTTGGGTTACGTGGTGGAATGGCGCGTGGTCAATGCCGCGGATTATGGCATGCCGCAACGCAGGCGTCGTGTGTTCTTCCTCGGTTATCACACCTCCACGGAGTCAGGGCGGAAGGTCACAGGATCCAAGAAGAAACCCGAGCTCCTACTACAGGAGGGGATCTTCGCAAAAGGATTTCCAGCGCATACGAAGAACGACCGAGCCCCCACCTTCACCCTTGAAGGTGACCTTGCGGACATCACCGAACGCTTCAACAACGGGGCCTCCCGTGGCACAAGCCCATTTGGAAACGCAGGCATTATGATCGGAAGGCAGGTCTTCACCATGACCGTGGAGGCGGAGCACACGGGTGCGTCCACCACACTCGGCGACATCCTGCTCCCGGAGAAGGATGTGCCAGCGGAATTCTTCATACCCGACGGGCGGCAGAAGGACTGGGCCTACCTGAAGGGCAGCAAAAAGGAGAAGCGCACCAACAAGACCAGCGGCTTCGCCTACAACTACGCGGAAGGCGCGATGGCCTTTCCGGACGCATTGGACAAGGCCGCACGCACGATCATCACCGGCGAAGGAGGTACTGCGCCTTCACGTTTCAAGCATGTGATACGGACCAAGAAGGGCCGACTGCGGCGTTTGGCCCCTGTGGAGTTGGAGCGCCTGAACATGTTCCCCGACGGCCACACCGCAGGGACCACGGACGGCCGAAGGGCTTTCCTCATGGGCAACGCCTTGGTGACCGGCGTGATCGAGCGGGTGGGGAAGGAACTGGTGGAGCGGATCAAGGGCTAGGCTTGTTCCCTGAGTCACCAACGCTCCTGAATGTGATCGGGACCTATGCCGTCAGCGGGCCCAACGGATGCTCCACATGCCCCGCAGATCCCCGAGCTCGTATCCCGTAGCCCGGTCATCCGGATAGCGCTCCTCGATCATGCCTAAGGCGGAAGCGTCCACGCTGCCGTCGGGATCGCCGTGGCACTTCAGGCAGGCCGGTGAACTGATGAAGATGGGCGCGTAGAAGGCGACGCTGTCCCCGTGTTCCATCGCACGGGCCGGAATATTCGGTTCTTTTCCCCCAGCTTCCCATTCCGCCAACATGGCCTGCATGATCCGGGCTTCCTCGGCATTTGGTTTGTCATGCGGGGCGCGCACCCGGTCGCTGGTGCGGCGGATGTGTGCACCATGGGCATTCGACAGCGAGTCCACGATGGAAAGCGCGTTGAGCGAGCAGAAATCCACCGCGTGGGCGGGTCCGCCTTCCTTCATCGCCTGCTGAAGGCGGTAGCTGAGAGCCTTGAACGAGGCATCGGCGAGTGTAGCACCTTGCTCCAATGCTGCTTTCTCTTCCGCATCCGAAAAGGGCGTCCCGCATCCTGCGGTAGCAACGATGGCCAATACCAGCGGGGCGATGATCGATCTCATACCAGCAAAGCTACTTGGATCCTGAAGGTGCCCGGTGACATTTATCCCCGATCACTCATGGCTTATCAGGCCTTGGGAGATCGGCAGAAAGCGTGGTCCCTGATGGGCCAACTACGGCTTCTTCTTGAAACTCCCGGCCTTCCAAGCTTGCACGAACTGCGCCCACGCTATCGGGTTGAACAGGTTGATGCTCGGCGCCATGCCTTGGTTGTAGATGCGCGTATTGTCCAACGAGGCCTGGTAGTGCGCGGCAAGCCCGGGGTCGGGCGGAAGGTTCTCCATGCGCTGAATGGCCTCGGCGGAATTGAGGTGCTTCAACACGCGCTGATACTCATCATCCGAGACGTCCAGCGCTAAAAAAGCCTCGCGGAACTGCTCCCGGCTGGGCCACGGGTACACGTCCAAGGGCCGCAGCATCACCGTGTCCGGAAAGAGCACATGGATCATGGAATACTTGTTCTCCTTCAGCGAATCGGGGATCATGTAGTTGCCGCGTTTGAAGCCCACCGCCGCGAACTCCAAAGTGTCACCGGCCTGCGCCACGAAGCTGAAGTAGCCGTAGACATCACTGATGGTGCCCCGGTAGCTGCCCTTGGTGATGATGCTGGTGAAGGGCACCGGTTCCAAGCTGTCGCCCGTGACCACGACACCGCTGAACTGCACCAGCCTGCGGCCCTTGTCGGATTGTCCGAAAGCGGTGAGCGAAAAGGTAAAAAGAAGGAAAAGAAGGGTATGGCGCATCGGTCCAAAGGTAACGGTGGCGGACTGCGGATCCCGTGCCAAGGATCGCGCTCAATACTTGATCAACTCGAATGGGATCTGATCCGACCGGTGGACGGGTGAGATCAGGAACACATCATCCCGTGGTAATTTGGCCCCATGAAGCACATTTCCCGTCCGCTTTTCATGATCCCGGTTTTCCTTGGTGTCACCGCCTCCGCACAGATCACCATCGGCCCGGCCGATATGCCTTCCGCCGGGGACACCGTGCGCTACCGGAACACCATTACCACGGCGGACATGGCGGACACGGGGCCTTCGCACCTGTGGGACTTCAGTGCCTTGGTCCCCAACGCCGAAGCTGCGGATACCATGGTCACCGTGGGCAGCACACCGATCCTCTACCAGTTCTTCTTCAATAACTCGTTCGTATACCCGGAGAACAAGGCGGACTTTGCGATGCGGGGGCCGTCTATTGGGATACAAGGGTTCTCCATCAGCAACGTGTTCAACTACTTCAAGTCCAATTCGGCCGGATACCGCGATGTGGGCTTCGGTGCCAATGTGAACGGCCTGCCCACCTCGGTGCAGCGCACGCCTGTGGACTGGATCTACCGCTTCCCGCTGAACTTCGGCGATCAGGACAGCTCCGCGAGCCACTACCAGGTCAGCGTGCCCGCACTTGGGTTTTACGGCCAGGATCAGATGCGGCGCAACGAGGTGGACGGCTGGGGCACGCTGATCCTGCCTGCCGACACCTTCGAAGTGCTGCGCGTAAAGTCGCGGATCGAGCGCACGGACACTGTGTACATCGAACAGTTCAACATCGGTTTCGCCATCCCGGAACCGGAGACGATCGAGTACAAGTGGATCGCACAAGGCATGGACGAGCCTGTGCTGCAGGTCACTTCCGTGGGTGGTGTCAACACGGTGGTGCGCTTCTTTTATCAACCCGATGACATCACCACGGGCATTGCGCCGGGGAACGGATCTGATCCGTTGCGGGCCTGGCCCAATCCCGCCAGCACCGTGCTCCATCTCGAAGGTGCATCACTGGGAACGTTGGAATTGGTCGGTGCCGATGGTAGCGTTGTGCGTACTCTTCCCCAGAGTTCCCGGACCACAAGGACGGTGGATGTGAGCAGCTTGACGCCGGGGCTATATACGCTCCGATCCAACGTGGACGGCACCACAACCCACGTAGTGATCGCCCGCTAAACAAGGTTCCGCCTTCGGTATTCCTCCGTCGCCGTTGCGATGGGGCCAGCCTGCATAGCGCACCATTCATGCACGCTACGTACATCGTCTTGATGTACGGCGATCACCACCGGATGCTGTTCGGCAGCAACACCGATCATTTGGAGGAGCACTTGCCGGCCGAGGTCCGCTTCCCGTTCCAGTTCACTTCCGTCGTGGACCGGTCGGCGGAAGAGCAGGGCACGTGAGGCATATTGCCAAGCGAAGGCCGATACGTAGCGCGCTTTGGCAAAGAAGCTCCGGCCAAAGCGTTCCGCCTGCGGAAGATGACCGACCTCATGCGCAAGGTGTACAAGCCATTTCCACGAGGACCGCAAGGATCCATCACCGAGGCCGTATGGCTCGGACCAGATCCGGGTGAACCAGATGGTGCGGCCCACGGTGATCGCGCCGCCGCGATGGTAACTGTACCACGGCGCATGGAGCCAATTGGAGCGTGAAGGCCGGATGCGGACCGCGTGCAGCAGTTCTTCATCCACACCGGTAACGGCATGCAGAAGCACTATGGCGGCTTCATTCAATGAGCCGTCCTCGCACACGGGACCGGGCATGCTCAGACCATCTTAACGCCGTACAACTTGCACAGCCAGGCCAATTGGCCGCTGTGCCCGCCCTCGTGGCGGATCGCATGGGTGATCACATCGCGGACCGTGGTGCCGATGGCGAGTTTGGTGGGGTTCGGCGCATTCAATTGATCCTCGTTCAAGGTGGCAATATGGGCAATGGCCTTCTGATGCACGGACTTGAAGGTCTCCCACACCTCCTCATAGGTCGGGCATTCTTCAGGTGGAAGGCCGGGCGCGCCCAAGGTGAAATGCTTTGCCCACCAGAATTTTTCGAAAGGGCCGCCTGCTGCGGCGAGCAGGAGACCGTTCTGCGAGGTGGCCATGTGCGCTACCAACCAGAACACCGTGTTCAGTTCTTTGCCGTCACAATCGAAGCGACGGTGCGGATCCTGGCTTTTCAGTCCACTGAGGTAGTACCGCGTCCATTCGCGAGTGCGGTCCATCATGTGGCTGAGTACTTGGGCTTCGGTCGGCATGGGGAGTTGGAGTTGGGGTGCAAAGGAAGCGTATGGAAGAAGGATGAGTGTTTGTCTCTTTACTTTCGCAACCATGGCCGGTAGCAACTTCGGAAAGGCATTTCAGCTTGTAAGCTTCGGTGAAAGCCACGGCGCGGCCATCGGTGGCGTGGTGGAAGGTTGCCCCGCTGGGCTGAAGTTGGACCTCGAAGCCATACAACAAGAGTTGGACCGCCGACGCCCCGGCAGCACGCCCTTGGGCACCGCGCGCAACGAAGAGGACCAAGTGGAATTCCTCAGTGGTATTCTGGACGGCGTGACGTTGGGGACGCCCATCGGCTTCATCATCCGCAACAAGGACGCGAAAAGCGGGGACTACGATCACCTGAAAGACACCTACCGCCCCGGTCATGCCGACCTGACCTGGGAACAGAAGTTCGGTATCCGCGACCATCGCGGGGGCGGAAGAGCCAGCGCGCGGGAAACGGCCGTGCGCGTGGCGGCTGGCGCGATCGCGCGGCAGTTGTTGGCCACGGCCGGGGTCAGCGTGCAGGGCTGGGTGAGCCAAGTGGGGGAGGTGCGGCTCACGAAGCCTTCTGCTGAACTCGCGCTGGAGAACACCTACGCGAGCGATGTCCGCTGTCCGGATCCGGAAACGGCAAAGCGCATGACGGCCTTGATCGAGCAGGTGAGGGGCGAAGGCGATACGTTGGGCGGCCGCATCACCTGCGTGGCGCGAGGTGTTCCTGCCGGGCTGGGAGAACCCGTTTTCGACAAGCTCCACGCTGATCTCGGCAAGGCCATGTTCAGCATCAACGCCGTGAAGGGTGTGCAGTTCGGCAGTGGCTTCGATTCCATCGCAATGCGCGGCTCGCAGCACAACGACGCCTACGTTGCCAAGGGATCAAGTATCGGCACAGCCACCAACTGGAGCGGTGGCATGCAGGGCGGCATAAGCAATGGCGAGGACATCCTGTTCGACATCGCCTTCAAGCCGGTGAGCACCCTGATGCGCGATCAAGCCAGCGTGGACCGCCAAGGCAACGCGGTGATCTTGGAGGGAAAAGGGAGGCACGATCCCTGTGTGGTCCCACGTGCCGTGCCCATCGTGGAGGCCATGGCCTGCTTGGTATTAGCGGACCACCTGCTACGTCAGCGATTGGCAAGGCTGTAGGCTACCATTCCACGCAATGCGGGAACTTCTGCTGAGATCAAAGGTCCAATTCGGACGGTATTCGACCGAAGGTCGCATCTGCGTCGATCTGCGGTTTCCTCATTTCAACGGAAACCTCCAAGGCGACTATCCGCGGTCTCATTTCATCTCCGCCTCCCGCTTGTTCAGGGACTTGATCAGCTCCACCATCTGGTCCACGTCAAGCTGCTTGCCCACGATCTTCCGGTCCTTGTCCATCAGGAAGAACTTCGGGGTGCTGTACACGTCCCAAGTCTCTGCGTAGTTCAGGCTTTCGATGGTGGTGAACTGGGGGATGAACTTGTAGGACGCGACCTTGGCCTCGGCGAAGACGTGCCAAGTGAGGCCCACGTTCGTCCAGTCCAAGTCGTTCTCCTTGATGAATTTCCTCCAGTCGGCGAAGAGTGTGCTGTCCGTCGCTTTGGCGACGGAGAAGGCGCCCACGTCCAACGGCTTCAACTTCGCCTTCCAGTCCTCATGCAGCTTGGGCAGGACCTTTTTGCAGTGGCCACAATGCGGGTCCCAGAAGATGATCAGCACATACTTCTGTGGCATCTTGTAGTAGCTGATCCAGTTCTGCTCGGTGGTGTCCGTCAGGATGATATCCTTGCCTTTCGCGCCGATGATCAGCGGTGCTTCCTTGCGGGCGCGCTCGCAGAGCTTGTCCAGCTTCTCCTTGTCCATCCAGGTCGCGCGGCTCTTGCTCCCGTCGCTGGGGCAGTAGTAGGTCTGCGCCATGTGTACGAACACCGCGTCCATGCCCATGATGTCGCTGGTCTCGTACTTGTACGTGATGCCGTTCACTGCGAACTTGAAGAGGTCGCCGCCATCGTCCATCCGGCGGATCAGGTCGTCAGCGCATTTGTTGATGGTGTCCGGGATCTGCGGCACCACTTTGCCGATGTATTCGTCGAACTTGTTCTGGAACACCGGCGTGCGCATGTTCCGTGGGTCTTTCAGGTCGGTGTTGTCCCAGAAGTGCGCCCGGTAACCGTAGTAGGTGGCAGCACTGTCCAACGTGCCGTCGGGTTTGCGCACCTCGGTCTGTTCCGGCGCGATGCTCATCTTCACGATGCTGGCCACGTAGGTCCCCGGGTTTTCCGCCACCAGCTTCTTCTGGTAGTCAGTGATCTCGGTCTCCAATTTCTTCAACTTGTCCTTGAAGCCCGCCTTTGCGATGGGGTCCTCGGTGGCCTCCCTCAATTTGCTCACTTCATCGGCCTCGGCCTTTTTAGCACCGAGGAAAAGCACGTAAGCCTGGAACAGCTTGTTCTCGTCGGAGCGCTGCACCACGAGGTGCTCGTTCAAAGCACCGGTATCGCTCTTCATTTCGATCACGGGCTCGTTCACGATGAACTCGAAGTATTTCGGGCCGGGAACTACTAAGGCATAGACCCCCGCCTTGTAGCCATTGGGTCTTTCAAAGACGCTGACACCCTTGGCATTGGCCACGGTGGTGTCCGAGTAATAGAGTTTGTTGCCGAAGTAATTGGCGAGGTACAACGTATCGTGGGCCGTACCGTCAATGGAGAATTGCAGGCGCCGCTTGTCCTGCGCTTGGGACATGCACGACGTTGCAGCGAGCGCCAGTAGGAGGATGTTCTTCAACATGGGAGTCAAAAATAGAGGGGGGAGCATCCGCCCCGCCACCATTAACGATCATTTGACGCTTTCCCGGCCGGGCTATGGCCAGGCGGGACCGGATCCCTATGATCAGGCTTGGAGCGTCTTGAATTCGTTCGTCAAGTGGAATTCGATCTCGGGGTTGTTCCGCTCTTCCAGTTCCAGCATATACGCTGACGGTGCCATGAAGACCGGGTTCTCGTCCTTGTCGTATACCACTTGGTTATTCTTGATCCGGATGAATTCCCGGAGCGCTGCGGGATCGCTGCTCGTGAGCCAACAGGCCTTGTGCGCCTGTATGGCCTGGAAGGAGCACTCGGCACCGTACTCGTGCTCCAGCCGGTAGCGGATCACCTCGAACTGCAGTTCGCCCACGCAACCAACGATCTTCTTGTTGCCGGGCTGTTGGGTGAAGAGCTGCGCCACGCCTTCCTCGGTGAGCTGGCGGATGCCTTTGTCCAACTGCTTGCTGCGCATGGGGTCCAGGTTCACCAACTCCCGGAACAGCTCCGGGGAGAAGGAGGGGATACCGCGGAAGTTGAACGTCGACCCCTCGGTGAGGGTGTCGCCGATCTTGAAATTACCGGTGTCGAATAGCCCGATCACATCTCCGGGCCACGCCTCTTCCACCAAGGATTTCTGGGCGGCGAGGAAGGCGGTCGGGTTGGCGAACCGCAGCGACTTCCCCGAGCGGACGTTCTGGTAGAAGGTGTTCCGCTTGAAGTGGCCTGAACAGATGCGAAGGAAGGCCACCCGGTCCCGGTGGTTGGGGTCGAGGTTCGCGTGGATCTTGAAGATGAAACCGCTGAATTCCTTGGCCTCCGGGTCGACCTTTCCCTGGTCGGTCTCCCGCGGGCCGGGCGGAGGCGCGATGCGGACGAAGGTGTCCAGCACTTCCCGCACGCCGAAGTTGTTGAAGGCGCTGCCGAAGAAGACCGGTGCCAACTCGCCGCGCCGGTAGGCTTCCAGGTCCAATGGGTCATACACGCCGTTCACCAATTCAATGTCATTGCGGAGCTCGGTGGCGGGTTCGCTGCCCAATAGCGCGTCCAAGCGGGGATCGGCGAGGTCCTTGAACTGTGTACTGGCGATCTCCTTCTTGGTCTTACTGGCCTCGAATATTCTGAGGTCGTGGTCGTACAGGTCGTACACCCCTTGGAAGGTGGCGCCAACGCCGATGGGCCAGCTCAGGGGCCGCACCCTGATCGAGAGCTTCTCCTCCAGTTCATCAAGCAGTGAAAAGGGGTCGCGCCCCTCCAGATCCAGCTTGTTGATGAAGATGATCACCGGCGTGTTGCGCATGCGGCACACCTCCATCAGCCGCTCGGTCTGCGCTTCCACGCCCTTCGTGGAATCGATCACCAGCACCACGCTGTCCACGGCGGTGAGCGTCCGGTATGTGTCCTCGGCGAAGTCCTTGTGGCCGGGGGTGTCGAGCAGGTTCATCAGCGTGCCCTCGTAGGCGAAGGTCATCACGGACGTGCTCACGGAGATCCCGCGTTGCCGCTCGATCTCCATGAAATCGCTGGTGGCGCCCTTGCGGATCTTGTTGCTCTTTACCGCTCCGGCGGTCTGGATCGCACCGCCGTAGAGCAGGAATTTCTCCGTCAGCGTGGTCTTGCCGGCATCGGGGTGGCTGATGATGGCGAACGTGCGCCGTTTGGCTATTTCTTCGTGCTGGCCCATGTGCGGAAAGGGCCGCAAATGTAGCGTTGGCGGCCCGGCCTGGACCCCGTTCCTTCGGGGGGGCGGTGCTTTGTTGTGATCGCCCTCCCCGGCCACCAGTAAAATGATCTTTGTCAGTTTCCGTACTTTCGGACCGCCCCGACCAGAATTACGGAGTATCATCATGAAGAGAACCCTACTCGCCCTGACACTGACATTGCCGATGCTGTTATCGGCCCAATTGAACCCTGTTCGTATCGCCTTGCACAACTGGGCCACCGGTCTTAACAGACCGGTTTGGTTAGCGAATGCGGGCGACGATCGCCTGTTCGTGGTGCAACAGGGAGGGATCATCAAGATCATCACCGACAGCATGCAGGTCATGTCGACCCCTTTCCTTAACATCACATCAGCGGTGAACAGCAATGGCAATGAGCAAGGGCTGCTCGGCTTGGCTTTCGACCCCGAATATGCCACTAACGGCTATTTCTACGTGTACTACATTTTTGGAAGTGGGAACGGTACCAGCCGGATCTCCCGGTTCCATGTGAGCACTGACCCGAATGTGGCGGATGCCACGAGCGAGACGGTCCTGTACACCCTCGCCCAGCCCTTCACCAATCACAATGGCGGATGTCTACAGTTCGGACCGGATGGTTATCTCTATTGCGGCTTTGGTGATGGTGGGAGCGGGGATGATCCACAGGGCAATGGACAGAATTTTAGTACTGCGCTTGCCAGTATGATCCGGATCGACGTTTCCCAGCATGATTCCACTTATGCTGTTCCTCCGGACAATCCATGGGTGAGCACGCAGGATACCCTCCCGGAGCTCTGGGCCAAGGGACTCCGAAATCCCTGGCGTTATGGTTTTGACCGGCTCACGGGTGATATGTGGATCGGCGATGTGGGCCAGAATGCGTGGGAAGAGGTGGATTTTTGGCCAGCGGGCGACAACAGTGGCCCCAACTTCGGCTGGCGCTGCCGTGAAGGGCTGGTGCCCACTCCAGGGGTCAGTCAATCCGGTTGTGCGGCAGCGGCACCCTTCGTGGAACCGGTAGCGGTATTCAACCACACCACGGAAGGGTGGTGTTCTGTGATCGGTGGCTACGTCTATCGAGGTCCCAGCTTTCCGCACCTCTACGGGAAGTACATTTTTACCGACTACTGCAACGGTGATTTCCTGACCTTCGGTGAAAACTACGACTTGGATACGCTCTTACTGACCTCAAACTTCGGATATGCTGCTTTTGGCGAGGATAGTGCGGGTGAGATGTACGTGGCCGATGTGGAGAACAACAACGTAAAGAAGATCGTGGACCCCTGCCCGATGCCGGACCCGGTGATCAGCTTTGACGGGGAAACCTTGACCAGCACGGCCGCTATCGGTTGGCAGTGGGTGCTTAACGGTTTTGCTGTGAGCGGTGCCACCGGTCAGAGCTACGTGCCGCAGGCAAATGGCGCTTATCAGGTCCGTGCGAACTTCGGCGGGGCATGTCTGCTGATGTCGGACACCATACAGGTCATCATTTCCGGGGTACACGAGACAGGAGGGCTCATTCCGGCGGTATATCCCCAGCCAGCATCGTCCAGCTTCCAACTGCGTTCCGACGACCGTTCCAAGCCCACGTTCACGGTGGACATGATGGATGCGGTAGGCAACAAGGTGGGCACGTTCACATGGCCGGGCACGGAGCCGACGCTCACCATAAATGTGGCCGATCTGGCCGAGGGCAGCTATGTGCTGCGAGGCAATGATGGCGGTGCTCAAAAATGGGCGCGGATGGTCATGGTGGCGCATTGAACCTCGCACAGGTTTTTTCCCTCGGGTGCGTAGGATGGAGCACCCACGTACCAGCGCTGCTGGAGAGCCGTGGCAGCGTCACGGAACCCGATGACTCGGGAAGCTGAAGGCTGCTCCGGCCGACCGCAGCGGCCGGTCACGCACATCGGTCGACCATGGCGGTGATCATCTTGCCTTGGCCGGATCGAGGTGGGAAGTGGTCCGCTCTGGTAAGCATTGGGATATTTCGTGCTCGGTGAGCAGTGCAACTATACTTGGCCCCGACATGAAGGCGATCGAACAGGCCAGCAAAAAGGCCATATGGCAGGAGGAGAAGAAACCGCTCGAATAACCTTGTCCAGCGCGGTTATACCATTTCGTCATACAGATGCGACTACAGCCGCGAAGCTATTTTCTGGCCAAGCGATACAGAAAATTGTTGCATAGCCATAGCGGAACTATTTTCTGGAGAAGCATGGGCGGAAAGAGCGGGTTGATCGGATGGATCTGTATGACGAATTGGTATTATGCCTTGCGCAGTCGCTGGCGTCCGCAGTAATTATAAGCACGTCCTATTGTGATCCCGGGTCGGGGCCCGGAATGACATTTGCTCTTAGGGGCGGGTTCTCGAACAGCTGTGCCGGGCGCGTCTATTCGAGAACCCGCCCCGCTCATGGTTGTCGGCCACCGGGCCGGGTCTCACACGAACGGCATTTTCCACGCTGAGGAAACGAGGGGTCCGGACCCGTCAAGCGCAATTCATGTAGTACGGACAGCATTTTAGGCGCATTGATCGGTGCTATCCCGGACGCCAGCGACTGCGAATTGGTATTCTTCGAGCGGCCCCTCCCCAAACGATGGTCATCCTGCGCTTGAACCCGCAGTTGATCGGGGCGGGCAAATGCTATCACCTCTTGCTCATCGGACCGGCCAACCAATGCGGCAAACCCATCAGTGCCAGTGATACCAATGCTCCTCGAAGAGATGAGCATTTGACCGGACGCCAGTGATCCGGATCTGGTATTGCCGGTCAAAGGACCTTGGGTTGAGGTCCTGATATAGTGAAGGCCCAAAGGCTCAAAAGCACGAAGGGCCGCCTCAAATGAGGCGGCCCTTCGGCGTTTGGTGCTATATCGGTTACTTGATGATGCTCAACCGCTGGACGGTCTTCTGTCCGTTGACGGTGATGTTCACCATGTACACTCCGCTGGCGATGTCGCTCGGCAGGTCGAGGATGGTGGTGAAGCGCTCACCGCTGTTCCCGAACTCCTTGG